>Ga0153921_1001169_pt1 | contig 12180 bp, 3 predicted proteins | sample TSNJ005MetaG_FD_104691 | JGI IMG/M metagenome (GOLD analysis project Ga0153921, IMG submission 104691) | Attine ant fungus gardens microbial communities from New Jersey, USA - TSNJ005 MetaG | ecosystem: Host-associated > Fungi > Mycelium > Unclassified | place: USA: New Jersey, Brendon T. Byrne... | reverse complement strand
GCGCCGGCCTCGCCATTTTCAACACTCAGACGCCCGCCGGATTCATGCACGATGGCGAACGATACGGCCAGCCCCAGGCCGAGGCCGTCACCCACGGGTTTGGTGGTGAAGAACGGGTCGAACACTTGCGACAGGTGTTCTTCGGCAATCCCGCCGCCATAGTCGATCACGCTCAGGCGCCACAGTTGTTCATCGGCTTCAAGACGGATTTCCAGACGCCTGCACGGTTTGCCCTGCATCGCATCGAGGGCGTTGCGCAGCAGATTGATCAGCACCTGTTCGAGGCGGATCGCATCGCCCCGCACCCAGGCCGGACGCGTCAGGTGCAGCACCAGGCTGACCTGTTCGTCGCGCAGGCGGGCGTCGAGCAATTGCAGTGATTGATCAACCACGGTTGCCAGATCCAGTCGTTCGCGCAGGCCGCTGGGGCTCTTGCGGGCGAAGGTTTTCAGGTGACCGGTGAGCGACGCCATGCGCGTGAGCATGTCGTCCACCGGTTTGAGCGCCTTGTAGGCGTCGTCGACGCGGCCATGTTCGAGCAGCAGGCGCAGGGTCGCCAGTTGCATGCGTTGCGCGGTCAGCGGCTGATTGATTTCGTGGGCCAGCGCTGCAGACATCTGCCCCAGCGCTGCAAGCTTGGCCGATTGCACCAGACCGTCCTGGGCGGTGCGCAGGTCGCGGGTGCGTTCTTCGACCAGTTGCTCGAGTTCTTCGCGGTTGCGCTGACGGACTTTCGACAGGCGCCAGCGCTGATTGAGAAACAGCAACAGAAACACCAGCGCCAGCCACACCCCGGCAGCGGCCAGCCCGGCGTTGCGCAAATCTTCGGAGGCCACTTGCGGGCGGCGCAACAGGTGCAGGGTCCAGCCTTCGGCGGCCAGCGGCAGCGATTCCCACAGATAATCCGCGGTGCCTTGCGGGCCTTCGACCCGGCGCAAGTCGCTGTTGTCGTCGAAGTGACGCAGGGACAGATGCGTCAGCGGGATCAGCGATTGCTTGTCGTACTGGCGCGTGCGCTTGATCTCGTCCATGTCGCGGCTATCGAGCGGTCGCAGCGAGCGATAGCGCCAGCCGGGCTGGTTGGCGATGAAGATGATCCCGCGCGCATCGCTGACCAAAAGGGTGTCGCTGCCCTGACTCCACTCGCGCTCAAGTTCGGGGAATTCCAGTTTGACCACCATCGCCCCGAGGAACTGATCGCTGTCGTCCAGCACCGCGCTGGACAGAAAGTAACCGGGGATGCCGCTGGTCACGCCCACCGCATAAAAGCGCCCGCTGCCCTGGGTGCGGGTCTGGCTGAAGTACGGACGAAAACCGTAGTTGTGGCCGACATAACTGCTGGGCAGGCGCCAGTTGCTGGCGGCCACCGCCAGGCCGGTGCGGTCGAGCAATTCGAGGGTCGAGGACTGCGCCGCGCCGTTGATCTTTTCCAGCTTCAGATTCAGTTCGTTCTGTTGTTCGGCATTCACCGGCCCGGCCAGCGCCGAGCGCAATTGCGGGTCAAGCGCCAGCACCGCCGGCAGGGCGCGATAGCGATCGATCAGGGTGTGCAGTGAGTTGGCATACAGCGTCAGTTGCTGATTGGCGCGAGCGGCGTCTTCTTCCAGCGCCTGGCGTTCGGCGTGGCGGATGGCGAGCGTGGCGGCGATGGCCGCACCGGCGATGATCAGCAGGGTGTACAACGACAGACGCAGGGTACGGGAAGTCGGCAGCATGCTGGGCTAATGGACAAAGGGACGGGCGGGCACGATAGCATGCGCCGAGAAGGCTCGGCGCACCGTTCCAATGCCCTTTTGACGTTATGCGAACGTTTCTCCGGACGAGACCCGATGAATGAGTTTTCGCGGTTTGGGGATGGGTCTGAGCCTTGCATCCTCAGTGACGGTGCTCTCCAGTTGTTGCAGACGATTGTTGACGTCTGCGGCGATGTCGGGGGCATCCTCCATGACCTTCTGTGCCGTCTCCAGTACCTTGTCGATGGCTTCGAACGGGTCGATTCCGGTTCTCAGGAGTTTGATGACCTCGCGTTGCTTGTCACCGGTCAGTTCTTTGAACTGGCCTTCGAACTGCGTCTTGAAGAACTCGGGATATTCTTTGAGGGTGGCAGTCATGTTTTTGATGCTCTCCAGCACAGTCGTGCCGCCATTGATCAGATCGGTGGCGCCATCAACCACGCGGGTGACGGTATCGCCGACGTTTTGCAGGCCATCCTTGAGTTCCTGGGTGTGCAGCGTTTGCGCGAGCTTCAACCCTCTCTTGAAAAAGTGATAGCGCAGCAAGGGGAAAACGATCAGGCCCACCAGAGCCCCTGCGCCGCTGCCGATGGCATTGCCGAGTCCGGGGATCGCCGTGCCTAGAAGCCCACCGAGTAAGCCCCCTTTCCCGGCACCGTACAGGGCCGATTTGATGCCATGCCGGGACTTGATGAACTTTCCGAACGTCATGTTCTTTCGCAGTTCTTCAATGTCCGCACCTTCCGGGATCAGACCGTCGAACTCCTGAGTCAGGTTGTGCAATTGATCGGCCGCCGTTTTGGCTTGATCGAGCAGGCCGATCGCTTGTCTGGCCAGATCGAAAACAACCTTGAAGGCGCCTGTCCGGTCGACATGGGTCAGCGGGCCGTTGCTGACGAACGCATACAGATTCAGCCCGTCGACATCTCTTGCCGGATCGGCGCTGATCCAGCGTTGCAGCCACGGCGCGTAATACCGCGCGCCGTAGTAATACAACCCGCTGGCATCCATTTCCTGGCCCGAGTAACGGATGGTTTTGTAATTCGCCTCCACGGCTGAGCGGGCGGCCCACCAGGCCGTTCCACCAAAGGCGTAATAATGCTCCAGGCTGATGACACCGGCGCGGCGGTCCAGCTCCAGCGAGCAGGATCCGAGGTGATCGTCGAGGCTGTAGCGCAACTGATCGGTTTCGATATCCGCCGGTTGACCGCTGAGCCAGTGCAGGCAGCGCGCGCCGGGCAGCACGATGACGTGCAACTGCTGACCATCGCTGCGGGTGTGGATCTCCAGGCCCGGCAAATAGCGCACTTCACTGCGATGAGTGACATTCACTGCGTGCCTGGAACTGACTTTACTGACGCGCTCACCCTGGCTGTAAAGGTAAACCTCTTCGTCATCGGGCAAACCATTGCTGTGTTGCAGCAAGGTCACGCGGGCCAACTGGTCGCGGCTGTTCCACAGCAGCGGCAGGACGCCCGGTTGCAGTTTCAGCAAGTTGCCGTGCAGGTCGAAATGCTCGCCGAACACCGGGTCGGGATCGCCACTTTTGCTGCGCACCGCGCGATTGCTGTGCGGATCGACGAGCATGTGCTGCGTGAAGTTGTGGCCTTCGCGCACATGCCGCAGTTCGATCAGATTGTTGCCGGCGTCGTAGTGGTAATGCTCGGTGTAGTTGTAGCGTCGGCCGGGATCGATGGGCTGGATCGGTTGTGGCAGTCCGGGAGTCTGCTGGGGAATCTCGCCTTCGAAGCCGCTGCATTCGCGCAGGCGATAGAGCGAGTCGTAGAAAAACTCGCGCGTGCCCTCCACCCGTTGATTGGCGAAATACACCGTGCCGAGGGTGTGGTCTTCGATGCGCCGGACATTGCCGACCGGGTCGTAGAAGTAATGCAGATCCTGCAGCGCTGGTTGCTGATCCTTGCGTGCCAGCAATCGACTCAGGCGACCATCCGCCGGATCGTGCAGCCACTGGCTTCGCACGCCGTTGCCGGCCAGGCGCTCGGTCAACTGGCCGGCAGCGTTGTAATGACTCTGCCGAATCACCGGCTCCGGCTCGCTCACGGCGGCCAGCCGCATCGAAACCTGCTGCAATTGACCGGCGACGTCATAACGCGATTGCTGGCGGTGGCCGCCGGCATCGGTCAGTTGCACCACGTTGCCCAATGCATCGTGATCGGTGAGGGTGGTGAACGCTGCAGTCTCGCCGGCGAACAGTCGGGATTCATGCGTGCGCTGAGCGAGCAGGCTGTAGCTTTGCAGCCGAAGGAGGCCGGCGGGGTCGAGTTGTTCTGTCAGTTGCCCGCGCAGGTTGGATCCGGCGTCCGCGTGGCTGTCGGCGTAGGAGAAACGCTCGACGTCGGGCTGGGCATTCTCGGTGACGGCGACCAGCCGCAGCAAAGGGTCATAACGGTAATGCCAGTGGTTGCCGCGCTGATCCCAGCGTTGCAGTCGCTCGTTAGCCAGGCCCGGCAGGTGCAAGCGCCAGCCGGCATCCACGCTGTCGACTTTGAGCGGCTGCCCGGTCAGGTCATACACGCTGGCAAGGTTGGCCCGGGGCGCGGTGCCGAACAGGCGCGGGTCCCATTGTTCGATCAGGCGCCCGGCGGGATCGTGGCGTTGACGGGTGATGATGGGCTGCTGCGGCTTGCCATCGGCTGTACGCAGATAATCGACCTGCCGCACAGGCATGCCGCGTCCGTCAGTGACGTTCAGTTTGGGGGTACGCCAATGAATGTTGGCATTCATGACCAGTGCTCGCGTGTCAGGCAGGGTGTCATGGCGGCTCCCCTTCAACGGGCACGATAGCGGTCACGAATGGCCGGCACTTTCTCCCGGTAGATTCTCAGGAACTCTTTAGCGATCACAACGTTGTCGCGGGCTTTCCCTGCCAGAACCGTCACGTCTGCCTGGCGAACCGTTTTGGCCTTGGTCGTACCGACACGATTGAGGGCCAGATCGAACAGGTAATCACGCATGTGGTGTTGTTCATCGTAGAACTCGTTGACCCCCAGTTCGGCAAACGCGGCATTGTTTGATGCCGAAATTTTCGTAACCAGCACCCCGAGATCATCCAGGGTGTTCTGGATTTTTCCCAGTTTCATTGACGACAGGCCTTCTTCAGCTTCCTGGGCTTGTTGTGCGACGCTGCCCAGTGCCATCGCTTCACCGACGCCGGGCACATAGGCGCCTACCACTTTGCTGATGCCGTCTGTTGCCAACTGCAGCAGTCCTTCGCGACTGTTTATGTCGTACTTGTCACGAGAAGGAAGTACCGACGCTGGCAATAGGTCAGCCTCTATCGCTTCCCTGTTGAAGGTGGACGTTCGCGGGACAATCGGGGTATTCAACGTCAGTTTCTCCACCAGCGTATCGAAAGTTGCGACGCCTTTATCGGCTACCTGGTTGCCTAGTGTCAGTCCGATCAGATCGCTTGAAACCTGCGGTAGTGCTTCGGAAGCCAACGCGGCCGCGTTGAATGAAGTGAACCAGCCAGTGGCGGCGCTGCCGGTTTGATAAAGCGCATTTTTTGCCAGCGCCCGGCGCCATTGCCCGGGGTGTTGCAGATCGATGAGTTGACCCTGCAGTGTCTGCATCCGGGAATCGATAGCGGATAGTCGCTTCGCGTTCCATGTGATCTGTCGTTTGAGCTCGTGAGGGGTGCGCTGCAGCCCGTCGTCATCGAAATAGTCAATCGGATTGTTGCCGACGAAGGCGTACAGGTTCGGCCCGTCGGCAGTCCCCGCCGGGTCAGGGCTGATCCAGCGTTGCAGCCACGGTGCGTAATACCGCGCACCGTAGTAATACAAACCGCTGACATCCATTTCCTGACCTGAGTAACGCACAAACCTGTAAGCCACTTCGATTGCCGAACGTGCCGCCAGCCAGGCCGTGGCGCCAAACGGGTAATAGCCTTCGTGGCTGATCATGCGCGCCTGCTGATCAAGCTCCATGGCGCACGAACCCAGGTGATCCTCCAGGTGGTAGCGCAACTGGTCGGCATCGATCCCGGACGGTTGGCCTGCGACCCAGTGCAGGCAGCGCGCAGTGCCGGCTCCGGCGGCGAGGGTGATCAGGTGCAGTTCCTCACCGTTGTCGCGGCGGCGGATCTCCAGCCCCGGCAGGTAGCGCACTTCATGAAAATGTTCGGCATTGGCAGCGAAGGTGGTGTGGCGCTTGTAGACGCGCAGCCCCTGGCTGTAGACGTAGCGTTCGGCATCGGTGGAGCCGTCGTCATGCGTCACCAGATTCACTGCGGCCAGTTGATCGCGTGGACTCCAGTGCAACGCCTGCCCGGGCTGCGAGGCTTGCAGATTGCCGTGACGGTCAAACAGCCTGTCGAACTCCGGTATCGGATCGCCCTCGTGCCAGCGCACGCCCCGGTTGCTGAGCGGGTCGATGAACATTTCCCGGGTATGGCTGGCGCCTTCGCGCGCATGGACCAGCCGGATCAGGTTGCCGCCGGCATCGTAGGTGTAGGTTTGCAGATAATTGCGCCGGTCAGCAGGGTCGCTCGGTTGTGGCCGTCCCGGATTATCGACGCCAGGTGCATCGTCGTGACCGCTGGCACTGTGCAGGCGGTAGAGCGAGTCGTAGCTGAACTCGCGATGACCGTCGACGCGCTGGTTGGCGAAATGTCTGGCCGTGAAGGCATGGTCGTCGATGCGAGTGACGTTGCCCACCGGGTCGTAGCGGTATTCAAAGTCCTGCAAGGGGGGGTGCTGCGCGACCCGGGCGGTTTGCCGGTGCAGCCGGCCATCGGCCGCGTCATACCCCCAGCGGGTGCTCACCTGATTGGCGGTGCGCTGTTCGATGATCTGCCCCGCGGCGTTGTACTGTGCGTCGAGCAGCACCGCCTGCGCGGGTTGCCCCGCAAGCTGCAACTGGCTGTGGTTGAGTTGTCCGGCGCAGTCGTAGCCCAGCAGTTGCCGGTGCTGGCCTGCATCGGTTTGCTCCAGCAGCACGCCCAGCGGGTTATAGCGGCGGCGGCTGACAAAGGCCTGGCCATCGTCGAAGGTGCGGGTCTCGGCCAGTGGTTGCCCGCCCAGGCCATAACCCTGCAGGTGCAGGCTGCCCGAAGCATCGAGGCATTCGAGCAATTGCCCGCGCAGGTTATGTCCGGCGTCATGGGCGGCGTCGGCATAGATGAATGTTTCATCATCGGCCGGATTCGTGGCGTTGCTCACCTGCAGGACTCGCAACTGCGAATCGTGCGTTGTACGCCACACGGTGCCGCGCGCGTCCCAACGCTGGCGGGGCTCACCGGCCAAGCCCGGCAGCGACAGGCGCCAACCAGCATCGACACTGTCGGTTTGCAGGGGCGCCCCCGCCAGGGTGTAGACGCTGGTCAGACATGGTCGCGACAGGCGCGGGTCCCATTGCGCAACGAGCCGGCCTGCGGCGTCGTATTGCTGCCGGCTGACCAGCGCCGCCGCCGGCGCATCGGCGAAGGTGCGCCAGTAACCGATCTGGCGTACTGGCAGACCGCGACCGTCACTCGCCTTGATAACCGGCGTCCTGCGATGGACATTCATGGCTGGCCGGTTTCATCGGTATCGTTGAAGTCTTCACTGGTGTGATACCAGGGGTGATACGTCTCGCGAGAGAAATGGCCCTTGGCATTGATCAGCTTGACCGGGCGACCGAGCGGGTCATGGAACAGTTGATCGAAATAACCGTGCTCGCGCAGGGACGCATCGTTGACGTAGCGATGGGTATTGGCGAAGAACGGCCGGAACTGGCGCACGGCCAGGCCTTTGTTGTTGTATTCCACCCGTTCGCTGATGCGCCAGCGCGGATCGGCCATCACTTCAAGCAGCTTGCCGTCTTCGACGATCAGCGCACCGTCGTCATCCACCGCATAGGCCAGGCCCGGCTCGACCCGTTGCTGGGTCTGCAAGGTGCGCCCGAACCCATCGACGCAGGCCTTGATGATGTGGATCTGCGCAGCGACCGGATCGTCAGGGTAACGGTCGGCGCTGAGCACGACGCTGTGCACCGGCTCGCGGGGGACATGCTCGATAGCGGCCTTCAACGCCTGTTCCGCCGGGCTGAGTGGCATTGCCCCGGCCAGGTGCCGACGGGCGCTGGCGCGGATATGGCCGCTGGGCAGGACATGACCGGCCGCGACCCATTCGGCGAACTGTGCGGCGTCTGCAGCCGTGCCCGGCGGCAGTTGCCCCATCCAGCTGAACAGATCCTTGCGCAGGGTGCTGGCCGCTTTTTGCACTGCGCCCTGCGGATCATCGATGGCCGGATCTGGCTGATGGTCGGTGGGCGGGACGTATTCCTCCAGCGGTCGGAAACCTGCCGGTTGCCCGTTTTCAGTGCCGAAAAAACTGACCGCCAGTGGCTGCCCGGAGGGCTCGTAGAGCGCTTGCTGTTCGTTATCGTTGGCGTCGATGATCCGCAGCGGCTGCAGCGCGTGATAGTCATATTCGACGCCAGTTGTGCAGCCGTCGGGCAACACAACGGTTCTGACGGCCAGGTGATAGGCGTCGTATTCGGCCCGGGTGACGCCATGGCTGAGGGTTTCCCTGTACTCGCGCACCTTGTGAAAACCGTCGGCGTCGGCGTATTTGACGAACCCATATCGAGCCGACCAGAGGTTGTCCTGAGCATCGGCAGCAGGCGCCGGTTCGAACAGCAGCGGCATCGGGGTGAATCCGATGTTCGCCAGTTCGACGCGGATATCGAACGGCGGCGGCAGGTCGCCGTAGGCATCCAGCGCAGTCTTGTCCATCTGCGCCAGTTCCAGCGGGCCTGCCAGTGCGGCAAACTCCGCCTGGCCATCGGGCAGCAGCGACTGGTCGAGGGTCTTGCGATAACGCTGCACGGACTGCGAGGTCAGAACCCGCGCGGCCCACCACTGGGCAGAGTCCTGATGGCGGGTCAGTTGTTCGAACGACACCTGCGCCGCCGTCAGCCCGTCGGGCAGCGTACCCTTGGGCAGCACCAGCGCATTGCCGCGCTGCTGAAATGGCAGGCCGAGCCGCCAGTGCTGCGCGTCTTCGATATCGATGTAACGCGTGCGGGTTTCGTTCACGTACCAGGATTGCTGCGCCGGATCATGGGCGTCGCGCCACCACTGCTGCTCGTCGGGGTCGCTGAACGGTGGCGGGTCCTGCTCGGTGAGGCGCCGGGCGTAATGCACGGTCATGGTCTGGATCGGCGCCCCCCAGGCATTGCTGCGCAGGGTCAGGTCATGGCTGATCTGTGGGTCGTCGATCTGTTGATCGTAGGCGTAGCGGATCTGCTGCAGTGGCAGGGGCAGCAGCACTGAATACGCATCGTGTGCGCCGCGGGCGCGAACCTGACGGACGAGGTAGCGATGCTCCGCCACCGCATAGGGCCTGGCTGAAACGGGGTCGTCGGCGTCGGCGTAGGTTTCGCTGCGGATCACCGAGCCTGCCAGTGCCCGGGCGATTTCGTATTCGCTGTCGGCATCGGGCGGGGTCACCGGCTCATCGATTTCGTCACCCGGATGAAAGTGGCTGAACAGCGTCTCGCCCAGTGGCACGGCATGTTGGTCACCGCTGAAAAAGCCGTCGCGCGACAGCGCCATCGATTGCCCGGTATGAAACCAGCTGTGCACCCGGACTGGCGCGGTGAACCCCACGTCATCGTCACCCGTGGCCGATTCGCTGTCGGTCTGGCGCAAGTGACCGAAGCCGCGAAACTCGCGTTCGCGACCGTCGTAGACGCCGTGCCGGTAAACCACCGATTGCTTCAGGCAATTGCCGGTGATCTCGTCCAGTTGCGCCTGTCGGCTGACCACCTGAATCGGGAAGGGCAGGTAGCACGCGGGTGTCTGGTCGGGCGAGAGGCTCAGTCGCTCGCGTTTTTCGTCAAGCCATTCCTGGGCCGAACTGCGATAGGTCACGCTGGTGCTGCAGCCCATATTGTTGTTGCTGGCCGTGAGCAGATACGGCTTGGCCAGCACAAAATCGTAGCGCCAGTGCTGCGGTTTGATGTGCGGCACGGTCAGGATCAGGCTTGCGCAACCCAGGCCTTGCAGGTCGGCCAGATTGACCTGACACAGGCGGTCGTAGCGCACGCCTTCGGGCCACGGCACGCTCACCGGTGTCTGCTCCAATCCGCGCCCGCCACGGTTGAGGTAGATATCGAAGCCGTCCGAATTCAGATAGATCAGCGCCGGCGCCCCGGAACCATCGAGGTCGGCGATGCGCACCCGCGCGACATCGAAGGTGGCGTACTCGAAGGGCAGGGCGCTGATCACCCGGCCCTTGCCGAAGCGACCATGACCCAGATTCGGCCAGCACTTGATCTCGTCATGACGGATACGGCACAGCTCGCTCATGTCGCTGCCCAGCAGATTGCCCAGCAGCACCAGCTCGCTGGGCGAGTTGCTGAACAACGGCAAACGATCGTCCGCCGGGGAATGTTCGACCTCTTGGGCAGCGGCGAAGCCCTCTTCACGCCGGTTGGCGTAGAGGCGCACCGCACGTGGGCCGATCAGGGCCAGTGAGCCGAGGCCGTCACCGGACAGATCACCCAGTTGCAGCAGCGAATGAAAGAACTCGGCGGGAAACCCGTTGAACGCCAGAAAGGGCGCAAAGGTGCGATCGGCGTTCAGCGTGCGGAAACCCTGCAGGCCCGGCTGCGCGGTGATCCAGTCCAGTCGGCCGTCACCCGTGAGGTCGGTCAGCAGTTGCTGCGCATGGCTGTTGCGCCGGGCGAGGGGAATCTTGTCGAGCAGCATCCAAGGGCTGTAATCGATCACATCCGCCCCTGCCTCGCTGCGCAGCGGCTCGCGGTAGTGCCAACTCTGGTCATAACGGCAGAGGAAACCGGGCACGCCTTCGCCATACAGGTCGACACACTGATAGAAACCACCGTCGGCGATGCCCGGCATGTTCTGCGGCGAGAACAGCGGTCTTGGGGTTTTGTCGAGGGTGAACGGTGAGTAGTCGAACTCCACCGCAGGGGTGTTTTCCACCACGCCGCGGGCATCCCAGGCCTGATAGTGGGCAGCGCGGATCTGGCTGTAACCCCACGCCCTGGCCGGGGCGAGGTAGTCCAGCAGCAGGCGCCGGACCAGCACCGGCTCAGTGCCGGTTTCAGGTGCAAAGCGGTGGAACATCAACACCTGCTGGCAGAGGCGTCGGGTGCCCAGTTCAAAACCCTGGCCGAAGCTTGAAAACGGATCCTGGCGGATCAGCCAGGGTTGCAGGGTGTCGCCGTCATACTCGGGTTTGCCGGTGAGCGAGCGGGTGCGCTCGCCGTAGTCGAACAGCAGATGAAAATGCCAGTCCAGGGTGGCCGCGTCTTCGCTGCGCCAGGCGTACAAGTCCTTGCTGGCGGTGACGTTGCCGTAGAACACCCGATGCAGGTAGCGCTGGGCGCGGTAATCATGCACCGGATCAGGATCCTCATCGTCAGCCTTGTAGGTGAAGCAGATGTGTTCGCCCAGCGGATTGAGGCTCTCGCACAACAACCAGGTGCTGACGTGCGATGGAACGTCAGGATCGGCGCGGCGTGACGAGGCGGTCTTGCCATAGACATGCAACGAGCCGTCGGCACCGTGGATCAGCCAGAACGGCGGCTCACCGCATTCGGGTTGCCAGCGCTCGCGCAGCGCGAAGTCACCTTCGACCCTCGGCCAGTAACGTACGACCTCGTGCGGCCCGACATCCAGCCCGTCATAGACACGCTCGGTACGGGACTTGATCTGGCCTTCGGCGTCCAGCTCGGGCATCCACACCTCGCCGTCGTGACCGATGATTTCGTCATGATCGGTGTAGCGCGGCGTCCCCTTGCTGGTGCGCCGGCTGATCTGTCCTGATCCAAGGCTCCAGCCGATGCCGAACGGACCATTGCCGGCCTGGCTGCTGTAGATCAGCGACAGCTGTGGGTCCCAGCCGCGCCCGCCGGAGAGCGGCAATGGCAGTTCAAAGGTCGCCGCACCGGTCGGTCCGACTGCCCCCCAACTCTTGCCGATGGTGGCAATCGATGCGCTTTTGGCGATGGATGGGGTGATGATGCTCAGGTCTTGATCGGCCATGATCGGTATCCATTGGCCACGTGACAGACGTGGATGGACAGACGCTAGCAAGACGCGCGGCGTTCGTAACCTGTCAGATCTGACAGGTGCCAAAGGGCTATCAATGTGCTGGCCTGGCGAAAGCGAAAGATCGCAGCCTTCGGCAGCTCCTACAGAGGGAGCAATGTAGGAGCTGCCGAGTGCAACGAGGCTGCGATCTTTTGATCTTGAGGGCCAGCAGCTCAGTCAGGAAATCCCAGCCGAGCACGCAAAAAAAGGCCGGCCCGTCATAAGACGGGCCGGCCTTGTTCATGGCTGCAAAGCGCTTACTGCACTTCTACCGCCAGGCTTTCGGCGATCTTCTGTTGCCAGATCGCCGGGCCGGTGATGTGAACCGACTCACCGTTGCTGTCCACCGCGACGGTGACCGGCATGTCCTTGACCTCG
>Ga0153921_1001168_pt1 | contig 12195 bp, 11 predicted proteins | sample TSNJ005MetaG_FD_104691 | JGI IMG/M metagenome (GOLD analysis project Ga0153921, IMG submission 104691) | Attine ant fungus gardens microbial communities from New Jersey, USA - TSNJ005 MetaG | ecosystem: Host-associated > Fungi > Mycelium > Unclassified | place: USA: New Jersey, Brendon T. Byrne... | reverse complement strand
TTTCCTCGAACGCTGCTTTTGCAAGGAGGCTGCAACCTCTTTTCTCATGTCTTCGCTGGAACGATATTTCCCTTGTATCGCTTTCTTGAAACAGTGCCTGTAAGGAGCAAAGACTTTGACCAGATCAATCTTGCTGCAGATCAGCCGCTCATTATCCTGCCCCTTCGGAAACCGCTTCGGGTAAAAAAGATTGAGAAAGACCATAACAACAGCGAACAGATCATAGGAAGGCTCTGCTTTCCTTGTGCCAAGACCCCAATAGCCGCGGTCATTGAATTCCGTGTATTCTTTGATCGACCTGCCGAGCTGTGTCACGCCGCCGACATCAATCCAGCGCAGCCTTGCCGGTGCCTTCGCAATCAGAAGGTTGTCGAGTTTTAAATCGCCGAACATCCAGCCGGCCTTATGGAGCTTGTCCAGATCACCAAGCAGCTGCAACAGAAACACGCCAATCCATTCCGTACCGTTTGTGCGGATAAACCGTTCGAGCTTCTCACCCTGCACATACTCCATGACATAGAAAGTATATGTATCGCCAGACGGACATTCCCAATCGTCCACATCTATTAAATAAGGTCCAAGCTGCTGGTCTTGGACCTTCTCCAGAGATTTGAGCACGTTGACTTCCATCGTCATCGCCGAATTCTGGTCACTGACTTTCAGCGCATAATGCTTGCCCCGCGATTCGCAGAGATAAACTGTGCCAATCGCACCGGCTCCAAGCTTTCCTTTTATGGCATAGCTGTTTTGGTGCCATTTGCCCAAAAGACACATGCCCTGACGGATGATCCGGTCATGCTTCTTCAATGCGCCGCTCATCGTCCAACAAGCTTCTCGACAGGCGCTTCTTGCCGAATTCGTACATCGCTTCTCGAATAGCCGGGCCTGTCGGTGTGATGCCGCCGCAAACGAGCTTCGGGAATATCTCAGAAATGGCATCGAGTTTTGGCGACCAGTCGAATATCTTCTCAACTTCCTGATCCCTTGCCGGGAACCTGGAAATACTGAAACGGCTTGTGCCCAGCCTTGCGCTCATGCTGATGGACAGGTCGATCAGCGATTCCTTGACCGTGTCCAGCTTGTCACCCATGCTTGCACTCGTATCAACGAGAACGAGCACTTCAAGACTGCACGTTTCACCCATATCTTCTACAACTTCCATCACTTCTCCCCGTTTAACCGGGTCCAGATCTTCTACTGTCTGGCCGGCTCCAAGGATTTGTTCCAGTTCTTTGTTGATAAAACCCTGGATCGTCTGTGTCATGGCCTGCCTCGTCACCATCTGTACCGTCTGGGCGAGTGATTCCTGATAGACAATCCGGCTCATGCCGCCGCCGGCGAGGGCAATTTCCTCTACTTCCCGCAAGCTGCCCGGGTTTCCCTTGCCATCTTCCAGAATACCAATCACGTTAATCGTAATACCCTGTTCATACGCCAATGCCGCTGCCGCTTTCGGGTCCTCACCCGTATTGGAACAGCCATCCGTAATGAGCAGGATTTGCTTTAATGTGCCTTTCTTCATGCCGCAGTCCTCCCGACTATTGTTCTGCTAGCATTTTCGCCAAAAAGAAAATCGATTATACATCGGGTGCTGCCAAGCAGTCAGTTTGCCTCTCTCTGATTCATAACCGGGATGGCGGCCCACTGCGGCCTATTTTTAACGACCTTGGCTACCAGAACTGTCATATCATCATGAATGCGGCCGCTGTTTGAGCGGATGACTTCTTCAAGAAGGAGATCCGCAACCTCCTGCGGGTCCTCTGTTGCCATGCTGCCTACTTTTTGCCGCAGCCAGTTTTCAATGCCGCCTGTATGTTTCGGGCCTTCGAAAATCCCGTCGCTCATCATAATCAGCACATCTTCAGGCTTCAGCTGTTCACTGACGATATCAATGTCAAACTCCTGGATGATGCCCATCGGCAGGTTGCTCGCTTCCACACTGAGAATTTCGCTGCCCCGTTTAATCAGGCTCGGCGTCGAACCAATCTTCAGGAATTTCACATTGGCATTATGAAGATTGATTACAGCCAGGTCGAGCGTCGCAAACATTTCGTCTGTGGACCTCAGAGCAAGAATCGAGTTAATCGATTTAATTGCTGCCTTTTCCGGAATACCCGTTTGCAGAATTTGCTGCAGAAGACGCAAGGTTTCTTTGCTTTCTTCGTTTGCACGCGCTCCGTTGCCCATCCCGTCGCTGATGGCCATCGCATACTTGCCTGTTCCAAGCTCAATCGTTGTGTAGCTGTCACCGGAAATCAGCCCGCCGTCTTTTGCCGCACTTGCAACACCCAGATCAATGACGTATTCCTGTGCTGAACCGAAAGCCAAATAGCATGGGCCGTTCGGGAACGGCGAGATTTCCTCTTCTTTGACAATGATCATTTCATTTAATATATCTGAGAGCACCGGGGCAATCAGTTTCGAGGCTTCCCCTCGGTATGCTTGGAAGGATACCGTCATGTCAATGTCGATGTTGCCTTTTTCCAGCTGGTAGATCTCCAGTTTCTCCAGTTCGATGCCCATTTGCTTCAAAGACTGGATGATTTGGAGCTCCTGCTGTTCATGCAACTGCCTTTCCTTCAGAATCTCCTTGGCAAAGTCATCCATTACCTCAGATACACCCTGGAGCTGGTCTGCGACAAGCCGCTTGCTCTCAACCACTTGCCGCTTCAGCTTGCGGTTGACGGCAAAATGGGCAGCCTCCTCCTTCATTGTCTGAATCACCCGCTTTGATTTGACACAATGATTCTCAAATGTACGCAGCGGCTGGCCCTTCAATTCATGACCAAAGATCAGCATATCTTTCAGGCTTCCCATAATCTCATACGTTTCTTCGAACTGCTGCTGCCAGCAGCGATCTTTCATAAAGCAGGACTGGCATGTCTTCTCAGTAACCTGGCTCAGGAAATAATCGGTTTCCCTGCGTTCATCACTCTCTTCCAGCGCCTGGTCGGCTGGAACAGTAAAGCTCTTGGCCAGCGCCTCAAAAACATCGGAAAACTGTTCAACCCGGCGGGCCGTCACATTGCGGACCTTCTGCAAATACTGTTCCTGTTCATTGGTATATTCTTCTGTTCCCGGTATATAGCGGGACAGCTTGTTCGTCCAGCTGGCGGGCGTCAGGAAAAAGAGCACAACAGCGGCAGCTGAAGCCGCGAGTGATGTTGTCCAGGAAGCAGCTTCTCCGTATATGCTGATCAGGCACGTGCCCACGAGAAGCCCGGCACCGACGCCCAGCTTGTTCCCTTCTCTCAGCAAGCCGCCGAGCAGGCCGGAGAAAGCCAAGAGACTCATCTGGTACAAGTTGGCGGCATTGGCAAGCGATAGAATCAGTCCGGCAACAACACCGACAGTTGATCCAATAGCGGCCCCGCCTACATAGGCGAGCAGCATAACAAAATAACGTGACATAACCTGTTCTGCCTGGGCCCCGTACACATCCCAGCCAATCGTGCCTGTCAGCACAGAAGCAAGCAGGATAATCATGCAGACAATCTCTTCATTCTTTAGCACAGGTTTGTATTTTTTCGGTGATAAAAGCGGCAGGCTCTGCATAAAGATTAGAACAAGGACCATCCCCAGCACGCCTTCAACACAGAGCAGCATCCAATCATAGGGTGACAGCTTGTCCGCTAACGTATATAGGAAGAGACGCGGCAAGCCGGTCGAGATGAAGACAAAGATTGGCACCGCAACTTGCTCTCGTTTGACCTTTCCGAAAAGATTGGCCAGGAATAGGAAAATAAGAATGCCGATTAGACTGAATGCCCCATGCAGCGGTGAATGGCTGAGCGAGCCCGCAGTTACAGCGAGCATCACCTTAACCGAGTGCTTGCGATGCACCATCCAGACCGTAGCCAGAAAGGCGACTGAAAATGGCGACACGACTGATAGAATAATGGCGCGGCCAAGCAGAAATCCAATAAAGGAGTAGAGCATGCCCTTATCAATCAGCCATTTGTGCAGATAGAGCGCGATTTTCCCCTGCAATTTCCCACCTCTATTTTTTCCGAATGCTTTCAACTGAAGCCTTGGAATTGAGCCCATCATATTACCACTCCTTCTCTACCGTTATTAAATCACAGCGCACAGAGATATTTTGTCAAAACAAGGGTGCCTGTCCCATAAATCGTTCGACTGGTTTCCATCAAGGTTCGCAGTTTTTTACATAAACGGCTGGCATAAGCCAGTTGATGCATACTTGAGCATGGAACGGGAACAATATTGTTAACAAAATCGTCACAGGCGGATACTGTGAAAGGTTGAACAACTTCGGCTATAATAAGAGGACTAGAAAATAAAGGGTGGGATTCATAATGGCAGACCAAAACCTGAACGAAAAACTGCCTCCTAAGACGTGTACAATTGAAAGGCTCGTGACCATTCCGGCAGATGTTGAGAAAGTCATCGCCGGGAAGAAGACGTCAACACGCAGAAACGGGCGTTACGCCGATATTGGCGAAACAATGGAACTGGAGAATCACCGCTTTGTCGTTGAACGCGTATACCGCCAGAGTCTTGGCGAAGTGACTGATGAAGATGCAAAAAGAGAAGGCTACGAAAACCTGGATGCCTATAAACAATCAATTCTATCTATACATCCCGGCATGGAGTGGCTGCCACAGATGAAAGTCTGGGTTCACGAATTTTCTCCAGCCAAATAAGCAGTCAACAAAGAAGCATGCTTTTTAGCATGCTTCTTTCGTCTAAATTTTACATTGCCTTAAAGTTGCTTGACATGTCTTATGTTCTGTTGTAAGATAACTCTTGTGTCTAATTACCATACATTATGGCGGTGTAGCTCAGCTGGCTAGAGCGTACGGTTCATACCCGTAAGGTCGGGGGTTCGATCCCCTCCGCCGCTATCCTATTAAACCCCAATGATTGTTTACAATCATTGGGGTTTTTGCGTTCTATTTCTGCAGTTGCAGGGATTGTTTCTGATATTGATTCACATCCGGGCGATTTAATCCTAAATGTTCTCTTAATGTGCTGCCCGTGTAGTCTTTTCGGAATAAGCCTCTCTTTTGCAGGATCGGTATGACTTGTTCTACAAAGTCATCCAAATCCCCAGGGAGCACAGGGGGCATAATATTAAAACCATCACATCCGTATTCATTAAACCATTTCTCCATCAGATCTGCCAATTGCTCAGGTGTTCCGACAAATTGTAAATGTCCTCTCGCTCCCAAAAGTTTGCGTCCAAGTTCAAGAATAGACAGCTGCTCTTCTCTTGCCAAATCTATGATTAATTGGACTCGACTCTTCATTCCATTGGAGTTGCCGACCGGATCGGGTATCTCCGGCAATGGATCATCCACCGAAAAATGCGTAAGATCGTATTGAAGCAGCCCTGAGAGATATGCAGTAGCTTCTTCAGGTCGGATTAGGTCCAACAGCTCTCGTTCACGCCTTAACGCTTCTTGTTCTGTGGAACCAATAATTGGTGAGATACCAGGCATCACTTTCATGGACTGTGGATCTCTTGCGTAACTGGACAGTCCAGCCTTTACATTTTTGTAAAAAGCTTGTGCACTTTTTAATGTAGGCTGCGCTGTAAAGATAACTTCTCCGGCTCTCGCAGCAAATGCTTGCCCTCGCGATGAAGAACCGGCTTGGATGAGTACAGGATATCCTTGCGGGGGTCGCGGAACATTTAGCGGTCCTTCAGAAGAATACCACTGACCCTTTTGATTTGATTGTCTGATCTTCTGTGTATCGGCAAATTGCCCGCTGACTCTATCCATAACAAGTGCATCATCATCCCAGCTGTCCCAGAGGGAAGTGGTCACATCCACAAATTCTTCAGCCATTTTATAACGCAGGCCATGTTCCGGATGCGCTTCTAAACCATAATTTTTGGCCTCAGCATCTGTTTGAGACGTAACAATGTTCCATCCGGCACGGCCTTTACTCAGTATATCGAGTGTAGCAAACCTGCGGGCAACATCATATGGCTTGCTATAGGTCGTAGAAACAGTTGCCGCCAAACCTATTTTTTCTGTTTCCATCGCCAGAGCAGACAATAACGATATTGGCTCCAGCATGCCCGCAGCTGCCTGGCCAGGATAGATAAGATGAAGGAGGTCAGCAAAAAAGATCATATCAAATTTTCCTTTTTCGGCAGTTTTGGCCAGCTGTTTATAATTGTCAATGTCGAACATCTTTTCGACACCCGATTCTGGATGTCTCCATCCTGCATGATGATGCCCAGTAAAATAGAGAAACGCTCCAAGATGAAGCTGTCCGTCTCTTTTATTCGTATTGTGCACTTCCTGTCCAACTCCTTCTAAATATATCGATTCAGTTTTTGATTGTATCCTGCCAATGCAGCCAGCGCTTCTCCAAAAACTTCACCCCTGAATCAGAGAGTTTCCCAACAAGTGCAAAAAGGATAATCCCGACAAAGACGACATCCGTTTGCGCATATACTCTTGCATCTTGAAGCATGTAGCCAACCCCGGAGCTTGCACCCATCATCTCTGCTATCGCGAGCAGCAGCCAGGAAGCTCCGGCTGCAAGCCGGATGCCCAGCAGTATGTTTGGCAAAGCTGACGGCAATATAAGTTTTGACAACAGCTGCCATTTGGAATATTGCAATGTACGGGATACATCATATAGCTTTACATCTATATTGCGAACACCTAAATACGTATGAAAATAAAGGGAGAAAAAGGAACCAAATGAGATCAGGAGCCATTTAGAAAGCTCTCCTACACCAAACCACAAGATAAAAAGCGGAATGACAGCCATTAATGGAACCGTACGCAGCATCTGTAAGGAAGGATCCAGTGTACGTTCCACCCACCGGCCAAGTCCGGTGAAAATACCTGTTAGCAGGCCGGCTGCCCCTCCGATAAGAAAACCTCCTGCTGCTCTTGCTAAACTGGCCTTTAGATGTATAAAAAGCTCTCCGCTGGCAGCAAGCCGGGCAAAGGCTGCGGCAATGGCAGTCGGCGCAGGCAGCATAGACTCTGAAACCCAATTCAGTCGTGCTGCCATTTCCCATATCACTAGGACAATAAGGGGCAGCAGAATGCCATATAGCCAACCCGGTACCTTTAACTTGCCTGGATACGATACCTGTATCGCCTCCTCGGCACTATATGCTGAAGCCTTCATCAATCATTCACTCCCCTTATGCTCTCCTGCCAATGGAGGAGTTTGCTTTCAAGCAATTTGACGATAGAGTCTGTCAATTTCCCAATAATAGCAAACACGATGATCCCGACAAAAATGACGGAAGTAATCGAAAAAGATCGTGCATCATTAATCAAATAGCCGATTCCCGAACTCGAACCCATAAGCTCCGCAACAACGAGTCCAAGCCAGCTGATGCCGATTGACAACCGAACACCCAAGAAAATATATGGGAGTGAGGCCGGGATAATGAGTTTTGTAACAGTCTCCCATCTTGAAAACTCCAGGGTTCTGGCAACATCGAACAGATGCCGGTCTACTGAACGGACACCAAGAAAAGCGTTCACATAGAGCGGGAAAAACGCCCCTTTGGCAATCAACAGGATTTTTGATGTTTCTCCGAAGCCAAACCATAGTATAAACAATGGTGCTACTGCCAGATGTGGCAAGGTTCGGAGCAATTGCAGAGATGGATCCAGCAGCCTTTCAGTTCTTAGAGAGAAACCGACCCATAGTCCGGATAATAGTCCAAGTCCTCCCCCAAGAATAAACCCGATTAGCGCTCTTCTTGTAGATATAGCCAGGTTCTCCTGCAATTCCCCTGAATTGATCATCCGAGCGAACTCTTCCACGATTGCGCTGGGGGATGGCACCAGAACCGCGTTTACCATCCCAGTTACAGAAACGTACTGCCAGAATGCCAGAATGGACAGCGGGAGCAGCAAGCCGATCAGAATATTAAAGATACGGAAGAAAAACCGGTTCTTCGCGATTTGCATAAGCTTCCCTCCCTATTTAGACTGCTGCAGCGCCTTCTCAATAAATGTATTATCAATGACATCTGATACCTTTACTTTCTTACGAATTGTACCAAGTGAAAGCTGGAAATCTGCTGATTTTTGCTGCTCTTTCGCGATCTCATCCGTGACCGGAATATTAATAAATGTTCCTCTTTCCTGCATGCCCTTTACAACTTCAAGCGGCAGACGATATTCCTTCGCATATCGCTGATAAGCCTCGTCTCTGTTGCTTTCCTCCCACTTTCTTGCCTTTTCAAGTGTCTCTAAGTACAGAGTGACGAGATCTGGGTACTGACTTGCAAATTCACCGCGGACTGTCTGGAAAGATGGAGATAAGATACCTGTGCTTGCTCCATCAGCCAGCACTCTCGCTTTTCCGGTATTAAGCGTGATATATGGATCCCACACTGCCCATGCTTCTACTTTTCCTCCGTCAAAAGATGGCTGTGTCTCATCCGGCTGAAGCTGAATAACATCTAAATCCGACTCTTTCAGCCCCTCCTGGTCCAGAACACGGTAAAGAAAATTGTAAGCATTACTCCCTTTTGTCACAGCAACCTTCTTGCCTTTCAGATCCTTCACAGTCTTAATTTTGCTGTCCTCCGGAACGATTATTGCGACATTGTTCTTCCCTTCCAGCAGTTGTGAAATGATTTTAAAATCAACCCCTGAAGCTTGCGCAGCAATCGGAGGCATATTGCCCATTCCTGCAAAATCTAAATGCTTGGAAGCCATTGCTTCAATCATTGGAGGCCCGCTCTGGAATTCAATCCACTCTACTTTAACACCCCGTTTTCCAAACGCATCCTCAAACCATTTCTCTTCTCTCGCTTTTCCAAATAACCCGCCTTTGCCCTGCACCCCCAGCTTAACTGTCAGGTTTTCGTACTTGCCGCCTTCAGCTTTAGCGGGATTCTTCTTTTGATTATCATTACTCTGGCATCCCGTAAGGACCAATACAAAAAAGATTACTGCAATAAACCAATTCATTTTAAGTTTCATGTTTATCTCCCCTTGATATCGTTTAGATTCCAGAACCTGCTTCAAACTTCGGTGTGTCAACTTTTTCAAATTCACCAAGGACGCTATTACGGGCATCCTGAAAATTCGGTCCCAATCTTTCTCTAGGATAGGAAAGATTGATTTCAACTTCCTTACGAATATGTCCCGGTCTCGGATTCATGATAACAACCCGTTCGCCAAGAAAAACGGCCTCATCCAAATCATGTGTAACAAACAGCATGGTCGTCTTGTTCGCCTGCCAAATATCAAGCAAGACTTCTTGCATATGCGCCCTGGTGAAAGCATCTAACGCACCAAAAGGTTCATCTAGCAATAAAATCTCAGGGTTTCGCAGCAATGCTCTTGCGATCGCGACCCGCTGAGCCATGCCTCCTGATAATTCTTTTGGATATGCTTTCTCAAAGCCATTCAAGCGCACCAACTCAATGAGCTCGTCAACGCGCTTTCTCACCTTTGAATCGCGAATCTTCAAATTTCCTGCAATGTTCCTCTCTACATTCAGCCAAGGAAATAATCTCGGTTCCTGGAAGATAAATCCCTTTTGAACACTGGGGCCTTTAATCGTCTTGCCATTCAGCTTGACGCTGCCCTGATAAGCATCATCCAATCCAGCAATGATTTTGAGCAGCGTGCTTTTTCCACAGCCGCTTGGTCCAATAAATGTCACAAGCTGTCCTTGGTCAACTTCCAGATCAATATTATGCAGGGCAACGATGTTACCGCCCGGCTTCGGAAAAACCTTATTCAACGCCTGAATTTCTAACATCATGCAACCCCCAATTACAATTAATCACATTTAAATACTTGGTTTTTGGTAAAAAAAAAGAAGCTTTTTACTGAGCAAAAAGAAAGGATGCTCCATCCGTTCTCGTCCTGCCCTTGTAAAAGTCTCCAGTTTTCTGGTCGAACTTCACAAACCGAATAATTATTCATTTTGTTGACGTAATCATATCAGCAATTGTTTTCTAAAGTCAAGAATATTTTTACTCTTTTCTAAAAAGTCCGATTAGATCTGCTTCATTTATATCTACAGGCACCTCTGCACCAGGCGGCCGCTGCAGCGTCAAACCTTGTATTAAACTTACAAAGTAGAAAGCCAGTTGCTGCGGATTCCCAACTTTTATTGTTCCTTCATCCTGACCCTGCTTCATAATTTGGGAAACTGGGTTCAAATTGCGTGTGAACCAGCTTGTAACTTGCTCCCGCAGCGCCTTACTGGATGTTTCAGATGTTCTTGCCGTATGTATCAGTATTGTATAAGCCCAATGGTTTTTCATGGACAACCAATTTGAACAAATCGTATACAGCTTATCTACTGCACTGTTTTTCCCATTAGCTATAGATGTGACATATCTTCCGTACTCGCTTTGACCTCTAAGCAGCAACTGTTCAAATACCTCATCTTTTGATTTAAAATAATGATATAAGTTTCCAACACTAATGTTTGCTGCTTTGGCAATATCCTGCATGCTTACTGTACCAATCCCCTTTACAGCCATAACCTCGATCGCTGAATCCAGGATATGCTCAATTTTCCGCTCTCTTGCCTGAAGGTCTCTTTCTATATTTCTGGGTGACATCATGATCTCTCCTTTGCACTCTGTGTTTTATGTTGTCTGATTCAGTCAACAACTGTATTAAAAAAGCCCTAATGATCTGTAGAACATCATTAGGGTCATACGTTATCCTTCCAAAAATTCCTGAATGGCTTTCGTATTCATTTCAAAGTCTGTTTTCAGAATGATACGCCGATCCTGCAGCCTTTCATTTGTATACGATCCTTCAATAGGCAATGTCAGCGTTTCAATATTTTTTGTATCAAAGAACAGGAAGTCTTTGAGCAAAGACAGGCTGTCCATCGCACCGATATTTGTCTGGATATACGGCTGGACGGTTCCGAGCAGCTTCGGTGCTTTGGCAATGCCGTTTGCACTGATGATTTCATCGGATATCGCTTTAATGACTTGCTGCTGGCGCCGCACACGCCCGAAATCGCTTTCAAGGTCTTGTCTGAATCGCGCATAGCCAAGCAGTTCCTTGCCGTTCAGCTTTTGAAGACCGGGCTGGAGAGATACGCCAATATATTTGCTCATTGCTTTCTCAACATCGATTTCAATACCGGCTGGCGCCAGGGCATCAATGGCTTTCTCAAATCCCTTAAAGTCTACGACCACATAGTATTCAACATCAATGTTAAAGTTCTGCTTAATCGTTTGGCGCAAAAGATCCGGTCCGCCTAAAAGAAAGGACGCATTGATTTTATTATCCTGGTACCCGGGAATCGGTGCGTAGATATCCCGCATAATCGATACGATCTTTGCCTTTTCACGCGAAGGGTCGTACTGGGCAATCATAATGGTATCTGAATTGGAGGGCTCTCCTTTTTTCCGATGGTCAGCGCCAATCAGCAAAACATTTACTTTCCCTTTTTCGTCCTTTGGCCGTTAAACTCATACTCCGGTTCTATGATGCCTTGTGCGGCCAGGCTCTTCCCTGAATAATACTGGTAGACAGCATAGCCGCCCAGTAAAAAAAAGATCGCCAAAAAGAAGCTGAAAACGATGCGGGCTTTACGCATCCTGCTCTTTTTTCTGACAATCTTCACGTTTTGCCGGCGCTGTTGGCGCTTCTCCATTTCTTTCACCTATTCCCTTAACCGATCATCTCTCTTTTACTGATCTCTTTTGATTTATCCCATATTTTACCCTACTATATAAATATTGTATATACCAGGTGTTAATATTTCGCTTTATATGAGCCGTCCTCGTAAACATAATAGATGCCGACTGTACCCGAACCGCCATTTTTCTGGATGGACTTGGAGACGAGCTGGATTTCATAATAAGCTCCTTTATCTCCTTTTTGAGGTTTGTCGCTTAATGGTTCAAACAGAATATCAGAAGGATTGACCTCACCCTTCGCAGTCAACTGCTGTTTCAAAGAGGCTGCCGCATCAGCACCGTTTTGAATCTTCCCCGTTTCTTTCGCAGTGTCTTTTTTCACGCTTGTATGTGACTTTTCTTTAGTTGCTTTTGTTCCTATTCCGCTGTCTTTCTTTGCTTCCGGCTGCTTTGTACCAGCGGTTTTCTCTTCAGGCTTTGCCTGTGGTACTGGGCTTGTCCCGCTGCTTGCTTTGTTTGCTTCTATTTCTTCGATTTTTTCTTTGTTTTCGCCCTGAGCAGCTTGTTCTTCTTTTTGCTCTTTATCCTTTGTTTCCGCTTTATCCTGCTTC
>Ga0153921_1001167_pt1 | contig 12199 bp, 11 predicted proteins | sample TSNJ005MetaG_FD_104691 | JGI IMG/M metagenome (GOLD analysis project Ga0153921, IMG submission 104691) | Attine ant fungus gardens microbial communities from New Jersey, USA - TSNJ005 MetaG | ecosystem: Host-associated > Fungi > Mycelium > Unclassified | place: USA: New Jersey, Brendon T. Byrne... | reverse complement strand
GATTCTGAAGAAGATGCTATTGCTTTTGCACGCACATTTTGCCATTCAGTTATTAAGTTTCTTTGGAATCATGTTGATTCTAAGAAAAAATGGAAATGTAGAAAAGTCAGCTTTTCTGGTAAAGAGCTTGATTTTCAAGCAATGCGGCTGGCAAAAGATATAGCAGATTATTTCATTACATTAAATATAATGGATTATGCTTATTTAACGGGGAATTTATATACGGCACTTTTACCAAATACATATCGTTCTGACAATGGGATTTATTATACACCACCTACATTAGCAGAGCGTTTACTTGATTTACTGACAGCAGAGGGGGCCGATTGGGCGGAAGCTGACATACTTGACCCGGCATGTGGGGGCGGAGCATTTTTAATCACAATTGTTAATAGGATACTTGGCGATTATAGAATTAAAGAGTTGCCCCCAGCGGCTAAGATCCTTCATATTGAAAATCATTTAGCTGGAATTGAGTTGGATGGTTTTGCCGCTTGGATTACTCAAAGTCTGCTTGATATTATATTATATCAGGAAGCAATTGCGACAGGGCGCAGGCTTAGGAGTATCATAAAAATTCAAGATACAATTCAGTATGCATTATATGAGGCAAGAAGGTTTGACGTTATTGTGGGTAATCCGCCATATGGAAAAGTGAAGCTTGATGGAGAGATGAGAGATATTTACTCCCGATCCCTTTATGGTCATGCGAATTTATATGGGTTATTTATAGATGCTTCCTTACGTTTAAAGAAAGAAAATGGTATAGTGGGATTTGTGACTCCGACATCTTTTTTGGGAGGCAAATATTTCTCCAATTTAAGAAATCTTTTAGCGCAGACGGCACCACCATTAGCTATTGATTTTGTAGCAATGAGGAATGGGGTATTTGAGCAAGTTCTTCAAGAAACATGTCTGGTGGTTTTTGGACAAAATGCAGTTCGGAGTGTGACAGTTAATAAGATTAGTATTGGAAATAATCTATATAATGTTGAACGCGTTGGAAATTTCAAAGTAGAATTGGGCACTGATCCCTGGATTATTGCAAGAGAACCGGCAGAATCACAGATCGTCAATAAGGTGATTAAGATAAAAACCTCTTTAAAGGACTATGGATATAAAGTTTCTACCGGGCAATTAGTTTGGAATCGATTAAAAGAGCAGATATCTGAAATGCCAGTTCAGGGATCGAAACCCATCATTTGGGCGGAGGCTATTTCGGCAGCGGGGAATTTTGATTTTAATTATCAGTACAGGAGCAAAAAGAAATATATAACTGTTACAAATAAGCAGGATTTTCTCATTTGCGATGAATCAGTAGTTTTGGTTCAACGTACAACAGCAAAAGAGCAGGACAGAAGATTGCAAACATGCATTTTGCCTCAGGATTTTATTGATAATTGGCATGGGGTAGTAGTTGAAAATCATGTAAACATAATACATCCAATTACAGAACAACCGAGAGTCACACTAAAGGCATTATCACTGATTTTAAATACTAAAACGGTAGATCGGATTTTCAGATGCTTATCAGGAAGTGTAGCGGTATCGGCGACAGAGCTTCATGCCATTCCGTTGCCACCAGTACATAAGATTAAAGAATTAGAAGCACTAATTACTGTTGGAAATCATGTGGATCCGGAAGCTGATATAGTTGAGCGAATTGTAATGAATGCATATGGACTGGAGGACTAAAAGCAGATGGCGACGAGTGATTGGCTGACGATGCAACTACCTGATATTGAGGATATACAGAACAGATTAAAAGAGATTTTTCCACGAGAAGTTGACACGAATGGATATATTATACGTGAAATGGGGGCAAAGACTGTATTTATAATGCTCTACTGTTTATGTGTGGGGAAAGAAGAATGGATACGCCCTGCCACTATTACATGTATGACGGACGAACAGGCCTCCATTCGTAATTTGGAGGATAGAAAAGCATGGCTTACCATTAATCAGAGCAAGAATGCACCAAGAGATATACCGGGCAGATGGTACAAGCCAAATACGAGAGAACCTATACGGGATGAAACTCTAAGGGAAATGGTACGCCTTAATGCAGTTTTGGAAAGAGAAGGCTTGCCAACTACGTCTCCTTTGCCAAGATATTCTTTACAGACTCAATTTGCAGAACTCTTTAATCCAGAGTTAAATGGTGTGGACTTATCAAAAGCAATTCGAGATTGGCAAGCGGAATATCTTTCGGCTGCTGCATTGGCGAGAGTTGCCTTATCCAAGCGTTTAGTTTCATATTCTTCCTATGGTGTTTTAGTTCATTTGCCCAACGGAGAGACTAGAAAAATGGCATCTGGACCAAGTAGTGAACTTGCGAGAGCGGTTGTCGAGCAGTTTACTAAAAATTTCATGAAAGATCCAGCAGTTATTCTTATGAGTGAGTCTGCAAAAAAGATGCTTATGAAGGATGATGATTTATGCAAGGCAATTGGTTTTAATATTAATTTATCCAGCGTGTTACCAGATTTGATTTTGGCAGATTTAGGTGAGAAGCAGCCAATTATCGTTTTTGTAGAATGCGTTGCTACGGATGGACCGATTAATGACAGAAGGAGGCAGGAGTTGATTGATATGGCTTGTGCAGCCAATTATCGTGAAGAGGATTGTGCATTTGTGACTGTCTTTAAAGATAGGTCGGATTCAGTAAGTAGAAAACTGGTGCCCTCTGTTGCATGGGGGACATTTATTTGGTATGCCAGTGAGCCGGAGGAAATCATTTATTTGCGTCAGGGAAAACGGGAGAAGAAATCATCTCTTAAAGAATTATTGAAGATATAGTGTGCAGGGCAATTATTGATAAAGATGAAAAGATAAAGGTGAGCAGTTGTAATTATTATTACCGGACTGGCACAAGCATTTGGCGGCATTCAAATGTCCATTACGATCATTGGATTTGCCATGATTGCTGCCGCTGTATGGGCCTGGTTTACCCCTGATAATCCGGAGCGGGCCGACACAACACCTGACAATGTGCCGATGAGTCAGTTGGTACCTCGGTTAATGGCCCTTGGCTTTGCTCAGAAACGCAAACTGGCCGGTGTCCTTGGTGACGGCATGTTTTCGTTTGTTATATTGGCAATATCACTTACATTGACGGGATCCTTCAGCTTAGCATATATACTATTTGTGATTTTGGCTTTTGCAGGGGCATGGATGATTTATATTATAAATGACAAGGAGTTTGCGGATTAACATTTGGTGACTGGATGATACGGCTGTATTATCTGGTAATCGGGATAAGTCAGAAAAAGGCTTCCGGGGTTTGTCTCCGGGAGCCTTTGTTTATACAATGAATTTATACTTATCCCCAATACAAAGCTGAACACCAAGATTTGTAAAAGAAGATGTGGAATCATGAATCACGCTGCTGATACGTAACAAGGGGTATCCCTTGGTAATATTAAGTGCTTTTGCCTCCTGGGCAGACGCAAAGATGATGTCTATGGTCTTTGTAGAATAATCCAGGCTAATGTTATATTTAGTACGCAGGATCTCGTAGAGAGAACGGTCGTTTAAATTCTCACTAAATAGAAAATTGAACGACTCCGGGAACTTATTACTTTCTAGCATAATAGGTTTCCCATCAGCATAGCGAATGCGCTCTATCACAATGATGCTTTCACCTTTGCCAAGATTCATTCGTTCCGCTTCTTTGGGTGTAGGTTCTTCTAAGGCTATTTTAAGCGTTTTTGCCCCTGGAACGATATTCATCATTTGACACATTTCTGTAAAACTAAGGGCGGTGGAGGATAGATTCCGCTGCATCTTTTTTTCTGCAATAAAGGTACCTTTTCCAGATTTTCGTTCCAGATATCCGGCATCAGATAAAGCCGCCAGTGCTTTGCGGACAGTGACGCGGCTTACATGATATTGTTCGCTAAGTTCAATTTCCGTTGGCAGACGCGTTCCGGATTTGAGCACGCCGTTTTCGATTTCCGTTAATAACAATTCTTCCAGTTGTTTATATAAAGGTGTTGCAATCGCATTATCCAGTATCATAAATATCCATTCCTTTCCCTTTGCTCAAGTAAACAATGTATTACATTGTATTGTTTATTTATAATACCATATTTTGTTAAAAAATTCAACAAAGAAAAACAGATAGGTAAAAATATACAATAAATCATGACGGAAGTTGAAAAAATAAAGCAAAATGCAAATTATAGTAAAAACAATATTGACAAGTGGGTATATAATGGTATACAATACATTTGTATACATTAAGATACCAAATAACACAAAGATATTTGGAAGGAGGATCTGGAAATGGTAAAACAAGCAGATCAGATTAAGGACATCATTAAAGAAATTATTTCAAAGAAGCAGGTAACCGGAGGAGTAAAATCACTGTATTTTGTTGGTTGCGGAGGCTCTTTTGGTGCGCTGATTCCGGCGAAGATTTTTATGGAACGGGAAAGTACAACGATTAGGAGTGCGCTGATCAGCAGCAATGAGTTTGTGCATAGTACCCCCAGAGATTTTGGCGCGAGTTCTATTCTTTGTCTGGCCTGTCATAAAGGCAATACACCGGAAACCATTGCGGCAGCAAAGCTTGGACAGGAAAGGGGGGCTACTGTCCTTATTTTGACCTGGCTGGAGCAGTCTGAAATTTTAGAATTCGGAGATTATATTGTTAATTATGAATTTGATGCCAGTCCGGGTCATTTGGCAGGCGGTATTGATTATGCAGGTGAAAAACCGATGTGTGCTGTGATGATTGCGGCAGAAGTTGTAAATCAGCTGGAAGGTTATGCAGAATATGATGATCTTCAAGAAGGTCTTGAACAGATGACCAGTATCATCCTTGATGCCAGAGCAAAGGTTGCTGATCGCGCGCTTGCTTTTGCGGAGGAATATAAAAATGATAATTTCATATACACCATGGGAAGCGGTGCCGGATATGGTGCAGCATATATGGAAAGTACTTGTATCTTGATGGAAATGCAGTGGATTAATTCCAGTGCCATTCACACCGGCGAATTTTTCCATGGACCTTTTGAAGTAACTGATACCAGGTGCCCATTTATCATCCAGATTAATGAGGGCAGTACCAGAGCCTTGGACGAGCGTGCATTGTCATTCTTGAAAACCTATGCAAAGAGAATCGAAGTGCTGGATGCCAAAGAACTGGGGCTGTCTGCAATAAAAGCAACTGTTGTGGATTATTTCAATCATTCTCTTTTCACTAATGTATATCACTTTTATAATCATGCGCTTGCAGACGCACGCAAACATCCGCTTTCCGTTCGCCGCTATATGTGGAACGTTTCTTATTAATTGAAAGAAGGGAGGGAAACCGATGAGGAAAGCAAAGATACTGGCGATTGGTGATAATGTATGTGATAAGTATCTTTCCAGAGGCAAGATGTATCCGGGCGGACAGTGTGTAAATACATGTGCATATGCAGTAATGAATGATGTTTCGGCGGCTTTTTTAGGCAGCTTTGGCTCCGATGAAGTGGCTTCATGCATCCAGCAAACACTGAAAAGTCTGCCGGTGGATATCAGCCATTGCCGCTATTATACCGGAGAGAATGGATTTGCCTGCGTGACACTTGAGGGTACGGATCGGGTCTTTATCGGTTCAAATCGTGGCGGCATTGCTTCCGGGCATCCATATGATTTTACGGAAGAAGATTTTGCATATATGAATGAATTTGATCTGATTTATACAAATCTGAATGCCTACATCGAAGACGAACTGGAAGCAGTGGCAGCAACCGGTGTGCCGGTCGCATTTGACTTTTCACTTCGCTGGACCGATGAATATCTGCGGCAGATCTGTCCGCATATTAAAGTCGCTATTATGTCCTGTGCTCATCTGGATGGAAAAACTCGTGAGCAGGAAATGAAGAAAGCGGCCGGTCTTGGCGTACCGGTGGTTCTGGGAACCGTGGGAGAGGACGGTTCTTATCTGCTCTATCGTGGCCAGTACTATTATACCGAAGCGGTAAAGGCAGAGGATGTCATTGATACCATGGGCGCCGGTGATTCCTATTTTGCTGCTTTCCTGGCACACTTGCTGAAGCTTTATGTAAAAGGAGAAATCAAGTTAGATGGATCCATGGATCTGTCTCGGGTATTGGTTGAGTCAATGAAGGAGGGCGCTGTGTTTTCCGCCAAAATGTGTTGTGGGGAAGGTGCATTTGGCTATGGCGTTCCCCTTGTTGGGAGAATCATTGATAACAGAATATAAGGAGAATATAAGGAGGTATAATCATGTTGTTTTGGATTGAATTAGTAGTTCTTCTCGTTCTGATTTTCTGGGGTGTCAGAAGAGGTGGTCTGTTTATTACCTTGGCAGGCGGTGTAGGTGTATTCATTTTTAGCTTTATTTTTAAAGCGCAAATGTCTGATCCGCCATTGACGGTGTTAAGAATCATCTTTACGGTAGTTCTTGCCGGCGGTGCGATGCAGGCAGTTGGCGGTGTTGATTATCTGGTCGCAGTTGCAGAGAAACTTCTTAGGAAGCATCCGAAGTCTGTGACGATCCTTGCGCCGGTTGTTACCTGGGTCTTTGTATTCTGTACGGGCACCGGCCATATTGTATGGAGTATTCTGCCGATTATCAACGAAATTGCAATTGAAAATGGCATCAGACCAGAGCGTCCAATTGCATCATCGATTGTTTCCAGTCAGAATGCGGTATGTGCAACTCCGCTTGCAGCTGCGACAGCAGCGATGATTGCATTTATGGAAGAATATGCCGGCATTGGTATGGTAAAACTGCTTATGGTGGTGATTCCTGCAACCTTACTTGGCTCGGTAATGTCAGGTGTGATTATGTTGAAAAAGGGCAAAGAACTTCAGGATGATCCCGAATTCCAGCGTCGTGTGGCAGAGGGAATTCTTGTTCTGGAAAAGCATGAGGATAAGGTGATTGATTTCTCTAAATTCAGCAAAGAAGCCAAAAGATCCGTTATTGTGTTTATGACGGGTATCATCTGTATTATTGTTATTGGTGCAGTTCCGGCTTTAAGACCGGTTCTTGAAAATGGTAATAAGCTTGGTATGACTGACGTTATTCAGATCTTTATGCTTCTCATTGCTACGATTATCTGTCTGATTATGAAAGACCAAAAAGCAGATTCGATCATGGATACGCAAGTATTTAAATCAGGTGTGTTTGCATGCGCGATTGTTGTTGGCCTTTGCTGGATGGTTAACATTTTCATCGGTTCGCAGTCCACTTATCTGAAAGAAACAGTTTCACAGTTTACAAATCGGTATCCCTGGATATTTATTATCACCTGTTATCTGATTGCCAATATTACAACATCGCAGGCTTCTACAACAGCAATTGTAATACCCCTTGGCATTGCCCTTGGTATCAGCACGCCGGTGTTGGTAGCAGGTTGGGTTCTCGTTGGTTCTCACTTCCTGATTCCGGCAGCATCAGAAGCACTTGCGGCAATTTCATTTGACAGCGCCGGAACAACTAAAGTTGGCAAATATGTATTTAATACAAGTTATCTGCTTCCATCTTTGGTGATGGCGGTTGTGGATTCGGCGGTAGCATTTGTCCTTGCAAGTATCATCTTTTAATACCAGGGAGGAAATATCATGAAATTCACATTAATGAGTTATCACTATTTAAGATATCCGATTCGTAAATATCTGGACAAGGTAGAGCGTTCTCCTTTGGATGGCCTGGATATTTATTGTACGGCACCACAGCTGAATCCCTTTGATTATAAGCTGGGCGATCTGATTCAATTAAACAGAGATATTTTGGACCGTCATCTCACACCCTATGTGCTTACTGCGGAAAACTGTGCCTATCCGGTGAATTTTGCCACTTCAAATCCAATCACCTGGAATTCCACACTGCAGTATTACCAGCGGTTGGTAGATACTGCTGCATTCCTGGATTTCCCGCACATTCAGGTTTGCCCAGGCTCCAGTTATTTTGATGATGATGCAGAAGCTGGCTGGGCAAGACAGGTCGAGGCCTTTCAGCTGCTGACAGAATACGCTAAGAGGAAAGGGGTAACGATCTTTCTTGAAACCTGCAAAGAAACAACAACCAATCTGATTGTAACCAGTAAACAGCTGAACCGGTTTATTACGGATGTTGGCGCAGATAATTTGATGGGGCTGTCGGATACGGATCAGATGGCTCTTGCCGGCGAAAATATCAACGATTATATGGATCATCTGGGAGATCGATATGGCTTTGTACATTTCAGCGATGCAGGACATACCATTCCCGGAACCGGCGGACTGCCGATGAAGGAGTACTATGATACACTTGTAAGCCGCGGCTATGAGGGATGGTGTTCTTGTGAACTGTGTGACCGAGAGTATTTCCCGGATCCGGATAAAGCTACAGACGCTTATGTTGAGTATATAAAGAATGTATTGGAGGTATAAATGATGAAATTCATTCCTATGACATTACACTACTTAAGATACAGCCCTAAACAATATTTGGACAAATTAGAGCGTTCTCCTTTTGATATGTTTGACTTATATATGTGCGCACCGCAGTTGAATGCATTTGACTATGCCCTGAAAGATTTGCTGGATCTGGATCAAGAGATCAGAAGACGCAATCTGAAGGTTTATGCGATTACGCCAGAGAATAATTCTTACCCATGTAATTTTGCAACTCAGAATAAAGAAACCAGAGAATCTTCACTTCGGTATTATCAGAGGGCCATTGATACAGCTGAGTATCTGGGCTGTCCGAATGTACAGATCAGTATTGGCTTCGGTTATTTTGATGCGCCGAGACAGGAAGCCTGGGACAACACCAGAGAATGCATGCAGCTTCTTGCTGAATACGGTAAGAAAAAGGGGGTTAACTTCTTCCTGGAAGAGTGCAAGGTAACCACAACGCAGGTGCTGAATTATAGTGATGATATTGTCAAAATGATCACGGAAATCGGCTTTGACAATGTACAGGGGATGGTGGATACGGATCAGATGACTTTTGCCGGACAGACCATGGATGATTATTTTAACAGTCTGGGGGACAAGATGGGATATGTTCATTTTAATGACAGAGGTCACACCGTTCCGGGACATGCAGATTTCCCGATGAAGCAGTATTATGAAGATCTGAAGCGCAATCATTATGATGGTATCTGCTGTTTTGAGCTAATCGACAGACGCTATTATATTGATCCGGATCAGGCGGTGGATGATTGTGTTGACTGGCTAATAGCCAATACAGACGAGTTTAAGGATTATAAAAAGGAGTAAAAATGGTAATAGACACCCATATTCATCCGGCTTTATTTGCACCGATTTGTCAGAATGAAGAGCATTTCGCGTTCAGATGTAATGAGATGAATTATCATCTGATGAAACCATCAGATATAGAGTTGATAAAAAAACAGCTGGGGCTGGCAAAAATCGAAAAGGTATTTTTACTTCCGGAGGATTGTTCCTATGAGAAGGGGAAGGCAGCAATTTCCAACGAAGAAATAGCCGCCCTGGTTTCTGCGGAGCCGGATTTATTTATTGGTTTTGCGGCTGTGGATCCGAGAAATGATGATGCACAGGCGCAGCTGGAAGATGCATTTTCAAGGCTTGGCCTGGCAGGTCTGAAGTTAAATACAGCTAAACTGAAGATATTTCCATATGATGAGAAGATAAAGAAGCTTTGCGAGGTTTGCAGCAGATATCATAAACCGGTGATTTTCCATAGTGGTCTGTGCCTTGAAGAAGATGCCTTTGCAAGATATGCCAGAGTGGCGGATTTTGAAGAACCGGTTGCACATTTCCCGGATGTGAATTTCTGCCTGGCGCATTTTGGCTGGCCCTGGGTGCAGGAAACAGCGGCGTTATTGATAAAATATTCCAATCTTTATGCCAATACGGCACTGATGAATTTTGATGGACCTGTTCAGCTTTATCACAAGGTATTCAAGGAAGATATGGGAGCGTACTGGGTGGAGCATAATCTTGCAGATAAGATCATGTTTGGTTCTGACAGTCCGCGTATTCGTCCGGCCAGAAGCAAAAAAGGATTGGATGCGTTAGGCTTAAGTGCAGATGTGCTTGAAAAGGTATATTATAAAAATGCCCTGAAATTTCTTGGTCAGGAGGAATGAAATGGATTGCAGGATAAAAGAACTATCTGTCATAGCAGATGCGGAGACGCAGTTGATTAAGATCACGGAAGACGTAAAAAGGGTGGTTGAAAACTGTGGAATCAGCAATGGTGTGGCGTTTGTCATTACATTGCATACGACAACCGGTATTACAATCAATGAGAGTCTGCCCTGTGTGGAAAAGGACATCGAAGAACAATTGGAACGTCTGATTCCGTCGGATTATCCGTTTCACCATAATCATTATCTGCCTTCTTACGGAACCATTGGCGGCAATGCGCCGGGGCATTTGAAATCATTGCTGACCGGGAATCACTGTGTACTGCCTGTTATCGATGGCAAGGTTAAACTTGGAGAGGCCGCGGATATCTACTTCTGTGAATATGACGGTATCAAGAAACGCCGGTATATGGTTTATTGTATGGGAGAAGCATAGCCCGGAAAGGAAAGGTTTTTATGAAAAAAGTACTGGCCATGGCCGACAACTGTATTGATGTTTATTACAAACAGGACCGTTTTTATACCACTGGAAACAGCGTGGATTTTGCTTTTAACTATCGTGCTCTTGGCGGAGATGTCACAGAGATGACAATTCTGGGAAATGATTTCTTCGCGGACGCTTTGACAGAGAAGCTGGATGAGAGGGGGATTTCGCTTCGAGTACTCGCAAAGTCCGACAAGCCAACCGGTATGGCCAAGATGGCCATTGTGGATGGCAATCGCGTCCATCTGGAATTTGCCGGGAATGCCATGGAAGAAATTGAGCTTGGCGAAGAAGACCTGGAGTTTGCAAAGACCTTTGATATTGTGTATTGTGAGCGCTGGTGTAAGGTCTACAGATATATTGAAGACTTAAAACAGCCAAATCAGATCTGGGTTTATGATTTCTCCAAAAGATTAACATTGGAAACGAATGATAGGATCCTTCCGTATATTGATTATGCATTTTTCTCCTACGATAGTGATGATGACTATATTAAAAATTTCCTGTTAGAAACACAGGCAAAGGGGGCGGGCTGCGTCGTTGCCATGCTGGGTGAATATGGAAGCCTGGCTTACGATGGCAAGCAGTTTTATCGGGAAACAGCTGAAAAGGTAGAGGTCTGTAATACGGTTGGTGCCGGAGATTCTTATATAGCAGGCTTTACTTATGGTGTCAGCCTTGGTGAGGACATACCGTGCTGTATGCATCGTGGTAAAATGCAGGCTACAAAGATTATTCAGATATTTAATCCTTATGAATAGATTGCAGGGGGTGGGAAATCAAGGTTTGTCTTTTGGGGATGAATCTTGATTTTTTATTCCCATGATAATGCAACCCGCGAAGATGCCCGTGCCGGACGGTTCCCATGTTACCACAGAAGCATACCGGCGATTTATTTGCGGCAGGAAACACTATCTCAATATCCACGGCCAACAAAACGTCTTAGCGGCAATCAAAAGTTGTTGGGCATCTTTATGGACGGCACGGGCCATTGCATACCGCACGCGGATCAGAAAGGAACGCCATCAATAAAATATACCGTTCATGCTCTTTTTTCTACCAGTTTTGCTGTCGGCCGCCCGGAAGTGCATTTTTGCCCTATACTTGATGGGGTGTAAAACTTTACACTACCTGAATAATATGGGAGGTGCTTTCATGAAAAAAATATGCAGCATATTACTTATTATCGCCCTGTCTTCTACACTCGCGGCCTGCGGCGGCGGTTCGCGAAGATCGTCTGCGACTTCACCGTCCGGCGGCTACCTGACCGGCAGCCGCGCGAGCAGCGCGCCCGAGACGGCATCGGAATCGCCTGCGGACGCGGCGGCAACCGAACTCACAGCGGAGGAAAACTGGGCGCTCATTGCGGATTATTTCCGTGCCAATTTCCCCCAGCCGCTGATGACCGTCCGGGCGGACGTTAACCGCGACGGGCTTGACGACTGCGTGTTCGTGGATACCCTGACGGACGAATGGGCACGGTTCGGCTATGTCCTGACCGTTAAAAACGGCGAGGTGCAGAAATACCTTGTCAAAGAGGGCGGCGAGACACATGGGCAGGGCTTTTTTGACTGGTTCCTCAGCCCAAATGAACAGGGCGACGCCTATTTGATCGAATATAACACCAGTATGT
>Ga0153921_1001166_pt1 | contig 12203 bp, 10 predicted proteins | sample TSNJ005MetaG_FD_104691 | JGI IMG/M metagenome (GOLD analysis project Ga0153921, IMG submission 104691) | Attine ant fungus gardens microbial communities from New Jersey, USA - TSNJ005 MetaG | ecosystem: Host-associated > Fungi > Mycelium > Unclassified | place: USA: New Jersey, Brendon T. Byrne... | reverse complement strand
TCGGGCTCACGCGGCGTGTCCCGACCACCGGATGCTGCGCGGCGTAGCCTGGGCGGCATGACGCGCTATGCGATCGACGCCGCCGTCGCGCTGCGGCTGATCGAGTCGGCGGAGGACGTGCCGGTGCCGACCGCAGGCGACACCCTCGTGGGGCCGGCCGTCCTGCGCTCCGACGCGCTGCGCCTCCTGTACGCGAACGTCCGCTCGGGAGCGCTGAACGAACGGGAAGGCCGTCGTCGCTTGGAGCGGCTCGCGGGGCTCCGCGTCCGCCTCCTCGGCGACCGGGTGTCGCGTGCGACCGCCTGGCGGCTCGCCGTCGAGCTCGGCTGGGACGACCCCGGCCCGGCCGAGTACCTCGCCGTCGCGACGCTGCAGGCGGACGTCCTGGTCGCGCTGGACCCGCTGCTCGAGCGGGCGGCGGTCGGCCGCATCCCGACCGCGCCGATCGACGTCCTCCTGAACTGAACGGGCAGGAACGATCCGTCACAACGCGCCGCGCGGGCATGGAGCCGCGCGGCGTGTTGTGACGACCGGGTGACCGGCTGCTACAGCACCGTCCCCATCGACCGCGCGATCGCGACCGTGCGCGCGGCGATCTCGTCGGCCGTCTCCGTCGCGCCCGCGTCCGCCCACTCGCGAACCGCGATGCGCACAGCACCGATGCACACGACGACGAGCATCTCGGCGCGGGATTCGCGGTCGACGTCCGGGTCGGCGATCGCCGCGCCGGCCTCCTCCGCCCGCGCGATCAGCTCCGAGACGGCCGCGATCAGCCCCTCGCGCAGATCGCCCAGGCGGCGGAGACGGCGGTGCACGACGCCGGGGTCGCGCGCGGCGAGGAGCATCCGCGCCTCGTGCAGCGAGGGGTCGCTGGTCTCGGCGGGGAGCCCGCGGAAGAGCGTGTGCACCACCGCCGCGACGAGGTCGCCGTCGTAGGCCTCGCCGAGCTGGGCGGCGACGAGCTCCCGATCGCCCCAGGCGCGGCGGATGCCGTAGAGGGCGTCCTCCTTGCTGTCGAAGTAGTTGAAGAAGGTGCGGTGCGACACGGGGATGCGGGCGCAGATGTCGTCGACGGTGACGTCGTCCGGGCCGTGATCCAGGGCGAGTTCGACGGCGGCGCGCTCCAGGTCGGAGCGGGTCTGGGCCTTCTTGCGCTCGCGGAGGCCGGGGGCCGGCGACGCTGCCGGCGGGATGTGCGGAAAATCATGCATAAGAGGAAATTTTGCGTGAGTGCAGTTTGTTAGTTGATTTCGGTCACCTAATTATATATGGTTGCTCACTGTCAACCAATTGTGCGAAGGAATCACATGTCAGGAACCCTCACCACAGAGGACGCAGCACCCGCTTCGGCGATGTCGCACCGCCAGGTACTCGAATCCCTCTCCGGGCTGCTGCTCGGAATGTTCGTCTCGATCCTCGCGGGGACGGTCGTCTCGACCTCGATGCCGCGGATCATCTCCGAACTCGGCGGCGACCAGACCGCCTACACCTGGGTCGTCACGAGCACGCTGCTCGCGACCACGGTCTCCACCCCGATCTGGGGCAAGCTGGCCGACCTCTTCAACCGCAAGCTGCTCATCCAGCTCGCCCTGGTGCTCTTCGTGCTCGGCTCGGCGCTCGCCGGCTTCTCGCAGGACACCAACATGCTCATCGGCTTCCGCGTGGTCCAGGGCCTCGGCGCCGGCGGCCTCACCGCCCTCAGCCAGATCATCATGGCCGACATCATCAGCCCGCGTGAGCGCGGCCGTTACATGGGCCTCTTCGGCGGCATCATGGCGGTCGGCACGGTCGGCGGCCCGCTGATCGGCGGTCTGCTCACCGACTCCATCGGCTGGCGCTGGAACTTCTTCGTGGGCGTGCCGGTCGCGATCGTCGCGATCATCCTGCTGCAGTTCACGCTGCGCCTCCCGAAGCGCGCGATCCGCAAGGTCCGCATCGACTACCTCGGCGCCATCTTCCTCGCGGGCGGCATCTCGCTGATCCTGATCTGGGTCTCGATGGCCGGCACCAACTTCGACTGGTGGAGCCCGGAGACCATCTGGATGGTCGGCGGCTCGATCGCGCTGCTCGTCGCCACGGTCGTGACCGAACTGGTGGTCAAGGAGCCGATCATCCCGCTCGCGATGTTCAAGAACCGCACCTTCACCCTCGCGGTCATCGCCTCCATCTCGGTGGGCGTCGCGATGTTCGGCACGTCGGTGTTCCTCGGCCAGTACATGCAGGTCGCCCGCGGCGCGACGCCGACCCAGTCGGGCCTGCTGACGCTGCCGATGATCCTCGGCCTGCTGCTCTCCTCGACGATCGTCGGAAACCTGATCAGCCGCTTCGGCAAGTGGAAGAGCTTCATGGTCGTGGGCTCGATCCTGCTGACCATCGGCCTCTACCTGATGAGCACGATCAAGTACGACACGAACTACGTGCTCGTCTCGCTCTACATGCTCATCCTCGGCGCGGGCGTCGGCATGGTGATGCAGAACCTCGTGCTCATCGTGCAGAACACCGTGCGGCCGGAGCAGCTGGGTGCGGCGAGCTCCAACGTCGCGTTCTTCCGCAGCCTGGGCGGCACCATCGGCGTCTCGGTCATGGGCAGCATCCTGGGCACGAAGGTCGCCGACGGGATGGCCGCGCACGGCGCGGAGCTGCAGGGCATCCTCGCCAAGCTCGGGGCGAAGGGCGCCGAGATCGGGCAGCTGCTGAAGAGCGGAACGCTGCCCGAGGTGAACACGCTCCCTGCGAGCGTTCGCAGCATCGTCGAGTCGGTCTACGGGCAGGGCGTCGCCGACGTCTTCCTCGTGGCGGTGCCGCTCGCGATCATCACGATCATCGCGATCGCCTTCCTCCCGAACAACACGCTCGGCACGAAGACGGCCGTGGAGCTCATGAAGGAGAAGAACCCGGAGTCGGCCGCCGAGGCCGCCGAGGAGAACCTCGTGGAGGTCGCCGAGGCGATGATCGCGGCGCCGGTCACCGGCTCCGTCGCAGCCGTCCGATCCGGGCAGACGGCCGGCGACCGTCCCGCTCAGGAAGATCGCTGACCGCACCGGTTATGATCGCGGCCATGGACAACATCGAGCGGGCGACGGCGCACGACGCCGCCGCCCGTTCGGCCGCCCCTGACCCGGCGGTCGACCAGGCGATCGCTTCGGTCGAGGAGCAGTTCACCATCCTCTTCAACCAGGTGAGCTCGGGGATGCGGGAGCGCGCCGCGAAGGTGCATCCCGAGCTCCAGCCGGTCGGCTACCGCCTGCTCAGCACGCTCGTGCGCACCGGTCCGCTGCACGCCGGCGCCCTGGCCGGGCTGCTCTCGACCGACAAGAGCGTGGTCAGCCGCCAGGTGCGCATCCTCGAGGGCCTCGGGCTCATCGAGCGCCGCGTGGATCCGGCCGACCGCCGCGCGAGCTTCCTCGTGGCGACGCCTCCCGCGATCGAGAAGGTCAACGAGGCGCGCGTGGCCGACCAGGCCCGGCTGTACCGCAGCCTGCGCAAGTGGGGCGTCGACGACGTCGGCCGCCTCGCCGACCTGCTGGCCCGCCTGAACTCGACCCCGCTCTGACGCGCTCCGCGGTCTAGGTGTTGTCGAGCACCCAGCCGAGCACGTGCGGGAAGGCCAGCATCGCCGCGACGACGGCCGCGATGATCGCGGCCGTCCAGGCGCCGGACCGCCGGCGGAGGCGCCGACCGGCGACGGCGACCTCCCGTCGAGGAGCGGCTGCGCGCGGATCGGTGTAGGTCGCCGCCTGGTGGCCGAGCTCCGCGCCGATCAGCTCGGCGAAGCGCAGCAGCGCCGGGACCTCGGTGCGGTCGAAGCGTCGCCGGAAGCGGGTGGAGGCGACGACGACCCGATCCTCCACCACCTCGATGTCCCAGTGCCGGCCGTATTCGAGCAGGCACACGAGCACGTCGGGGGTGAGCAGCTGCAGGGCGTCCCGCTCGTAGCCCGGCGGTGCGTACACCGCGAAGTGCCGGTCGACATCCCCTTCGAGCGAGATCCGCTGGGTGCCGGGCAGCAGGGTGCGGAGGCGGCCGTTGCGCAGCGAGTCGATCATCAGGTGAGGGAGGGTGCGCGGCATCCGGGTCGCGAGGAAGCGGAATGCGTTCCTGGCACCCTTCGGGTCGTTCTTGCCGCCCGCGTAGGTGGCGACGGCGATCTGCAGCGCGGGTCCGCCGAACCGCTCGCCCCGGGTCAGGGCGAACTCGGCGCGGAATCGGGAGGCGGCCGGCGGGCCCTGGTCCGCACCGCGCCGAGGCCGGCGTGCCCGTCCTGCCGTCGGCCCCTCCGCGAACAGGAGGCCGAGCGGTTCGGGCGCGACGCCGAGGCGCTGGTACCCGAGGCCGTGCCGCTCGCCGAAACGGCGGAGCGCGATCGCCCGCCGGCTGTCCGACGGCATCGAGAGCAACGACCAGGCGAAGACGCCCAGCCCGAACGCCGCGAAGAAGAGGACGACCGTGAGGAATCCCCGCGCCCAGTCGATCCACTCGGGCAGCATCACCGCGACCGGGAGCTCGAACGAGACACTCGTCCAGGCGACGACCGCGAGCAGGGCGGCGGGCACGAGCAGCGCGCCCTGCGCCGCCGAGCGGAACGCCTCCGGGTCCTCCTCGCGCACCTCGCTCCACCGCACGCGGGCCGGGAAGTCGGCGCGGTACTGCTCGAGCCGGTGGTCCGTCCCGCCCGTGTCCGCCCAGTACTCCACGAGGTCACGATAGCGCGGGACTACGCGGCGGCCTCCGCTCCCGCGGCTCCCTCCGCATGGGCCGGTCGCCGCGCCATGCTCCGCCAGGTGTGCAGGATGTCGCCGGGCGCACCCGGACCGTACCGGAACAGCCGCACGGCCACGAACAGCCCGACCGACGCGACCAGCCACACGGCCAGCACGATGTACGGCTCGAGGTGCAGGTTCCCCGGGAAATACGTGAGGTCGCGCACCGCCCGCACGGTCGCCCCGGTCGGCAGCCAACGCCCCATGAACTGGTAGAACGGCGGCAGCAGCTCGGGAGCGACGGCACCGCCCGACGACGGGTTGCTGATCAGCACGAACACGATCCAGGTGGGCAGCATCGCCCAGCGGCCGCCGATCAGCACCCTCCAGAAGCTGTACGTCGCCCCGGCGATCAGCATCGTGAGCGCGAGCACGCCCCAGACGGGGAAGAAGGGGATGGGCAGCACGCCGAGCAGCGGGCCGACCGTGAACGCGATGGCGAAGCCGCCGAGGACCGAGCGCACCACATCCCAGAACAGCTCGCCGGCCAGCGTCAGCTTCGCCGCGTTCACGCGGGTCTGGATGGCGCCGACGAACCCGATGACGACGGCGGCGAGGGCGACGTAGAACAGGACCAGCCCGTTCGGGTCCTTCGCGCCGAGGGGATGCGCGTCGATCACGGTGACGGGCCGGCCGATCGACTGCTCGAGGCGCGGCGCGTCGGCCTCCAGCAGGCGCGCGACGGAGGCTCCGGAGGCGCTGGAGACATAGAACCGCACCGAGCCGTCCGGCTCCTCGACCAGCGCGCCGTAGACCACCTGCTCCCGGATCGCCGCCTCCGCGTCGGCCTCCGTGTCGTAGGGTCGCACGACGAACGAGGTGCCGGTGCGCGCCTGCAGCTCGGTCGCCAGCTCCGTCGGGGTGTGTGTGGTCGACACCAGCCCGATCGGCACGTCGTGCGGCTGCGGATCGCCCATCGCCCACGCGTACGTGCCGGCGAAGAGCCCGGCGACGACCGTGACGATCAGGGTGACGACGAGGGCGGGGAGGTGCGGCCCGTCGCGGAACCGCCGGGAGGGTGTTGCGGCGGAGGCCTCGGTCGCGGTCGGTTCGGCCGTCTCCGTCGTCTCGCTCGTCGTGGTCGTCTCGGGCTCCGCTGCGTTCTCGTTCGAGGTCATCGGTCCCTCCTCCCGGTTCCATTCCAGCACGCCTTTGGTACTCTCGGTCGGGTATGCAGCCCGCATCCGTCACCCCCGGCGCTCGCGGCCGCCGTTCGGCAGGCCGTCGCACGGCCGCGCCCGCTCCGGCTCCCGCGCGCACGCCGGCTCCCCGCCTGGTGACCAGGATGCCGCTGCGCAACCGCCTGGGCGTCACGCTCGCCCTCGTCGCGCTGGTCGCCGGATTCTCGATCGTCCCGACGGACGCGGCGCTGGCCGCCACGGTCCTCGCCGCCCCGGTCTCCACCCTCGCGCCGGGCGAGACCCCCGTGGACGGCGGCCCCGCCGAACCCGACCAGCACCTCGCCGTCGACGCGACCATCGCCGCCCCCGTGATCGACCGCGACACGATCGGCGCGACCGACGGCCTCCAGACGCTCGCCAACGTCGGCACCAACGAGTCGTGGGCCAAGCTCGTCCTGATGTTCGGCGGCTGGCCGCAGACCGACGCCAACGTGACCGTGATGCTGCGCTGGATGCGGCAGGAGAACGGACCGCCGGACTGGTGGAACCGTAACAATCCTCTCAACAACGGCTACGGCTCCGGAGGCGGCGCCGGCCTCGGCAGCTACCCCGACCTCGTGAGCGCCGCCGAGTACTGCGCCAAGAACCTCCAGCGCGGGTATCCCGGCATCGTCGCGGGGCTGCAGGCCGGCACGAGCGCGGACGCCACCGCGGCCGCCATCTGGGCGTCGCCGTGGGCGACCAGCCACTACGCGAACGGCGCGCACTGGAGCACCCGGCCCGTCGAGATCGTGCAGGCGCCCGCGTCGGCGTGGGGCCAGTAGGTCGCAGCCCGATGATCGCCGCCCAGTACGAGATCCCGCTCCCGCGCGACTACGACATGGACATCATCCGCCGTCGCGTCGCGGAGCGCGGCAGCGCGCTGGACGATCGCGCCGGCCTCGGCCTCAAGGCGTACCTGATCCGGGATGTCGCCGACGGGGCGCCCCGCAACGCGTACGCCCCCTTCTACCTCTGGCGCGACCCCGCCGCCCTGGCCGCCTTCCACTGGGAAGGGCAGGGATTCTCCGGGATCGTGGGCGACTTCGGCCGGCCTCCGGTGCGCACGTGGATCGGCGGCGGCTTCTCCCGCGGAGCCGACTTCGCCGCCGCACCCGACTACGCCGTCCGGCGCCTCCGCCCGCTGCCCGCCGACGTCGACCCCGTCCACGTCGCGGCCGCTCTCCGTGCGGACGAGGACGTGTCGGCAGCGGCGGGTGTGCACTCGCGCGCGTGGGGAATCGACCCGACCGTGTGGCAGTCGGTCGAGTTCACCCTGCTCTCCCGGCGCCCCGACGCGGATCCCGGGCCGGACGCCACGGTCTACCGTGTGCTGCACCTGTCCGCCCCGGAGATCGAGCACCTTCGCCCTAGCTCTTCCTGAGCCAGTCGCGCAGCCGCTCCAGCGGCCAGGTGGTGACGATCCGGTCGGCGGGCACGCCGTTGGCCGCCGCGCGTGCGGCGCCGTAGGAGAGGAAGTCGAGCTGGCCGGGCGCGTGCGCGTCCGTGTCGATCGAGAAGAGGCAGCCGGCGTCGAGGGCGAGCCGGATGAGGTCGTCGGGCGGGTCCTGCCGTTCCGGACGCGAGTTGATCTCGACCGCCACCTGGTTCTCCGCGCACGCGGCGAACACGGCCTCCGCGTCGAACTCCGACGGCGGCCGGGTGCCGCGGGAACCCTGCACGAGCCGTCCGGTGCAGTGGCCGAGCACGTTCGTCTGCGGCGAGCGGATGCCGCCCAGCATCCGCGCGGTCATGGTGCGGCGGTCGGCGCGCAGCTTGGAGTGGACGCTCGCGACGACGACGTCGAGCCGGTCGAGCAGTTCCGGCGTCTGGTCGAGCGCGCCGTCCTCCAGGATGTCGACCTCGATGCCGGTGAGGAGGGTCACCGACCCGGTGTCGAGGGCGGCGATGGCCTCCAGCTGCTCGGTGAGGCGCTCGGGACTCAGCCCGTTCGCGACGGTCAGGTTGGGGGAGTGGTCGGTGATCGCCTGGTACTCGCGGCCGAGCAGCGCCGCGGCGGCCGCCATCGCCTCGATCGGCGTCGTGCCGTCCGACCACTCGGTGTGAGCGTGGAGGTCGCCCCGCAGCTGCGCGCGGAGCTCGGCGCCCGCGGCATCCAGCGGCTCCGTGTTCTTCGCGCGCAGGTCGGCCAGGTAGTCGGGCACCTCGCCGGCGACGGCCTGCGAGATCACCTGGAAGGTGCGGTCGCCGATGCCCTTGGTGCGCTTGAGCCGGCCGTCGGCGACGCGGTCGGCGAGCTCGCCCGGGTCCAGCGGGGCGATGATCGCCGCGGCCGTGCGGAACGCCTTCACCTTGAAACTCGGGGCGAGGTCGCGCTCCAGCCAGAAGGCGATCTCGGTGAGGGCGTCGACGGCATCCATGCGCCCATGCTCCCACCGAGGGGTGTCGGTCGTCACCGGTACCGTCGCCACATGGGAAAGATCGTCTTCGACACCGCCACGTCCATCAACGGCTGGATCGCCGACGAGCAGAACTCGCTCGCCTGGCTCTTCGCGGTCCCGGGCGGGGACGAGCCCGCCGACGGGCTCCTGCCCGACGACGCCGCCGTCATGGTCGAGGGGTCGACCACGTACGAGTGGGTGCTCGCCGAGTCCGACATCCTCGCGCACCCCGAGCGGTGGCACGAGTTCCACGGCGACCGGCCGACGTTCGTGTTCACGCACCGGGAGCTGCCGGTGCCCGAAGGCGCCGACATCCGGTTCGTATCGGGTCCCGTCGCGGACGCGCTGCCCACCATCCGGGAGGCTGCGGGCGACGGCGACATCTGGGTGGTCGGCGGCGGCGAGCTGGCCGGGCAGTTCCTCGACGCGGGAGCCCTCGACGAGCTCGCGATCTCGGTCGCGCCCGTCGCGCTCACCGGCGGCGCCCCGCTCTTCCCACGCCGCATCGAGTCCGACCGGCTGACCCTCGAGTCGGCGGAGGCGATCGGGCAGTTCGCGCGGCTGCGGTACAGCGTGCGGAGCGCATAAGGCTTCACCGCGTTTTTATGAGCTAAGCTCCTAGCTCATAAAGACAAGCGAGGATGTTATGGGATCGGGGCGTTGGCCTGCGCTGGATTCGGAGCCCCAGCTCTGGGTGCCGAGCGCCGTTATCGGCGACAGTATGCGATCGCGTGCGCGCCGTGCCTCCTACGCGTCGTCCGTCCCACCCCTGATCGCCGGCCTCACTCCCGACCCGGGCGAAGAAGCGTCGGGGGCCGCCGATCAGGCGGCCCGCGAGCTGAGCCGTTTCGACGCGGAACTCGGTGTCCGGGTGAACTCGTTCGCGCCCGTCCTCCTTCGATCGGAGGCTGCCTCCTCGTCGCAGATCGAGAACCTCACGGCGTCTGCTCGCGCGATCTTCAGCGCAGAGCTGGGAGCGAAGAGCGGTCGCAATGCCGAGCAGGTCGCTGCGAACACACGTTCCCTGCAAGCCGCGATCGGCCTCTCGGAGGACATCAGCGCGGAAGCGATCGCGCAGATGCACCACGTGCTCATGGCTGAGCAGCCGCGGCACACCCCCGGAGAGTGGCGGGAGGAGGCGGTGTGGATCGGCACCCGTTCCGACAGTCCTGTGGGTGCCGAATTCGTCGCTCCGCACCATGATCGCGTGCCGCAGCTGATCGACGACCTGGTGCTCTTCGCCAATCGGGAGGAGGTGCCACCGCTCGTCTCCATCGCGATCGCCCATGCACAGTTCGAGACCATCCACCCCTTCACGGACGGCAACGGGCGCACGGGACGGGCACTCGCCCAGTCGATGCTTCGCCATCGGGAGATCACGCGGAGCGTCGCGGTCCCCGTCTCCGCGGGTCTGCTCGCCGACGTCGAGGGATACCACGCTGCGTTGACGGCGTACCGCGCGGGCGATGTCGACCCGATCATCCTGGCGTTCGCCGATGCCTCCCTGCGCGCGGTCGGAAACGCGCGGCGACTGGTCGCGGAGATCGACGCCGTCCGTGCCGACTGGGATTCGCGGCTCACCGCACGTCGGGACAGCAACGCCTGGAAGTTGCTCGATGTGCTCGTGCGGCGACCGGTGCTCGACTCGGCGACGGCGGCCTCCGAGCTCGGCGTCAAGCAGCCCAACGTCTATCCACCCCTGCGGGCGCTCGTCGACGCCGGCATTCTCAAGTCGAAGGCGGAGCATCAGCTGGGTCCGTTCTGGGGGACGGACGAGGTGCTCGCGGCCATCGACCGATTCGCCAAGCGCGCCGGCCGCCGGGAGGCGCGCTGACGCCGCGTCGTTGCGACCGCTCCCGGTTACGCAGCGTTGCGCGCATCCCGGCGGCCCGCGCGGCCGCTCGGCTAGCGTCGGAGCGTGAGTGCGCCCATCGAGAACCTCGGCCGTGAGAGCCGTCTCTACGAGCCGTCCGCCGCGTTCGCCGGGCAGGCGAACGTCGACGCGAGCGTCTTCGCCGACGCGGCCGATCCGGTGGCGTTCTGGGAGCGGCAGGCCGCGCGGCTCGACTGGGCGGAGCCGTGGCACACCGCGCACACCTGGGAGCCGGCGACCCGGGAGGCGGACGGAGCGCTGAGCATCCCGCGTGCCGAGTGGTTCGCCGGAGGCCGCCTCAACGCCGCGGTGAACTGCGTCGACCGGCACGTCGACGCCGGCAACGGTGACCGCGTTGCGCTGCACTTCGAGGGCGAGCCGGGCGACACCGAGACGATCACCTACGCCGACCTGCAGCGCCGGGTGGTGCAGGCGGCGAACGCGCTCACCGCGCTCGGGGTCGGGAAGGGCGACCGTGTCGTCGTCTACCTGCCCGTCATCCCCGAGACCGTCGTCATCACGCTCGCGATCGCGCGCGTGGGCGCCATCCACTCGCTCGTGTTCGGCGGCTTCTCGGCCGAGGCGCTGCGGTTCCGCGTGGAGGACACCGGCGCGAAGCTGCTGGTCACCTCGGACGGGCAGTTCCGTCGAGGGACGGCCGTGCCGGTGAAGGAGAACGCGGACGCCGCCGTCGCGGGCGACAACGCGATCGAGCACGTGCTCGTCGTGCGCCGCACCGGCGACCTCACCCCGGACATCCCGTGGACCGCGGGACGCGACGTGTGGTGGCACGACGTCGTCGGCACCGCCTCCGACGTGCACCAGCCCGAGTTCTTCGACGCCGAGACCCCGCTCTTCATCATCTACACCTCCGGCACGACGGGCCGCCCGAAGGGCGTCGTCCACACGACCGGCGGCTATCTGACGCAGGCGTCGTGGAGCCACTGGGCGCTCTTCGACGCGAAGGAGTCGGACGTCTACTGGTGCACGGCCGACCTCGCTTGGGTCACCGCGCACACCTACGTGCTCTACGGTCCGCTCTCCAACGGCACGACCTCCGTCATCTACGAGGGCACGCCGAACACGCCGACGACCGGCCGCCACTTCGAGATCATCGAGCGCTACGGCGTGACGACCTACTACACGGCGCCCACCCTCATCCGCACCTTCATGACCTGGTTCCCGGAGGGCCTCGGCGACCGCTGGGACCTCAGCAGCATCCGTCTGCTCGGAACGGTCGGGGAGGCGATCAACCCGGAGGCGTGGGTGTGGTTCCGCGAGCAGATCGGCGGAGGCCACGCCCCGGTGGTCGACACCTGGTGGCAGTCGGAGTCCGGCGCCGCCATCGTCGCGCCGCTGCCCGGTGTGACCGCGCTCAAGCCGGGGTCGGCGACGGTCGCCGTCCCGGGAGTGACGGTGCGCGTCGTCGACGAGCGCGGCGACGACGTACCCCGCGGCTCGGGCGGCTCGATCGTGATCGACGGCACCTGGCCTTCGATGTCGCGCACCGTGTGGGGCGACCCCGAGCGGTACCGCGACTCGTACTGGGCGCCGTACGCCGACCGCGGCTACTTCCTCGCCGGCGACGGCGCGGCGGTGGATGCCGACGGCTACATCTGGCTGCTCGGCCGCCTCGACGACGTCATCAACGTCTCGGGCCACCGCCTCTCGACGATCGAGATCGAGTCGGCGCTGGTCGCCCATCCCGCCGTCTCCGAGGCCGCGGTCGTCGGTGTCGGGGACGAGACGACGGGGCAGGCGGTCGCGGCGTTCGTCGTGCCGTCGGGAGGCGCACCGACCGAGGCCGAACTCCGCGACCAGGTGATCCGCGAGATCGGCGCGATCGCCAAACCGCGCCACATCGTCCTCGTCGACGACCTCCCCAAGACCCGCTCGGGCAAGATCATGCGCCGCCTCCTGGTCGACATCTTCGACGGCCGCCCCCTCGGCGACACCACCTCCCTGCAGGACGAAACCGTCCCCGCCCGCATCGTGGAGGCCGTGCGCC
>Ga0153921_1001161_pt1 | contig 12218 bp, 12 predicted proteins | sample TSNJ005MetaG_FD_104691 | JGI IMG/M metagenome (GOLD analysis project Ga0153921, IMG submission 104691) | Attine ant fungus gardens microbial communities from New Jersey, USA - TSNJ005 MetaG | ecosystem: Host-associated > Fungi > Mycelium > Unclassified | place: USA: New Jersey, Brendon T. Byrne... | reverse complement strand
CCGGCTTCACGAAGCGCAGGCCACGCATGTAGTCCAGCTCCGCGTCGCTGAAACGCAGGGTGCACAGGTGGTCGATTTCTTCGTCGATCTGGTCGATGTAGCTTGCCAGGTCGATACCGGGCGTACGGCACTTGAACCGGTACTGCACCTGGGCGCCGGGGTGCTGGTGGAGCACCGCCTGCATCATGGTGAACTTGTACAGGTCGGTGTCGAGCAGGGACTGGATGATAGGCATGGGGCGGATTATGCGCCCGGCAGGGTGAACCGGGGTGGCTGCGGCCACGCTCGGCTCTCCGCGGAACAGCATGGGTAGATCCACGCCATGCGTGGATGCGCTTTCGGCGCTACAGCGACCTGCGCAGCAGGCGCGGCACCAGCATCAGCGCATGGGCCCAGATCGCGGCCCACACCGCAGCCCGCACCGGCAGCGAACGCTGCCCGGCCTCGAATTTCTGGAAGTAGCGCCACAGACCCCGGTGCTTGTGCCATTCCACGAAGAACGGCCGCGAGCGACTGGAGACACCGCGCACGTGGGTGACCTGCAGGTCGTTGGCAATCGCCACCACCGCACCGGCCTCGCGTGCACGCCGGCACAGGTCCAGGTCCTCGGCATGCAGGCGATAGCCCGCGTCCCAGCCCCCCATGCGGTCGAACAGCGCGCGCGGCATCATCAGCAGTGCGCCGGACAGCGCAGGAACGCGCTGCAGCGCCTGGTGCGGCTCGCGCGGAACCGCCAGCTTCGAGCCCTTTCCGGGCGAACGCAGCATCATCAGGAAATCCGGATCGCGGCGGCGAACCGCCTCGTCGGCATGGCCATGCTCGTCCACCTGCTCGACGCCCAGCAGGCAGTCGCCCAGCGCTTCGGCGCGGGAGCGCAGTTCGGCCAGGGTATCCGGCTCGACCATCAGGTCCGGGTTGATGAAGGCCAGCCACGGGCTGTGCGAGTCGGCCACGCCCTGGTTGTTGGCGGCGGCGAAACCGGGATTGTCCGGGTTGCCGACGAAGCGCACGCGTGGATCGTGGCTGGCGTGGCGCTGCACGATGTCCAGGGTGCCATCCAGCGAACCATTGTCGATCACCCGGATCTCGGCCACGTCCTGCGCCTGGCGCAGGCGCGAGAGGCAGGCGTCGATGGTGCTGCCACTCTGGTAGGTGACGACGATGGCGGCAATGGCAACATTCAAACGGGTGGCTCCGGCGCGGGTGGGACGAACAGGTCGCCCTGTTCCCGCGGCATTATCGCCTGCCGCATGCGCTGCTGCAGGTCAGCGCGCAGCCCGTGCAGTGGATCGTGCATCAGGAAGTCGGCCAGCCGCGGCACCCAGGCAGGCCAGCGGGCCGCGAGGGCCTCCAGATCACCATCGCGGCTGACCGCCTCCCCTGCCCGGCCGACGAAGGCGGTCTCGCACAACACGTTGCGCCACCCCAGGCCGGCCATGCGCAGGCTGAGGTCGACCAGCGCGGCGTTCCAGCCCGCGTAGCTGTCCACGTCCAGGCCACCGGCACGACGGCGCGCGTTGCCGCGCACCAGCACCGCGTGGGTGACCGCTGATGGCAGCTCCGGGTGCAGCGTCGGCAACGTGGCACAGGTATGCGCCAGCAGGGCCGGATCATGGGGTTCGGGATTGATCTCGCCCAGCCGTGGCCACGCGGCGGTCTCGCCGGCATTGCACCAGGGGGTTGCGGTGGCGATGGCGGCATCGCGGGCGAAGGCATCCTGCAACTGCTGCAACCAGCCGGGCGACGGCACGCTGTCCGGCGCCAGCACGGCCACGTCCAGGCCATCGCAGGCGCGCAGCATCTCGTCCAGATGGGCAACTTCGCCCAGTGGCCGCGCACGCCGGGTGTACTCGGCCTGCAACGGTGTATGCGCCAACCAATGCTCGACCACGGCCTGCGCACGCGGCCCGGTCTGCGCATCGTCGGCCAACCAGACCGCGGTACCCGGTGCCGTGCCGGCATCGAGTGCGGCCAGGCAGCGGTCGAGCGCGGCATCGTCCACGCACAGCGGCAACAACACGATCGCCCCCATCCCGCCTCCGTGGTTGTCGGTGGCCACAGCGTAGCACCGGGAGGGTATCGGCCGGGTTGCACCCGGCACCTGCGGTAGTGCCGGCCGCTGGCCGGTAGCAGCCGAAGCAGAAGCTGGGTTCCTGGGGAATGGCGGGGTGGGTCCGGTTGCGGGGGACGCCGTAAATACGTCCCTGTAGGCTCGGTCGCGCCATCCATGGCGCTCACGCCCCCGCAACCGGACCCACCCCGCCTTCGACAGTTCTCCGCGATCTGCGGTAGATCCACGCCATGCGTGGATGAATCTCCATCGGAATCGAATATTTCGAACTGGAATCGAAAAGCATCCACGCATGGCGTGGATCTACCGTGTCGACCAAGGTCGACACCTACCAACAGCCGCAGGGATCTGCCAGAGGTGGGGCGGTGTGGGTTGGCAGGACCGTTGGCGCCAAGGATGGCGCCATCGAGCCCCCATGGAGGGGTTTACGGCGTGTCCTGACATCCCACACCGCCCCGCCCTCCCTCAGCAAACCCGCTGTTGCTGTTGCTGTTGCTGTTGCTGTTGCTCAGGCTCCGGCCTCGGCGGGTGCCGGGCGCCGCCCGGCCGTAAACCCCTTACTTCTTCGCGCGCGGCTGGTTCAGCGGCTCCATTGCACGGAAACGCTTGCTGTACTCGTCGGTCAGGTTGCGCGATTCCTGGCTGTTGCGGACGATGGTCGGGGTCAGCAGCACGATCACTTCCGAACGACGACTGGTGCGGGTCTTCTGCCCGAACAACGCACCGACCACCGGGATCCTGCTCAGCCCCGGGATGCCGCTGCTGCCGTCGGTGGCCGAATCGGTGATCAGGCCTGCCAGCATGATGGTGTCGCCGCTCTGCACCGCCGCTTCGGTGGACAGCTTCTTGGTCGAGATGCGCGGGTTGCAGTTGCGCTCGGTCGGGTTGCAGGCCTCCGGCACGTCCGAAGCACTGCTGACTTCCTGCACGATGTCCAGGAACACGGTTCCATCGCGGGTCACCCGCGGGCGCACCTTGAGGATCACGCCGGTGTCGATGTACTGCACCGAGCTGTAAGTGCTGGTGCCCACGCCGGTGTTCACCGTGGTGGTGTTGATCGGCACCTTGTCGCCGACGTTGAGCGTGGCTTCGGCGTTGTTGCGCACGAACACCGATGGCGTCTGCAGCAGGCGCAGATCGGTCACCTTGTCCAGTGCGCTGACCACGGCGGCGGCGTTGTGGCCGGTGAATGCCCAGCCCACACCATCATTGCCGGTCACGCCACCCGCGAAGGTACTCCAGGCACCCGCAGCGGCCGGCGGCAGGGTCAGGCCGCTGAGCGCGCCGGTCAGTGTGCGACCGGCCACGGCGTTGTCGAAGAACCAGTTCACGCCGTACTTCAAGTCACCGGTCAGCGCGACTTCGGCCACCTGTGCCTCGATATGCACCTGCAGCGGCATCACGTCCAGCTTCTCGATCACCTCGCGGATCGAGCGCCAGGCCTGCGGGGTCGAGCGCACCAGCAGGGTGTTGGTTTCCTCAACTGCAGACACGCCGACGCGGTCGCCTTCCACTTCCAGGCTGACACTGACGTTGCCGGGCTGGCGCTGCGGCAGGTTCAGGCTGCCATTGCTGCTGCCACTGCCACTGCCACTGCCACTGCCACTGCCACTGCTTCCGCCCAGCGTCGAGCCCAGGTTGCTGCTGCTGTTGTCCATGCCACGATCGCCGTCACTGCCCAGCTGCGACGGGATGGCGCCCGGCGCCAGCGAGGCCGGGCCGGAGCCGCCGCGGTTGCCACTGCTGGCGAAGGCTTCGCTGAGGCGTTCGGCCAGGTCGCGTGCCTTGATGTAGCGCAGCTCGTAGGAGAACAGGCGGGCGCTGCCGCCTGCGGTGTCGATGCGATCCAGCCACTGCTGGATCTGGTCCAGGTAGCGCACCTGCGGCGTGATCACCAACACGGCGTTGGCATTCTCCAGCGGCAGGAAACGGAACATGCCGGCGCTGGGCGTCTTGCTTTCTTCGCCGAACACCTTTTCCAGGTCGGCCGCGACCTGCTCGGCCTTGCCCGACTGGATCGGGAACACACCCACCGACATGCCCGACAACCAGTCGACGTCGAAGATCTCGACGGTGCGCAGGTAGTTTTCCAGTTCGGCGCGGGTACCACCGAGGGTGATCACGTTGCGGCCGCTGTCCACGTTGACGATGGCGTTGGGACGCGCGTACGGCTCCAGCACCTTCTTCATCTCGGTGGCGGAGATGAACTGCAGCGGGACCACGCGGACTTCAAAGCCGCGTGCGCTGGCCGCTGGCGCGGTGCTCGGCGCGACGGTGCCGGCCAGCGCCTGGTCGGCGGCGACGATGTTGTAGCGCCCACCGCTGTAGACCATGCGCGCGTTGTTCCAGCCCAGCACCATCTCCAGCAGGTTCAGCGCCTGCGCCGGCGAGACCGGCTTGGGCGTGGCCAGGGTGACCGTGCCCTGCACGCCCGGTGCAATCACGTAGTTCTGGCCAAGCATGTCGCCGAGGATGGCCTTGACCACCGCGTGCAGCGATTCGCCTTCGAAGTTGAAGGTCGCCTCGCCGGTGCTGGCGCCGTGCAGTGCCGGCGCCGGCGCGCGTGCGGCCTCGCGGTTGATCATGGTGCCGGTGCCGCGGCGGATCACCGCCTGCGGTGCACCCTGGCTTTCGCGGGCGGCATCGGCGGCGACGTCGGCCGCCTGCCCGGCATCGGCACCGGGCGACAGGTTGCCGTTGCGCTGCACGTGCGGCGCGGACACCGTACTGCAGCCGACCAGCAGCGCGAGGGCAAAGGACCAGGGAAGAAAACGCAGGTTCATGCATTCACTCTATCGGTTGGTGCCATCGCCCGGGGGCGGCGACGGTTGTTGCTGCTGTTGTTGCAGCTGGCGGCGACGGGCCTGGATACGTTCGCGGATGGCCTGCATCTGCGCTTCGCTGGGACCGTTGTTGTTGGCCGGTGGTGTTTTTGCAGCTGCGGCCGCAGGTGCTGGCGTATTGCCCGCGGGCGACGGCGCTGGGGTTGTCGCGGCCGGTGGCGGCGCCGGCGGAGCTCCCGCTGGAGGCGGCACCACGATCGCACCTGCAGGCGGCGCACCGTTGGCACCGCGCAGTACCGTCGGCGGCTCACCGCCCTGGCCGTTGAACACCGCCAGTTCGAGGACCTGGTTGCCACCGGGGCCGATCACCGTCGCCTGGCGCGGCTGCAGCGCCACCAGCTGCCAGCCATCCACGGCTTCGCCGTTGAGGCGCAGGCGCAGCGAGCGGTTCTGTTCGGTGGTGAACGTGGCCATGCCGAAATCGCCGGTCAGCAGCACTCCGGTCAGGCGCAACGCGGCGCTGGCCGCCGGTTCGCTGCCACCCAGCAGGTAAGGCCGCGGCCTGCGGTCTTCGGCGAACAGCGGGCGCTCACCGATGGCGCTGTAGCTGTCGGCGCTGGCCATGCGCTCGGCCGCCAGCGGCGGCAGCAATGGCAGCGATGGCGCGGCGTCGGCATCACCGCCGGCACCCGGCAGAGGGCTGCCCAGCCCGAAGCCGGTCGCCAGCCAGACGGCGGCCGCCCAACCGGCCAGTGCCAGCAGGAAGCCGGTACGCAGGCTGATCTGCTCAAGCTTCATCGGCCACCTCCTGTCCTTCGGACGGGGGCACCGGATGCGGCGCGGGCGTGGCCTCTACCGGCGGAGCCGCCGGTGCAGGTGCCGGTGCCGCGGTGGGTGCCGGAACCGTGCCATCGGCGGCGTTGGGCAGCAGATAGCCTGCCAGCTCGAAGGACACATCCAGGCCCAGCCCGGATTCGTTCGGCGATTGCTGGAAGCGCTGCGCGATCAGGTTGAGGTTGTCGACGAACAGGCGGGGGCTGCCGGTTTCGAGGCTGTGCAGCACGGTGGCCAGTTCGGCCACGCCGCAGCGCAGGCGCACCTGCATGGCGACACGCACGAACTCGGCGTCACGGCGGTTGTCGGTCAGCGGCGTGCGGTTGCTGATGGTGCAGCTGCGGTTGCCCGGGCTGGCCATCGCCACCGCATCCTGCAGCCGGGCGCCCAATGCAGCGGCGGCAGCTTCGGCCGTGGCTTCGCGCAGGAAGCCCGGCCGCTGCTGCAGTGCCTCACGGGTGGCACGCAGGCGCTGTTCGATCTGTGGCTGCTGCTGCAGCTGCGCCTGCACGCGGGACTCGCGTTCGCGCAGGGCAGCGACATCGGCATCGATCGCACGCAGTGGCTGGGTGAACCAGGGGTGCACCAGCAACAGATAGGCCAGGCCCAGCACTGCCAGCAGCAGTGCCAGCGCCAGCCAGCGGTCACGGCGTGCGCTTGGCATCGGCATTGGCCGCCTCCGGGGTCGGTGCTGCGGCGGGCAACGGCTGCAGTTCGGCGGTCATGGTGAAGCGGTCGCGGCCACTGGCCGCGCCATCAGCCTGCAGCACTCCGGTCAGGTTGACCTTGCGCCACTGAGGTGCGTCCTGCAGCAGCTGCACCAGCTGCGATGCCTCGCGGCTCAGGCCGATCAGCTGCAGGTTGTTGTTCTCGATCGCCAGCTTTTCCAGGTAGGTGCCTTCCGGCAGGCGCCGGGTCAGTTCGTTCCAGATCTCTACCGTACCGGCGCGCTGGCTGCGCTGCTTCTCCAGGAATGCGGCGCCATCGATCAGCGCCTGCAGCTGCGCGCGTTCGCTGGCCACGCCACGTGCACTGCGCGCGCTGCGCTCGACCTGCGCACGCAGTTCGTCGGCAGCGGCCTGGCGATTGTCCAACAGCTGTACCGCGGCCAATACCAGCATCACGACGGCAGCCACTGCCAGCAGCAGGTTCCAGCGCCGCATCGGGTCTGGCCGCAGTTGGCGCTGCGCGGGCGGCAGCAGGTTCACCTGCAGCACGTTGCCCTGCGCATCGATGGCATCGACACCGGCCAGCGCATCGACCCATGGGCCCACGCGGGTGCGCCATGCTTCCAGTTGCCGCAGTGGCCACGCCACCAGTTCGACCTGCAGCTGCCCTTCGCCGCCCGCGCCGAGTTCACGCACGTCATAACTGACCTGGGACGATTCGAATGGGGTCTGCCGGTCGATTTCGAAACCGACCACCGCACGCAGGCGGTCGGCCGCTGCAGCGGGCAGGCGCAGGGTGCGCCGCAGCACGTCCGCCGCGGGCAGCAGCCACACCCGGGGCAGGCTGCGCAGGCGGGGCTCCAGCACGTGGTCCAGTTCCACGGGCGACAGCGGCCACGGCAGCCGCGCCACCGCTTCACGGCGGTCACCGGCTTCACGCCAGACCTGCAGCTGGTCACCCTCATGCTGCAGCAACAGGCGTGCCTGGCCCCAGCCTAGTGCCCATTGCCAGCGCACCGGCACCCAGGCCAGCAGCGACTGGCGCCACCAGCGCAGGAAACGGCCAGCGCCCGGGCCGATCCGGCCCTGCACCTGCCGCAGACTGTCCTGCCACGCCGTCATCTTGCTGTCATTCCCTGCTCCCAGCGAAGCACTGTGTAGGTCCGCCCGGGAACCCCGCCCGAGCCACTGCGTACCACTGCCTGCAACACCGACCTGCGTCCACTGCTGTCGGTGGCACCGGACTCGATACTATAGGTGCCGCTGCTGCTGGCAAGCGTTGTCGTACCACCAGCGGAATCTGCATCACGCTCCTGCTGTGCGCGCTGCGCCATCACCATGTCCGCATCCAGCCCCAGCGCGGTCAGCACCGGCGCGCTGGCGAACTGCGGATCCGGCCGTGCCTGGCGGCTGTACAGGGTCAGGTGCGGCAGCATCGCCCGGTACAGCGGACCGCGCATGCCCAGTACCCGCTGCAGTTCGCCCAGGGTCTCGAACCGCTTGTTGCGCGGGCCGTAGGGCAATCCGGCTGCGGCGTAGTCCTGCGCTTCGGCGCCACCGCCCGGCTGCAGCAGGCTGTCCTCGTCACGCCAGTCGATGATGGCCCCGGCCAATTGCCGGGCCTGCGCATCGTCTTCACCCAGCGCCTTGAGGAAGGCGGTCAGCAGCGCGGCGTCGGCCAGGTTCAGGTTGATCTTGCCGTTCTCGTCCAGCACCTTGATCTCGATGCTGGCGTCGTCGAACTGCCAGCGGTAGCTGCGGCCATCGGCACGCCAGGGCGCGCGTTGCGGATCGGCCGACAGGCGCAGCAGAGCATATTCGAGGCCGGCGCGCGCACGCTCCTGCCCGCGTGCGTCATCATCCAGCACGCGCTGCTGCAGGTGTTCGACCCGTGCGGTCAGCGCGAACGCGCCGACCAGCGCCGTCATTAACGCGATCAGCCACAGCACCAGCACCAATGCCGCCCCACCCTGCCGGCTCATCGCGCGCCTCCACTGCCACCGGCGCGCAGCGCCACCACCAGCGGTGGCCACGGCGCTCCACGGGCCGGTACGATCTGGATCTCCACCAGCATCGGCAGTCGGCGGGTGTCGTCCCAGCGCGGCATCCAGTCGGTCACCTGCCCAGTGCTGGCATCGATACCCCGATAGCGCAGCTGCACCGACTTCAGGTTCTCCACCAGCACCTCGGGCGGGCGCGGCGGATTCTCGGCGATGCGCTCGCCTTCCTGCAGCAACACCAGGTCCAGCAGCAGGCGCTGTTGGCCATCGCGTCCGTCGACCTGCAGCGCGTGCAGGTAGGGGCCGCCACGGCCGAGGTAGCCGGGCAGGTCGGCGGCGAACAACATGCGTTGCTCCTCCCCCTGGAAGAAGATCGGTTCGCGGGTGGGGTCCGGAACCTCCAGTGGGGTGCGCAACGCGCCCGCCAGCTGCCTGCGCAGCAAGGACTCGACCGCGCGCATGCGTTCGCTCTCGGCAGCGATCTGCTCACCGCGCTGGCTGACCGCCATCGCCGAGCGCACGCTGGCAAAGGCCAATGCCAGGCCGCCGGCCAGCAGCACGGTGGCCAGCATCACTTCGACCAGGGTGAAACCTGCGGTGCGGCGCCTCACCGCGCATTCTCCAGGTCGGGCGGTAACAGGCGCAGGCTGCGCCAGCGCAGCTGCTCACGCTCGCTGTCACCCCAGCGCACCTGCAATTGCAGCTCTGCCAGCCATGGGGTACCCGGTGACGTGGCCTGCACGACATTGCCGGCGCGTGGTTCCACCCACGGCTGAACCTGCAGTTCCCAGTGATAGCGCCCCTGTTCCCAGTCACCCTGCTGGCTGCCCACCTGCAGCGGTGCGTCGACGCCGGCCTCGGCCAGCAACGACTGTGCATGCAGCACCGCGCGCGTGCGCAGCTCGGCATCACGTACCTGTTTTGCGCCGCCGGACAGGCTGCCCAGCAGCAGGGTCAGCGCCAGGCCCAGCAGGGCGAAGGCGATGATCACTTCCAGCAGGGTGAAGCCACGCGCGCGCCGCTTCATTGCGCCCGCCAGGGGCCGGAGCGGACCTCGCCGGTGAGCCAGCCAACGTCGACGCGCCATTCGGCACCGTCGCGCTGCAACCGGATGCGGCCACCGCTGGAGCCGCCATCGGGATGGAATTCGATCACCCCCTGCCCCGGCGCGGTGGCCAGCTGGGCGGCACCTTCGAACTGCACCTGCAGCTGTGCCGGCACCTCACCGTGGCGCTGGTTGGCACCCTCCCAGCGCCGCCGTGCCGGTTCGATCACGAAGCGCTGCGGTTCACCGCGGGCGATCGCCTGCGCACGCACCATGCGCAGCTGGTTGGCGATGTCCTTGCCCGCGCTGCGCAGCTGCATGCCGGCGAAACCGCGCGACAAGCCGGCGGCCGTGATCAGGCCGATCGCCGCGATCAGTGCGATCACCAACAGCATTTCCAGCAGCGACAGGCCCGTCGCGCGCCTGCCGTGCAGGCGCGGGCGGGGCACCCGGCGCGGCAGGGAATACGTCATGCGCGGTTAGGGCTGGTAGCGGATATCAGCGTCGACGCTGCTGCCACCGGCCTTGCCGTCCTTGCCCAGGCTGACCAGCTCATACGGCTGGGCTTCGCCGGGCGTCCGGTATTCCAGCGCGTGGCCCCACGGGTCATTCAGGTCGGCCGGCTTGGCGTACGGGCCGAGCCAGCCGCCGACACCGGCCGGGGCGGTCACCAGGTCATTGAGCGTGCCCGGCAGCTTGCCGGTGTCGATCTGGTAGTTGTCGATCTTGGACGCGACGGTCTGCACCTGCGCCTTGGCGATGTTGGCCTTGCCACGATCGGCACCACCCAGCACGCGGCTGGCGACCAGGGTCAGCACCGCGCCGATCAGCACGATGACGATGATGATCTCCAGCAGGCTCATGCCCGACTGGTTGCGTGCGGCGGTGAAGGAAAGGCGGATCGGTCGGCGACTGGCAATCATGGACGGTCCTTTCAGTTGCGGAGTGTCAGGGTTGCGGGGAGCGCCATCGTCAACCGATGGCATTGGTCAGGTCGTACAGCGGTACCAGCACGGCAACGATCACCGCGCCCACCACCGAGGCCAGCACCAGAGTGATCGCCGGCACCATCGCCGCCAGCATGCGGTCGATGCGCCGGGCACTGTCCTGTTCGAAGGTATCGGCGGCCTTCAGCAACATGGTATCGAGCGCGCCGGATTCTTCACCAACCTGGATCATCTGCAAGGCCAGGCGCGGGAACCGCTTGCCGCGCGACAGTGCCAGCGACAGGCCGGCACCGTTCTTCACTTCATCGGCGGCCGTTTCCACGTCGGCGGCGAGTGCGCGGTTGCCCAGCACGTTGCGGGCAATGCCCAGCGCGCCCAGCAGCGGTACGCCATTGCGCAGCAGCGTCCCCAGCGTACGCGCCAGCCGTGCGGTTTCCAGCTCGCCGACGAGGCGACCGATGCCACGCCGCTGCAGCAGCCAGCCATCCAGCGCCAGCCGGAACGCCGGTTGCCGCGCCTTGCGCTCGAAGAACAGCGCCACCAGCGCCGGCACCACCAGCAGCAGCACCCACCAGTCGCGCACGAACAGGCCCAGCTGCAGCACCGCGTTGGTGAACCACGGCAGCGCCACGTCCAGGCTCTCGTACATCTGCGCGAACTGCGGCACCACGTAGCCAAGCAGGAACAACAGCGCACCGCCCACCACCACCAGCAGGATCGCCGGGTAGACCAGCGCGTTGATGACCTTGCCCTGCAACGCGCGGCTGCGCTCGAGGTAGTCGGCCAGGCGTTGCAGGGTTTCATGCAGGCTGCCACCGGCTTCGCCGGCGCGCACCATGTTCACGTACAGCCGCGAGAACAGCCCATGCTGGCGTTCCAGCGCGGTGGACAGCGGTGCACCACCGCGCACCACGTCGCGGATGTCGGTGATCGCGCGGCGCGATCGTTCGTCCTCGGGCAATCCCAGCAGGATCGACAGCGCGCGGTCCAGCGGCTGGCCGGCACCGAGCAGGGTCGCCAGCTGCTGGGTGAACTGCAGCAATGCGGCGCCCTGCAACGGGCGCTGCTGCAGCAGGTTGCGCCAGCTGCTGCCGCCGATTGCGCCGGCATCGGCCAGCTGCGTCTCCATCGGCAGATGGCCCTGGTCCTGCAGGCGCGCGATCAGCTCGGCCTCGCTGGCCGCCTCCATCTGCCCGTCGAAGACCTCGCCATGCGGGTTGAGCGCCTTGTAGCGATAGTTCGGCATGTCAGCCCCGGCGTCCTGCGCGCATCAGCTTTCCTCGGTCACGCGCAGCACTTCCTCGATGGTGGTCTGTCCGCTCAACGCCTTGGACAGGCCATCCTCGTACATGGTGCGCATGCCGGCTTCGCGGGCGATGCGCTCGATCTCGCCCATGCCATCGCGACGCATCACCGCACGCCGCAGCGCATCGTTCATCACCAGGAATTCCATGATGGTGGTGCGCCCCAGGTAGCCGGTCGGCGCCAGCGCCGAGGGCTTCGGGCGGTACAGGTGGATCGGCCCTTCCGGCTGCAGGCGGCGCAACTCGAACCGCTCGATCTCCTCCGGCGAAGCGGCATAGCGCTCGGCATGGGTCGGCTCCAGCCGGCGTACCAGGCGCTGGGCGAGGATGCCGTTGATGGTGGAGGTGAGCAGGTAGTCTTCCACGCCCATGTCGAGCAGGCGGGTGATGCCGCCGGCCGCATTGTTGGTATGCAGGGTGGACAGCACCAGGTGGCCGGTCAGCGAGGCCTGGACCGCCATCTGCGCCGTCTCCAGATCGCGGATCTCGCCGATCATGATGATGTCCGGGTCCTGCCGCAGCAGGGTGCGCACGCCGCTGGCGAAATCCAGGTCGATGTTGGTCTG
>Ga0153921_1001159_pt1 | contig 12220 bp, 11 predicted proteins | sample TSNJ005MetaG_FD_104691 | JGI IMG/M metagenome (GOLD analysis project Ga0153921, IMG submission 104691) | Attine ant fungus gardens microbial communities from New Jersey, USA - TSNJ005 MetaG | ecosystem: Host-associated > Fungi > Mycelium > Unclassified | place: USA: New Jersey, Brendon T. Byrne... | reverse complement strand
GAAATATTAAGGCGTGAACGTATCCCATCCACGGCCTCATACAGTTGGGCTTTAGTAGTATAGTTTAATAATCCCATGTTCTATTTCTTATACTTTTTATAAATATCCAGAATAAAATTTACGTCATCCTCCGATAGCTCCAGCTGTTTTGCCTGCTGCGCGAAATGAAAATACAGGCCGTCCTTTTCCTCCAGTATATCCATAGCCTCAGTAGGGCGCATAATATTGGAACGGCCGGTCAAATAGTCTACCGAGACATTAAAAAGCTGAGATATGTGCAAAAGAGTCTCCATATCCGGCTCCCGGCGGCTTTGCTCGTACATTCCGATAGTTGAGGGGGAGAGATTAAGGCTTTCTGCCAAATCAATCTGGGTCATGTTATTGCTGTGTCTCAATTCCTTTAAACGTTTACCGAACATAGTTCCGCTCCTCACGCTAAAATGTTCCCACACTTTTTGGGTGATTATACACTTCTTTTACACTATTATACAGTGTTCTTAAGGATTCCCATAACACCTATTGTGTGGCATAGTAAAGCCCGCAATACGCTTCGTTCGCCTCGATTGTCTTAGCCGTTTGATTTTTAGCCGGGCCTCCAACCACGTTGCGTGTATTTACGCAATTTTCCAGAGAGATACATTCATAAATATCTTCCTCGAAAACATTGCTGGCTTCCTTATATTCCGACAGCTTAAGCTGGTTCAGGTCCTTTTGGTTTTCTATACAATAAAGCACCAGCTTACCCAATATCTCATGAGCTTCCCTAAAGGGCAGCCCTTTCTTTACTAAATAATCGGCCGCGTCCGTAGCGTTCGTAAACCCTCCCGAAGCGGCCTTTGCCATTGAGGAGCTGTTTATTTTGATGGTGGCGACCATCCCCGTAAACACCTCAAGGCAGGTCTTTACAGTATCCACCGCGTCAAAGACAGCCTCCTTGTCCTCTTGCATATCCTTATTATAAGCCAGAGGCAGGCCCTTTATCACCGTTAAAAGCCCCATAAGGTCACCATAAACCCGGCCGGTTTTGCCCCTTATCAGCTCCGCCATATCGGGGTTTTTCTTCTGCGGCATGATAGAGCTTCCTGTAGAATAGCTGTCGTCCAGCTCAATAAATTTAAATTCATGACTGCTCCATAATATAATTTCTTCACAGAACCGGCTCAAATGCGCCATTATGATAGAGGCGGCGCTTAAAAATTCCAGGCAGAAATCCCTGTCGGAAACCCCGTCCATAGAATTAATAGTAACAGAGGCAAAGCCAAGCTCCTCCTTTACAAATTCCCTGTCAAGGGGATAGGTGGTGGCGGCCAGCGCGCCGGAGCCTAAGGGCATGATATCGGTACGCTTATAAGCATCAGCCAGCCGTTCGTTATCCCGCTTAAACATTTCAATATAAGCGCAAAGATGATGGGCCAGAGTAATAGGCTGCGCCCTTTGCAAATGGGTATATCCGGGCATAATTGTGTCCAGATGAAGGGCGGCCAATTGGTTAAGCTTTTGTATGAGGCGTAATATTAGCTGCCTTATGGCGGTTATTTCCTCCTTCATGTACATACGCAGGTCAAGAGCTACCTGGTCGTTGCGGCTGCGTCCCGTATGCAGCCGCTTGCCTGCCTGTCCTACGCGCTGAGTCAGCAGAGTCTCAATGTTCATATGGATATCCTCCGCCGCTTCATCCAGCTCTATTTTACCGGCTTCCAGCTCTTCGAGTATTTCACTTAAGCCCTGCTGAATAAGCTCCGCGTCCTCCTGGGATATGATCCCTTGCTTACCCAGCATTTTGGCGTGGGCCATGCTTCCTGATATGTCCTGCTTATACAGCCTTTGGTCAAAGGATATTGACGAATGAAAATGATCGGTCTTGGCATCCGTTGTTTTTGTAAATCTTCCGCCCCATAGCTTCATGTATTACTTCTCCTATCTATTTGATTTTTGTTCTCTTCGTGATATTATTGTTATTATTGCTATTATAAACAAAAGATTATTTTTCACAATAGGAGAGTGTTAATTTATGAAAAAACGAAAGGACAGAAACAGCCGCAGGCGAATGTTCGCCGCCATTATCGCCGTGGTTTTGGCAGTAATTATGCTATTCGGCGCAGCGGCTCCGTTTTTGTATAGGCTGGGGTGATTTCGTGGATGCGAATACGCGCCGTGAAGAAATTAAAAAGGTACTGCAAGCCGCCAAAGGCCCGGTAAGCGCTACTGCTCTGGCGAAAGACCTCAACGTCAGCCGGCAGATAATAGTAGGTGATATTGCCTTATTAAGAGCCTCCGGCTTCGACGTGCTGGCAACGGCAAGAGGTTATATCACGCCTTATTGGGGCCTGTCGGCCACCGGCTATGTGGGCAAGCTTGCCTGTCAGCACACCAGTGAAGAAACAAAGGATGAATTGTACACCATTGTGGACGCCGGCGGCGAAGTGATCGATGTTATCGTAGAGCACGAGCTGTACGGGGAGCTTACGGGCCGGCTTAACATCACCTGCCGGGAGGACGTGGATGAATTTATAAGCAAAGCAAAAAACGCCCGGCTGCTGTCGGATCTTACGAAGGGCGTGCATTTGCATACCGTTGCATGCAGACACGGCGAGGAATTCCGGGAGATCAAGAAAAGGCTTTCGGAAAAAGGGTTTTTATATGTTGATAGGAGATGAAGTTAATGACAAATGAATTGACAAGAGAGGCCGCATGGGAACTATTGACAGAATATAACGAATCCCCCGCTTTAATAAAGCACGCGCTGGCAGTGGAAGCCGTTATGCGGCATTTTGCCGGGCTTCGCGGGGCGGATGCGGAAAAGTGGGGAACAGTAGGCCTGATTCATGATCTGGACTATGAAAAATATCCCGACGAGCATTGCGGTAGGTCCGCGGAAATAATGCGGGAAAAGGGAATAGACGAAGAATATATTCACGCTGTATGCAGCCATGGCTACGGCATTTGCAGCGACGTAAAGCCTGAGAATGAAATGGAAAAGATTCTATTTACCATCGACGAGTTAACCGGGCTTATAAACGCCGCGTGTCTGATGCGCCCGTCAAAAAGCATATTAGATATAGAAGTGAAATCGGTTAAAAAGAAATTTAAGGATTCTCATTTTGCCGCCGGGGTAGACCGTCAGACTATTTTAAACGGATGTGAAATGCTGGGGCTTGATTTAGACGAAGTAATACGGGAAACCATAATGGGCATGAGAGAAAGCGCCGAAGCAATCGGTCTGAAGGGGAATCTTTGATTTGAAAAAAATCATAACCATACTCTTAACTGCGGTCATATGCCTGGCATTTGTTATTGAACCCGCCACGGTAGAGTACGACGTCCCGCCGCCTGTATTCGAGCCTGTTTCCGTTTCCTCTGCCCTATCCGGCGAAGCCGTTTCCATTCCCGGCCCGGGGCTGGCTGATTCGGAAGAACCTGCCGCAGCGGAAGAACCGGCCGTATTCTCTTACGGGCCCTTGCCGGAAGAAATACGTCTGCTGATCATCGGCTGCTCCTGGCAGGAGGATGCTCCGGTAACGCTGGATGAGCTTTCTTATCTCACCATTACGCACTACACTCTGGAAGGCGGCGTTGCCCGGGGCGAGCTAATTGTCAACAGCCTGCTGGCCGAGGAGGTTACAGAAATCTTTAAAGAGCTTTATCTGGCGGAATATCCTATAGCCAAAATGAAGCTTGTGGATCATTACGGCGGAAGCGATGATTTGTCCATGGCCGATAATAATACATACTCATTTTGTTACCGCACCATATCAGGCTCCGCCATCCTTTCACAGCATAGCTATGGAGCTTCCATTGATATAAACCCCCTACAGAACCCTTACCTCCGAAAAGGTACGGCATATCCTGAAGAAGCGGCTGCCTATAAGGACCGCGGCCATGTCCGTACCGGCATGATAACAGAAGGGGACGCCTGTTACAACGCCTTTGTATCCAGAGGGTGGGAATGGGGTGGTCATTGGGTCGAGCCCATAGATTATCAGCATTTTCAAAAGAACATTGAGGTTTTTAAATAACAAGAGCGGATATCAATCCATTTATTTCCTCACGGCTCAGCCCAAGCTGCTCCATATACTCATAGGCTGAGCCGTATTTATTTTTAATGTGGGCCAGGAAAATTTCCATATTTTCCGGTTCAGAAAGCATCGCGCTTATAGGAATAGTAAATCCGGCAAGCCGGGCTTTTTCCATTTGCTTATCGGTCACTTCCTTAATCAGCTCATAGGTTGCCGCATAGTTATCAATTATGATTTGCGGCCTTACTCCGGCCAAAGAAAGCAGGAGAGCCGCCACTACACCTGTCCTGTCCTTACCTGCGGTACAATGAAAGACAATGCCGTCATTCCGGTGCTTGTATATAGTTCTGAAAATATCGGTCATTTGGCCTTTGGCTTCTTCCACCATGCCTACATACATATCGGCCATGCTTTCCGGAAACGCGTTTTTATAATCATTTGAGTAAACCCCGTCTAAAAGCGATATATTGTAGTAGTCGAAGCCCTCTCTGCCCCGCAAGGGGTTTGGCTTGCTTCCTGTCTCGTTTTCAAACCGCAGATCAATGACGCAACGGATAACTAAGCTTCTGACCGTATCAATGTCGCCCTTCGTCAAGCCGTATAAGCTGTCCGCCCGGTAAAACTTACCCTTCCTTGTAAAGCCCCAGTTACCGCAGGGCAGCCCCCCTAAGTCTCTGAAATTATAGCAGCCTTCCAATTTAATAATATCTCCCGTCATGCTTTACTTTCCTCCTTTATTTTTTTGAGCTTCTTCCAGTATACTCCTCAACTCCTTTATACTTACGTTTTTTTCATTATCCTTAAGCTTATATGATAAATAAGACTCATCGGCCGCGGTAAATAGCAAACGGTGGGGATGCTCCTTTATAAGCCTCCCGATCACGGCTGGATCTAGAGACGCGTCACGTTTAAAAGTCATGATAATGCTTTTCCCTTTTTGCGCAATGCCGGTTATTTCCATTGAATGAGCCAGAGCCCTGAGATAAGCCGCATCCAGCAAGCTTTGCACCGGCGAAGGCAAATCGCCGTACCTATCCTCTATTTCCTCCTGCACGTCGTTATAGTCCTGCTCAGTTTTAATTAAGGATATTTTTTTGTATATTTCCAGCTTTTGTTCTTCATTTTCAATATAATATTCCGGTATGAAGGCATTTATTTTGATATCTACCACAGTCTCAAACTCGTCAGGCTTTTCTTCTCCCCGCAGCTCAGTTACGGCTTCCGCCAAGAGCTTGCAGTACATGTCATATCCCACGGCCTCCATATGGCCGTGCTGCTCACCGCCTAACAGATTGCCCGCGCCCCGTATCTCCAAGTCCCTCATGGCTATTTTAAAGCCCGAGCCGAACTCCGTAAATTCCCGAATCGTTTGCAGGCGTTTTTCCGCCGCTTCCTGAAGAGTCTTATCCTTTCTATACATAAGATATGCGTAAGCCTGCCGGTTTGACCGGCCCACACGTCCCCGCAGCTGATACAGCTGGGCCAGACCCATTCGGTCCGCGTCCTGTACGATAATAGTATTTACGTTGCTTATATCCATACCGGTTTCAATAATGGTAGTGCATACCAGCACATCTATGTCGCCGTTGATGAAGTCCATCATGACTCCTTCAAGCTCCTGCTCGGACATCTGACCATGAGCATAGGACACTCTGGCTTCCGGCACCAGCTTTTGAATCCGTCCCGCTTCCTCGGAGATATTCCTAACCCTGTTATGAAGGTAATACACCTGCCCGTTTCTGGCAAGCTCCCTATGTATGGCGTCTCTGACAAACTCCGGGTCATGCTCCATTACATAGGTTTGCACAGGGTGGCGCTCCAGCGGCGGCTCCTCCAGCAAGCTCATATCCCTTATGCCCGCGAGGCTCATGTGCAATGTACGTGGTATGGGGGTAGCCGTAAGCGTCAGCACGTTTACATTTTCACGCAGACGCTTCAGCTTTTCCTTGTGAGTTACGCCGAACCGCTGCTCCTCGTCAACTATGACCAGGCCAAGATCCTTAAAGCTCACATCCTTGGATAATAGCCTGTGAGTGCCTATCACAACGTCGGTGCTCCCCTTATGCAGATTGCTTAAGGTCAGCCTCTGTTCCTTTGCCGTTCGGAAGCGGGATAATGTCTCTACCTGCATGGGGTAATTATGCATCCGTTGGCTGAAGGTATTGTAATGCTGCTGGGCCAGAATTGTAGTAGGCACCAAATAAGCCACCTGTTTACCATCCTGCACGGCTTTAAAGGCCGCGCGTATAGCCACCTCGGTCTTACCGTAACCCACATCGCCGCATATAAGCCTGTCCATTACCTTGCCGCTTTCCATATCGTCCTTTGTATCCTGAATAGCGGCTTCTTGATCCTCCGTCTCCTCATATGGAAAGCCTTCTTCAAATTCCTTTTGCCATACCGTATCTCTTGAGTAAACAAACCCCTGGGCGTTCTGTCTTTTTGAATACAGCTCAACCAGCTCGCCTGCCAGTATTTTAACGGCCTTGTAGGTTCGGGCCTTTGCCTTGTTCCAGTCGGCGCCGCCCAGCTTATTAAGCTTGCGCCTTCCTCCTTCCTCGCCAATATATTTCTGTATCAGATCCATCTGGCCAGTATGGACAAAAATTGCTCCTCCGTCGGCGTATTCCAGCTTTAAATAATCCCTGATGATTCCGGCGTCAATCTCAATTTGCTCGATTCCTCTATATATACCCAAACCATGGTTTTCGTGGATAACATAATCCCCGACCTTTAAATCCGTAAAGCTTTCTATCTTCGCGCCTTTTTTCTTTTTAGTCCGCTTCCGGCTCTTTTCTTCTCCGAAAAGCTCTCTGCCGGAAATAACCACCAGCTTACCGTCCAGATATTCAAATCCGCGTTTGAGGCTTCCGTTTGCCAGATGAACAAGGCCGGGCAGGAGCTTGTTGTTTTCAAAGCTGTCGATAACAGTTACCGGTATGCCGTCTTCACTAAGCTTATTTCTTAAATTGTCCCGTATGGAACGGCCCCCCGCCAACATTAGAATCTTGTATTCCTTCTTCAGCCAATATTTTATATCTTCCTCTAAAAGAGCTGGGTTTTCCTTATAAGAAACAAGACTCTTAACAGTAAAGCCGCACATTGTTTTGTAAGTAAAATTTTTCAGACTTTTCATTATAGCAGAAAACAAGACACAAGGAAAACGCTCCGTCTGCCTTATTATTTGGGCATAAGAAGCAACCATATCAGCCTGGGACGGCAAAAGCCTTCCCTTGAGGATACGGTTTTGTATGCTTTCGTAATATTCCTCCATTACGTTGCCGGCATGCTGGGAGATGCGGTCAGGTTCGTCAAAGAATATCAGGCTGTCCTTCGGGATATAGTCTAACAACCCCGCGGGCTTGGGATAGAAAAAGGTAAAATATCTGTCCACCTCGGGAATACTGCCGTTTTCTTCAAGCCTTTCCACCGCGGACCGGATAGTATCCCTTAATGTCCCGGCTTCATCTTTCAAGCCCTTCCTCAGCATTTCCTCACAGGTCTTCCCGCACTCTTTTTCCATGGCTTTAACGGCTTTTTCCAATTCCGCCCGGTCATACACCAGCTCCCTCATAGGAAACAGCCTTACGCTTGTGAGCTTCTCAATGGAACGCTGGGAATAAGAGTCAAGCAGGCGGATTGAATCTATTTCGTCTCCCCATAGTTCAAGTCTCAGCGCGTTATCGTAATTAGGCGGGAACACATCCATTATACCGCCTCGAATCGCGAATTGCCCCGCCCCTTCAACCAGCTCCCCTCGTTCATAACCCATCAGAACAAGCCGGGAGGCCAGCTCATTAATATCGATCTGTTCCCCCGGCTCAAGCTCTATAATGCTTTTAGTAAAAATTTCCTTTTCACAAAGCCTGTCGAACAAGGCTTCTACCGAAAGCACAATGGTTATCTGTTGGCCCCTGATAAGAGCGTCCAGCACCTCGAAACGCTGCTTTGTGATAGATGTACCGCGAACATCCGCGCTATAAAATATTATGTCCTTACCGGGATAGTATTTTACGGCTTTAGCGGAGCTCTCCGACCCAGCCTCCGTTCGGATGAAAAACTCCATATCCTCAAGTATTTCCTTGGCCCTAAGCTCCGAATGAGTGATTATCAGCCCTGTTCGTTTGAGAGCTTGCTGCAAACCCCAGGCCAGATGCGTCTTTTGAGTGTCTATCACTCCGGATGCCAATACCGGCGTACGACCCTGGCGTATGCCTTCAGTCATTATGTTAAACTCGTTTCTTTCCAATAAAGGCTCTAATAAAGCATTCACAGTTTGTTCTCTTTTCTTATGTTGAACTTGTTCATGGAAAATGCCGCTCCCTCCGACAACAGGCTCTCTACAGCCTCCGCCGCCTTTGCTATCCCGTCAATGGCAGCCTTTGATTCCTCTTTACTAAAACGGCTCAATACATAATCCGCCAAATCCCAACCGGGAGGCTTCGGATCAATACCGATTCTGATTCGTAGAAATTCATCTGTTTCCAGCTGATAAATAATATTTTTCAGCCCGTTATGGCTGCCGGCGCTGCCTCGTTCCCTTATTCTTATGTCTCCCAACGGCAGATCCACATCATCGTATATAACGATAAGGCTTTCGGGAGTCAGCTTATAAAAGTTCAAAATATCCCGAATGCTTTCTCCCGAAAGGTTCATATATGTCTGCGGTTTTGCAAGCAGCACCTTCTGCCCCGCGAGCCTGCCCTCACCAAAATGGGCTCGGAATTTCGCGCGGTTTATGGGGATGTTATTGTCAAAAGACAGCTTGTTTATGGTTTCAAAACCTACATTGTGGCGTGTGCCCTTATAATCCTTTTCCGGGTTGCCCAACCCGGCGATGACCTTCAAAACGGCAAGCTCCTTCCTATGTTAACTAAATAGTGTTGAAACCGACAAGCCGTCGTGTATCCGGCTTATTGCGTCGGCAAATATATGCGCTACTGTCAAAACCTTGATTTTGCCGCTTAATCTTTCCAGCTTTTCAGGGGGCAGCTTTATAGTGTCCAAAACAATAAGCTCCTTAATAGAGCTGTTTTCCAGCTTTTCCAAGGCGGGCCCCGATAGTATGGCGTGAGTGCAGCAGGCATATACCGATACCGCTCCATGCTCGACCAGGGCCTTGGCGGCGCCGGTCAGGGAACCGGCCGTATCAGCCATATCGTCTATTAGTATTACCTGCTTGCCTTCTACCTCTCCAATGATGTTCATAACCTCGGATACATTAGGCTTGGGCCTGCGCTTATCTACAATGGCCAGCGGAATATTCAGTCTGCCGGCAAAGGAGCGGGCCCGGGCCACGCTGCCCAAATCCGGCGATACCGCTATGACATTCGACATATCGGGAAATCTTTCCTTGCAATACTTAGCAAAAAGAGGCATGCCTCTTAAATGATCCACGGGGATATCAAAGAAGCCCTGTAACTGGTCACTGTGCAGATCCATAGTAAGCACCCGGTCTACTCCGGCCGTAGTCAGTATATCCGCTACCAGCTTGGCGCTGATAGGATCTCTTGCTCTGGCCTTCCTGTCCTGTCTGGCATATCCGTAATACGGCATAACCGCCGTTATGCGCCCGGCGGATGCCCGCCGCATAGCGTCCGTCATTATCAGAAGCTCCATAATGTTCTCATTGACCGGATGTGATGTAGGTTGGACAATAAAAACGTCCGCGCCTCTTATAGTTTCATCAATACGAATACTTATTTCACCGTCAGAAAACCTGGATACCTCGGATACACCCAACTTAAGCCCAAGGCACTTTGCAATGGCTTGGGCTAATTCTATATTGGCATTACAGGAAAACACCTTGATATTGCCGCCGTATGTATTCATTTGTATATTTTCTCCTTCACTTCGCCGATAAGCCGACCTTTTATTTTTTATTCCAATCTTCTTTATTTACCTGATAGGCTCTGGCAATACCCAGAGCTTCCTTCGGAACGTCCTTTGTTATGGTGGAACCCGCCGCTATATATGCCCCATCCTCAATAGTAACCGGAGCTATAAGGTTTGTATTGCAGCCGATAAAAACACTATCCTTGATAACAGTCCGGTACTTATTCTTGCCGTCGTAATTAGTAGTAATAGTACCGCAGCCAAAATTCACATTATCGCCCACATCCGAATCGCCAATATATGTCAGATGGGAAGCCTTTGTATTATCTCCGATAATGGAATTTTTAACCTCGACAAAATCTCCAATCTTGCACTTGTTTCCTATTTTTGAATTTGGCCTTAGATATGCGTAGGGGCCTACCTTTGTTTTCCCGCCTATTTCGGAATCCAGCGCGACACTGTATTCCACAAGGGAGCCGTCCCCTACCTTTGTGTTGACAAGCCTGCTGTTAGGACCGATGATACAGCCGTTGCCGATAACGCAGGAGCCTTCGATAATAACGCCGGGATAAATATCGCTGTCCTCACCTATCACCGCGTCAGGCCCAATATAGGTATTGGATGGATCAATGATGCTCACGCCGTTATCCATGTGCATAAGGTTTATTCGCCTTTTCATTTCCGCCGCCGCCGCTGCCAGCTGCGAACGGGAATTTATTCCAAGAAATTCTCCAATATCATCCAGCCTGACGGCGTCGGCCTTGTACCCTAGTTTTCTTATTATTTCTATTGTGTCGGTCAAATAGTACTCCCCTTGGGAATTATTATTTTCAAGAAGCTCCAAGGCCCTTTTTAAGACTTCTTCCTTGAAAAGGTATATTCCTGTGTTTATTTCCTGTACGGCCTTTTGCTCCTCCGTGCAGTCACGGGCCTCCACGATATGTGAAAACATGCCGTCTTCTCTTATGATCCGCCCGAAGTCGCCGGGAGCTTCCGTCATAACGGATACGGCGGTTACGCCGTTATTTTCCTCCTTGTGGAGCTTTTGAATAATTTCTATGGTTTCCGGCCTGACAAGGGGCATGTCGCCGTATAGCACAAGCACGTTTCCGTTTTCCCGCAAATAGTCCGAGGCCATTCGTGCGGCGTGTCCGGTGCCCAGCTGCTCCTCCTGCACCACGTATTCTACTCTGTCCTTCAAATAATCCCGAAGCTGCTCCCGCTTGTGGCCCACAACAAGTATGACCTGCTCCGATCCTGCCTTAAACACGGAATCAACGATATAGCCTATTATGGGCTTACCCAAAATCTCATGCATTACCTTGGCCTTTGCCGATTTCATCCGCTTGCCTTCACCTGCCGCTAATATTATAGCCTTCATCAGCTCTTCCTCCAAATATATTTATACCTTACAGCATTATATGTATCCACGGAAATATTCTCTCATTTTATAGCAGATTTTTCAAGTCCCAGAATGTGTTACCTTGCCGAGCCTTCTTTTTCACTCACATAACAAATTAAAATCAAAATAATTTGAAACAGCCCCGTATAGCCAAATAACGGATAAATCCCGCCTACGAATTGAGAAAAGCCGACAAAAGCCGCCGACCCGCCCAAAAGCGTGATCATAAGCTTTACGCCGGCTCTTTTTACCTTAGAGCTTGACAGGGAAGGGCTGCGGGAAAAAATCCACTGAATAAGTCCGAACCCGTTTCCCAGCGCGGTGGTCAATACTGCCGCGAGAAAAATAAAAACATAAAAATATTCCAGAGCAGGATGAAAGTCCTCTATTATTTTTAAAAATGGAATTTCCATCCCCGACACCTTATCATATCGGTCAAACAAAGGCAGAAACAAGGCAAGTCCCAATAGCCCCATAAACAAGCCTCCAAGCGCGGCCCCTATGCGGGCCTCCTTTACCTTTGGCGTGATCGTGTGCATCGACGTAAGTATAGACACCGCCGTTACAATATTATAAGAAGCGTATAAAACGGCGGAAGTGAACCAGTGATGCCTGATGGATGAAAAAAATTGAAAAAAAACCGTAACCGAATTGTTAAAATATGTATACAGCCCGATGAAAATACCGCCTACCACCAATATTGGGGCCAGAAAGGCGTTGACCTCCATCATAGCCTCTACGTCGAACAAAAAGACAATAAAGCATATAATCCCCATAACAAGAACGCCAAGATAAAATGGCAGCCCAAAGGCTTCCGAAAATATAGCCCCGGTGGAAGAAAGCATAGCCGAGAACAATACAAATAAAAATATCACTCCCGTTATTTCAATTATAAGACCTAGCCCCGGCCCGGCCAAATGCTTCAGCAACCCGTTATAATCCGTGATACGGTTTCTATAGCAGATTT
>Ga0153921_1001158_pt1 | contig 12221 bp, 6 predicted proteins | sample TSNJ005MetaG_FD_104691 | JGI IMG/M metagenome (GOLD analysis project Ga0153921, IMG submission 104691) | Attine ant fungus gardens microbial communities from New Jersey, USA - TSNJ005 MetaG | ecosystem: Host-associated > Fungi > Mycelium > Unclassified | place: USA: New Jersey, Brendon T. Byrne... | reverse complement strand
CTTTTTTCCAGACCGTGTACGATGGCATTTTCCACCAGAGGCTGTATTACCATTTTAGGAATCAGACAGTCATGGGAATCATCTGAAAAATTATACCGGACAGAAAATCTGCTTTCAAACCGGATTTCCTGAATCGTCAGGTAGGACTTTACAATTTTCATTTCTTCTCTTAAAGGAACCATATCACTGCCTTTGATACTATATCTGAAGATTTGTGACAGGGCATTGGTTACGGTTATGATCTTGTCCGTATTACCTTCGGCTGCCATACCGCATATCATAGTAAGGGTATTATAAAGAAAATGCGGGTTAATCTGGCTTCTTAAAAAGGCAATCTCAGTTGTTCTTTTATTCTTCTCAAGTTCATACATTCTTGTATACGTTTCAAACACATCATGGTTTAACCGGTCTATTTCCGTAAGCATATCCTTAAAAGCCGCAGAGATATCATCTATTTCACTGGAGCCGATAAAACCCTGATGTATATCAGGACCTTCTCTTATGGAACGCCTGTCCCCTGCCGCCACCTTCTTCATAAATTTTGTCATATGGTTCATAGAGGATATCAAAGGGCGGTAAAGTATGATCAGGAAAAGAAAAAGGACAAGTATCAAAGCTGCCATACAGAAAAATAACCGCAATATGATACTGAAGACCCGTTGTGTGGTTTGGCTCCTGTCAATCAGTACATATAGAGTATGGTCAATTCCCGTTATGGCATATTGGGTAACGGAATATTCAATGCCTGGGACAGTGATCAGAAAGCGGTCCTGCGTATATACGCTTCCGGAAAGCCCTTCATAAATCAAAGCATCCCCATAAACCAGCTGTCCGCTGCCGTTGGTAAATACAATTCTGGGATCATAATCAGTCTCATTATTTAAATTACTGTCAAACAGAGAGTTAATGTCAACGGATAGAAACATGAGACCAAGATTACGCCCTTCTCCTGCGCCCAGGGAATAAACAGGCATAGCCATAATATGGCAGGTAATCTGGTTTACCACAGCCGTACCCACAGTCTGAAAAGGAAAGCGGGAATCAGGAAGGTCCCGTGCAAAAGGTTCATAAATGGCAGCCGCACCATTTAAAGAGGCAAACGAATCATCGGTTCCGTAAATCGCAATATCTATGATATAAGAATTTAAATTTGCCATATTGGTCAGAAGGCTTTGTAAATGCTGATACTGTGAATAACGTTCTGAAGGAGAACTGCTTTTCAGATAATCCTGCACGGTCTGGTTGTAAGCGACACTATAACATATATTCTCATAGCTTTCATAAGACTGTCTGGTGGATTTTGCAAGCTGTGCAGAATAGGAAGCCAGGCTGTCATCCAGAATGCCGGACTGTAGTTGATAATAATCATAGGTACTATATAAAACAATGGCAGCGGCAAAGATAATCAATATTATCAGTATAATGGAAAACTGCCTTTTCAAAGGCAGAAGGACAGTTTTTATTTTCACCTGGCTAATCCTTTCCTGGCGCAGATAGAATATATATTATGCTATATCCATTTTACACCACCTGTTCAAAAAGGAAGATATGTAAATAACTCAGATAAATACAAGAAAAATACATAATTCCCTTGAAATAAATGTCCAAGATGTAATATATGCATATACACATATTATATCTATACAATTCAGTAAAAGCAACCTATAAAAAACACGATCAAACCGTTAAGTCTGATCGTGTTCTTATAATTTTTCAAGTATCAATATCTGCCTGTTTGGTTATAAATTTCAAAACTCAATTTTCAGCGTGAAAGCGTATTTACACGGCTGTGTTTGCGGCAGAGTCACATGAAGAGCCATACTGTCCTGCGTGAAAGCGAGAGGATTTCCATCGCCCAGCATAGTGATCTGCCTTATGGTATCTTGCAGCGCACCGCCTGCACACAAAGTTTTAACAGACATGATGCCGGATTCGGGCCAACCCATAAGAATGGCATAAAGTGTGCCATCTTTTTGAGTAAAGCGAATATCCTCAGCAGTGAACGGAATGTACTGGCTAAGTGATGTAACACGGTCAAGCTGCTCAGTGGGACCTTCGCCAAAGACCACGAAATGTCTGCTGCAGTAAATGGCTTCGCCGTTCACCTTAAGCCATTCTCCTATATCACACAGTATGGATAAAGTGGTATCGTCATATGTGCCGTCTTTTCTGGGACTGACATTCAGCAGATAATTTCCGTTTTTGCTGACAGTATCCGCTAACTGGGCGATACAGATATCAGCAGTTCTGAAAGTGCCGTGTGAAATATAGCCCCAGGATTCCCATATGATAGTATCGTCGCACTGCCAGAAATCATTCTGGATATTCTTCATCCATTGCCGCTCATAGTCAAGGAAACCGCTGCCAGCCTGGAAATCATTGGCTTTATAGGAAAAAACAGCCTCCTTGCCCGCATTTCGCGCGGCATTTAAGTAATATTCGGCAAATTCCAGCCGGCATTCCTCTTTCATGATATATACCCGGCTGTCAAGATAGATATAGTCGGGAAGGAATTTGTCTACGATCTCTTTTAATTTTGCCAGCCAGTTATGTTGAAATGCTTCGTCCGGAAATATAAAAGGCGGGTAATACCAGGAAGACGAGTAAGGCAGCGGGTCACCATAGAACATTGTATTTTTCGTGTTGTACACATCGGCCAAAGGGTCTGTTGAACAGAACCAGCCAAAGTTCCAGGAATGGTGCATTGATGCGGCGAACTTCATATCCGCGCGCTCCGCTGCTGCCCTGACCGCCTGTATTGCATCGAATCCCAGGCCATAGGTCATACTGTTGTAAGGATTGACATTGCTGTTCCAAAGGGAGTAACCATCCGCATGTTCGGCACAGGCAACCACATACCTGGCTCCTGTACGGGCAAACAGTGTAATCCAGTCATCTGCATTGAAGTTCTCGCCTGTAAACAGGTTGACAAGGTTTTTATATCCATACTGTGTAATTGGACCGTAATTCTCAACATGAAATTTATTGGCACTGTGGTCTGTTGTATACATATTGCGCGAATACCACTCACAGTCGTATTCCGGTACGCAGTAAGGTCCCCAATGGAAGAAAATACCGAACTTTGCATCTTTTAACCACTGTGGAGTGGAATTCATTGCGCCTGACCAGTCGAGCCTGTATTCCATGTCTGACGGCTGCTTAGTTGGCGGAGGAGGATCAAGAGGGATTTCCATAACACCGTTTTTATGCAGCATGGATATCATCCTTTCATTATTTAACTGCTTTTTATTTAATTGCCTTTTCGTTCATAACAGCAAAGATACCATCAAAATCAGCAGCCTGGCTCTTTACGCCGGCAACATAGCTTTCCCATACTGCGTCGTCATTGATGTCCAGCTCTCCGTTGATGAATTTCAATCCTTGTTCTCTTGCGTACAGCTGGCAGGAGGTGCTCATTTCCGCACGAGCTGTATTCTCGCTCTCGCTCAGACGTGTAACTGCCGGGCGGTCATAAGGGGATATAGATTCCGGTCCGCCGAGTCTGCTGCTCTCAACCCAATAACGTCCGGTGTAGTAGCCATCGGCTGGACTCCACCAGGGCTCACTTGACTGTCCTGCGGTATCTGCGTCGAACATACCCGGAATGGGAGCGATACCCGGACGGCTGCCGCCGCCGGCAGTGAGACCGTATTCTGCCAGAGCTGAGTACTGATCCTCGGCTTCGGTGAACTGCTCGTCAAAGTAACGGTTACCATCAGCATCTATATGGAAGCTTTCGCCCTCTATACCCCAGTTCATCGTAACAACCATCTCATCGGAGTATTGATAGTCAATCATCTTCACAATCCACTCGGGATATTCGGTTTCAGTATTAATGATGATACCTATGGTAGAGTTGGCAATTGATTTATTTCCCTGACGGGAACCCCATTTCCAGGCTGTACCGTAGTCGGGATGCTCAGGCAGATAAGCCAGTCCCCACTCCATATTTTCGTCAGTCTTCTGCTGGTTCCACACGCCTGCCATACCACTCCACAGAGTGGGGACAATGACCTGTCCATTGTTGATGGATTTTTCATTACACAGATCGGCTGTGTCTGTACCGAACTCAGGATCAATGTAACCTGCCTCATACAGACTGTTTAAGTATTGCAGCATCTCCCGGAAATTATCTTCGATGGGACCAAAAGCCCACTCGCTGCCGTTCCAGTAGGTGGTATCCCATGTGTGGAAGATACCTACGAAGCCGCGGTAGAAGGTATAATCTTTGGAACTGTTATGCATAACATAATTGGCATCAATGTCGCCGCTGTCGATCAGAGCCTGAATATCTGCACATAGCTTGGTAAACTCGTCCAGCGTAGTGGCTGGAGTCAGGTTGTGCTCCTTCAGAATGTCAAAGCGATAAGCGAAGGAAGTGAAACTCTGGGCACCGGTGACATTCTCAGGGTTATAGTAGCCGTTCATGAAGTAATAGGAAGCCCCGCTCTCAGTGAGCGTGTATTCCATGCCGCCGTGAGTCTGTGCTACATACTCAGGGTAATAGGTCATGTAGTCCCAATAATCCATGATGTTCAGAACCATACCATCGGCACCGAAATCATTAATGTAGGAGCCCTGCATATAGGTAGCCACATCGCCGATGTCGCCGGCCTGGATAAGTACTTTTTCCTGCTCCTGATAGTTAGGACGGTGATTCCAGGTGATATCCAGCGTAATGCCCAGATACTCTTCCATCTTTTCATGCCACACCGACATCATCTTTGTGTTCATGGGATCGGTTCCCCAGTTGGGTGCATTCACTGTTATGGAAAGCGTATTATTTGGCAGCTCAGGCATAACAGGACCTTCTGCCTCATTGCTGTCGGTTGTGCTTTCTTTCACTTCAGCGGTACTTTCTTCCACCTTACTGCTGCTCTGGGTGTCGCTGCCGGAAGTTTGATTGGAGCTGCCGGAGCAGCCGGTAAACAGGGTGAACACCAACAGCATGCTCAACACCAAAGCAATGATTCTTTTTTCCTTCGATTTTTTCATTTTCATTAAGTCCTCCTTAAATTAATTTTGCACAGTTTGGAAACAGTATTGTATCTGTGCATCATGTTACTATGAACAGCGCCAACTGTAACCTAACCTTTCACCGCTCCCACCTGCATGCCCTGCGTGAAATATTTTTGCAGGAAGGGATAGATAATCATAATGGGTGCAATGGTGGCTACAATGGTAGCGTACTGTACGTTTTTGGGGTTTAAGGCACCACTCTGAACCCCCGAGCCGATTTCGTTGCCTGCGGCACCCATGGCTGAGCTGAGCCCGCCTACCTTGAACAGCATCTGACGCAGAATCAATTGGATAGGCTGTTTGTTGAAATCTTTAATATAGAGCAGTGCATCGTAGAAGCTGTTCCACATACCCACCATGGAAAACAAGCCGAAGGTAGCAAACAGGGGCTTGCAAAGGGGGTAGTAGATGCCAAACAGGATGCGGAACTCTCCTGCTCCGTCGATTCTGGCTGCTTCACGCAATTCGATGGAGATACCCTTGTAAAAGGCCCGGTACACGAATACATTGTAAGCGGCCACCGCATTTGGTAAGATCATCGCCCAAATGGTATCAAGCAGCCCCAGGCTTCTGACCAGCAGATATGTAGGTACAGTGCCGCCGGAGAAGAACATGGTAACCAGTAAAATAATTGTGACAGGCTTGCGGAGTACGAATTCGGACTGCGTGAGGGAGTAGGCAATCATGGAAGTACAGGAGAGGTTTACGAGGGTAAACCCCACGCAATACAGTAAAGTGTGCGCATATGCCCGGTACAGGGTGGATGTTCCAAACACAATCTCATATCCTTTGGTGGTTATTTCCTTCGGATACCAGGTTACTGCACCGGATCCAATCATGGAGTTGGAAGAGAGGGATATGGCGATGATGTTAATAAAGGGATATATAAACACGATGCTGAGGGCGACCATAAATATTATGAGGGCCACATCGAACGCACGGCTGCCGATATATATCTTATTTTTGGTATTTACTTTTTCTTTTTTTGCTGTAGCCATTGCCATGATATTCCTCCTTCTCAAAACAGGCTGTTCTCCGGGCTGATTTTACGTACGATTGTGTTTGTACCAAACACCAGAATGAAACTTGCAACAGAAACCATTAAATTCACAGCCGTAGTGTAGCTGAATTGACCTTGTTCAATACCAAAGTAGTATACATAGGTATTGATGACGTTCAGGGCACTGCGGTTGGAATCGTTCTGCATCAGCAAAATCTTGGTGAAGTCCTGGCTTAAGATGTTACCGGTGTTGAGAATGAGCAGTACCATGGTGGTAGGCAGGATGGCTGGCAGGCAGATATGTTTCACCTTTTGCCATCGGTTTGCCCCATCGATGTTCGCCACGTCATACAGGGAGGTGTCTACATTGGATAGTGCTGACAAGTAGATAATGGAGCCGTATCCCATACCCTGCCATACTGCCGATCCCACATACATACCCATGAAATAAGCCGCTCCATAATTCATGTTGACCGGATCAAGACCAACCAATCCGCGCAGTTGGTTGAACAGACCGTTCATGGAACCAAACTCAGCTAACATACCTACCACTACCACAGCAGAGATGAAATATGGAATGTATGAAATGGTCTGTACCGTCCGTTTATACCAGCGAATCCGTAACTCGTTAAGCAGCAGGGCGAAGATGATAGGAGCCGGATAGGTGAAAATGAGGGAGACGACACCGACCTTCACAGTGTTCCACACAACGTTCCAACCGTCCGGTCCGCTAAAAAAGCGGGTGAAGTTCTGGAAAATGGGATCCAGCCATTCACTGCCCCAAATCCCACGGGACGCCTTGTAGTTCTTAAAGGCGATGAGTATACCGTAGATGGGCATGTACTTGAAGATGATGAGGAGAGTAAGGGCGGGTATGCAAAGAATGAGCAATTGCCATTGTCCTGCCAGTTTTTTTATAAAATGTACCAGACTCTCACCCGTGCTGCGTTTGGTTGTATAACCATTCTCTTTTGTATTTTTCGACACCGTTTTGTCTGCTCTCATTCATATACCTCCATTCATATACCTCCCTTGTCCTATTACATTATAGTACCAATAAAACTCACACTAGTAATTATATATAAATAACAGGCTTCTTAAAATGCTTTATTGTTTGTATTTTATGTATATTTCTTATGCCTCCTGATAAATACAGAAGGTTTTCTGAGAATATTACATATTAAATAACAATTATACTAAAAATCTTTAAAAAATTCACCGTAATATTTATGTTTATAAGCCAAATAATCTGACATTAAGCTATTATATATGTGCATCATGCTGCTGCCTGCATCGCAGATGTGAACAGTAACTATAATCAATGAAATTACATAATAAAATAAGATATATCCATGTTATTTGGAGGTATAACAATGTATTCTAATTAAGAAAGGATTTAAATATAAAATGAAATTAACCTATAAAAAACTAAGAGACCGCTCCTTAAAGCATCAGGTAATATTAATGTTTACAGTCATGGCGGTCTGTATCATTATCATTATGGCATATAGTTTTATATCTCATTATAAATTGCAATATAAAATATTACAAATGAACCAGGAAGCTTTAACAACCCAGATTTTACAGGAGATCAGCAATAACTACGAATACTTCACGAAATTATCAACGAATCTGGCGTACAATGAGTTCGTTCAGCAATTTCTGACTGCAGATAGTAATAATACACAATTTGAACTGTACCAAAGTGTTTCCAATCTTTTAATCAATACACAAAATATGGATACTTCGATTATTGACATCGCTGTGATTGGATGCAATCAAAATCAGGCTAATGTATCCGGGGATATTGCCGTAACTTCTTCTCTTCTGGAGCAAATCCCAAAAGAAAAGAAAGAACTCTGTTTTTTGGGAACGCAGAAATATTATATGGCGGCCAGCAATCTTGAATGTGTTATGACTGCACGTTGGGTATATCCGCTTGACTTAAGCAATCAGGAACCATGCGGAGCTGTATTTATTGCAATCTCTCCTGCTAAATTTTTTGGAAGCGCTTATATGGAGAATGATTCTAATTTGCTTGAAATGATTATTCTTGATGCAGAAGGCGGTATTATTCTGGGCAACAATGAAATCTATGAGAACTATATCAATCAGAAGGAGAAGGTCGATTCCGGCAGCTTATCATATAACCAGATCAAGTATTCATTTAATACTTATGAGATTCCTGATATTGGGTATCAGATGATCACTTTTATTCCAAACAGCATATTGACAAAACAATTATTTACCTTAATGGCCAGCCAATATCTCCTTACCTTATTGGTATTTGGTATCTTAAGCGCTGTATTCATATATTTTATCAACCGCTTTTTTCAGACAATAAAGCAATTAACCGATATTATGCATGGAATCAACTCCGGTAACAGCAGAGCACTAAAAGAACGTATTGATATAGAGACAAGTTATATATCCTGCCTGGAGGCACAGCAGATTCTTATCTCCTTCAACAAAATGATGAATGAGATTGATATGTTGAATAAGAATATCCTTGATTCTTATACCAAAAGGTACGAAACAGAGCTCTATGCAAAGAAGACCCAGCTTGCATATCTGCGCAGCCAGATTAACCCGCATTTTCTATACAATACACTTGCATTAATATGCGGCATGTCTACAGAAGGACTTACCCAGGATATCATTAATATCTCACAGGCTTTGTCTCATATATTCCGCTACAGTGTAAAGGGAAGTGATTTTGTTTCTTTAAAAGAAGAGTTTGATATTGTGAAATCATATCTTATGATTCAATCCGAAAGATTTGAAGGCCGCTTTCAGATTCATTATTCAATAGAGAAGGAAGTACTGAATGCCAGAATTCCCAAGATGATTCTTCAGCCTCTGGTAGAAAATGCGATCGTACACGGGCTGGAGAGAAGCCTGAAAGAAGGTGAGCTTCAGATTGGCGGTTTAAGAGATCCCCAAAATAACACGCTGGTTATATGGGTGTATGATACGGGGGTAGGTATACCCCAGGAGCAGTTGGCGCATATAAGGAAGAAGCTTACTCATATTTCCCGGACACCCCAGGAGGATGATCTGAAAGAAGACTTTAATGAAATACCGGAAGATGAAAACAGTGTGGGACTAAATAATGTAAATACCCGTATTCGCCTGTATTATGGAGACGAGTACCATCTGAATATTGATTCACAGGAAAATATCGGAACTAATATTCAGATCAGGATTCCATATCAGGAATGTTAAGGGATGTTTTGTTTATATATGAAAGGAAAGTAAATGTATACAGCCATAATCAGCGATAATGAAAAATGGGTTGTCAAAAGCCGGCGGATTATTTTGCAGGCTATATCGTCAATGATGAATCTATTCTCCGGTAAAGCTTTTCTTCTGTTCTTATCAGGGGTTCTCTGTCTTACCGGCTGCGGCGGCGAAACTGATAAATCGGTTCCTGAACTGCCGGAAGCTATTGCCGGAGCTGATTTTACGGAGCATATTAATATCAGCATAGGATTCTGGGATATCCAGAGTATGGAGAATGTGGTTACAAAAGATGGTATATGGCAGTACATAGAGGAGCTTTTTAATATTACAGTTACCCCGGTTAATCTTAACTGGTCTGATTATAATGAACGTTATCTGATCATGGGTGTCTCAGATTCGCTGCCGGACATCTTTCCAGCCACTACAATAAGCGGAAGCTCCGAAAATAATCTGCTTCGTTTATCTGATATGATAGCCGGGAATATGCTGACTCCCCTGCCGGAGGATTTGTCCGGATATCCAATCGTTGAAGAGACGGTCAATTCTTTAAATTCCTATATCAGACATACAGATAATAAGGTATATGCCTTTCCAAGAACAGCCTTTTCCAATCAGGAATTGACATCGTCGGATGCCGGTATGCTGGTACGGAAGGATTGGATGGAGAATCTGGGAATAGAGTCCCCGGCTGATTTACAGGAGTTCATAGATATGACGGCAGCCTTTGCATTACAGGATCCGGATGGGAACGGAATCAATGATACAATCGGATATAATGCAGGAAGCCGGCTGGCCCTTGGCAAATGGCTTATACTGGGCATCGCTCCTCAGTGTAATGTCTATACCTGGGTAATAGCCGACGGCAGATATGTACCCTCTTATACGCTTCCCGCGTTCACCCAGGTGGTAATTGCCTATCGGACACTTTATGAATCAGGGGGACTTGATCCTGACTTCTACCGGAAGAAAACCTCTGACTCCGGTTATGATTTTGCCAGAGGTAACCTGGGTGCTCTTGAATATAAGACATCTCCTTCTGCTTTGGCGGAAATAAAATCTTATTGGGATGAGTTTCACGATGAAACGGAGCCTTTTGAGGAAGCGGTAACATACCTGAATATTTTTCCTGCCGAAGATGGGATTTGTTATAGTAACAGCAGTTCTCCCTTTTGGTCGGAAAGCCTTTTTTCATCCGGTGTTGATGATAATAAAATGGAAAGAATCCTTTATCTGTATGAATATCTTATGTCTGACGAAGGATGGTATTTAACCCGGTATGGACTTGAAAATGAGGATTATGAAATCGTAAACGGTACGTACAGGTACCTGCCGGATTCTCCGGAGGGTGAAATCTATAATTCCCTTCGGGCAAAGTATCCGTCTCTTAGTCTCTTCACAAATCTTGCATCCTGGGGCGCCAGAGATGAAGATTTTGAACCGAATGAGATGAATAATGTAAGATATGGAGCCGCCATTACCAATATGGCCAATGAAGCATTGCAGTGGAATAAAGAAAACACTGTAATGGTTGAACGGCCCTGCGACTTTTTACATATATATAAGGAATCCTCCGGCGTATTTTCCACAGATTCCTTAATGGATGAACTCACAAAAGTGATTATAGGGGAGGATGACCCCGTTGAAATGTGGAATCAGGTACTACAGAACTGGTATGACAACGGATTAACGGAATATATTGATTTTTTAAATGAACAGGTTAATCAAATTGGATTGACTATTACAGAATAGAATGAAATCAGCGAAGGGAAGGAATGTATCTATGAAAATAGCAGACTTAACATGCGAATATTTAAAAACACCTCTTTGTATTGATGTGGATGCCCCCGTTTTTGGCTGGATTTTATCCGGTTCCCAAAAAGATGTAAGCCAGCAGGCATATCAAGTACGTGTATGGGATGAGACGAGACATCTTGTCTGGGACAGTGGAATCGTAGAAAGCAGCAGCATGGGAAATGTATCTTATGAAGGGGTGCCGCTTAAATCATCCTGCAGATACTTCTGGGAAGTGGAATGCAGAATCACTTACCGGGATGAAGTTAAAAAGGAAAAGGTTCAGACAACTCTTAAAAGTGATCAGGATTTTTTTGAAACAGGGTATTATAAGCAGACGGATTGGAAAGGGAAGTTCATCGGTGAGACAAAAGATTTCACTTATCATTTGTTCCGGAAAAATTTTCAGTGCGGAAAAAGGATTCAAAAAGCCAAGCTATATGTCTGCGGCCTGGGTCATTTTACATTTTATATAAATGGGAAACCGGTATCGGACAATGTTCTGGAAGGCGGATGGACTGCTTATGATAAGACCTGCCTCTACACTGCTTATGATGTAACCGGGATGCTTCTTGAAGGGCAGAATGCGGCACTTGTTAAGCTGGGGGACGGCATGTATAATGTGCCGGGCGGACGGTATGTATACTACAAGCGTTCGTACGGAAAAATGAAGCTGCTGGTTCAGCTGGAGCTTTTGTATGAGGACGGCAGCAGGGAACTGGTGGTAACGGACGAGACCTGGAGGATGACAAAAAGTCCCATATTGTTTTGCTGTATTTATGGCGGAGAAGATTATGACGGAAGGCTTTTGAAAGAGGAATATCTGAGTCCGGCGTATCAGGAAGAGGGGGAGTGGGAAGCAGCAGTATGTGTGGAACCTCCTGCCGGTGTGCTTACGGCGATGAAGATGGAGCCCGTTCAGGTTATGGAAACTTATCAGCCTGTCAGTGTGAAACAGATTGAGACAGGCGTATGGCGTTATGACCTGGGTACTAATTTTTCAGGATGGGTGAGGATCAGGCTGCGTACCAATGGAAAGATGGCAGGACAAAATGTGGTCATGACACCTTATGAATTGATTACAAAGGATGGAACCACGTATCAGGGAAAAGGCGGGAAGAAATACCAGTGGACCTATATCTTAAATGATAAAGAGGAGCAGGAGTTT
>Ga0153921_1001156_pt1 | contig 12232 bp, 17 predicted proteins | sample TSNJ005MetaG_FD_104691 | JGI IMG/M metagenome (GOLD analysis project Ga0153921, IMG submission 104691) | Attine ant fungus gardens microbial communities from New Jersey, USA - TSNJ005 MetaG | ecosystem: Host-associated > Fungi > Mycelium > Unclassified | place: USA: New Jersey, Brendon T. Byrne... | reverse complement strand
GGTCAGGACGCTTAGCAGCCTGGCGCTGTTTTCTGAAATGCCGGCTTCCACCAGCCTGTGCTGCAACTCAGCTGCATCAAGCGGCTTGAGTTCAATCAGCTGGCAGCGTGAGCGGATTGTCGGAATCATCGCCTGGCCGTTTTCCGTCAGCATGATTGCCATCGTCTTCTGGCTCGGCTCCTCCAGAAACTTGAGAATCCGGTTGGCTGCATTCAGCGTGAGCGTTTCTGCCCCCTTGATAATGTACGCTTTTTGATCGGATTCAAGTCCCGAATACGTGAATTCCTTCTGCAGATTTCTGATCTGTTCGAGCTTGATCGATTGTCCGTCCGGCTCAATCCAGTGCACATCCGGATGGTTGCGCGAATTGATCCGGCGGCAAGCATTGCACGTTTGGCAAGGCTCTCCATCTGCCAAATGCTCACAAAACAGAACCTTTGCCATCATCTTTGCAATCGCTTCCTTGCCTGTTCCGCGTCCGCCCTGGATCAGATAAGCATGAGAAATCCGGCCTTTCCGGATGCTGTTCATCATCACCCGGGCAGCAAGCGGCTGCTGTTTCGCTATATCTGACCATGTTTCCATGTTAGTTCATCCTTTGCCTACGTATACAGATTGATCAGCAGGCCTTTAATCTCGCCGATAATATCAAGGAGATCGACTGTTTTTCTCTCCTGCCCCATCACCTGCTCTGTCAGTTCGATCAATTTCTCATCGATCTGCTTCACAATGGCGAGGTTGCTGTGTGTGCCGTCAAAGCTGAAAGAAGAAGACCGTTCCAGATTCAGGCCTTTGGATACCGTTTCCTGCAGAAAGCCTTTAATCATGCGCTTGAATTTTGCCAGCTCTTTAAACGTGCGAAAACGAGCAAGCTTGTTGCCCTGCTTGCCGATTTCCTGTACGAGCTGCTCAAGCCCTTCCTGCTTCAGCTTGAGTGACTGGGACTGGACCAGACGGTCAAATGACTGCTTGCCGTCTACCGCTGCGCGGAGCGGCTGTGTTTCAACCTTGGACCGCATATCCTGACTGATTTTCATAGTCCCCGGCTGCCCCCTTCTTTTTGTGAATTAAAACTGGTGGAATGCTTCGATCGGCAGAATGAATACTGTTGCGCCGCCTACCTCTGCAGTGACCGGCTTGGAAATGTAGGTATCCGCATTGCCGCCCATGGCAGAGATCGGTGCGACAACCTGTTCACGCTGCGAGCAGTTATCACGGATGACATCAAGCGCCCTGTCGACATGATTATCATCACAGCCAATCATAAGTGTCGTGTTTCCTTCTTTCAGAAAACCGCCCGTCGTAGCCAGTTTGGTTGTTTTGAACTGTTCATTGCCCAAAGCATCAATGAGCCGGGCAGAATCTTTATCCTGAATCACAACAATAATCAGCTTCATGTTCGGAGTGCCTCCTCAGAATTTCTATTGAGCGGTTGCTGTTTTCAGCTGGGCCGGGTGCCGAGACGGCCGGCAATCAATTCGTACACGGCCGCTGCGACCTTGTCAGGCGAGCCGGCCGCATTGATGACGGCAATCCGTTCCGGGTCCGCTTCAGCAAGCATCCGGTACCCTTCATATACCCGTTTATGAAAAGCAAGCTGTTCCATGTCAAGCCGATTCTTTTCCCTATTGTGATTGGCCGCAATCCGTTTTAATCCTTCGGCAGGGTCAAGATCCAGAAGGAATGTCTGGTCCGGCATCGTCCCCTGGATCGCAAAATCATTGATCCGGCGCACTTCCTCAATTCCGAGTCCCCTTGCATACCCCTGATAGGCAAGACTGGAGTCGATGAAACGGTCGCAGATTACAACATGGCCTGCCTTCAGTGCCGGCAGAATTTTCTCGACCATATGCTGGCGTCTGGCGGCTGCATAGAGGAGGGCTTCCGTCCGGCCGTCCATTTCTGTATGGGCAGGGTCCAGAATGACCTGCCTGATTTCCTCGGCAATCGGTATGCCTCCGGGTTCACGGGTTACGGTACAGGCATAGCCCAGACCTTTAACCAGCGCCTCCAGTGTTTGGATCAGGGAAGTTTTGCCGGCACCCTCTACGCCTTCTATTGTCACAAAATGACCTTTCATTTCATCAGCAGCTCCAATCTGTCAATCAAAGACCCGGACATGGCCCTGTTTTTGCCGCTGCTGCAATTCAGTTCCGGCCGAAAGCAGCCGTTTCAGGATGTCTGCATGGGCTGCGGTGATCCGCTCCCCCTTCATGACAAGCGGAATGCCCGGCGGATAAGGAATAACAGCTTCGGCTGCAATATGTCCAATTCCTTCTTGCAAAGGAATCTCTCTATATGAATATTTATTCATTGCATCATAGGTTAGCGCCAATTCCTGAATTTCTTCGGGAAAAAGCTGCACCCTGTCTATTGTAGCATGATTCCCGCCAATTTTTAATCGTTCATTTGCGGTATGAAGCGCTTTTTTCAAATCTTCAAACGTTTCCTTTGCGCCAAGTCCCAGCACAAAAAGAATCTGATCATGTGTGGCCAGCTCCGGCCACAGGCCTGCCTGTTCAAACGCCGCCATGGCCTTATGTCCGTTCAGGCCTGGATCCAGCTGCAGCGTCAGTTTCAGCGGGTCATCTCCATCTTGAAGCTGCAGGACCCGGCTGCAGGCAAGCTCGGCAAAAGCTGCCCTGACACGGTTCACATATGTCAGAAGGTTCTCCAGTTCAGCGCGGGTCATGCTTGCCATATAAAGGCGGGCAAGATCCAGTGAAGCCAAGAGCGGATAGGAAGGACTGCTCGACTGGATGACCTGCAAGTAATGGGCAATCTTGTCTGAAGACACGCGGCTGCCCTGCACATGGAGATAAGAAGCCATCGTCATCGCCGGTGCCATTTTATGTGCCGAATGGACGACAACATCGGCTCCAAGTGACAGTGCCGGTGCGGGAAACGGCTTGCCCAAGGCAAAATGGACACCATGTGCCTCGTCAACCAGAACCGGAATGCCCTTGCTGTGGCAAAGGCGGATCATGGCGCCGAGATCGTAGGTTTTTCCGAAGTAATCGGGATAGGTCAGCACAACTGCCTTTGCTTCCGGGTGTTTGGCAAGCGCACGTTCCAGTGTTTGGAGGATGGGACTGGTGTAGCGGCCAGCCGCTTCGTCAAATACCGGTGTCATGAAAATTGGCCGGGCGCCGGCAAGCTCCAATCCGTTCATAATGGATTTATGACTATTCCTTTGCACGATGATTTTTTCATCCCGGCCGCATGCAGCAAGGATCATGGCCAGGTTTCCGGCCGTGCTCCCGCCGACAAGGAAGAAAGTTTTATCCGCACAGAAAAATTCGGCCGCCAGTTCCTCCGCCTCGGCAATCATCCCGTCAGGCGCATGCAAATCATCAAGCCCTGTCACTTCCGTCAGATCGAGCGGCAGAATCTGTGCAAACTCAGGCCGGCCAATTTCAGGGAAGATGGCTCCATTCTTATGGCCCGGCACATGGAAAGAGAAGGGGTTTTTCGCTGCAAATTGCTTCAGTCCATCAAATAAAGGGGTACGCTGCTGGTCTTTCAATCTATCACAACTCCGTTTTCTATCGTTCTTGTATCTTGAGTATAAAGGAAATCCAGCAGGCCATCACACCTATAAGCAAGATGTTTGGCTGGTATGTCTTCCAGCTGGCTTTTGTCCATTGATCATCCGCACATTGTCCATGTTATGAATGCCAGCATCCATCTATACTGTAATTGATAACGATTATCATTTATAACTAATAAGGAGATGAAATAGAATGAAGAGAATTATTTTCGTTTTAACTGCCTTAATGGCATTGATCATGCTGGCGGCCTGCGGCAATACGCAGTCAGAAGGAAAGTCCCAAAGCAAGGCTAAGGAACAAGGTGCACAGGCTGCAAGCGAGAAGACTCAGGAAATTGAACACCTCGGCAAGACATATACTGTACCCGCAAGAGCAGAACGGATTATCATCGTTGGGGCCATTGAGGCAATGGAAGACGCTAAGATACTTGATGTGAAGCCTGTTGGCGCAAGTACGACCGGCGGCAAATTCCCTGAAGCGTTTGCCAAAGATGTTCTAAAGGATGCCACACCAATCGGTGAAAAAACAGAACCGAATGTCGAAGCCATTCTCAAGCTGAAGCCAGATGTCATCTTAATGAGCACAAAGTTCCCTGAAGAGACGAAGCAAAAAATTGAGAAACTTGCACCGGTTGTTCCCATTTCGCATATTTCTGAAGACTGGAAGGACAATCTGATGGTTCTTGCAAAGTTAACAGGTAAAGAAGACGTTGCCAAAGAGAAGCTTCAAGCATATGAACACCATTTAACAACTGCCAAAGAAGAGCTTGGTGCCAATGTGAAAGACAAAAAAATACTGACACTGAGAATTCGCCGCGGTGACCTGTTCATTTATCCTGAAGATGTCTTTATGAATGCTGCCCTTTATCATGACCTTGGATTCCCAGCTTTAGAAGTGACCAAAGCAGCCAATGCACAGGAACAGCTGCCACTTGAAAAAATCTCTGATATTGATCCCGATTACATGTTTGTTCAGTATGAAACGTCTTCAAACCAGGATAAAGCAAATGCCCTTCAGGACCTTGAGAAAAATCCGGTCTGGAAGAGCCTGAAGGCTGTAAAAGAAGACCATGTATTCGTAAACGCCATTGACCCGATTCTTGAAGGTGGCCCGCTATATAGCCGGGAAGCCTTGCTGAAGGCAACTGTCGAGAAACTGGCCGAATAAACAGGGGGCACTTATGCACATCTCTCAAACCAGCTTAGCCAAAGTCATTTTGATCTTTTTCCCTTTAGGTTTCCTGGCTTTGGCTGTGCTTTCTATCAGCATTGGCGCTAAAGAAATTCCGTTCGGCGACATATATCAGTCTATTTTTCATTTTGACGCCAATCAGCCAGATCATCAAATTATTATCCATAACCGCTTGCCGCGGGCTTTGGGAGCATGCCTGATTGGTGCTTTCCTGGCTGTATCAGGGGCGCTCATGCAGGGGATGACAAGAAACTATCTTGCATCCCCTTCTATTATGGGCGTATCCGATGGCTCGGTTTTCCTCGTTACAGCCTGCATGGTTTTGCTCCCGAATGCTGGTGCGTTTGTGCTTGTGCTATTCTCGCTGGCCGGCTCGGCCTTTGGTGTCTTCCTGGTATTCGGGCTCGGCTCCATTCTGCCAAATGGGCTGACACCCGTGAGGCTTGCGATTATCGGTACAATTATCGGTACGTTTTTAAGCAGCCTTGCTGCAGCACTCTCAATCTATTTCAAAACAAACCAGGATATCAGCTTCTGGTATAATGCCCGGCTGCATCAGCTTGATCCAGCTATGATAAAATTGGCGGTTCCATTTGGCACTGCCGGCCTCGTGCTGGCTCTTATATTAGCTAAACCCATTACCCTTCTGTCCTTGGGAGATGAGACCGCAGCAGGCTTAGGCGAGAATACAACGCGTATCAAATTGCTGACCATTGTTGCTGTCGCACTATTAACAGGCATTTCCGTCGCGCTTGCAGGTAAGATTACGTTTGTTGGTTTACTGATCCCGCATATGACCCGCTATCTAGTCGGCAATGACTACCGGTGGGTAATTCCCTGTACAGCAGCACTCGGCGGCCTTTTTCTGATCCTATCCGATACTGCCAGCCGCTTCCTCAACAGCCCATTTGAAACACCCATCAGCATAGTCACGTCCTTTATCGGCATTCCCTTCTTTATTTATCTGATTAAACGAAATGGAGGGAAAGCCAATGCTTAAACAGGAAAGGAAACGGTTTGCCCTGTCACTAAGTGCCGGCATCCTCGCGATCCTCGTTGGCGCCTATTTCAGTCTGACAAACGGCACCTATCCTATGACAGCAGCTGACCTCTGGGATACACTGTTTCGCGGCCATTCAAACCCGGAACTTGGCCTAATCCTGTTTGAATTCCGTTTGCCGCGGCTAATAGTTGGTGCCCTGGTCGGTTTGGGACTGGCCATTGCCGGTACAGTCATTCAGGCCATCTCCAAAAATGGTCTGGCAGACCCTGGCATACTGGGCATCAATTCCGGCGCCGGACTGGGTGTTGTTATCTTTATGTATGCTTTTATGGGCAACCGAACCTTGGACGGCTACTTCTCAGCAATTTCTATGCCCCTTTTTGGGTTAACTGGAGGAATTGTGGCGGCATTGCTTATTTTCGGGCTTGCTTGGGAACGCGGCAGGCTGGATTCCCAACGCCTGCTGCTCTTCGGAATTGCAGTCGGTACAGGACTGGGTTCCGGTTCTATCTATCTGTCTTTACGGATGAAGTCGGGTGATTTTGACATGGCTGCCGTATGGGTGGCCGGTTCTATCTGGAATGCAAACTGGTATTTCATGATCGCCATGGTTCCTTGGTTTCTCCTGTTGCTGCCGATTATTCTTTTTAAAGCAAAGCTCTTGGACGTTTTCCAGCTGACAGAGGAGAGCATCAAGAGTCTCGGGGTCCGGACAGAAAAGCAAAAGCTGGTCCTCCTTTTTGCGAGCGTCAGTCTGGTCGCCATTTGTGTAGCTGCAGCAGGGGCAATCGGCTTTGTCGGTTTGATTGCTCCGCATATTGCCAAGCAGCTTGTCGGACAGAAGCATATGTATGTGCTGCCGATCAGCGGAATGATCGGTATGCTCCTCGTCATCTTAGCTGACCTCCTTGCCAGAGTTGTTGTCGCGCCAGCAGAGATCCCTGCAGGCATTGTTGTTTCCATTATCGGTGTTCCCTATTTTATTTATCTGCTCTTTAGGGCTCGGGCATAAACAAAGCAGCTTTCAGATAAGAAAGCTGCTTTGTTGTTTATCCCATGCTCCGCGAAAATCACGAATTGCCTGGGAAATAAACGGCAGGAGAACCGATATGTGATTTTCCCCTTCATAGCATGCCAATTTGGTACTCAGCCGGTTTCGATTCTCTTGATTCAGGAGCTGATTCAGTGCTCCTGCCCCCCGTACCATATGGGCATGCTCTTCACTGCCGACACCGATGAACAAACGCCTGTCAGTCTCGTCCTCTGAATGGAAAGCCGCCAGAAACTGCTCAGCATATTGAAAGATCACCTTATCTTTCCACCAGACAGAAGGGCTTCCTGCTGCATAGTATTGAAATTGGCCGGGCCTGGTAAAGAGTGCATACAAAGTAAAAAAGCCACCCAACGAATGACCAAACAAAGCCTGGCGATTTGGATCGATGGGGATATTCTGTTCAATGGCCGGTTTGATTTCCTGTTCAATGAAATCCAGAAAAGCATCTGCTCCCCCATTTTCAGGCCAGGGGCCGGGATGCTTTCTTTGCGGCAGTTCACTTGTACTGGCTGGGACTGTATAGTCGACAAAACGCCGTTCCGTCGAAAATGGAAAACTTATGTCATAGCCAATGCCAACCACGACAACCGGCTCCTGCCTGCGGGGCCCACTGGACTGAAGCCGAAGCGTTTCGGCAAATGTGCCGAAGACGGCATTTCCATCGAGTACATAGATCACTGGATACCCATTGACGGGCGCTTCTCCGTCAGGTGTCCATGTCATAATCCGATATGTATTTCCTTGCTGATTATGCATCAATTTCTGGGTTGCACCAGGTATGTAAAAACGGCTGGTTTCCTTCATCGTATCCATGTCCTTTCTCGTTGTCCTATTCTCTCAGCCCAAATTGTATCGTGACCAGCTCCCGGGTGACATGGATAAATGGACGCATCAGCATGGATCATTTACCGGTACAGCGTTTGGAGAGATTGCAGTTTCCGCAGTTGGGCATGCGCGGACTCTTCCAGCCACGGATCTGAGTTGATGACGATCACATTCTGCATCTGAACTGCCCTGATTTGCTGCCATTGAACCTGCTTTTGCAGCCTAAGCCAATTCTTTCTTGTTTCCGGGTCTTGCCGGACTAAAACAAACAGCACATCCGCCTCCAGGCTTGCCAGCTGCTCCCAAGTAACATTCTGATTGCAAGCCATTACAGCCGGTTTTGAATGCAAAAACAGCAATTCTTCATAGAGGAGGGAGAATAAGCGGTTGTCTGATTCGACATACAGGCGGTCATTCACAAATCGGATGACTGCAGCGGTCCGGCTTTCCTGCCGGTTTCCTAATTGGTCTCTCATGTAATGAATTTGCTCATCATATGTGTCCAGCCACGCTTTGGCCTGCCACGTTTCGCCTAGATATGCTGCAATATGGAGGAACTGCTCTCTCCAGTTCATCGTTTCCGGAACATACAGGACAGGCGCTTTCGCTTCGAGCACCGAGCGTTCTTCAGAATTGATGCACACAGAGGTGATAATCAACTCGGCCGGTTCCCTGGAAATCAATTCCAGATTGTGTTGCCACTCTTCATTTACACGATAAGCACTTAAGTGCAAAGCAATTTCCCTGCGGTATGTTTGATAATAATACGCAGTCCACTTTGGATGCAGCGGCGACGCATAAGGGATGAGATCCAGAGGGAGGAGCTGGCCAAGAATGCCAGAATGATAGGCAATAATGCCACTTTTGGCATTCTTCATATAATGAATCGGCGACAAACCGGTTTCTTTTTTGAATTTGCGGCTGAAATAGAACTCGTCCTTATATCCGACGCGATGGGCAATATCCCTGATTTTCAGATCACCGCGCTGCATCAGCTTCCTAGCCTCCTGCAGCCGCAGTTTCGAGATGTATTCAACCACTGTACAGTCATACTTTTTCTTAAATAAAGCTGAAAAATATTTCGGACTCCGTTTAACCTGGCTGGCAAGGGATTCGATGGTCATGTCCTCTCTGAAGTGCTCCTCCATGTACTGCCTGATTTCTTCCATGGACATGCACGAATGGCTTCCTGAGCGGCTGTGCATCATGAAAATGTTTACAATCAGCTCCTGGAAATCAATCTGGCAACGGAACTTTTCTATGATAGAATGCCTTTCCCATTTCTGCCATAGTCCATTGCTCAACGAGACCAAGTCATCAGCCGCCTGCAACTCCAGGATGCCAGGCCATAAAGCAATATCATGCTCTGGATACAACACCTCTGAATTATTTTTTTGATAGATCATGAAATGGTAGAGATGCCCTTCATAATCGTCTGACGCCTCAAGCAAGCAGAAAGTCGCACCATAGGGGCAACAAAACACGCTGTGCTGATGGAGCTCAATCCTTTTCTGATTGAATTCCCATACAGCTGTTCCGCTCACCGTAAATATCAATGTATGTGTATAAGCAAATTGATGAAGTTCCGCATGTTTTCCTGTCCATTGCTCCATCGAATTCAAGATCAACACCGTATTATCTTTCAGCCACTCTATTTCAGATTGGGCTTCTTCCATCTTCGATCATCTCCACATTAAAATGATAATGAGAATCATTATCATTTTAATGAAAAAGTGTGGATTTGTCCATTTTTTCAAAAAGTGGAAGACGGGAGCAATTTACTTACAATAGAGGACCAAATCGAGTAAACTGAAGAAAATCCAAGAGGTGATCATGTGAGCTTGAATGACTGGTATGAAAAAGCCGTTACACCTGAGCAGTACCGTGAGACGTTGACCAATCATAAAGAAGGGTTTGAACAGATATACAGCCTGTTCGATTTACCCGCAGATGAAACATTCTTTGAACGGCTGAAGGCCAGCAGCATCCGGACACTCGTGCTGGCAGAACCTTGGTGCGGCCACTGCATGCTGGACATTCCGATCCTGCTGAAGCTTGCTGACAGAGCAAACCTGCCCGTTCGTTTCTTGCATCGTGATGAGAACCTGGAGCTGATGGACCGCTATCTCACCAATGGCAAATCCCGCTCCATCCCGATTTTTATTTTCCTGAATGAAAACGGGGAAGAGCTCAGCAAATGGGGACCAATTGCGGAGAAGACAAAACAGTTTGTTGAGCCGTATAAAAGCGAGCTGCCTCCAAAAGACGCTCCCGATTATGAGGAGAAGTTCAAAGTCTTTGCCCAGTCCGTATCAAAAGGGTTCCAAGAACGGGAAGACATCTGGAAAGGTGTCTATGAAAGCATTAAAGATTCTTTGGAACAAGCATTATAAACAAAAGAGCTGCCGCGGCAGCTCTTTTGTTATTTGAGCAGCGCTGTAGGTCCGATCCAATCAGGAGCGAATGGCCAGTGTTCCAAGCTCTAGATTCAGCTCAAGCGCTGATTCCAAACCGCTTTGCGCTGGATGTCAGCTCAGTTCCGCTGAATCTACTCACCAAAGTGCTGGATTCCGGCTCGCTTCCGCTGATTCTCTCGGGAGTTTCGCTGATATCCTCCGCCCTCTTCTCCAAAAGCCAAACAACGAATAAGCACCAGCTAATTTTAACCCAGCCCAAACAAAAAACCTTCTGCCCCAGGGCAAAAGGTTTTACGAATATAATGTAGGCTGTGCAATGCCTTTCAGTTTCTCAATAAATGTTTTGTACTCGGACGCTTCCGGTTCTGTCTGGACAATCCTGCGTTCACATGACGTGCATACAAACATTTGGTAAATATGAATTCCCGTATCTTTCTCTTCTTCACAAATGCCGCATCGTTCTTTGAATTCCGGCTGGTTCATTTCCCCACCTCCGTTAGCGTTATTCTCAATATCTCCCAATCTAACGGAATGTATACATAGTGAAAGAGATTTTTTTCTTATATCCTATCCTATGCGGGGGGCGCTTGTTCAGTGAACCGGAGAAACAGACAAAAAAAATAAAACAGGGTCCGGGTTTTGCACCCAGCCCTGCTCATATTAAAAAGAAATGAATGGCAGCCAGTGAAACGATCCCGAATATGCCAAGAAACCCGGATACCAGTGTAGTAAAAAGGTTTATTGGAATATACAGACCGAGTGTACCGCCAAATACATTGAAGAAAAACAGCAGCATGACGCCGATGCCTACGCGCACCATGGCCTGTCCAGCCAGGCGGACAGGCTTGATCGGCGCACCGACAAACAGCAAAACGACAATTAGGACAATCATCAATCCGATTACCCATAATGAGCTCATGCACTCCACCCCTTTTTTATGCCCTGTTCATCTCTATGAACAGAAAAGGGGGAAAAGAACTGCCGTCTGCGATTTAATAGCGAATGGCGCTGATTCTGCGGAGCCTTGCTTCCCGTAGGAGGAACAAGTATTTCTCCCGTGCCAGCTTCTCCATGAAGGTGCTGTCATCATAGGGATCAATGCTTTTGGCGGCAATTCCCTGGATTTGCTTCCATTCGCGCTCAACGCTGAAAATAGCCTGCAGCAATTGTGCATCCACATCGCGCTTCTTTTTCTTTTTTGCCATCTTCATTCACCAATCCCTTACAGTTCTCTTCTGCCTTCCAGTGCTTTTGACAAAGTCACTTCATCTGCGTACTCCAGATCACCGCCAACAGGGAGTCCATGGGCAATCCTCGTTGTTTTAATGCCCGAGGGCTTAACAAGACGCGAGATGTACATGGCGGTTGCTTCTCCTTCGATGTTCGGGTTCGTGGCGAGGATCAGCTCTTTGACTTCTTCGTCCTTCAGCCGGTTGAGAAGAGCCGGCACATTGATATCTTCCGGCCCGATCCCGTCCATAGGGGAAATCGCGCCGTTCAGAACATGGTATTTGCCGCGGAACTCTTTCATCTTTTCCATCGCAATGACGTCCTTGGGATCCTGGACCACACAGATAACGGATGCATCCCGTGAATGATCCTGACATATGGCGCACGGATCCACATCTGTAATATGGCCGCACACAGAGCAATGCGTCAGCTCACGCTTCGCATTGACCAGGGCTTTGGCAAAATCAAGGACATCATCGTCTTTCATATTCAACACGTAAAAAGCCAGGCGTGAAGCCGTTTTCGGGCCAATTCCTGGCAATTTCGCAAAACTGTCAATCAGTTTTGATATTGGTTCGGGATAGTACATGCATTCTGCCTCCTAGAACATTCCGCCAGGCAAATTCAATCCTTTCGTAAATGCTCCCATTGTTTCTCCGCTTTTCTCATCAACCTGGTTCAATACATCATTGGTTGCAGCAATAATCAGATCCTGCAGCATTTCAACATCATCCGGGTCGACGACTTCTTCTTTGATGACAACATCGATAATTTCCTTTTTCCCGTTTGCAGTCACCGTAACCATGCCGCCGCCTGCTGTTGCTTCAAATTTCATTTCAAACAGTTCTTCCTGTGCCTGTGCCATTTTCTTCTGCATTTTCTGCATCTGCTTCATCATATTGCCCATATTTCCCATACCTCTCATGGAAAACGCCTCCTTCAGATCATTTGAATTTTATTT
>Ga0153921_1001150_pt1 | contig 12266 bp, 12 predicted proteins | sample TSNJ005MetaG_FD_104691 | JGI IMG/M metagenome (GOLD analysis project Ga0153921, IMG submission 104691) | Attine ant fungus gardens microbial communities from New Jersey, USA - TSNJ005 MetaG | ecosystem: Host-associated > Fungi > Mycelium > Unclassified | place: USA: New Jersey, Brendon T. Byrne... | reverse complement strand
TGGGCACCTCATGCAACATCTCCCTTTCAAACATCGGTTGTATCCTGACCCTATTATATAACGAAGTCCTAGATATTGGTATGCATATATTTGAAAAACACTGTTTTCCCATAATTTTGAAGAAGGAAGTTAAAGACGCCGTAAATAGAAAAGGGCTGCCGGGCGGATTGCCAGGCAGCCTGCTGGAAGAAAATCAATACTGCCAGCTGTCGTCATCTGTATAGTCCAGATCTTCCGCCTCTTCAGGGAGCACGTCTTCATTATATAAAGGATCTTCTTGTTCATAGACGTCTGCATCTTCTTCAGGGTCGTCCGAATCATAGACTGCATCACTCTCAGTGCTGTCTGTGTCTTCCTGGTAAGCGTCGTCCCATTCCTGTTCATATTCCCAGTAATCATAATAGCTTTCATCATCTGCATAATCACCGTCATCAAAATAGCCGGCCTCCTGGTCCCAGAAGCTGTCGAAAAACAGACGACCGTCTTCACCATAGAAGAGAGAAGCGATCGCATCTTGCGACATCGGCGTGTCAATCCATGACTGAATCAGGTTCGACACTTTATAGAGAGGAATGCTGAAACCGATCGACTGGTCGGCGATGCTTTGTGCGGAATTTATTGCGGCAATCTTTCCGCTTTGCTTGGATATGAGCGGTCCGCCGCTTGAACCAGGGGCAATTCGTGCTGAAATCTGATAAAGATTGTTGTATGTAAACTGGCCAATGACGAAATTTCGGTCTGTTCCGGTAATATAACCCATCGTTGCCGTATTTTCGAGGCCAAGCGGACTGCCCAGGGCAATCACTTCTTCGCCAATCGCAAAAGGCTGCTGGGTCTCATGCGGATATGGGGCTGTACCTGCAAGTGCGGGTACTTGGATAACGGCCACATCCGTCGTATTGGAATAGCCGATCATTTCACCGTCGAGGCTCTGGCCGTCTTTTGTTTTGACAACAACAGTGGAAGCACCCTCAACCACATGTGCGTTCGTTACGACAGCCCCGCTGCTGTTATAAAGAAATCCGGAACCTTGGGCGTTATCAGTATAAATGGTGTAGACCGTTTCCTGAGCGTCCGCAATGATGTCTGCCATGGCCTTTTGGTTGTCTTTTGGGAGTGGTTTCTCAGCAACAGCCGGCTGTTTTGCTGCCAAGGTTTTTTCTCTGGCCTGTAGCGTATTTTGAGCAGGGGATTTGCCTTTTGCTTCCTTGGCCGGAACCGGATTTGTATCCATCAGATCTTTCCAGAAATAAGCTGCGGAGGCAGAACCGCCACAGAATATGAGGAAGAGCATAACGATTATAACTGCTTTTGCGGGCTGGCGTTTCTTATGGCCGCACTTGAAGCATTGAGGGCCTTTAGGAGGCATCTTGCTTCCGCAATGTTTGCAATACATCTGTAATTCACCTCGCTGATAGGTTTAATGAACTAGTTCAATTATACCATCAAAGAAAGGAGATGAATCACTCAATTTGAAAATATTGGTTAACGTTGCCGGAATTTAGAGAATAAAGCCCAGCATGGCGAATAAGAGTCCAAAAAGCACCGAACTTGTCACATAAATGGCCGCCAGTTTGAACCGTTTTTTATCAAGCAGGTCGACAGTTTCTGTACCGAAAGTCGAAAACGTGGTATAGGCGCCGCAAAAGCCGACACCCCATAACAGCCATGCCGTTTCGCTGAGACTTCCGGCAAGATGGCGGCTGGCCAAGATGCCGAGCAAAAAAGATCCGGTCAGGTTGATGACCCAAGTGCCGGCAGGAAAGGGTGCCGTGCTTGCTGCTTTTTTATTGATGAATGCGCCAAGCCCAAACCGCAGGCATGCGCCGAGCATGCCGCCGATACCGGCATAAATGAACCCCATGATTCATGCCTCCCTAGTTTTAGTTTGATCGTTCACACCGTTGCTTTTTTCTGCACGGCAATCCTTGTGCCCAACAGTGCGAGTCCAATGCCGAGCAAAATGGAAAGGACCGCGTAGAGGACAGCAAGGCCTGCCTCGCCGTCTTGAACCATCCTTAAAGTCTCAACAGAAAAGGTTGAAAAGGTGGTAAATGATCCCGTAAAACCAGTGCCGATCAGCAGAACGAGCTGTGGCCGGGATTTCGCTCTTCCTGCCATATAGGCTGAGAACCAGCCGAGGAAGAGACAGCCGGCCATGTTGGCAGCCATGGTGCCAAACGGAAAGCCATGTGAAGCTGGGATGGCCTGGCTGATGCCCAAACGGCTGATTGCACCGAAAAAGCCGCCGATCGCGACTGCTGCATATTTCATAAAGACTCCTCCTGTTAGAGAAAAATAGTTGTCTGCTACCATTATTTTATGTGGTTCTGCCTATGTCAAATAGAAGGCAGGCAAAATGGAAAAATAAAAAGACCTGGAATTGTCCAGGTCTTTACTGTTCGTTCAGGTCTTCAGCAGCCGGTTCGCCATCTGCTTTTTCTGGAGCAGGCTGGACGGACGGTACAGCAGTTGTCTCTTCTTTAGCAGGAGACAGCGCTTCTTCTTCTGCTTTTGCTGTATTTACAGGCTGTTCTTCTTTTACAGGGGACTGAGCCTGTGCTGGGGCCACTTCAGTCTCTGCAGCTTCTGGCAGCACAGGTGCTTCTGTTTTGTCTGCTTCAGCAGGAGCAGCTGCATCAAGGGTGCTTTGCTGCGGCAGCTTTTGTTCCGGGACTTTGATTTGAGTCTTGGAACCCGTTTTTTCAGCTGCTGCAGGGACAGCCGGCTTTTTCGCGGTGCCAGCGGTTTTCTTCTGTTCTGGCTGTGCAACCGTGCTGCTTTGATACATCGCCATAATTTCTTTTTCGCTCATCGGTTTCTTGCTCCAGCTTTTCAGCTTTTCATTTACAATGTGGAAAGGAATGCTGTAGCCGAGTATGTCATTCTCCATATTATGAAGCGAATTGATTCCGATAATTTTTTTGCTTTTTACTGAAATTAGCGGACCGCCGCTGAATCCAGGCGGTGTTGCTGCATCGGTTATATACATTTTCGGATAGTAGTAAGGATCTTCCGGATCCACTTTAATGTTCAAATTCTTTTCAAGAATCTGTCCTCTTGTCAAGGTAACATTGAGGTTATCGGCAATGGCAGCGACTTCAGTGCCAACGCGGTAGCCCTTTTCTTTATCAAGCGGAAATGCTTTTTTGCCGTTCAATTTAGGTACTTGGATAAGAGCCAGATCAGGATTATAAGAGAACCCGATGACTTTGCCTGCATATTCTTTGCCATCTGTTCCGACGACAACTACATGGGTGTTGTTTTCCACCACATGTCCGTTCGTTACGAGCAGTCCGTTGCTGTTATACAGGAAGGCAGAACCTTGCAGTGCTGTATAGGTTTCATCTTTGCCGTTTAGGCTTTGGTAGCCGGTAATGTTAAACACAGTAAACAGCGATTGTCTTGCTCTGGCAATCATCGCGTCAAAAGATTCAGGTTTTCTATGAATGGCTGTTACGTTCTGCTTGCCGCTGGCAGATCCGCCTTTTTTGCCAGGATTCAGCTTTTGCGGGTGTTCACGGTGCAGAACCATGTATTCCAGTGCAGGATTCTGCTTGGAATCAATCGCTTTGTCATTATGATTGACTGCCAGTTTCACAGAGGCGTTAGCTTGCTTGCTGTTCGCCGGGTTCTTAGACGTTACAACAGCAGCATCTGCACAGTCTGCGTGCAGCTCTTTTTGTTTTCCGCTGGCTGTTACATTGCTTGCTTGCTCCGAGGCTTTCGGCTTGCTGGGCGCTTTTGAATCCTGCCTGGCCTTTTCGGCATGCTGTGCCTGCGATTTGCCAGCGGGCTGTGCTTCCCGTTTTGAATCAGCTGATCCGCCGATCAGGAAGTAAGCAGCAAAAGCAGCTCCAGCTACAACAAGCAGGATGGCTGCAATGACCGAGGTTTTTGCAGATCCTTGTTCGCCAAAACGGTTTTCAATAGACTGGCTGGATGTCGTCTTTCTTTTGCGGAAGTACAATCCCATGCTGTTCCACCCTTCTGTACAAGATAACCATATTATAGCATCTGACACCTTTTTCTGACATGAATCTATGGTAATAGAGCAAAGGTAGGATGAGTCGGGGCATATGCTGCCCCGACTCGGCCAATTAATGTCATAGCCACCTACATTACCCGGTTTCTTCAGCCAATAAACCTGTGGTAAACAGTTTTTGCCCTTTCAATATCTTTGGTTCCGTGGATCAAAGCCCGCCCGTCTTTAAACAGGACTACACGGTAGTCTTCTGCTTGAAAAGAGAGCAGAAACGGATTTTCTTCACATTCAATTCCAAGCGCTCTAAAGCGGCTGCACAATTCTGAAAAGTCGGTGCTGAATAATTTTCCGGGACGGATCTGAACCGTGTTCCGTCCGCAGAGAACAGCCGTTTTAGTCCGGTTTTCCCATTGCAGAAAAGGAAAGGATGGGTGCTCGCCGCAAGATGGACAGTCAGATTTCTTGGCGCTGGACAGGCCGATTTTTGTATATTGGTTGTTCCATAGATCAAAGGATACAAGTTTTTTCTGAACAGCATCCAAATTACCAGAAAGAATTTTTAAGGCTTCAGCACTCTGGTGCGCGACAACCATCTGAACTGTCGGTGCAATAATGCCTGCTGTATCACATGTCGCTGCTCCGGCCTGAGGGATGGTTTCAAGCAGACAGTGGAGACAGGGTGTGACTTTAGGGAGAATCGCCATGCTGATACCGTAGCTTGCTACACATGCGCCATAAATCCAGGGGATGGCGTATTTCATGGCCACATCATTAATCAGCATGCGGGTTTCAAAGTTGTCCGTTGCATCTATGATCAGATCAACACCCGCTGCGAGTCCCTCAAGGGTTTCAGCATTGACGTCCATAATATGAGCCTCTATGGTGATGTCGGAGTTAACTGCCTGGAGCCTGTCTTTTGCTGCGGCAGCTTTTGGGATGCGGTCGACAGCATGCTGCTCTGTGAACAGCTGCTGACGCTGCAAATTACTGAACTCAACATAATCCCGGTCTGCCAATGTAATGCGTCCGACACCGGAACGGGCCAGAATTTCAGCATTTGCCGTGCCAAGCGCGCCTACACCTATGATCAGCGCATGTTTTAATTGGAGCGCCTTTTGGCCTTGCTCGCCAATGCCGGGAAAAAGAATCTGCCGCGAATAACGTTCCTTCGCAGCAGAATCGGATTGGCTGTCCATTTGGTGATGCTGCAAGTCTTTTGCAGGATCCTTCATGTTTCAGCACCTTCTTTATTTGTTTCTGTCTGGGGCTATTACAGCTCCCAGCGTTTTAGCTGGTCATGGAATTCCTTAATAATTGCCGGCCGGTCTGCTGCCTGCCAAAATGCGGAATGAACGGCAATGCCATTGGCATAAGGCAGCACCCCTTCCGTATTCCTGGTTGTGATGCCGCCTGTTGCAATCACGGGCAAACTCAGCATCCGGCAGAGTTCCTCCAGCTTCTCAAGACCTTGAGCAGGAGAAGACGGATTGGCATCCGTTTGAAAAATATTCCCGAAAATAACGAAGTCTGCCCCGTCTTTTTCAGCGCGCTGGGCTTCATCAAAGGTATGTACCGATTTGCCAATGCGGATCCCCGGGAATGTCTCCCGGACCTTGTCGAGCGGCAGGCTGCGATAGTTCAGGAGCACGCCGCCGGCTTTGGCGGCAATGGCCACATCGACCCGGTCATTCAAATAGATTTTTTCCGGGGGTACGCCTTTATCCGCAAGGCGCTCAATCAGCGTATACAGCTTGTGTGCTGACCAGGCTTTCACACGGAGGTGGATTGCTGTCACATACGGGTGGATTTCTTTTGTTGTGTCAATAAAATCGAATTCGTCAAAAATAATGTCTGATATGATATGCAGTTCTTTTTTCAGAAGCGTAGCACCTCCAGGAACAGGACTCATTTTAGTTAGCTGCCAGTCATTATTGCTTTACTGCGGTACCATTTGCTGTTGCTGCGACAGGCCACATTTCCTGATGTTCCGCCATGTCCCAGAACATGTACTCAAAATAGCTTGTTTTGACTACAATTTCCTCAAGCTGGCGCAATTCCTGCTCCGTTTTGTGTTCAGCAATTTCGTCAATCAGCCTGATGCAGTCATTTGTCAGATCTGTAAATTCTTGAGAGGCATACATCTTTACCCATTTCCCGTAAAATTCATGCTCGAGGGAACCCGGTTTTTTGGCCAGTTCCTTGCCGATGAAGTTGTAACTCCAGGCACAGGTTAGAACAGAAGCTGCCGCATTTTCGACACCGCCAAGCTGAGACTTGTTCAGCATGTAGCTCGTGTAGGCAGTCATTGTTGCAGATGGTTCTGTTTCCTCCAGCTCACTGGCTGTAATGCCAAACTGGGCAGCGTATGAGCGGTGCAGGTCCATTTCAATGGTAAGTGTCCCATGTAATAAGTTAGCAAACGCTGTCATCGTTTCCAAGTCATTTGCTTTAGCTGCGCCCAGTGCAAAGATCCGGGAATATTCAATCAGGTAAAGATAATCCTGCTTCATATAATGCTTGAACTTTTCCTTGTCCAGTGTGCCGTCGCCGATTCCTTTCACGAAAGGATGCTCCAAATATGATTGCCAGACAGGCTCTATGGTTTCCCATAATCGTTTACAGAATGTCATACCAATCAACCGCCTTTTTCAAATTTATCAAGCATGAATAGAAACGGTTCCAGGATGATATTCGTGATGACACGCAGAAAGGGGGATTGAGAAGCAGAATCCGTTTCCATGGGTGCTGCGCTTGAGCAGGACGGCATTCGGCAGGTAAATGAAAACGCCCATTTCAAAAAAATACGAAAATGGGCGGGAAAGGCTGTTTAACAAGATGAGGCGGCAGTACGCAGCTGTCATCTGAAAGCGCCACTTCCCTCCGCTAGCATGAACTAGATCAGGTTCAAAGGGTCAAGAACAAGTTCTTTCTCAGCATGTACATGCGCCCCCAGTGTCTGCAAAACCGATATTCTATTCATCTACCAGTTAATCATAAATGGGCGGGAAAGGCAATGAAGCTTACACATGCGCGGCGGTACAAGAAAACTCGGGAAACAAGCTGCCCTTTTCAGGCAAGTTTTGCAGCCAGGACTCGATCTCAGCAAGCGGCAAATGGCTTGTATGCAAGCAAGATATAGCAGCTATCTGCATTTCAAGGGAACCGTCCATTGCAACCTCGGAAGCATTTGCAGCTGTATGTTCACCGGGCATATGCAAGTCGATTAAATAAATCTGATCAATGCCTTCCTGTGAGGCAGCTACGAGTGTGTGCATGTCGACAAGCTCCTTATTCATGACAACAGGATTCAGGCCGTCGAGACGCAGCAGCTGCAGAAAGAAGTGCAGCTGCAGATGGTTCCTCAACTGTTTGCCGGCAAAGAACAGCAGTCTGGTTGAGGGAGGGCTGTCGGCTTCTTCAGGCTGCGGGTGGTGTTCATCAATCAGTTTTCGGATGATGGAACAACCGCCGGAAAAAGCAGCAATCGAAATCTGCTTTTTATCCTTTTGGCGGGCGAGGATGAAATAGGACGGAATGAATAACGTTTTGTAGATATCTTCCAAACAAAGTGATCCGCTTAAGAACAGAAATGCACGATTCGCCTTTTCATAGTCGTGCTGTGAAAGAAAATGGATGAATTCCAACATTCGATTATGGTGATTTTCCGGCTCGTAGCTGAGCATTCTGCTGATTGTTAAAGAGAAATCCAATGGAAGCTGAAATGCAGCTGTACGATGCTGGTTTGTTATAGCCTCCTTGCCTTCTTGGCAGTTTGCTGCATCAATGCTTGTGACAAATGGGAGAACGGGTGCTGAAAAAGCAGCTTGCTCCACAACAGCCATGCTGCCGTCTGAAAGTCTGACGATTGCTCCCGGCGGATAAATTCCGAGCAGCTCGCTGAATTGGATCAGCAGCTCACGGTCCAGACCTTTCTCAAATAGAAGCTGGACTGCTTCTTGTGATGAGAATATCCGTTTGCGCGGTCCGACCAGTGTAAGTGCGGAATAGCTGTTGGTTATCTTTAACAGCGCGAGTCTTTGAGCGGCCATATCAGGCAATGTCACCATGGAGTCAGCAAGAAGATGATGTTCTTTTGCCAAATCAGCTGCTTCACCCAGACCAGCCACATTGTAATGCTGCATTCCTAGGTTCACATGGTTTTGCCACGTATTCTTCTCTTGCCGGCTCAGGTATGATGGCTTATTCAATAGGCTCTGGGGTACGGATAATTTGCATAAATCGTGCATGAAAAACCCCAATGCCAGCTCTTTTAGCTGTTCAAACCCAAGCCTTTTAGCTGCAATGGCGCCAATGACAAATACATCAAAAGCATGATGGAATAAATAGCGGCTGTGCCGATGCATGGCTTTCATCTGCTGCGGATATGACTTGTAAATACCTTCGAACAGGGCGAGCAAAAACTCTACGTCCTCATGCTCATTCATGAGCTTGCCATAGCGATGCTCATAGCCGATGGCTTCAATGGTCTTAAAGAAATAATGAGATGCATTTTCTGTGCTAACAGATGTTTCAGGATCAGTCTGTACAGCAATTTGGTTTACCTGGCGTTCACGCAATCCGGCAATGGCTGCTTGGCTTAGGACTGATCCGCGTTTCATCAGGAGCAGACCGTTCTGCAAGAGATCTGCTGCAAGTACTTCTCCAGCAATGACTTCATTAATATGCTTTGTCTGCTTCATGGGTGTGTCCCCTCTGATTACGGAAGCTTTGCAGAACATGGCTGCAACAATTCGGATATCTGGATGTCCAGGGCTACGGCCAGTTTGCACAGGTTCAGAATAGAGATATTCCGTTTACCTGTTTCAATGTCTGAGTAATAAGACCGGGAAAAGCCAGCCTGGATTGCGAGCATTTCTTGTGTAAGCCCGCGGCGGTTTCGTACGGCTTTCAGACGCTGGCCGATTTCACGCAGAACTGCCTGTTCATCTTCTCTAAATAAGTCATTCAAGATTTACGACCCCCTATGTAAAAGTGCTTTACGGCAAATGTCGATTTCCGAGCAAAATTTGTCGAATATAGTTTATAATAATTAAAATATATTAAAAACTCCACCTGTTTTGCGTGACTTTAAAACAATTTCTTTTTGGCATAACTGTAGCGAAGTAGTAAAAAAACGTAACACTCTAGGAAATTAAGGGTGATTTTTACATATGAAAGCAGGCGCTGGCAGGCCGGATCTTTTTTAAACAGATGCAGCCTGCCACCGCAGTGAAGCAAAAAATGAACGAGACAGAAACGAATTCTTAATAAAAAGAACGGCAGCATGGGATTTGTCGAATTATGTACTAGATCAAGAGGAGCTGTGCCATTTTATGTAGTTGTTTGAAGTTCAATCACCAGACGGAAAGAGTATTAATACAGAGTAATAGCGGGTAAGCCAAATGTATAAGTCATGACAACAGAGGACGGGAGAGATGCTGGATGATTATGCCAAAAGAAATTCATCCTTCATGGAATGGACTTCTGACAGATGAAATTCTGGCAGAGATTAAGCGGATCGAAGAAGCAATCGGAACGGATTATAATCCGGCAGATAAGGAGAAAGTGCTGCGTTTCTTGACTGTTAACCTGAACAGCGCCAAAGTGGTCTGGCTCGGACAAGATGTATATCCCGCAGCCGGTGTGGCGACAGGGAGGTCTTTTGAAGTCGGCAATTTAACAAGCTGGCTTGAACCATTCCGCCAGGTGTCTTTAAAAAATATCGTCAGACTGATCTATAAAACCTTTGCGGGTATTGAGCAGTACGATGAGATTCCATCATATACAGAAATAAAGCGACTGATCAAAAGCGGCATCTTTCCCATTGTACCACCTGCTGAATGGTTCAGTTCCCTGGAAAAACAGGGTGTTCTGTTTCTTAATACATCTTTTACATGCCAGATTGGTGTGCCGAACAGCCACAGGGCTGTCTGGGCGCATTTTTCATGTAAGGTAATGGAATTCATTGCAGAGAAACGTCCGGATTTAATTTGGTTTTTATGGGGACGAGAAGCACAATCGAATATCCCTTATATACAAGAGGGGATTTTCCTGGAGAGCCGCCACCCTGCACGTGTTCGCAGTGATTTTACCGATGATTTCCTGAAATTTAATGGCTTCAGACAAACGTGGGACAGCATAAACTGGCTGGGCGAATAGCAGGGGAGAAACAGGCCATTCGCACAACTTTAAATAGAACGGCTTTTTTTGCGAACGTAAACGCCCCTGACAGACATAAGATGTATCATCCTCAAAAAACAAGGGGGGTGCAACTCATGGGTGCAACTGCAGGCGGTGGATACGGATATGGTGGAGGCTTCGCTCTTCTGGTCGTATTGTTCATTTTGCTCATCATCATCGGAGCAAGCTACGTTGGCTACGGCTACTAAGAATTTAGAAATATCCTGGTAAAGCAAGACTGTACAGCTACTGAGCGATGCAGGCAGGCAATTAAAGTGCACGGATTGCCGCATCGTTCATCTTGCAGTCAGTGCAGAAGCGGAATAGATTTGCATTGATTATTAATGAATAGCTATGCCGAAGAAGGCCTGATTCAGGCCTTCTTTACATAACTTTGCATGTTTCGATTATTTCCTGGGCAATTTTTCTACAATTATTCCATTGCGGTACAAACAGGTGTAGGAAATTAATGCCTGACTGAAAGCTTCCTTATATATATTATAAATTTATCATATCAATCGCTTCAAACATTTGAAGGTTCCTGATTACAAATCATTGTACGCTCTGCCGATAATAAGAGGAGAACAATTGCCAGGCAAGATGATAAAATGAATGGCAATAGGTAAAAATACCTGTTATACTTAGTTGCAGAGTATCAAAATCAGATCGATAGTCCGGTAAGAAGCCGGCTAACCGGAATGAAAGATGGAGGCGATTGCATGCAAAACGATATTTTATTGGAAAGCGGCACAAATGAACTGGAAGTGGTCATGTTTCAAATCGGGTTGGGTACATTTGGCATTAACGTATTAAAAGTGCGGGAAATCATCAATCCTTTGCATATAACAGATACTCCGAATGCCCATAAGCATGTGGAAGGTGTCATTAGACTGCGTGAAGAAGTGATTCCTGTAGTGGATCTTGCCAAGGTGCTGAATTTGCCAAATTCTGCTGAACCTGAAAAGGACAAGCTGATTATTGCAGAACTGAATCAGATGAAGGTGGCCTTCCATGTTCATAGCGTTTCTCGCATCCATCGAATTTCCTGGGAGCAGATTGAAAAACCGGATGAACTGTCTGCGGGACAGCAAGCATACACAATCGGCATCATCAAGCTTGCAGAAGAAATGTCTCTGCTGCTTGATTTTGAGAAGATTGTTGTTGAAATCAGCCCAGAATCAGGTGTGAACGTGGAAAGCCTGAAAGTGCTTGGAGAGCGGGAGCGCTCTTCAAAGAAAATAGTTGCTGCAGAGGATTCAGCTATTTTGCGCCATCTTCTTAAAGACACGCTGGATGAAGCCGGATATGAAAATGTGTTTTTCTATGAAAATGGAAAAGATGCTTGGGCATACTTGGAGGAATTGGCGGCAGATGAATCGGCTGATCCGAAAGAAGAAGTCAATTTGGTCATTACTGATTTGGAAATGCCGCAAATGGACGGCCATCATTTGACAGACCGAATTAAGAAGAACAGCAGGCTGAAGGATATTCCAGTCGTTATCTTCTCTTCCTTGATTACGGAAGATCTTCAGCATAAGGGAGAGAAAGTGGGAGCGGTCGCTCAAGTCAGCAAACCTGAAATTGTCGAGCTCGTTAAAGTAATAGATAAGCATATTCTTTAAGTTAAAGCAGAATGAATGAATGAAGGCAGTTTAACCATAACCGATTGTGCAACTTGCACAATCGGTTATTTCATTTAAACAAGTGAAGGCGAACACCTAAACAACATGCACAATAACAGTTGTCAATTTTGTTAAATGAAAACAATGACAGCGGTGTAGAATTGTTTTACAATAAACACAGTTACAAATTGAAAGCGTTTTCAAATGATTTTCAGCAATTTCTTTCATATTTTAAAAGAATGCAATTATTTAAATTTGGAAGGAGTGATTTTGCCGGGAATGGGGTAATAGGATTATGCAAGCCAGTTAGCTGGCGAGCAAGCAGCAGAAAAACCGCTGCATTAATCCGAGAAGCATTACCAGTCCTATAGCATTAGGGGGTTGGCCTTTCCCAAGGGAAACAAGAGGTTTAGCGCCGACAGTAAAATGAAAGCGTTTACTTGGGGATTCCCTGAAAGGCAACACGCTCAAAGCTCATG
>Ga0153921_1001148_pt1 | contig 12275 bp, 10 predicted proteins | sample TSNJ005MetaG_FD_104691 | JGI IMG/M metagenome (GOLD analysis project Ga0153921, IMG submission 104691) | Attine ant fungus gardens microbial communities from New Jersey, USA - TSNJ005 MetaG | ecosystem: Host-associated > Fungi > Mycelium > Unclassified | place: USA: New Jersey, Brendon T. Byrne... | reverse complement strand
CACCATGCTCACCCACTGGAACGGTGGCCTGGCCTGGAACCGTATCGAACTGGACGCCAGCTTCACCATCCCGGCCTGCCCCAACCTGCGCTTCACCCCGCTGCCGTTGCGCAGCGCCGCGCCGCCTTATTCGCCGCACCGCTTCGATCCGCACCCAGGCGACAACATCGGCCTGATCGTCGAAGACCTGCGCACCGGCGGCAAACTGTTCTACGCCCCGGGCCTGGGCAAGGTCGACGCCCCATTGCTGGAAATCATGGCTGGCAGCGATTGCCTGCTGGTGGACGGCACAATGTGGGACGACGACGAAATGCAGCGTCGTGGCGTCGGCACCCGCACCGGTCGCGAGATGGGGCACCTGGCACAGAACGGCCCCGGCGGCATGCTGGAGGTGCTGGAACAGCTGCCCAAACAGCGCAAGGTGCTGATCCACATCAACAACACCAACCCGATCCTCGATGAAGACTCCCCCGAGCGTGCCGAGCTGGGGCGACGCAATGTCGAAGTGGCTTACGACGGCATGAGCATTGAATTGTAGGAGTGATCGAAATGACTGACACACCGCTGACCACAGCCGAATTCGAAGCCGCGTTGCGCGCCAAAGGCGCCTTCTATCACATCCATCACCCCTACCATGTGGCGATGTACGAAGGCCGCGCCACCCGCGAGCAGATCCAGGGCTGGGTCGCCAACCGCTTCTACTATCAGGTGAACATTCCGTTGAAAGACGCCGCGATCCTGGCCAACTGCCCGGACCGCGAGATCCGCCGAGAGTGGATCCAGCGCTTGCTCGACCACGACGGTGCGCCCGGCGAAGACGGCGGCATCGAAGCCTGGCTGCGCCTGGGCCAGGCCGTCGGCCTTGACCCGGACCAACTGCGCTCCCAGGAACTGGTGCTGCCCGGCGTACGGTTTGCGGTGGATGCCTACGTCAACTTTGCGCGCCGCGCCAGTTGGCAGGAAGCCGCCAGCAGCTCGCTGACCGAACTGTTCGCGCCGCAGATCCACCAATCGCGCCTCGACAGCTGGCCGCAGCATTACCCGTGGATCGACCCCGCCGGCTATGAGTACTTCCGCACCCGCCTCGGGCAGGCTCGGCGTGACGTCGAGCATGGCCTGGCGATCACGCTGCAGCACTACACCACCCGTGAAGGCCAGGAACGCATGCTGGAAATTCTCCAGTTCAAACTCGACATTCTGTGGAGCATGCTGGATGCCATGAGCATGGCCTATGAATTGAAACGCCCGCCGTATCACAGCGTGACCGAGCAGCGGGTCTGGCATAAAGGGATCACCCTATGAGCTTCGATCGCAGCAGAAAACCGACCTGGCGCCAGGGCTATCGCTACCAGTATGAACCGGCGCAGAAAGGCCATGTGTTGCTCTATCCCGAGGGCATGATCAAGCTCAACGACAGCGCCGCGCTGATCGGTGGCCTGATCGACGGCGATCGTGATGTCGCCGCGATCATCACCGAACTTGAGCGGCAATTCCCCGGCGTACCGGAGCTGGGTGAAGACATCGAGCAGTTCATGGAGGTCGCCCGTGCTGAGCACTGGATCACCCTTGCCTGAGAAGCCGCCCATTGGCTTGCCATTATGGCTGCTGGCCGAGCTGACTTACCGCTGCCCGTTGCAGTGCCCGTATTGCTCCAACCCGCTGGATTTCGCCGAGCAGGGCAAGGAGCTGAGTACCGAACAGTGGTTCAAGGTATTTCGCGAGGCGCGTGAGATGGGGGCCGCGCAGCTGGGCTTTTCCGGCGGCGAGCCGTTGGTGCGCCAGGACCTCGCCGAGTTGATTGCAGAAGCACGCAGGCTGGGCTTCTACACCAACCTGATTACCTCCGGCATTGGCCTCACCGAGCAGAAGATCAGCGACTTCAAGAAGGCCGGCCTGGACCATATCCAGATCAGCTTCCAGGCCAGCGACGAACAGGTGAACAACCTGCTGGCCGGTTCGAAAAAAGCCTTCGCGCAAAAACTCGAAATGGCCCGCGCGGTCAAGGCGCACGGCTACCCGATGGTGCTGAACTTCGTCACCCATCGGCACAACATCGACAAGATCGACCGCATCATCGAGCTGTGCATTGCGCTGGAGGCGGACTTCGTCGAGCTCGCCACCTGCCAGTTCTACGGCTGGGCGCAACTCAATCGTGTGGGCTTGTTGCCGACCCGTGAGCAACTGGTGCGTGCCGAACGCATCACCAACGAATACCGCGCCAAACTGGAAGCCGAAGGCCACCCGTGCAAGCTGATATTCGTGACGCCGGATTACTACGAGGAACGCCCGAAAGCCTGCATGAACGGCTGGGGCAGCATCTTCCTGACCGTGACACCGGACGGCACTGCCCTGCCCTGTCACGGTGCCCGACAGATGCCGGTGCAATTTCCGAATGTGCGTGACCACAGCATGCAGCACATCTGGTACGACTCGTTCGGTTTCAACCGCTTTCGCGGCTACGACTGGATGCCCGAGCCGTGCCGCTCATGCGACGAAAAAGAGAAGGACTTCGGTGGCTGCCGCTGCCAGGCCTTCATGCTCACGGGGGATGCGAGCAACGCCGACCCGGTGTGCAGCAAGTCCGAGCAGCACGGCATCATCCTGCAAGCGCGGGAAGAAGCCGAGCATGCCACCCAGACCATCGAGCAATTGGCCTTTCGCAATGAGCGCAACTCAAGGCTCATCGCAAAAGGCTGACGGCCTCAGCGCTTGGCGATGATGTACACCGCGTGCACGATGCCGGGAATGTAGCCGCACAGGGTCAGCAGGATGTTCAGCCAGAACGCGCCGGCGAAACCTACTTGCAGGAACACACCCAGTGGCGGCAACAGAATGGCGATGATGATACGAATGAAATCCATGGGATCAGCTCCAGAAAATCGGCTCGTGTGAGCCGTCTAGCTAATCGACCTTGGGCGTTCGTGAGGGTTCAGTGGGATCTGGCACTGGGCCATCCTTCAGGTCAGGATCTGCAACCCGTGCTTTCGCACGATGCTCAGCAGCTTGAGCGCCATGCCGCTGGGTTGTTTCTCGCCGGACTCCCATTTTTTCACCGTGGAGGCGCTGGTGTTCAGGTAGCGGGCGAAAACTGGTTGGCTCACATGACTGCTTTCACGAAGCTGCTTGATGAGTGCCCGGTCGGCATTCCTTGCCGACGTCCGCTAAAAAGCCATTGTTTTCACTGACGCTCAATCAACCTTTTCAATCCAAAAATTTCACCGACAAAAAAACGCCCCCAGCCAAAAGAATCAGGCTGGAGGCGCCGCGTATGCCGCGAGACGGTTCGAGAATCAGGATTTAAACGGCGATGCCCTTGCGGCATTGCAGTTGGGCTGTGCGCACGCGGGAGAAGGCACGGGCCAGGCGCAGGAGCATTTCGTCGATGTTGCTCTTGCTCACCGTCAGGGCCGGGGTGAAACGCAGGCAGTTGGGTTGTGGCGCGTTTAGGATCAGGCCTTCATGCAGTGCGGCTTTTACCACTGCATCCGCAGAATCATCCGACAAGGTCAGTCCCCAGATCAGGCCGTGGCCACGCAGTTGGCCATGGTCGTAGCGATAGGCCAGGCGGGCAAGGCCTTCGCCCAGGTAGCAACCCGACTCACGCACCTGTTCAAGAAAACCGTGCCCCAGCACCGTATCGAGTACCGCCAGCCCGGCCGAGGCCATCAGCGCATTGCCATGATGGGTGCCTTCCAACTCGCCCGCCGCAAAGCAACAGGCTTTGCCACGCGCCAGCAGTGCCGCCAACGGAACGCCGCCGCCCAGGCCTTTGCCGAGGGTGAGAATGTCGGCGCGCACGCCGTACTGCTGTTCGGCGAGCAAGGCGCCGCAACGGCCGAGGCCGGTCTGGACTTCATCGAGGATCAGCAGGATCCCCAGTTCCCGGCACAGGCGCTCGACGCCTTTGAGGTAGTGCTCGGTCGCAGGGATCACGCCGGCTTCGCTCTGGATCGGTTCCAGCATGATCGCAACGGTTTGCGCATCGACGGCGGCATGCAGCGCCGGCAGATCGTTAAAGGGCACATGGCTGAAGCCCGGCAGTTGCGGTTCAAAGCGGTTTTCACCGGCATTCGACGAGGCAGCCATCGCGGCAAAACTGCGGCCATGGCAACCGCTGCTGGCGCTGATGATGCGGTAGGCGCCACCCCGGTGCAGTTGGCCCCATTTGCGCGCCAGCTTGATCGCCGCTTCGCACGCCTCCGCGCCGCTGTTGAGCAGGTACGCCTGGTCGCTGCCGGTGCGGTGGCACAGGCGGTCGACAAGGTTGAGTTGGGCACGGTTATGCAAGCCGATACCGGGATTGATCAGTGCCTGGGTCTGGTCGGCCAAGGCTTTGATCAGCACCTGCGGGCTGTGGCCGAGGCTGTTGGCGGCATTGCCCTGGCTGAAATCCAGGTAGGCCCGGTCGTCGCTGTCCCACAGCCATGAGCCCTGGCCGCGTACGAAGACCTGGGCAGGCCGCGCGACGGTGGGCATCAGGCAGTCACTGGACAGGTCGTGGTGGGAGGCGTCCTCGATCAGGTCGTCGAGGCTCGGCACAGGGCGGCGCATATTGAACAGATTCACACTTCACCCCCGATGGCAAGCACACCATGGTGGGTCACCCCTGCACTCACGGCCTTGAGGTTTTTTGCGTTGCCTATGTAAATACCATCAACATAAACACTGTTCATTGCCCGATCCGGCCCTGTAAGCCCTGCGAATAGGCGCTAGACTAGGCGTCTCGGGGGCCAACGGCCATTTCGATTTTCCAGCTTTTTCGATAAGAAAGACTTATGGATTTCAAGCAACTGCGTTATTTCGTCGCGGTGTATGAAGAAGGCCACGTAGGCCGCGCGGCTGAACGCCTGTCGATCTCACAACCGGCGTTGTCGCAACAGATTCGCCAGCTGGAGCAGAACCTCGATGTGAGCCTGTTCGAGCGCAGCAGCAAGCGCCTGCTGCCGACCCTCGCCGCCCACACCCTGTACAACCACGCCCTGCCGCTGATCGATGGCATGCAGCAGGCCGTCGAAGCCTTGCGCAACTTCAAGGGCCAGGCCATGCGCACCTTGGCCATCGGCGTGCTGCAAACCGTGCACACCAGCCTGGTCCCGCAAATGCTTGAGCGCGTGCGCAAGGCCCAGCCGCACCTTGTGGTGCAGATCTACGAATTGACCGGGCTGGAGATCGAGCGCCGCCTGCTTAACGGCTCGCTGGACATCGGCATCAGCTACCTGCCGCCGCGCCAGCCAGGCCTGCACGGCGTGCTGCTGTATGAAGATGAGTTGAAGGTCGTCATCCCTGAAGACCACCCCTTGCGGGAGTTCAAGAAAGTCTCGCTGAAACAGGCGGCCGAGTTGCCGATGTTGCTGCTGGGCGAAGAATTCCAGGTGCGGCAGATCTGGCAGGGCCAGTTGTCCAACCTCGGGCGCCGGCCGCAGGTGCAGGCCGAACTGAATACCATGGTGGGAATTCTCGACAGCCTGCCACATACCAAGCTGGCCACCGTGCTACCGGGGCGCTCGCAGGACGAGCACAACAGCAAGGCATTGCTGTGGAAACCCTTGAGTGAACCCAGGGTGCCTTTGAAGGTAGGTTTGGTGTGCCGCGATGTGCAGCGCCAGCAGGCGACGGTGGCATTGCTGCGCACGCTGCTGGAAGACGTGATGAACGCCCCGCCGGTACAGCCGTGAAGTGGGCGGTCCGGACTTTTTCGCGGGCAAAAGAAAACCCCGCCGAAGCGGGGCTTTGCAGACTGTTTCCCTGACATCCATTTCACTCCGCCGTCCTGGCAGAATCCTACGTGTCCGTGTTGTTGCTTTGCGCTTCCTGCGCGACGTCCATGTGAAGTAGATTATCCGTGGATCCAATTTGGCGATAGAGGACGAATAGCAGTACGTCATGTAAGAGAATGCTTACACGACCTCCACGCCGTTAGAACAGGGCTTCATCCAGCAGGAACAGCGATTCGCTGCCGGCTTTGACCGACGCACTCAGTGAATGAATACGTGGCAGCAGGCGGGCGAAGTAGAAGCGCGCGGTCCCCAGTTTGCTGGCGTAGAAATCTTCCTCAGCCTCCTTGCCCAACGCCGCCTTGGCCATGCGCGCCCACATATAGGCATACGCCAGGTAGCCAAAGGCGTGCAGGTACTCCACCGATGCCGCGCCGATTTCATTCGGGTTGGCCTTGGCGCGATCCAGCACCCAGGCGGTCAATTCATCCAGGTTATCCAGCGCCGCGCTGAGCGGACGGGTGAACTCACCCAACTCGGCGCCCGCCGTGGTGATGAACTGGCGGATTTCATCAGCGAACAACCGGTAGAACGCGCCGCCGCTGCCGACGATCTTGCGCCCCATCAAGTCCAGCGCCTGGATGCCGTTGGTGCCTTCGTAGATCTGCGTGATGCGCACATCACGCACCAGCTGCTCCTGGCCCCACTCACGGATGTAACCGTGACCACCGAACACCTGCTGGCCGAGCACGGTGGTTTCCAGGCCGAGGTCGCTGAGGAACGCCTTGGCCACCGGCGTCAGCAACGCCACCAGGTTATCGGCACGCTCGCGCGCCGCCGCGTCTTCGCTGAACTTGGCGATGTCCAGTTGCGTCGCCACGTAGGTGGAAAACGCCCGGCCGCCTTCGTTGGCGGCTTTCATGGTCAGCAGCATGCGACGCACGTCCGGGTGGACGATGATCGGGTCGGCCACTTTGTCCTTGGCCTGGGCGCCAGTCGGCGCACGGCTTTGCAAACGGTCGCGCGCGTATTCAATCGCGTTCTGGTAGGAGCGCTCGCCCGACGCCAGGCCCTGGATACCCACACCCAGGCGCTCGTAGTTCATCATCGTGAACATCGCCGCCAGCCCACGGTTAGGCTCGCCCACCAGGTAACCCACGGCTGCGTCGAAGTTCATCACACAGGTGGCGGAGGCCTGGATGCCCATCTTGTGTTCGATGGAGCCACAGGTCACCGGGTTGCGCGCGCCCAGGCTGCCGTCGGCATTGACCATGAATTTCGGCACCAGGAACAGCGAGATGCCCTTGGGACCGGCCGGCGCGTCCGGCAGTTTGGCCAGCACCAGGTGGATGATGTTTTCGGTGAGGTCGTGTTCGCCACCGGTGATGAAGATCTTGGTCCCGCTGATCGTGTAGGAACCGTCCGCCTGAGGCTCGGCCTTGGTGCGGATGATGCCCAGGTCGGTCCCGGCGTGCGCTTCGGTCAGGCACATGGAACCGGCCCACTCGCCGGAGTACATCTTCGGCAGGTAGGTTGCCTTGAGTTCTTCGCTGGCATGGGTGTTGATCGACACACAGGCGCCGGACGTAAGCATCGGGTACAGGCCGAATGCCAGGCTCGAGGAGTTGATCATCTCTTCGACCTGCGCCGACACCGCCTTGGGCATGCCCATGCCGCCGAAGATCGGATCACCGCCTACGCCCACCCAGCCGCCCTCGGCGTAGGTTTTGTAGGCCTGTGGATAACCATCCGGCGTGGTGACCACGCTGTCCGCCCAATGGCAACCCTGCTCATCGCCACCGCGACTGAGCGGGGCGATGGATTTGGCGGTGACTTTGCCGGCTTCTTCGAGGATTGCTTCTACGGTTTCGGCGTCAACGGTGTCTGCCAATGCCGGCAATTGGGCCCAAGTCTTGGCGACCTCAAAAACTTCGTTGAGGACGAAGCGCATATCACGCAGCGGCGCTTTGTAATCAGCCATGGCAAACCTCGTGAGAACGTTAAAAGTAATTCGGTAGGATCGGTTTTACAGGCTCCGAGTGTAACTGAACAACTTTTGAGACACATAGGGTCCATTCGTGACCATTCAGTATTTATAAGTCACACGTGAGTCTAATATGGCAGCGAGCTTGCTCGCGAAGGCGCTGTGTCAGTCACCTGAGGTGCTTCTGACACATGGCCTTCGCGAAGCAAGCCCGCTGCGCAGTTAGCGCTTGGAGAATCCGTGCCTACAGTGCAAACAACTGGGCCGGCAAGCTCATCAGGCACTCGCTGCCCGCCTCCACAGCGGCGCGGTGAGTCGCTGTACGCGGCAGCAAACGCTTGAAGTAGAAGTCGCAGGTAGCCAGTTTGGCTTGGGCGAACTCGGCGTCGTCGTGTGCCTGAGCCGCTATTGCCATACGCAACCACAAGTAGGCCAAGATGATGTAGCCGCTGTACATCAGGTAATCCACGGCCGCTGCGCCGACTTCATCGGGGTTCTTCATCGCGGCGGTGCCGACCTTCACCGTCAACTCGCCCCACTCCTGGTTCAACTGATTGAGTTGCGCCACATAAGCCTTGAGCTGCGGATGCTCGGCATTCGCCGCGCAGAACTTATGCACAATTTTGGTAAAGCCGCGCAACAACTTGCCCTGGCTGCCGAGCACTTTGCGCCCCAGCAGGTCGAGGGCCTGGATGCCGTTGGTGCCTTCATAGATCGGTGCAATCCGTGCATCGCGGGCCAGTTGCTCCATGCCCCATTCGCGGATGTAGCCGTGGCCACCGAAAATCTGCATGCCATGGTTGGTCACCTCCAGCCCAGTGTCGGTCATGAAGGCCTTGCAGATGGGGGTGAGGAACGCCAGCAGGTCTTCGGCCTCCTGGCGTTGGCCGGCGTCGCTGCCCAGGTGCGCGGTGTCGAGCAATTGTGCGGTGAAATAGGTCAGCGCGCGGTTGCCTTCGTTGAAGGCTTTCATGGTCAGCAACATGCGGCGTACATCGGCATGCACGATGATCGGGTCGGCGGGTTTCTCCGGGGCCTTGGCGCCGGTCAGCGAGCGCATTTGCAGACGGTCGTTGGCGTACTTGACCGCGCCCTGGAAGCTCGCCTCGCCATTGCACAAGCCCTGCATGCCGGTGCCCAGGCGCGCATGGTTCATCATGGTGAACATGCAGTTGAGGCCTTTGTTCGCCTCGCCAATCAAGAAGCCCTTGGCACCGTCAAAGTTGAGCACGCAGGTGGCCGAACCCTTGATACCCATCTTGTGCTCGATGGAGCCGCAGTGCACCGCGTTGCGTTCGCCCGAATCGGCATGGAACTTAGGCACGATGAACAACGAGATGCCCTTGGTACCCGCCGGCGCATCCGGCAGCTTGGCCAGCACCAGGTGGATGATATTGGCGCTCATGTCGTGCTCGCCGGCCGAGATGAAGATCTTGCTCCCGGTGAGCGCATAACTGCCATCCGCCTGGGGCACGGCGCGGGTCTTGATCAGGCCCAGGTCGGTGCCGCAATGGGCTTCGGTCAGGCACATGGTGCCGGTCCATTCACCGGCGGTGAGTTTGCCCAGGAACGTGGCCTTCTGTTCGTCGGTGCCGTGGGCATGGATCGCCGACATCGCTCCGTGGGTCAGGCCCGGGTACATCCCCCAGGAGGTGTTGCTGGAGCCGATCATCTCGCTGAGCACCAGGCCGAGCGATTGCGGCAGGCCCTGGCCACCGTAGGCCGGATCCGCCGCCACGCCGTGCCAGCCGCCCTCCACATACTGGGCGAAGGCCTGCTTGAAGCCCTTGGGCGTGGTGACCACGCCATTGTCGAAATGGCAACCTTCTTCATCACCGCTGCGGTTGAGCGGTGCGAGCACGTTCTCGCAGAATCTGGCGCCTTCTTCGAGGATGGCACTGACCATGTCCGGGCTGGCATCCGTCGCGCCCAAGGCCGCGTAGTGGCCGTGGAAATCAAACACGTTGTCGATCAGAAAGCGCATGTCGCGCAGAGGAGCTTTGTACTCAGGCATGGCAATGTCTCCGGCAGCAGATGGTTTTAACCTACTGCCGGCCGGCGCCCCGGACAATCACTGTAGAACCGCTGAATACAGCGCCATCACTCAACCGGCAGCACTCTCCGTGCGCACGGCGCCACGCCGGGTTTGCCCGGCCGCCACCACACAGTTACGCCCCGCGCCCTTGGCGGCGTAAAGCGCCTGGTCGGCGGTCTTGAGCACCTCTTCGGGGGTGCGCTGCTCGACCTGGCGCTCGGCCACGCCGATGCTGATAGTCACCGACACACTCGATGCACCGCTGCCGGCACGGCGCTGACGGCCCTGATGATCGTCCTGGGGACGGTCCGAGTTGCGCAGCTTGATGTCGTAGTCGGCGATGATCTCGCGAATCTCTTCCAGGTGCGGCATGCACTCATCCAGGGTCTTGCCGGCGAACACCACGGCGAATTCCTCACCGCCATAGCGATAGGCACGCCCACCGCCGTTGACCTTGGACAGTTTGCTCGCCACCAGGCGCAGCACCTGGTCGCCTACGTCATGGCCGTGGGTGTCGTTGAAGCGCTTGAAGTGGTCGACATCGCTCATCGCCAGCACGTAGTTGCGCCCCAAGCGCTGCATGCGCTCATTCAGCGCTCGGCGCCCCGGCAAGCCCGTCAGCTCGTCGCGGAAGGCCATTTGATACGCCTCGTGGGCCACGCCGGCGGCGATCATCAGCATCACCTGGCTGCACATGATGTTCAGGGTAAACGGCAGGATGAAGGTTTGCGGCAGCATCCAGAACAACCCCAGCAACCCCACCAGTTGCGCCGCGTGCAGCGGGCGCGGCTGGTACCAGTACTGGGCGGCGAGGGTCAGGAAGCCGATCAGGAACATCGGGTACGACAGCTGGATCAGGCTCATCCAGGTGCCATGCAGCGCCGGCCAGCGAATCTCTGCCAGCCAGTTCAGCACCGCCTGGGGATAACTTTGCTCCAGCGCCAATGCCACGCTGCCGACCGCCAGCAGCACCGCGCCACGGGCGACGAAGTCACGGAACAGGTGGGTCTTCTCCTGCCAGAGCGCGTAGATGCTGAAGAGCAGTGGCAACAACAGGCAACACAAGTGAAAGACCACGGCGGCGTCTTCGCGCACGCGCCCATTGTCACGGTAGAAGTCGGTCTGGGTGTCGAGCAGGAAATAGGCGATGTACACCGTGATCATCAAGAACAGTTCACGTTGGCGGCGATACACCGCGCAGTACGAACCGCCGAGCAACAGCACCAGGGTCGGCAGCACGTTGAACAGCGAGGTGAAGAAGACGTTGAGATCCTTGACGTACGCAGCCGAGAGCCCGGCCAGCAAGAGCAGCAACGAAGGGAGAAAATGACTGAAACGTACAGCGGACACGCGTGACAAGGGTAAAGCTCCGACCCGCAAAGAAGTAATGGCACTGTGCCTTCACGCAGACAGTTAAGCACAACCTGTGTGACATGTATCACATTGCCATCACTTTAACGGCAGCCTGCGGCAATCCCTGAGCGCATTACTGCGGTTTTTTCTCACGCATAAAAAAACCGCCGCGCCTCAAAAGGCGCGGCGGTTTGTTCAGACAACCCGGTAAGGCTTAGTAAGCCAGGCCGAAGTCCTCTTCTTTCATGTCCATCAGGTTGTTGGCGCCCGACAGCATGGTGGCCACGTGGGTACGGGTCCGTGGCAGGATGCGCTGGAAGTAGAAGCGCGCAGTTTGCAGCTTGGCGGTGTAGAACGCCTCTTCGGTGGTGCCGGCAGCCAGTTTCTCGGCGGCCAGGCGGGCCATGTCGGCCCAGAAGTAGGCCAGGCAGGCGTAACCCGAGTACATCAGGTAATCCACCGACGCCGCACCGACTTCTTCACGGTCTTTCATCGCGGCCATGCCGACCTTCATGGTCAACTCGCCCCACTCTTTGTTCAGCGCGGCCAGCGGCGCAACGAATTCCTTGACGGCCTCGTTGCCTTCGTTGGCCTGGCAGAACTTGTGCACGATCTTGGTGAAGCCCTTGAGCGCTTCGCCCTGGGTCATCAGCACTTTACGGCCGAGCAGGTCCAGCGCCTGGATGCCGGTGGTGCCTTCGTACAACAGCGAGATGCGGCTGGCGCGAACGTCCTGCGCCAGGCCCCACTCGGCGATGAAGCCGTGGCCGCCGTAGATCTGCACGCCGTGGTTGGCCGATTCAAAACCGACTTCGGTCATGAACGCCTTGGCGATCGGAGTCATGAAGGCCAACAAGCCATCAGCCTGTTTCTTGGCGTCTTCGTCGGTGCCGTACTTGACGATGTCCACTTGCTTGGCGGTGAAGTACACCATCGCACGGTTACCTTCGGCGAAGGCTTTCATGGTCAGCAGCATGCGGCGCACGTCAGGGTGCACGATGATCGGGTCAGCGGCTTTGTCCGGGGCTTTCGGGCCGGTCAGCGAACGCATTTGCAGGCGGTCGCGAGCGTACTTCAGGCCGCCCTGGAAGCCGATCTCGGCGTGGGACAGGCCTTGCAGCGCGGTACCCAGGCGAGCGGTGTTCATAAAGGTGAACATGCAGTGCAGGCCTTTGTTCGCCGGGCCGCT
>Ga0153921_1001146_pt1 | contig 12282 bp, 13 predicted proteins | sample TSNJ005MetaG_FD_104691 | JGI IMG/M metagenome (GOLD analysis project Ga0153921, IMG submission 104691) | Attine ant fungus gardens microbial communities from New Jersey, USA - TSNJ005 MetaG | ecosystem: Host-associated > Fungi > Mycelium > Unclassified | place: USA: New Jersey, Brendon T. Byrne... | reverse complement strand
CCGGACGCGCGGGCGTGGGTCCTCAATCACGGTGACGTGTCTGCCGATCTCGAGGGAATCGAATTCGACGACGCCGATCCGGAGGTCGTGATTCTCGGCGGCGCCGGCCCGGAGTTCAGCCACGAGGCGCTGAGCCGAGTGCTCGAACTTCTGCTCGCCGGTGTGCCCGTCGTCGCGATGCACCGCGGGATGATGTGGGAGACCGTAGACGGCCTTCGGATCGACACCGGAACGTACTTGCCGGGCTTCGAGGAAGTGGCAGGTGTAAATATCGCCGCAGTGGGTAAACCGTCTCTCACGGGGTTCCTGACAGCCACGGAGCTGATGCATGTCGAACCTGAGGCGACGGTGATGGTCGGCGACGACCTGATCGGGGACGTCCTCTCCTCACAGCGGGTCGGCCTGACCGGAGTTCTGGTGCGCACAGGCAAGTTTCGGCAAACAGTGCTCGACCTGTCGGTTCAGAAGCCTGATCATGTCATCGATTCGGTCGCGGATCTTCCGGCCCTTCTCGGGGTCGTCCTCGAGGCTTGACCAGGCGGGGGTGACGGACTTCACTCGAGCGGGTACTCTCGCGCCCGAATCCAATGAACCTGTTCCACGAAGGAGTTTTCTATGCCCTTGATCTCGTCAGTCTGGTTCCGTCGCTCATCCTCTCGAGTCAGCGGAATTTCCAGTAGTCGGTTGGGGGGCCGCCTGGCGAGAACAGGGGCTGTGATGACTGTAGGTATGGGGCTCGCCGCCGGGCTGGCGCTGACCGGTGCGGGAGCTGCTTCGGCAGCCCCCGTCACGTGTGTCTCGCCGCCGTCGGCCAATGACATCCAGGTCTCAGAGACCGCGAGCTGCGGCGCGCAGTCCGTCGGAGCCGGCCGTTCGCAGGCCGGTGCTGCCGAGAGCGGTACCGCTGTGAGCGTCGCCGCCGACAACGGCTACTCCAATTCATATGCAAACGGCTTCGGAACCGCGCTGGGGGCTTCTCGCGGTAACGGTCAGGCGCAGGCATTTGCGCTCGGCGGCGGTATCGCGCGGGCCGGGGCGGCTGACGGCAACGTCACCTTCGCCATCGCCGGTTACGGAGCGGGCGCTACGGCCGATGCCAACGGCGTCGACTGCGTCGGAGTGCTCTCGTTTGCGGTCAATTTGAGTAACGGACAGTTCTGCATCGCGGGCTGAGGCTCAACCTTGCACTCGGCACGCTCGAGTGCTAAAAATGCAGTTGGCACTCGCGAACCGTGAGTGCCAGGTCGAGGCAGTGAGACCGGGAACCATAGACACCCCCGGTCGTCCGTCGCGGGCACTGACTAGACCACAGGCGTAGATGGGTGACCAGGCAAATCGGTCGCCCGTGTAATGAGGTGACTGGTCAAACGGTCGCCTTGTGCCGATGAGGTGACCCGACGAGCGGTCACCTTGTGTGTCACCCCCTATCCGGAGGATCACTTCGCAATGGCAAAGATCATCGCGTTCGACGAAGAGGCACGTCGTGGCCTCGAGCGAGGCCTCAACGCCCTCGCCGACGCTGTCAAGGTGACGTTGGGCCCCAAGGGTCGCAACGTCGTTCTCGAAAAGAAGTGGGGCGCCCCCACGATCACCAACGATGGTGTTTCCATCGCCAAGGAGATCGAACTCGACGACCCGTACGAGAAGATCGGCGCCGAGCTCGTCAAGGAGGTCGCCAAGAAGACTGACGACGTCGCTGGCGACGGCACCACCACCGCTACCGTTCTCGCACAGGCTCTGGTCCGTGAAGGCCTGCGCAACGTCGCAGCCGGCGCGAACCCGCTCGGCCTCAAGCGCGGCATCGAGAAGGCTGTCGAGGCTGTCACAGCTCGCCTGCTCGAGACCGCCAAGGAGATCGACACCAAGGAGCAGATCGCTGCTACCGCCGGTATTTCCGCCGGCGACCCGTCCATCGGTGAGCTCATCGCCGAGGCTATGGACAAGGTCGGCAAGGAAGGCGTCATCACGGTCGAGGAGTCCAACACCTTCGGCCTGCAGCTCGAGCTCACCGAGGGCATGCGCTTCGACAAGGGCTACATCTCGGCGTACTTCGCCACCGATGCAGAGCGTCAGGAAGCCGTCCTCGAAGACGCGTACATCCTGCTCGTCAGCTCCAAGATCTCCACGGTCAAGGACCTGCTGCCCCTGCTGGAGAAGGTCATCCAGTCCGGCAAGCCGCTCCTGATCATCGCCGAGGACGTCGAGGGCGAAGCTCTCTCCACCCTCGTGGTCAACAAGATCCGTGGCACCTTCAAGTCTGTTGCCGTCAAGGCTCCCGGCTTCGGTGACCGTCGTAAGGCTCAGCTCGCCGACATCGCCATCCTCACCGGTGGCGAGGTCATCAGCGAAGAGGTCGGACTCTCCTTGGAGACCGCAGGCCTCGAGCTCCTCGGCCAGGCACGCAAGGTCGTCATCACCAAGGACGAGACCACCATCGTCGAGGGTGCCGGCGACGCCGACGCAATCGCCGGTCGTGTCAGCCAGATCCGCGCCGAGATCGAGAACAGCGACTCGGATTACGACCGTGAGAAGCTGCAGGAACGTCTGGCCAAGCTGGCCGGCGGCGTTGCAGTCATCAAGGCCGGCGCTGCTACCGAGGTCGAGCTCAAGGAGCGCAAGCACCGCATCGAAGATGCAGTGCGTAACGCAAAGGCAGCCGTCGAAGAGGGCATCGTCGCCGGTGGTGGCGTTGCACTTCTCCAGGCAGCTCCCGCACTGGACGACCTCAAGCTCGAAGGTGACGAGGCAACCGGCGCGAACATCGTTCGCGTTGCACTGTCCGCTCCGCTCAAGCAGATCGCATTCAACGCAGGCCTCGAGCCCGGCGTTGTTGCGGACAAGGTCTCCAACCTGCCCGCAGGTCACGGCCTCAACGCTGCGACCAACGAGTACGGCGACCTGCTCGCTGCAGGCATCAACGACCCGGTCAAGGTCACCCGCTCGGCACTGCAGAACGCAGCGTCCATCGCGGCTCTGTTCCTGACGACCGAAGCCGTTGTCGCTGACAAGCCCGAGAAGGCCGGAGCGCCTGCAGGCGATCCGACCGGCGGCATGGGCGGCATGGACTTCTGAGTCCATCTCCACCTAGCTCCTAGAGCCCGGCCCACCATTCGGTGGGCCGGGCTTTTGCTTGTCTGGAGATAATGCGGGCATTTTGTCGACTACTGCGACGCGATTGCGCTGTTTGGCTGTCCACCGATTCCGCATCAAATTCAAGTTCGTACAAAAGTAGTAAGGCCACGATAAATGCCCTCAGGTTCGTACTTTTGTAGGATATTCTGGGCCTTGACGGCGAATTTTCTTGCTACTTAAGTCCAGCTAAACGGATACCCTTGCTTTCGCTAATGTTGTCGAGAATTCGGGAGTTTAGAGCTGCTCCAGGAAAACTGGTACACGTTTCAGAAGTATGGTCTACGCTCGCAAATGCCGCATAGCCCCCAGAGTCGACGCTTCGGGCAACGCGGATCGGGCGTCAAAATTCGAACAGGCCGGTGCGCGCGGTTCTGATTCAGTTTCTTCGAATGTTTGATGCACATGCTCGGTTCTCGATAGCAGTGATTGTGTGCTGCGGAGAGAGTGAAGCATGCTTTCGGTAGTTGAAGATATCCTGATACCTTCAACTGCTTCATCCGTCTATCCCTTTTATTGGGGATTACTTCATGATGAAATCTGGAATTAAATTCGAGAGAGATGAAGGAACGATGAAGAAGATGCGTCATTCAGCTGTTCGTCAAATTGCTACCAGCGTCGCAATACCCGCAGCTGCGATAGGGCTGGTGCTTGCTGCAGTTTCGCCCGCATCGGCTCACACGGTTGCCACCACGGATAACATGGCGTGCATGGGTGATCCGGTAGCGTCCGGAATTGCGAATGTTCACCAGAGTTTGGTCGCGTTCACTGAAAATGTCACGCATCCCACGGCAAACACTTTTCATGTGCAGCCAGGCACGCAGGTTTTCAACAACTCCACCCCCTTTGCAATGAAGCGACTTGAAAATGTGCGAATGGTGTACAAGATCACCGACACGTCCAAGTTTGTGTCGGCCGCGGTGGGTACTGCAGGAAGCGGCTACACAGGGACGCCCGCCGTCACTCGTGTTGACGCTACCCTCGCGCCCAGCGCGACGGGGTCCTATCTGCTCTTGAGTGGAATCACCGTGCCTGCGGTAGCAGGAGCGACAACGTCTTTCGTTCAACCCGGGATCACGATCAATCAGACTGACGATGCCGATCTGTACCTCGAGATCAACCGTGATGGCGATGCAGGAAAGTATGCCAATTCGAAGAACTTCCTGACCTTCACGTCGGTCGCAACTTTCCTTGGTTTCGAGCAAAAAGCCGCGACAATGTGTCTCGCTACTGATGTCAGTGCTCGCTCCGACTCCGATATCGGAAGTGTGTTGGCAACCAACGATTTGGGTGGGGACCTGCACCCCTGAACGAAGATTGGTGATCGACAGCATTAGTACCCGCCAATGAAATGGTTACCTTCATTCAATTTCTGGATGAAGGTAACCATATTGTGGAGGAAGTTAAATATCGGGTGCGCGCAACCGATGTGGCGCTTCCGGCTCTCAGGTGAGGTGGGAGCGCGCCCTAGGGCAATTTGGCTGGGAGGGTCTGCATGCCCAGGGGTGATCGGACGCATGGGCACGTTCATATCTGTTCCGTGTGAGATCTACACGGGCGCTAGCACTTTCGGCGGTATTTCGGGAGGGGTACCTCCTCGAGTACTAGTACTTTTGCTCTGCGTCGACTGCAGCGCGTTGCCGTCGAAAAGTATTGGTGGGCAGATCGATTGCACTCGTCGGCAGATACGTTGCAGTGTGTAGTGCCGCGTTGCCGAAGCTATTGAGTGCGGTGTGTTGATGGATTTCAGTAGAAATTGTGGCCGGCTCGGGCCCGCGACCTGCAAAAATGGAACAGGTTTCAGAAAGCTTCAAAATGTTTAGCCGAAAGTTCCCCAAATCGGGCTCTTCTGCACTACCTTGATGTCACCCCACAGCCGCGAAAGGGCGCGTACGCCCCGAAGAATATCGGTTACCTGGTTTGCAAAATCTTTCTCTCTGCTGCTCGGACCAGTTCTTTGTGGGCTACTGCAAGCGGTCCGATGTAAACGTCCTATGAGTAATCCAAGACCTACGAAAGGGTGGGAATCAGTATGATCGTCATGTTCCTCCAAGCGACTGCGCAATTGTTCACCGATCTGCTGGCCAACACATGGAGCGGGTCGATGCTGCCGGGCGTAGAGGCCGGCACAGGCTCGTTGGTATCCGCTATCGAACTCAGCTGATCGATAGTTTCAATTTCCGAGGATCTTTCTGACAGTGGGAGTGAATGATGGGTAGTTTGGGATCGGTCGCTGATGTGCTCGAAGGCGAAATGGGAGGGTTGATCAAGTCGGTCATTGCGGGCATCATTTTCGCGCCGATAATGTCGTCGATCGACCTGGGGTGGCAGGTTCCCCCTCTGCCGTAATTCGGAATCGTCAAGACCCGCGTGTTTGGATAACGGCCACGCAGATCTGATGGACTCCGCTGTTTTCTTTTCGAAACCCGAACGAACGAATTCCAAGGAGTGTGGAAGTACAGTGGATACAGCAAGTTTGATCGACGCGGTCGGCAGTATTGACGCGAACTCGGTCCAGTTGCCTTTGGCGGCTCTCAAGGGAATTATCGAGGGAGTTTTCGCAGCTATCTCTTCTTTCATTGAACTGGGTGTCACAGGATCCGCTGCGTCAGCCGGATCGATCCAATCCGGCCTCGGCTCCATAGCCGGCACCTAATCCGAAGAGGAGAAAGAAATGTTGAACGGATCATTGACGTACCTGTCCGATCTCGTCAGTTTCGGGTCGGTTGATCTCGTGGGCACGATCGGGAAATACCTGAACGCGCTTTCGTCCTTCCCAGTGTGATGAAAGGAAATGCACAATGCTTGAAAGATACCTGACTTCGATCGTGCAATGGGTTATCGACACAGCGGGCCTCACCTCCGCCGGAAGCAAGATGCTTCAGAATCCGAAGTAGGAAATTCTTGGTGGAGTCTGAATTGGAATACGCCACCGAGTCCGAATGATCCCCGAGGCTGACGTACGCCTCGGGGATCATTCGGTTTCGAGTTCCGGTCACGATTACCGATGCAGGGAGACGAGGTAGTGTCGATGCGATTGCCCAGCAAATTTGCGGTGCAGTTGGCGCGGTTGAGCCCGCGTGATGCCGATTTCATCTACAACGAGGCGGACGGCCATCTGGGGCATTTGATAGGGGTGTATTTCTTCGATACTTCTCAGCGCCCTGAGTCGGAGTTCTCGCGCGAGCAAGCAGTCGAATGGGTGACCGCACGGCTCGGCCACCATCGCATGTTCACCCACAAGGTACGACGTATCCCGCTCGGACTCGATCATCCGTACTGGATGCCAGTCAATGACTTCGACATCCGTGACCACGTACACGTCACAGACCTCACGGAGCCTGGTTGGGCGTCACTCGAGAAGCCTTTGAGTGCTTTGATGACTTCACGGATGGACTTGACCCGTCCGCCATGGGAGTTGCACTTCTTCAACGGAATCGAAGGTCTCGACGATCTGGACGGGAGGCTGACCGCCGTAGTGCTCAAGTCCCACCACAGCGCAGCGGATGGGATAGCAATCCGGATGTTGGGTGAATCCATCTTCTCGGGCGAAGAGCGAGCCGCCCGACACGTTCCAGTACCTCGACTATTGAAGGTGCGTGTACTCCTCGAATCGTTGGCGAGCATTCCCAGCCAGATGTTCAGATTCGCCCGGAGCGTTCCAGGGAATCGCGCTGCTCAACGAAGTGCGAACGCGGCCCAATCGGCCGGTGAATGGGTCGAGAGCCTCAACGAACGTCCGGCTACCAGGTTCAACGGCAAAGTCAGCGGATCGGGAACGCTGCAGCAATTAACCCTTCCCGGTGCCGTAATCGGTGGGGTCAAACACGCGGTTCCAGGCGCCACTGTCAACGATGTTCTCCTGGCGATCGTCGGTGGTGCGCTGTCGCGGTATCTGACAGAAAATGGTGAGCCGCCAGGGGGATCCTTGGTGGCAATGGTGCCTCGCTCGATGCGCAAGGTCGAGGAGTGGCAGTCTGCCAATCAACTGGTGACCTTGTCAGTCGATATGCACACGTCCGTTGCGGCGCCGCTGGAACGATTGGCACTCATCGCGCAATCCTCGCGTTCGGAGAAGGTACGTACTTCCCACCCTGCCACTCGCCGTGTGGATGCCGCGATCGAAACGGCGCCGGCATTCCTGCTGAGATTCATTGCTTTTGCGCGAAGTAGGAATTCCCACGATGTCACTCGTCCCCGCTACCAGCACACAATGGTGAGCAATATTCCGCTCTCTGTTGAAGGGCTGACATTGAACGGTGCACCGGGTGCAGCCGTGCTGGCAACCCAGCCCCCGGTTGACGGCGACGGGCTACGGCATTTCATGGTCGCCGCAGCAGGTGGGGGACTGACCCTCAACGTCATCGCGGATACCGCGACCATGCCCGATCTCCACCATTACATCGAACTACTGCGAGCAAGTTTCGATGATTTGGCGGCGGCAGCCGCGATGCAGACTGCGGATTCACCTGACCAAGAGGTTGCCTCCTGATCGATCGGAATCGCAGGCACCTTTTCCGATTGCTGGATTTGGTGATACCCAACGATTCCGAGCAGAACCCAGAGGATCTGCATGTCAGCTCGCTACAATTCGGACATTCGTTCAGCGTCGGAATTGAGGGGCATGCATGATCTTTCGGAACTCGTTGCCAGCCGCGGTATCTCAGATGGGACCGCGAGACGCGGAGTTCGTCTACAACGAGTCCGGCGGACATCTGAGCCACATGGTCTGCGCCTACTTCTTCGACACTACGGGCCATCCGCTCGCAGAGATGACGCACGACGACGCGGTTCGGTGGATCACCGAAAGATTCGGGTACTGGCCACTGTTCACGAGTCGACTCCAGCGAGTTCCGCTGGATCTGGACTATCCCTATTGGGTCCCGGCCGATTTCGACGTCGATGATCACGTGCACGTCCATCGTGCCCCTGTTGCCGGGTGGGCCCCGGTTCGTGAATTGCTCGGGCGCTCGCTCGGGGAGCCGATGGACCTTTCCCGGCCGCCCTGGGAGTTGCACGTCATGACCGGCGTGCGCGGGATCGACGAGCTACCTGGCAATCTGACGCTGATCATGCTCAAGACCCACCACGGGGCCGGTGACGGTCTGGCGATCCGCGATCTGACCAACCTTCTGTTCTCCGGTCCGCCGAAACCGGAGACGAAGCGTGCCGGTTCGGGGCTTTCGTCGCTGGATTTGATCGGGCGCACGGTCGTCGGTTTGCCCGGCCAGGCGATCCGCTTCGGCCGGGGTCTGTCCGTGACAAAGGTTGCGGCCGAGACGGTTCGGGAGGCGGAAGAGGCCGGAGAGCTACCTACGTACTCGGCCGACCGCCTACCGACCCGATTCAACGGCGTGCTGGGTGGAGACATCACGATCGATTTCCTGACGCTGGACGGCGCAGACATCAAAGCGATCCGAGCGGCCGTTCCGGACGTGACGGTCAACGACATCTTCCTGACCGTCGTCGCCGGTGCTCTCGACGCATACCTGTCGGAGAAGGGCGAGAAATCGGCCAGTGGGTTGGCGGCGATGGTTCCCCGATCGATGCGGAAGATAGCCGAATGGGAGTCGGCCAACCAACTGGCGCTGTTGACGGTCGATCTGCACACAGACGTCGAAGATCCGGTCGAGCGGCTGACACGAATCAGAGATTCGGCGCTGAGGGCCAAAGGGCGGAGTTCACACCCAGCCGTCCGTCGTTACGGCACGCGCATCGAAACTTCGCCTGCGGCTCTGCTCAGACTCACCGGTCTCTCGCGTCGGCTCAACAAGCTGGACCCTTCGCACAAGGTCATTCAGAACACGACGATCAGCAATGTCCCGGTATCAGTTGACGGAACGTTTTCGAAGGTGCGCCGGCGGTGGCAGTTCTCGGTGGGCAGGCGCCGGTTGACGGAGACATTCTGCGCCACTTCCTCATTGCCGCGCGTGGAGGTTCTCTGACGCTCAATGTCATCGTCTCGCAAGAGACGATGCCGGATATCGAGCACTACGTCGAATTGTTGCGGGTGGGGTTCACGACGCTTTTGCAGGCAGTTTCTGACCAAAATCGTGAGGTAGGCGAACGATAAAGAGCAACTTGCGTCGGAACTTGTGGTGAATCGACGATTTGTGTTCGGGAAATTTCTGTCGAATTCATCCTAATTAAGGTAATTATCCGTAGTGGTGTCGAGTCGTTATCTCGCGGATTAATGTGACTGTCGACACGTCGAGTGTCTACCGCCGGACTGGTTCGATAATCGTCACCGACGGTAAAAAGAATCACCTACGCGAGGAGCTGAACATGGGTTCGTTGATGGATATTCTCGGTGGTCCGAATGGGGACGGTGCACCGATGCAGGCTTTGCTGACAATGCTGCTGGGATTGGACAATGTCGGTGCAAACCTCTTCGGTTCACTGGCTGACACCGCCGGTGGAATCTTCGGATCTCTCGACACCCTCAGCTTTACGCCGCCTGTCGTTCCCTGAGTTTTCTGATCGGCGTCATTTGCTCGTCCCAAGTGAACCACTGAACATCTAAAGGAGAACGTCATGCTTGAAGGATCTGTCATGGACGCTGCCGGCTCAGTCGGTGCGATCATCGGTCAGGGGTTGGGCAGCGTCAGTGGCCTGGCCGTCAAGGGTCTCGAGGCCCTCGCTGCGCTCAGCGGTGGAGAGTTGAAGGCCGCCAAGTAGATTGTCGATTTCGGGGCCTGCTCGTGTTGGCGCGTAGGCCCCGAAATACCTTTTGTCGGCGCGTAATTCTCGCCATGTCAATTGCCGGAATTCTCAACCTAACGGCATGAGCATCCAGGCGGCGAGATATACCAAAGCCGCGGTTCCACCCGTGCAAATAGCGGCGATAACCGCGAGTAGACGGACAAGATTTACGTCGGCGCCGAAGTAATCTGCAATTCCGCCGCACACTCCGGCGAACATTTTCTTGTCGTTGGAACGGGTGAAGGGGCGAGGTGTGTTGCTTTCGAATGTCATGCTTCAATTCTGAAGCGAGATGGCGCCGCGCACCATCGGGGACGACCCCCATCTGCACCCTGATCTTTTGAGGCCGCCGTGTCATACCCCGGTAGTTCATCCCAGCTTCACCGAACAGTTGCTGCGGGAGACTAACTTGTCGGCGGTGACCGATTTAGCAGAACGCCGACCGTTCCTCAGCGCCTTCGCGGATCTCTCGACCGCCGTCGATCTGGCCGACACCGCCGCCTTCACCGTCGACGACAATGACGACGACGATCCGGTGCTGCTGACGTCGCCGGACGGTTTCGAGGTCGACACCTGGCGGGAGGGCTACCCGTACGAGGCACGGATGCCTCGGGACGAGTACGAAATGTCCAAGCGTCTGCTGCAGATCGAACTCCTCAAGCTGCAGAACTGGTCGAAGGAAACCGGCGCACGGCACGCCATCGTGTTCGAAGGACGCGACGCTGCCGGCAAGGGCGGAACGATCAAACGATTCATGGAGCACCTCAATCCTCGCGGCGCTCGCGTCGTGGCGCTGGAGAAGCCGTCGGCCCGCGAGTCGACGCAGTGGTACTTCCAGCGCTACGTGCAGCACCTTCCGGCTGCCGGGGAACTGGTGATGTTCGATCGGTCTTGGTACAACCGGGCCGGGGTCGAGCGGGTCATGGGCTTCTGCACCGACGAGGAGCACGAGCGTTTTCTGCGCCAGGTGCCGTTGTTCGAGCAGATGCTCGTCGACGACGGCATCAGCTTGATCAAGTTCTGGTTCTCGGTTTCACCGCTGGAGCAGCGCACGCGGTTCGCGATCAGACAGGTCGATCCCGTTCGGCAGTGGAAGCTTTCGCCGATGGACATCGCTTCTCTGGACAAGTGGGATGCGTACACGGCGGCGAAGGAAGAGATGATCCGGTTCACCGATACCGACACCGCTCCGTGGACCGTCATCAAGAGCAATGACAAGAAACGCGCGCGGATAAACGCGATGCGTCACGTGCTCAGTCAGTTCGATTACGACAACAAGGATTACGAGATCGTGGGTACTCCGGATCCGCTGATCGTGGGAAGCCTCGAATAGTCGGCGCGTGGGCTCTGCCCATCCGCGGCGTGGGTGGTTAGTGTGAGTTGAATGGAGACCGTACCGATCCAACTCCCTGACGGCACCGTGACCCCGATCCGTCTGTTTCCCGGACCGAACGACGACGCACCCGTGGTGGTGATGTTGCCCGGGCTCGGAGTTCCCGCCGGGTTCTACGATCCGGTGGCGCAGACCCTGGTCGAAGCCGGCTTCAATGCGGCCATCGGTGAACTGCGTGGCCAAGGTGACAGCAAACCGCGCCCGAGCGCGTCGAGTGTTTTCGGATATCAGGAACTGGTCTCGATCGATTGTCCGGCGACGTTTGAGGTGGTGCGTGAGCGGTTTCCGGCCAGCACACCATTTCTGATGGGGCACAGCATGGGCGGCCAGATCGGGGTCATGTACGCGTCCAGGATTCGGGGCCGGCTCGGCGGACTGATCCTGGTTGCCTCCGGATCGCCGTATCACCGCGGATTCCCCGGAATCCGTGCGCCCGGACTCTATCTGGGTTCGTCCGCGATGTCGGTGACAGCCAACATCGCCGGCTTCTGGCCGGGAGACCGGGTCAACGTCGGCGGCTTCGGTCGACAGTCGAAAGTTCTGATCACCGATTGGGCCCGGTTCGCCAGGACCGGTCGCATGGAACCCGTCGGTGCGGATATCGACTACGAGGAGCGGATCGCCCGCCTGACCTTGCCGGTTCTGTCGATCACGATCGAAGGGGACGATCTCGCTCCACGCCGGTCGGCAAAGAACCTGGTGGACAAGCTCTCCGGGGCCCAAGTGACGATGACGCACATCGACGAACCACTCGGTCACAACGGTTGGATACGCAATCCCACCGCTGTGAGCGAGCGCGTCGTCGCGTGGTTGCGCGACCGCTGAAAGATCAGCCGAGTTTCTGCCAGAGGAACTCGTAGGTCAGCGCAGTCTTGAAGGCCAGCTGAGCATTGTCCGCGGCGCCGCCGTGGCCACCCTCGATGTTCTCGAAATACAGCACCGGCTTGCCCAGCTCTTCCAGCCGTGCGGCCATCTTGCGGGCATGCGCGGGGTGGACGCGGTCGTCGCGGGTGGACGTCGCGATCAGGATCGGTGGGTACGACGCGGCGGCGTCGATG
>Ga0153921_1001145_pt1 | contig 12282 bp, 9 predicted proteins | sample TSNJ005MetaG_FD_104691 | JGI IMG/M metagenome (GOLD analysis project Ga0153921, IMG submission 104691) | Attine ant fungus gardens microbial communities from New Jersey, USA - TSNJ005 MetaG | ecosystem: Host-associated > Fungi > Mycelium > Unclassified | place: USA: New Jersey, Brendon T. Byrne... | reverse complement strand
TGCGCCTTGGCCGGATTGCCGAGCAGCACTTCGACTTCGGCCGGGCGGAAGAACGCCGGGTCGATCTTCACGTAGTCGCGGTAGTTCAGGCCGACGTGATCGAAAGCGATGCGGCACATCTCGCGCACGGTGGTGGTGACGCCGGTGGCGACCACGAAATCGTCGGGCTTGTCCTGTTGCAGCATCAGCCACATGGCTTCGACGTAATCGCCGGCAAAGCCCCAGTCGCGCTTGGCGTCGATGTTGCCCAGCGCCAGTTCCTGCTGCTTGCCCTGCTTGATGCGGGCGGCGGCGTCGGTGACCTTGCGGGTGACGAATTCGATGCCGCGCAGTGGCGATTCATGATTGAACAGGATGCCGCTGCTGGCGTGCAGGTTGAAACTTTCGCGGTAGTTGACGGTGATCCAGTGGCCATAGAGTTTGGCCACGCCATAGGGGCTGCGCGGGTAGAACGGGGTGTTCTCGTCCTGCTGCTCAGCCTGGATCAGACCGAACATTTCGCTGGTCGAGGCCTGGTAGAAACGCGTGTGCGGGCTGAACTGACGGATCGCCTCGAGCAGGTGGGTCACGCCCAGGCCATCGACGATGCCGGTGGTCACCGGCTGATTCCAGGAAGCGGCGACGAAACTTTGCGCAGCCAGATTGTAGACTTCGTCCGGCGCCGACTTGATCACCGCGCGCTGCACCGAGCAGGCATCGGCCATGTCACCGTCCAGGTAGACGATGTCGCCTTCGACGCCCATCTCGCGCAGGCGCCAGCGCGAATCGCTGCTGCGCCGTGCGACCAGACCGTGAACCTTGTAGCCCTTGTCGAGCAGCAGTCTGGCCAGATAGGCGCCGTCCTGGCCGGTGATCCCTGTGATCAGTGCACTTTTCATTCTTGTCGTACTCGCTGCTCCCAGTCGGACAGGATCGCCCGCAGGGATTGTTGTGTTGTAAGTTCCGGCGTCCATCCCGTGGTCTGGGCCAGCCTTGCGTGACTGCCGCAAACGCGGCGCTGATCCGCACGGCGCATGCGCGCCGGATCCTGAACCAGTTGCAGGTCGACCTCGGCGAGATCGGCCATCTGCTCAATCAGACTGCGGATGCTTTGCTCGCGGCCCGAGCAAATGTTGTAGACCTGCCCCGGCGTGCCTTTTTCCAGCAAGGCGAAATACGCCGAGATCACATCGCCGACATCGAGAAAGTCCCGCGTGACGTCAATGTCACCGACTTCCAGTTGCGAGGCTTGCAGGCCTTGTTTGATGCGGTTGATCTGGCGCGCAGCACTGGCGATGACAAAGTTGTCTTTCTGCCCGCTGCCGATGTGGTTGAACGGTCGCGCCACCAGCACTGGCCAGCCTTCGCTCAGGCCCCATTGCAGACTGAGAAATTCCGCCGACAGTTTGCTTACCGCGTAGGGATTGCGCGGGCAGGGTGCCTGGAGTTCGGTGATGGGCAGGGCGCTTTCGTCGACCTGGCCATAGACGTCGCCGGAGCTGACATACAGGAAGGTCCCCTGAAATCCGCGGGCCTTGAGGGCCTGCAACAGGTTGAGGGTACCCAGCAGATTGATTTCGAGCGTGCGGGCCGGATCGCGGAAGGCTTCGGGGACGAAAGTCTGGCCGGCCAGATGAATCACCGCGTCGGGCAATTGCGGCCAAAGGTCGACGAGGCTTTGCGGTGCCGTGAGATCGTAGGGTGCAGCAACAGGCAGCAACTCCCACCTCGCCTCAGGCTGCGCCAGACGTGACTGGAGATGTTGTCCCACGAATCCACTGAGGCCCGTGATGAACAGACGCTTTTTCAAACAGCGACCCCTTGGTCTTTAACGTTCGCCACTTTCCCACAGGCTTTGAGGAGAAGTCTGTCGGGCCGGATGAAAAAGACCGACAAGACGACCGGCGAAGTCTTTGTTGTAGTTGTTTGTTACCAATCTGTTCCAAATGCGCAGCAATTTCAACAGCGCAAACCGTGACCGGTCAGTTCTCGTCAGCGTAGCCCGATTTATTCTCGTCGGGCGGTTCCCGGATTCGCGGCGGATGTGTTTAGAATGGCCCTCGTCGCCATCTCCCAAGGTTCGCCGGGAATGTTGCGCAACAGGGTGAAACCAGCCACTAAAACAAGAACGAAGACGAGCTCCATGACGAAGGACGAGCAGCGGTGATCCCGGCTCGATCCAGCGCCTGGCCGTCATAGCGTGAGACTGCCGGGATGGTGGTTTCACCGTGGGATGCCATGAATTTCATTCTTTATTCGGACGTCAATGACCGCTCCATCAGCCAGAGTCTGGGACGTGCGGAATACAGCTATTACTTCGTCCTCAAGGCCTACCGTCCTGTGCTGGAAAGCCTTGGACAGGTGCACGTGGTGTCATCGGCGGCGGAAGTCGATCCGTTGTACCGGCAGTTGCAACTGACCGGTCAGGACTGCCTCTTTCTTTCGTTCGCGCCTCCGCATAAAACCCCGACTGATCTGCAATGCCCCGTGGTTTGTGTGATCGCGTGGGAGTACGACTCGATCCCGGTCGCCCCTCGCGAAGAAGACGCCCACCATGACTGGAGCCGGATCCTCGCGCGCCACGGTCGGGCGATCACCTTGTCCAGCCACACCGCGCAAGCCATTCGCCGGACCCTGGGTGAAGACTTCCCCGTACTGGTCTTGCCGACACCGTTGTGGGAAGGCTTCGCTACCGTGCGCCAGCAATTTCCGGCGGCACCGGTGAACCCGGGCGCCCTGTTGCAGATCAAGGGCTGCATCATCGACAGCCGTACTCTGGGTCTGTCCGCCGATGGCTTGATTGCACCCACTGCCGATGAGCAGGCCGCGCAGCCCTGCGCGCCGGTCGACGTTGCTGCGCCGCCCGAGCCAGCGCCGCCACCTGCGCTGACCCTGCGTCGGCGGGCGTTCATCACCAGGCATTATTTGCGCGAAGGCTGGCGAGCCACATCGACTCCCAACGAACACCGACCACTGTTCTTGCTCAAGCACAATCTGCTGCAGTGGTATCGCGAAGCGGTTCGTGATCTGTTGCCGGTCGCTTTGCGGCGCCAGTTGTTCCGCTTGCGCGCGCCTGCCGCCGTGCCTTTGTCGCCGGCCATTGCCGAGAGTGCGGCACCAGTGGTGGTCGAGCATCCGCAGGCCAGCCTGCCGGATATCACTGCCACAGTGCAGACCGAGGTCAGCGGCGTGGTGTTTGTGAGCGTGTTCAACCCCGAAGACGGGCGCAAGAACTGGCATCACCTGATCACGGCTTTCTGCTGGGCCATGCGCGACGTCGAAGATGCCACGCTGGTGCTGAAGATGACGCAGAACGATCTGGCGACCTATTACGTGCACCTGATCACCTTGCTGTCACAGCTGTCGCCGTTCGCTTGCCGGGTGGTGGTCATGCACGGTTACTTGCAGGACGATGAATTCGCCAGGCTTTACGGTGCCGCCAGTTTCTATGTCAATGCGTCCCGCTGCGAGGGGCTGTGCCTGCCGCTGATGGAGTTCATGTCCAGCGGCCGTCCGGTGATTGCGCCGGACCATACGGCGATGCACGACTATATCGATGAGCGGGTCGGCTTCATCGTCAAGTCCAGCCGTGAGCCGACCATCTGGCCGGATGACGTGCGGATCCTCTATCGCACCCTGCGCCATCGCCCTGATTGGGGCTCGTTGAAAGCGGCTTACGAAAAAAGCTACGCCATGGCCAAAAACGATCCGGCGGCCTATCAGGCCATGGCCCAGGCGGCCACCGAACGCATGCGCGAGTACTGCAGTTTTGCCCCGGTGCAGCAACGTCTGGCGCAGTTTTTTCAACTGACGCCCAGTGCAAGCCCACAATTGATCGCCGAGGCGGGGGCTGCATCATGCTGATCATCATTCATTCGGAAACCAACAAGAGCAACATCCAGCAAAACCTCGGCCGTCCCGAGTACAGCTATTACTTCGTGCTCAAGGAGTTTCGCCCGGTGCTCGAGCGCCTCGGGCAAGTGATTGAAGTGAGCAACCCGGACGAGTTGGTCGATCGCCTGTACTTCGATTGCCTGAGCCGCGGCGAGGCGTGCGTGTTTCTGTCGTTCTCGCCGCCGCATCGCACACCGATTCATTACGCCTGCCCGACCATCCCGGTATTTGCCTGGGAGTTCAGCACCATCCCCACCGAGAGCTGGCACGGCGAACCGCGTCACGACTGGCGCGTGGTGTTGAACGCCTGCGGCATGGCGATTACCCATTCGAGTTTCACGGTGGATGCGGTCTGTGAGGTGATGGGCGCGAATTACCCGATCTGCGCGATCCCCGCTCCGGTGTGGGATCGCTTCGCCGCACGCGGTGCGCAGTTACGCAAGCAGCCAGTGGTGGAAGCGGTGCAGTTGAAGCTGCGCGGTCTGCTGCTCGACAGTCGCACGGTGGATCTGCGCCCCTACGGTCCGCCCGGGTTGTGCGAAGGCACGCCGCTGTCGTTTGCCGGGCCGCCGCAGGACTGCCAGTTGCAACTGGACGGCGTGGTCTACACCTCGGTGTTCAACCCGTATGACGGGCGCAAGAACTGGCAGGACATGCTCAGCGCCTTCTGCACCACGTTCCGTGATGTCGCCGATGCGACCCTGGTGCTGAAGCTCACGCACCATGACATCGGCAATGCCCTGAGCGACATGCTGCATCACCTGTACAAGAACCAGTCTTACCAGTGCCGGATCGTGTTGATCCACGGTTATCTGGCGGACGCCGATTACGAAGCGCTGGTGCAGGCCACCAGCTATGTGGTCAACAGTTCCTATGGTGAAGGACAGTGCCTGCCGCTGATGGAGTTCATGTCCTGTGGCAAACCGGCGATCGCCCCGCTGAACACGGCGATGGCCGACTACGTCGACAGCGACAACGCATTCATCGTCGACTCCACCGACGAGCTCACTGCCTGGCCTCATGACCCACGGGCGGCCTACCGCACCTTGCGTTACATGACCGATTGGGACTCACTGTGCGCGGCGTATCGCGACAGTTACGCGGTGGCGAAAAACGATGTCGAGCGTTATGCGCGGATGTCCGAACATGCCGTGCACAACCTGCAGAAATTCTGCAGTCAGGCGAGTGCTGAAGAGCGCCTGCGGACGTTTCTTGCCCGGCGCGCAGAGGCTATCAAGCCGTTGTCCGTGGAAGCTTCGGGCGCATGATCCGGCGCCTGCTCGCACGCATGCGCCCGGCACCGTTGCCTGTTGCACCTGCAACTGAGCCGCCCGGCCAGGTTTCGCCACGGGACGTGGGGTTGCATGACGCGATTCTCGATGGCTGGTTCTTGCAGGGCAGCGGCGAGCTGCTCAAGGGCTTCGCGATCACGGCTGACGACACCTTGCTCGACGTCGGTTGCGGCGAAGGCGTGGCGACGCTGTTCGCTGTGCGGCAGGGCGCCTCGGTGATCTTTACCGACAGCGAACATGCCAAGGTCCGCGATCTGGCCCGCCAGGTTGAGGCGCAGAGCAACAAGCCGAATCTGGGGCTGGTCAGCAACAGTCTGCCATTGCCGCTGGCCGCCGGTTGCGCGAGCAAAGTGGTGTGCATGGAAGTGCTGGAGCACATCGATCAGCCGGAACCGTTCATGGCCGAACTGGTACGCATGGGCCGCCCGGGCGCGCAGTATCTGCTGAGTGTGCCGGCACCGATAGGCGAGCATCTGCAACAGGGCATCGCCCCGGCGAGTTATTACCAGACGCCCAATCATGTGCAGATTTTCACCGAGCAGCGCTTTGCCGAACTGGTGGAGAACGCCGGGCTGGTGATCGAGCATCGACAGGCCAGCGGGTTCTTCTGGGTGATGGGCATGATCTTCTTCTGGGCCAGCGAACGCGCCGCTGGCCGTGACCTCGGTGGCGCGGTGCGCGACCGGATTCAGGCGCCGTACCCGCCGCTGATGGAGAGCTGGGCGCGCACCTGGCAGGACCTGCTGGCGCAACCGGACGGTCTGGCCATCAAGCAACTGCTCGACCGCTTCATGCCCAAAAGCCAGGTGATCATTGCCCGCAAGCCGCTGGCTGGCGAACCCCGTGCCGGGAGTCAGCCATGAGTGCCAGGCGGATCATGGACATCGAGGTGCTGCGCGCCGTCGCCGTACTCGGCGTGCTGTTCCATCACTTGCAGGGCAGTCTGTTCACCGACACGGTGCCGCTGCTGGAAAACATCCACGCCTGGGCGCAACCGTGGTGGGGCGTCGATCTGTTTTTCGCGATCTCCGGCTTCGTCATCGCGCGCAGCCTGATCCCCGCGCTGCAAGGCTGCACGACACGTCAGGAGTACTGGCAGCAGACGCGCAATTTCTGGCTGCGGCGGGTGTTTCGCCTGTTGCCGTCGGCCTGGTTGTGGCTGGCGCTGATTCTGCTGGCGTGCGTGTTTCTCAATCGCTCCGGCGCCTTTGGCAGCTTGCATGCCAACCTTCAGGCGACGCTGGCGGGGGTGTTGCAGTACGCCAATTTCCGTTTTGCCGACAGCTTTTTTCATTACGAATACGGCAGCAGTTTCGTCTATTGGAGCCTGGCGCTGGAGGAGCAGTTTTACCTGCTGTTCCCGCTGCTGATTATGCTGTGCCGCAAGCATCTGGTCTGGGCCTTGCTGGCGCTGGTGGCCGTGCAACTGTTCACCCTGCGCACGCCGTTGCTGATGGTGGTGCGTACCGACGCGCTGGCGCTCGGTGTGCTGCTGGCGCTGTGGAGCGCGCAACCTTCCTGGCAGCGCTGGCAGCCGAGGCTTCTGTGGCGGCCGTGGGCCGGGGTATCAGTGCTGATCAGCGTGGCGTTGCTGATGAGTTTCATGGCCACCGATCGTTTCACCTTCGCGCCTTATCGCATCGGCTCGATTGCCGTGCTCGGCGCGCTGCTGGTGTGGATCGCCTCGTACAACCGCGATTACCTGCTGCCGGCAGGCCACCTGCAACGGCTGATGGCGTGGATCGGCAGTCGTTCCTACGGCATTTACCTGATTCATATCCCGGCCTACCTGCTGGTGCGGGAGCTGATCTTCCGTCTGCAGGCTGCCGGTCTGCCGAGCCCGGCCGGACACCCGATTCTCACCTTGCTGATCGCCTGTGGTCTGATCGTGCTGCTCAGCGAGCTGAACTACCGCTTCATCGAAATGCCGATGCGCAATCGCGGTGCCGCTTTGGTGCGGCGCCTCGATACATCCCGAACCGCCGTTTCAACTCCCGGAGCCACCTCATGCTGAGCCTCTTGAAAAAACTCACGGCGGCGACGCCTGCAGCGGCCCCCGCGCAACCTGTTGCTCCGGTGGCGTCCAAGGTCGATCCGTACATGCTCGGCCTCTACGACGCCAAGCTCAGCGGCTGGTTCAACCAGGAGACCGGCGAACTGTTCAAGGGCTTTCAGGTGACCGCCGATGACACCTTGCTCGATGTCGGCTGTGGTGACGGTGGCAACGTGCATTTCTGCGGCATGCGCGGGGCGAAAATCATCATTGCCGATATCGATGGCGCCAAGGTCGAGGCTACTCGCCAGCGCCTGAGCGACACCCCGGCGCGCAGCGTCGAGTGCCACGTTACCGACTGCAATCCGTTGCCGATTGCCGACGGCACCGCCACCCGGGTGGTCTCCACCGAAGTCATCGAGCACGTCGACGACCCGGCGCAATTTCTTGCCGAGCTGGTGCGGGTCGGCCAGTCCGGGGCGTTGTACCTGTTGAGCGTGCCGCACCCAAGCTCTGAAGATTTGCAGAAGGACATTGCGGCGCCGGAGTATTTCCAGAAGCCCAACCACATTCGCATCATCAGCGAAGCGCAGTTCAAGACGATGGTCAGCGACGCCGGGCTGGAGATCGTCAGCCACAGCCAGTACGGCTTTTACTGGTCGATGTGGATGCTGCTGTTCTGGGAAGCCAAGGTCGATTTCAGCAACCCGGATCATCCGTTGCTCGAGCATTGGGCCAACACCTGGCAAGCGGTGCTCGATTCGCCCCGGGGTGCGCAGATCAAGCAGGCGCTGGACGCAGTGGTGGCGAAGAGTCAGGTGATCATTGCCCGCAAGCCCTGAGTGCTTTTGTGTAACCTTGCAGCCTGATGTCTCAGGGATCTGCAAGGTATGCGCGTTATTGTCGGGTTGTCGGCCATGCTGGCGGTGGTGTTGCTCTGTGCTTGTGAACGACAGGACGCAGCGCCACTCGATCAGCAACTCTACGTCTGGCAACGACAATGGACGTCCGCTCATGAACTCGCGCTGAAAGACAGCCGCAGCGACTTTTCGACCTTGCGCGTGCTGGCCTTGCAGGCGTTCCCCAATGACGGCTGGCATCGGGCGCGTATCGATGCGCCGTTGCTCCAGCACGATGGCCGGCCACTGATTGCCGTGATTCGCCTCGACGGTCAGCTCAAGGCGCTCGATCAGACGCAGGTGAATGCACAGATCCTTCAGGTGCTGGCTGACTGGCAAGCGCAGGGGCTGACCGTGAGCGGGGTCGAGATCGATCACGACGCCGGTAATGCGCGACTGCCGGCCTATAGCGAATTTCTTGTGCGTCTACGTGGCGCACTGCCGGCCGACTTGCCGCTGAGCATCACTGCGTTGCCGGCCTGGCTCGACAGTTCGCAACTGCCGGCGCTGCTGGCCAGCGTCGACAGCAGTGTGCTGCAGGTGCACGCGGTCAGCGATCCGCGTCGGGGTCTGTTCGACCCCGAGCAGGCACGACGCTGGGCCAAGGCCTGGGGGCGGGTGACTGACAAACCGTTTTATCTGGCGCTGCCGGCCTATGGTGTGGCGCTGTTGCCGGATGCCGATGGTGTCCCGGTGGTGGAAAGTGAAGTGCCACTCGAGCGCGGCGGCCAGCGGCGCGAATTGCTCGCCGATCCGCAGCAACTGAGCCGCTTGGCCAAAGACCTGCGCGAGGATCGCCCGGAACATCTGGCCGGGCTGATCTGGTTTCGTCTGCCGCTGCCCAATGATCGTCGGGCCTGGAGCCTGGCCACGTTGAGCGCCGTGGCCCGTGGCGATGGGTTGAGCAGTCGGCTCGGCCTGACGTTCAGCGATCACGATGGCCTGCAAGACATTACCCTGCGCAATGTCGGAAACCTCGACAGTGCCTGGCCCGCGCGCATCACCGTCAAGGCCGGCGCTTGCGAAGGCGCCGATGCGCTCGCCGGTTACTCGTTGCAACAGAGCGCGGATCTGCTTACCTTCACCCGCCTGCGCGACGGTCGTCTGCCGGCGGGTGGCCAGCGCGCCATCGGTTGGGCGCGCTGTGCATTCATTGATCAAGGAGGTTCGCATGTTGACCCGTAACTGGCCCCGCCATCTGCTTTGCCTGAGCCTCAGCCTGCCGCTGGGTTCGGCGTTGGCCTGCGGCCCGGACTTCCCGATGCGCCTGCTCGACAATCGCGGGCAAAGCCTGGCCGAGCTGCCGGAGGGCAACTTCAACTTCGAGATCAGCCGCCTGGGCAAGACCATTGCCGGGCTGAAGAACGTTACGGCGGCGACGCACAATCCCGACGACATGTACGGCGACGAGAACGAGCCTGCGGCGGTTCGCGAAAAAGCCGAGCAGGTTGGTCTGAGCGCCGAGCAACAGGCGCTGGTCAAGCAGCTGCGTGGCCTGACCGATGCGCGTCAGGTCGAGGCGCAGGGCGCCAGTCTGCCAGCGGAAATCCGTTTGTACGTGGCCGGCGCGGTGGCGTTTGCCACCGGCGATCATCCACTGGCTGTCGAGTATTTCAACAAAGTGCTGGTGCTGCCGGCCGATCAGCGCCCGCTGCGCAGCACTTGGGCTGCGTATTCCCTGGGCCGCACCTGGTTTGCCATGAGTGCCGAAGCAAGCGATGCCATCGAAGCGCTCGAGAATGCGCGCGAGGCCTTCCACCAGGCCCGACAGATGAGTATCGATGGCTTTAGCGATCCGCTGGAGCTGGGGGTGGCCAGCCTCGGTGAAGAGGCGCGGGTGCTGCGCAACGCCGGCGACTGGAACGGCGCCATCGAACTGTATGAAGCGCAGAACCTGCACGGCTCGGCCGTGGGTTACACCTCGCTGAAACAACTGATGAATGAGCTGGCCGAACTGCCCGAGCCGCAACTGGCCAAGTTGCTGGAGCGCAAGGCCGTGCAGCAACTGGTTACCGCTTCGTTGATCAGCCGCATGGGCTGGTCATTCGACGAGCAACCGCCGAACGAGAAAAAACTGATCCAGCTGCTGCAGAACAGCACCCGTGGCAGCCTGGAAAACGCCGATCGACTGGCGGCGATGAACTATCAACAGGGTGATTACGCCAGCGCCAAGGCCTTCCTTGAAAACGCCGGTGACGGCGGACTGGCGTGGTGGCTGCGGGCCAAACTGGCAGTGCGTGACGGCGATAAAAATGCTGCGGCCGCCGCCTATGCCAAAGCTGCGCAGGCTTTCCCGCAGAGCGAAGATTGGGGCTACCGGCGTACTCCGGACTGGGCCTTTGAAACCGTTCAGCCGAAATGCCGGGTCGAGGGTGAAAGCGCAATTCTGGCGCTGCAACGCGGCGAATACTTGCAAGCATTCGTGCAGTTGTATCGCAGCAACAGCATCTATTGGTTCGACGCGGCGACGGTGGCCGAGCGCGTGCTGACGGTCGATGAGCTCAAACGCTATGTCGATGACAACGTGCCGGCGCCGCCGGCATTGACCCAGCAGCAGCGCGACAACTACGTGCCGCTACCGGTCGCCGCCAGCCTGCGCAATCTGCTGGGACGACGCTTGCTGCGCGAGGGGCATTACGAGGAAGCGGTGAGCTATTTCGACAATCCCGATCTGCAGCACAAGGCCCGGCTCTATGGCGAGCAACGCATGAAGGCCGACGCTGCGTGGTGGCCGACCAGACGCGCCAGCGCCTTGTACAACGCGGCATGGACCGCACGCGAGTGGGGCATGGATATTCTCGGCTACGAGATGGCGCCGGACTACGCGACGTTTGGCGGCAACTACAGCCTGGAAAACACCGAGCTGAAAGTCGGGCCGCTGGTGGCTGAGGCTGAGGTGCAGCGTCAGAAGGCCAGTGAAGCGCAGCCGGACGAGCGTTATCACTACCGTTTTGTCGCCACTGCGCTGGCCAGCCGGGCCGCTGATAATTTGCCGCACACCAGCCAGGCGTTTGCTGCGGTGTTGTGTAACGCCGCCGGTTTCAACAGCAGCCTGGAAGAACAGAGCGCGCTGTATCGACGTTACGTCAATGAAGGCCCGTACGTGCCGTGGGCGGTGGACTTCGGTAATCAGTGCCCCTATCCGGATTTCGAAAACGCCGACAAGCGTTACGTGACCCAGGTTACCGACGCGGTGCGCAATTCGTTGCGTCCGTACAAGTGGCCGGTGGTCGGTGTCCTGCTGTTGATCAGCGCTGGCGTGCTGGTGTTGTTCAGTCGTCGGCGCAAGGCCCGCAAACCCTAGGCCTGCTGGATAAACGTCAGGCGCACGGCGAAGCCGATCAGCAGGCTGCCGAACAGCCATTGCTGGACGCGCTGGGCGGTTGGACTGTGTTGCAGCCAACGGCCCAGCGCGGCGCCGGTCAAGGCGTAGGCGCTGTCGAACAGCAGCCCCACGCCCACCAGCAGCACGCCGAGGGTGACAAATTGGGTCAGCACCGCTGCGCCGTCACTGACGATGAATTGCGGCAACAGCACCGAGCAGAACAGCAGCGCCTTGGGGTTGAGCAAATTGGTCAGCAAGCCACGACGAATCGCCTCGCGCCATTGTCCCTGGGTGTCCGTCACGGCAGTTGCAGTGAGGTTCGGCAACAACGTGCTGCGCAGGCATTGAACGCCGATCCACAGCAAGTACGCCGCGCCCGCCAGCCGCACCAGATCAAACGTCCACGGCGCCGCCTTGAACAGCGCGGCCAGACCCAGCGCCGCCAGCGCCACATGACAGCCCCGGGCAATCGCCAATCCGACGGCGGTCGCCAGTGCTGCACCACGACCCTGACGGGCGCCGGTTTGCAGTAGCAGGATCATGTCCGGCCCCGGCAACAGGAAGACCACCGCCAGTGCCAGAAAAAACAACCCGATATTTGCCATGTCGCCGCCCTTTCGTTGTCGATTCGGTGAGCAAAGTTTATGGCGCAAGGGCGGGGCAGGTGCTTGCGAAGTCAGCTTCAAAAAGCCTCGTGATTGGCATAACCTGCTTTCCTTTTGCGCCTTGACCATCAGGATCTGCCAACCATGAAACTCGACGCCTTTGATCGCAAGATTCTCGCCGCCCTGCAGCGCAACGGACGGTTGAGCAATGTCGAGCTGGCGGACGAGATCGGCCTGTCGGCGTCACCTTGCTTGCGCCGGGTGCGGATGCTGGAGGAGGCCGGGGTGATTCGCG
>Ga0153921_1001144_pt1 | contig 12295 bp, 8 predicted proteins | sample TSNJ005MetaG_FD_104691 | JGI IMG/M metagenome (GOLD analysis project Ga0153921, IMG submission 104691) | Attine ant fungus gardens microbial communities from New Jersey, USA - TSNJ005 MetaG | ecosystem: Host-associated > Fungi > Mycelium > Unclassified | place: USA: New Jersey, Brendon T. Byrne... | reverse complement strand
CGTGCCGGCGCCGGTTCCAAAGTGGTGTGCCTGGGCAACCTGGCACAGATCGACACCCCTTACCTGTCCGCGACCAGCTCCGGGCTGACTTACCTGACGGAACGCTTCAAGGACTTCCCGAACGGCGTGCACATCGCCCTGCAGGGTGTCCCACGTTCGATTCTGGCCGAATACGCCGAATCCCACCTGTAACCACGGTCAATGTGGGAGCTGGCTTGCCTGCGATAGCATCACCTCGGTGTAACTGACATACCGAGGTGCCTGCATCGCGGGCAAGCCCGACTCCCACAAAAGCCAGCTCCCACCTTTTGATCTGCGTTGGGTTTACAATCGACGCTCCTGATCAGGAGTACCGCTGTGCTGACTCATCTCGATTCCCAAGGTCGCGCCCATATGGTCGACGTCACCGACAAAGCCGTGACGTTCCGCGAGGCGGTGGCTGAAGCGCGGGTGCGCATGCTGCCCGAGACCCTGAAAATGATTGTCGACGGCGCCCATCCCAAGGGCGACGTGTTTGCCGTGGCCCGCATCGCCGGGATCCAGGCGGCGAAAAAAACCAGTGACCTGATCCCCCTGTGCCACCCGCTGATGCTCACCGGCGTCAAGGTCGAGCTCAGCGCCGAGGGCGTGGACGTGGTGTATATCCTCGCGCGCTGCAAACTCTCAGGCCAGACCGGCGTAGAGATGGAAGCCCTCACCGCCGCCAGCGTCGCGGCACTGACGATCTACGACATGTGCAAGGCGGTGGACCGCGGCATGACCATCGAAAGCATCCGCCTGCTGGAAAAGCTCGGCGGTAAAAGTGGGCATTTCAAGGCGGACCAGGCATGAGCATCAACGTACTGTTTTTTGCGCGCTACAGCGAAGTGATCGGCCTGGACTCCCTGGAGATGGAAGGCGATTTCGCCACCGTCGAGGCTGTGCGCCAGGCATTGGCGGGCGATCCCGAATTCGCGGTGTTGAACGAAACCAGCCTGATGTGCGCGCGCAACCAGGAACTGTGCACCCTCGACGAGCCGTTGCAGGCCGGCGACGAAGTGGCGTTCTTCCCGCCCGTGACCGGAGGCTGATCATGGCCATTCGTGTGCAGGCCCAGCCCTTTGACCCCGGCGCCGAAGTCAACGCCATGCACGCCGCCAATGTCGGCGTCGGCGCAGTGGTGAGCTTTGTCGGCTATGTGCGCGATTTCAACGATGGCCTCGATGTGGCGGGGATGTTCCTCGAGCACTATCCCGGCATGACCGAAAAAGCCCTGGCCAAGATCGCCGTCGAGGCTGAGCAGCGCTGGCCGCTGCTCAAGCTGGAAGTGCTGCACCGCATCGGCGCCCTGGAGCCTGGCGAGCCCATCGTGTTCGTCGCGGCTGCCAGTGCCCATCGCCAGGCGGCGTTTGATGCCTGTGCGTTTGTGATGGACTACCTCAAGACCCGCGCGCCGTTCTGGAAGAAGGAAAATACCAGCGAAGGGCCGCGGTGGGTGGAAGGGCGGGACAGTGATCATAAGGCGGCGAATCGCTGGAAGGTGTAAGTGCATGAGTGCACTTTACTGAATTTAAAACCCTGAGGTTATTTCGTTTTGATTGGGGCAACTGTCAACTTTGACAGTTGTTACCCTTCTCTATTGCGTTCCTAATGCGTGTAAGGCACAGGCCAACAACCCACCGTTGGAATGCACCTGTGGCTTCTCTAGTTGATTAATTTCAATCTCCGCAGGAGAGCATTATGGCCCGGAAGACTGGCAGCTGCCGACTCGCGCTTTTTAAAGTCGCACTTCCCAACGGCGCATCAACAACCGACGCGTTATATGCCAATGGCCGCCATCAATGCGAGGTTCTTATTCAGGTGGTCAAGGAAGTGGTGACGGCGACGGGTGAGTGGGAGCGTACAGCCCTGACCGACGAAGAGTTCGCCAGTATCACGCTGTGCGCCTATTCAACACAGACTGACCAACTGCTGCCGAAAGATTGGCATTGTGACCAACAAAAGAATATATACAGCGCAGGACTCTATCAACCAGAGGGAGAGCCTCAAGCGTCATTCAGTTATCTTGATCCTCAGGTGGACACTATCGTTCGCTACTTGCGCGTAGAAGAGGGGGGCGCGCAGGAAGCCGTAGCGTTCATGGCCGTTATAGACCTGGAGGGAGCGACTTATACAACCGCCTTGGTAAGTGGTCAATCAAGTGATGGGGCGACGGTCACCGTCAAACCAGTGGCTTCTTATGGCCTGCCTATCGATAGTCTTGTGGCTCATGTTGATACGAAGGCTTATGAATACGGATTGACGATGTTGGCTGTTTATTATTGGGTGCTGCCGACAGGCCTGGGGATTGTTGAAAACAAGGGGATTGATGGGCCGGTTGCCTTGCCCAATGAGGGTGATAATTTTCAAACTCTCGAAGTCCGTAACTACGGGGCCGGGTCTCTAAGCGTCAAGATAGGTGTTGTGGTTAACAAAGATTTGCCCGAGGCGTTATTGCGCATGGATGATGTTCATAAAAACCTTCCAATATCGTTCCCCAATCCATTTGTGAAATTTCATGAGCGACCTACGGTCATGCGCGCGGTGAGGCTTATCTCCACGGTCTTTCCAGAGTCAAGACTGGGTAATGGTTTATGGCGGTTGATCGATAACTTTGGCCGCGAGCATACTTATTTTTTAAGTCTGGCAAGTAATGGCGATATCAAGCTCGAGACGAGAGGCGCAGTGGAGTCCGAGTTGCGGGTTACTGAATTTTTTGTAACGCTGCCTGGCGGTGGGCAGTCGACCAACGCCCTTTACGCCAATGGTCATCACCAATGCCAAGTCAATATTGAAGTCACCCTTGAACAAAGACTCCCTGGTGGCCGCTGGGAGCGAGTGCCATTGACTGCTGGTCAGCGAAACAGCATTACCTTGGCTGAATTTTCCGCCGATCCCCACCAGGGACTTCCCGAGGGGTGGGGGTGTGATCAGGAAAAAAACAAATATAACCTGGGGCTCTGGAAGCCTGGCTCCACAGAGGATCTCCCAGAGGCGAGTGCAGCGGCCAGCCAGCAAGATGTTGTGCCGCGTTTTTTACGTGTGGCACCCGAGCATATTCAAACGCAGCGCTTTATGGCGAGCATTACCATCAATGGCAAAACAATCACGACCAATTCAGCGGATGTTGCCGGTTCTGCTGTGTCCTGGGTGATTGTTTCACCTGTTCGCCCCTATCTATTGGGGGTTGATGAGCTGACACCGTATGTAGATGAAACCGCGTATCAGGGCAGTAATCCTACCGTTCTTGTCTCTGTTTATTATTGGACGCCTCCTGCCGGTCTTTCATTTTTTGATAATTTGGGCGTGAGTCATCCAGTGCCTGTGAGTCATGAGGGATACGCCTTCACTACAGCAGTATTTTCTCGTGAGTTCGGTCCGGCCAAAGTGGGAGTGGTGGTAGGGCGAGATGGCATGGGCCAGTCTATTTATATGAGTGATGTTCAGCGCAATGTATACCCTGACAAAAATCCGCGGATCGAATTTAATAAGCGCGAGACTATTATGCGGGCGATTCGTTTTACAGGTCCCATTCCGGGAGACGCACCGTCGGTGTTTAATGATTGGACAGTGAGGGATAATTACGGCTGTGAGCATCGTTATCGATTGGGTTATAAGGCCTCCGGGGGCGCATTGACGTTGTCAGGATGAAACGCACGGGTCGCAGAGTTGTTATTCTTTTAGGGAGAATCTAAATGAAAGCGGGTAGCGTACGACTAGGGCATTTCGAGATCCAGACGGAAACGGCAGAAGATAAGACCAGGGCGCTATATACCAATGGTCGCCATCAATGCAAGCTCGTGGTGCTGATTGCCAAGAACGTCGCGGATGAGTCAGGTAACTGGCAGTTTGCAGCGTTGACTGCGGCTGAGCGTAATAGTCTGACGGTGACTCAGTATGCAACTAACCCAGATGCACCCCTTCCCACCGGATGGCACTGTGATACGGATAAAGATAAATATGATCCGGGGCTTTGGCCCCCGCGCGGCAGCGAGACAAACAGCACCACGCTCTCGTCGTCCCCTGCGAAACCTTCTATAGCAAGTGGCCCGCTGGAGATGGTGGAACGGTATATGCGTGTTAATGCGGGGCAGCCTATTCAATCCTATCGATTTATGGCGCGTATCCAGATAGCCGGTAAAGTCTATACGACAAATTACACTGATGATGACGCCTCGTTTAATTCCTGGGTGGAGATTCAGCCAGAGCGTCCTTATGTGTTGAGAGTGGCTCAACTGGTTCGCTATATTGATAATAGGGCGTTTGAGGATAAAGCACGTAACATTTATATCGATGTGCATTACTGGACGCCGCCACGAGGCCTACAATTTATTCAGAATGTGGGGATCGCTAACCCGTTGAATATAAAAGATGAAGGACGGTTTTTTAATACGTCGGATTTCATCAGCGTTCCTAATGACAAAAGCGGGATCCTTGTCGAAAGGGATTCATTGGAGGAGCGGGTGTTCATGGCCGATGTACAACAAGGCATTTACTCAGGTAATGGGCCTGACATTGAATATCGACGGTGCTTCAAAGTGATGCGCGCATTAAAGCTTCACGGCGGAGTGCCCGCGACGCCGCACAGGGACACCGGACATTGGAGCCTGCTGGATAACTTTGGATGCGAACACAAGTTTCGTTTGAAATTGGGTGGAACGCCCAGTTTGGAATTGACTGACTAGTTCGGTATTTATTGACTGGGTGTCCGCGCTAGGAGATGTCCTCATGAACGTCTACTCCAACGCTTTCAATTTCAGCTCTTACCTCAGTGGCTCTGTCGATGTGCGTACAGGCCAATACTCCAGCCAGATTCGCCTGGTAACCCTGTATCCACAAGGTGCCCTCGAGGCGAGCCGGGACATTACTCTGATGTTCTCGATGATGAACACCTCATCATTGGGCTACGGGTTGGGCTGGCGGCTCAGCAACACGGAGTTTGATATCAGCACCCAGCGCCTGACGCTGCTCAGTGGAGAGCAGTTCAAAACCCAGGCTTTACCTCCCGTAAACGGAACTCTGGTTATCCAGGATCGGAAGCTGAAGGACCTGGTCGTCAAGCGGCCGACGTCCTCTACGCTGCAGGTGATTTACAAGGACGGCACCATAGAAGTGCTGGAGCGCACTGGCAGTAACGTGCCCTACCGCATCGTTGCGATGCTGTTCGAGAACGGTGAGCGCCTCATCTTTGACTATGAGAAAACAGGTTTTCTCGACCGTATCCTCAATCACAAGCAAGAAGAACTACTGTTATTGACCTATTCGGGTCAGCGGTTGGTGACAGCGGATGCGCGGGTCGACGGCGGGCGCTATGCCCGTGTTCGGTTTACTTACACCAATGATCGCCTGACCGGGGTGACAGCCCCCTATGATCGTAGTGAAGCGCAGGGTACTGCGGCTTATGTGTTCAAGTACCGGAAGGCGTTCCGCAATGGGCTGGTTGCGCTCGAGCAAGTGCAGTCGCCGATGGGCGGGCAGGAGCTGATTACTTATGATGAGAATGGCCACCAGTACGCTAACAACCAGTACATTCCACGGGTCATTAGATGGGTGCAGTCGCCCGGGGCCAGCCAGCCGGACATGATCCGAACCTATGCCTACAGTACGGGCAGGAATTTCACCGGCTTCCCGTTTTCCGGCGGTTTTCGCGAAGGCGAAGACAACCTGTATTTGATCGGTAGCGATTACAACTACTGCACCGAGGAGACCAGCCGCGACGCCAATGATCAGGTGCTGAGCGTCACCGAGACCACCTACAACAAGTTTCACCTGTTGACCGAAGAGCTGGTCCGGCGCGAGGGGACGCTGACTAAAACCAGCATTACCTACAACACCAATGATGGCTTGTTTCCCGCCCAGCCGGCCAACCTCCACCTGCCTAAAACCATCACCAAGCGCTATGGACTGGTGGCTGGCGGCGCAGCGAGGGAAGAAATCCAGCATATCGAGACGGATGAATTCGGCAATCCGCTCAGCCGCACCGAGACTTCCGGGATTCGCACCGAATACAGCTATTACCCGATTGCCGGCGAGGGCAGCCGATGCCCGGCGGATCCCCATAAGCTGTTCCAACGCTACGTCAAGCACGAGCGCCTGGTACCCGTGGGCGGCTCACCTGCTGCCCGGCTCACGGAATATACCTATACCCGCGTGCCACAGACGGGCAGCAGCTATTTTGTGCTGCAGCAATCGAGCAGCCAGGCGGGTGGGCTGGCCATGCAGCAGACTTACTACGAAACCCCCGTTGCGCTGGCCGGCCGCTTGAAAAGCACCACCAGTACGGTCGACGGGCAGGCGTTGACCAGTGATTTCAGTTACGTGATTCAAGGTGACAACCTGATCGAAACCCGACGCTTGAATGGGAGCGAAGTGCAAGGAAGGCAATGGCTTGAGGCCAGGCGCACGCTTTCGCTGGTCAATCGTCGCCTGCTGTCGATGACGCGAGACGGTGACAGCACTCTCGACCTGGCATTTGATGTCAGTGGCCGGCTGGTGGCGGAAACGGTTTCTCCCGGCACTCTGCGCAAAGCCGCGCGGCAATACGCCTACCATTTTGCGCAGGAGGACAAGCACGCTCATCTGATCACCACGGATGCTAAAGGGGTCACGGCCGTTACCTATTACGATGGCGCTGGGCGCCAAGTGTCCGAAGCGCAGTGCCTGGGCCTGAATCAAGAGCGTGTCATCAGGACATGGCGGTATGACGCGCTTGGGCAAACCGTGGAAGTGGTCAGCTACGATTACCTGGACAACGGCCAGCGCGTCCTGGAAAGCCCCCAGACCTACACCTACAGCCCTTGGGGCAATGCCAGCACCGTCACTCGACCTGATGGGAGTGTGGCGATCAATGAGTACGACCCGCGCCTCAATCTGACCGAGGAAGGCGTTGTTGGCAGTGAACGGCGCATAACGTATTTCAATGCGCATAACCAGCCGATCAAGGTTGAGCGACTGGATGCCAACGGCAACAAGGTCGAAGTGGAGTCACGCACTTACGATGGCTTGGGCCGTTGCCTGACGTCACGGGACATCAATGCGACCCTCACCGAGTTCAGCTATGACGGGTTCGATCGGCTGCTGACTACCTTGCAAAAGCCCACCGACGGCACCCCGCAACGCGAACGCAAAACCGAGTACGCCCCAGGTACCAGCAGTGGCGACAGGGTTAGCGCGTTCACGGTAGCCGGCAAGCTGCTGGCGACCCGTACCTATGACAGCCTGGGTCGCATGACTCGCCAGGCGCGTGGGACCGGGCAGGCAACGACGTGGGAATACGAGGCCGGATGGCTGGCGCCGGTGGCCATGGTTTCCCCGCGTGGTGCTCGTCAGCTCCTCACGTATGACAAAGAACTCGATGTGCCCACCCAGATTGAGATGACGGGGCTTCCCGAGAGTGGCTACCAGCATGACCCCGTCTCTGGTGCACTGACGCGCTCGGAGAGCAATAAACTGGTCCGTGAGCTGTTTTACGACACATACGGCCAGGTCGAGAAAGAGGTGCAGAGCGCCAATGGTGCGGCATTGACCACCCTGAATCAGTATTCCCCCGGCGGGCGACTGCTTGAACAAACCGGCGCCGATGGTCAGAAAAGCCAGCTTGAGTACGATGCCCTGGGACGTTTTTCGAAGATCACCACCGGCACCCTGGTGATTGAGCAGAGCTACGATACGCTGGGCCGACCTCAGAGCCTGACCACCACCCATGACCGCACGAAGATTCTCACCCGGTTGACGTACGACGCGCTGGGCCGAGAAACCGATCGCACGTTTGAGCAAAACGGCGTGCTGCTGCAGGTGATGACCAGTACCTATCGGGTCAACAGCCTGCTGGCGACGCGGGTACTGACGGATGCGAGTTCAAGGGTGTTGATCGGCGAGACGTTTACCTATGACGCCTACCTGCGGCTCAAGGCCTACCGCTGTACCGGGCTTGAACACCCCAAGGATCATCTGGGCCGGGGCATTGTCGGCGAGGATTTCACCTTCGACAGCCTCAACAACATTACCCAGGTCATCACCTTCTTTGCCGATGGTACCCAGGATACCTGCGAACGCTATTTTACCGGCACCGACCCTACCCAGTTGACCCGACTGACCCACACCCGTCCGGTGCAGGAAGTCACTCTCACCTATGATGCGGCGGGCAACCTGCTAGCGAGCCCAGAGGGCCACATCTATACGTTCAATAGCTTTGAGCAGCTCACTACGGTGCAGGTCGGCACGCTCAAGTACAGCTACCAGTACGACGCCGAGTCGCGCCAGGTCCAGGCATCCCGGGGCGATGAGCCGCCGGTGATGCTCGCCTACAACGGCGAACGCCTGGAGACCCTGGTGGAAGGCAACAAGAAAATCCGCTATGCCGACGGCGGCGACCAAGTGATGGCGCGTACCGGTGGCGTCGACGGGCCGCAAGTGTATGCCAACGATGCTGCCGGCAGTGTGCGCGGCATCTCCGCTGCGGGCCAGGCCCACGTGCGACGGCACTACACGCCCTATGGCGACACCCATATCCGCCTGGATGACGGCAAGGTCCGCAGCATGGCCGACCTGCAATTGCCGGCGTTCAATGGGCAGCGGCTGGATGCGGCGACCAACCTGTACTTCCTCGGTAACGGTCTGCGGGCCTACTGCCCTTCTCTATACATGTACGTGCAGGCTGACCCGACGAGCCCGATCGATGAGGGAGGGATCAACAGCTATGCCTACTGTGCCGGCAACCCGGTCAACCTGATGGACCCCAATGGGCTGTGGCCCAACTGGTTGAAGTGGGTGTTGACCGGGGCCGCGTTGGCATTGGCTGTCGTGTCGCTGGGGTCCGGATCCTTAGCGCTTGCGGCAGCTGTGGCGGCGTATTCGGCGAAAGCCGCTGCAGCTGCAGCAGTCGGGACGACAGCAGCGGTGGCTGCAAAAGCAACAGCAGCGGCAGCGATCATCAAAGCGGGGCTGGGTGTGTCCATTTCGGGGCTGGGGAGCGTAGGAGGCGTTCTGAGTGTTACGAGCTTGAGTATTGAGGCTGTCGATCACCAAATGGGTTGGGACCGTTCGAACCACCTCAAGGGGCTTGGATGGGCGTCGTTCGGCTTCTCTATTGCTTCATGGACGGTCAGTTTTGCGGCGGCTGCCAGAGGGGCTGTCAGCGCCTATACCGGCTTGGCGGCGACGTCCAGGTCCGGTGCCGCCTCTAAGGGAGCGAGTGAGTTCGTGAAGAGTTTTTCGGGCTATGGTTTTCGGTTTTACAAAAAAGCCAAGGATTTGGATTCCTTGATTAAGAGTGAGGTTACGAGTGGCGGCAATAACTTTTCCAAGGTTTTCGGTGTTACGCGCTTTACCGTCAGGACGACCAACCTGGGCCGGGCGATAGAGGGCAGGGTCAACGCCTTGCGCGCGACATCCTCGTCCGGCGACGGCCAATCCTCGTCCGATGCGGGCACGCCCGCGTTCAATGCGGGGGCTGGTGAGTCGACCCAAAGCCAGTCGTACGATACGAGCAGCAGCGTGCTGGATATGCCGGCCAGCAGTTTCGACTATTACCAGTCATTCAGAGACGAGGCCTCGAGAATTCGGCAACCCATCCTGGGGGAATTGTATCGAGGCTAGTCTTGGGTACGCGGCGTGTGCAGGCGCTGGCAAGCCAGCGCCTACAACGGTGGTGCAGGTTTAAGGGCGTTTGCGCTCAACGGCGCGCAGCAAGTGCGTCGGCGGCGTCTCGCAGCTGATCTTGCGGCCCAGCAAGGCCTCGATCGACGGCAGCTGATACGAGTCGTCCTCGCCGGCAAAGCTGATCGACACCCCCGCAGCGCCTGCGCGACCGGTGCGGCCGATACGGTGCACGTAGTCATCCGGCACTTCCGGCAGGGTGAAGTTGATCACGTGGCTGATGCCGTCGATGTGGATACCACGCCCGGCCACGTCGGTGGCCACCAGCACGCGGATCTTGCCTTCGCGAAAGCCTTCCAGGGTCTTGATGCGCTTGTGTTGCGGCACATCGCCGGACAGTTGCGCGGCGTTGACGCCATCGCGCACCAGGCGCTCTTCGATGCGGCGCACTTCGTCCTTGCGGTTGGCGAACACCATCACGCGCTCCCAACCGTTGTCGTTGACCAGGTTGTAGAGCAGCTTGTACTTGTCGGCGCCGGCCACGGCATAGATGTGCTGTTCGACGTTCTCGCTGGCCACGTTTTCCGCTTCGATCTCGACGATGGACGGGTCGGTGGTCCATTGCTTGGCGAGGTTCATCACGTCTTCGGTGAAGGTGGCGGAGAACAGCAGGGTCTGGCGTTCGCTTTTCGGCGGAGTCTGGCGAATGATCTGACGCACTTGTGGGATGAAACCCATGTCGAGCATGCGGTCGGCTTCGTCCAGCACCATCACTTCGACCATGTCCAGGTGCACGTCGCCGCGCTGGTTGAAGTCCAGCAGACGGCCGGGCGTGGCCACCAGAATGTCGCAATGCCGCGCTTCGAGGTGCTTGAGCTGCTTGTCGAAATCCATGCCGCCGACAAACGTCATGACGTTGAGGCCGGTGTACTTGGTCAGGTCGGCAGCGTCCTTGGCGATCTGCACCACCAGCTCGCGGGTCGGCGCGATGATCAGCGCACGCGGCTCACCCATGTAGCGTTCCTTGGGCGGCGGCGTCTGCAGCAGCTGGGTGATGATCGAGATCAGGAACGCGGCGGTCTTGCCGGTGCCGGTCTGGGCGCGGCCGATGGCGTCTTTGCCCGCGAGGGTAAAGCCCAGCACCTGCGCCTGGATCGGCGTGCAGTATGGGAAACCCAGGTCCTGGATGGCGTGCATCAGTTCCGGGGCCAGCTTGAAGTCGTGGAAGCGGGTCTTGCCCTCCTGTGGCTCGACGACGAAGTCTTCGAGTTTCCAGGGGATGACCGCCGGTTTGGGGGCGCGTTCGCGCCGCGGCTTTGGCGCGACTGGCGCAATAGCGGCCTCGACCGGTGCTGCCGGTTCAGGTGGCGTCACCGTCGGCTTCTTCGGCTGGGCGACAGGTGCGGTCCGGCCGGGCTGTTTACCGTCATTGCGGCTGCCGGCAGTCGGGACAGGAGCACTGGGAACAGGCGCGAGCGGCTCAGCCTCGCTTTTGCCGAACATCTTCTTGAGTGCTTTGAGCACGGTGATCTCATTAATTGGTTAAGGAATATACGCCGGCCAGTGTAATGCAAGAATCGGGCGCGGCGTAGTGCGTCTGTCATACGGCTACATAAACGCTGGTTTCAGCCCAGGCGAGCGGCCAGCCAGGCACCGATGTCGTGTATCTCTTGAGGTAACACTTCGTGGCCCATTGGGTATTCCTGCCATGTCACGGTGACACCACGGCTCTTCAAATGCTCAAAGGCGCTGCGGCCCATGGCGTTCTGCACCACGTCGTCGTACTGGCCATGCAGGCACAGGGCGGGAATGCGTTGCTGGCTGGCAGACAATTCCAGCTCGTCGCCGAAAGTCGGCGCGTAGGTGGAGAGGGCAATGACGCCGCCCAAGGGCCCTTGCCAATTTATAAACGCCGTGTGGAAAACCACGGCGCCACCCTGGGAAAAACCGGCGAGGAAAATCCGAGAGGCGTCTATTCCGGTTCTCTTCTGCGTTTCGATCAGATCCGTGACCATGTTGGCCGACACTTCCAGCTCCTCCAGGCTGATCGAACGGGCCGGGCTCATGGCCTTGATGTCGTACCAGCTCGGCATCTCGTAGCCGCCATTGATGGTCACCGGGCGTGTCGGCGCCTGGGGCAAGACGAAGCGCGTGGTCAGCAGGATTTCCTGCAGGGCTTCGGCTACCGGCATAAAGTCGTAGCGATCGGCACCCAGGCCATGCAACCAGATTACGCAGGCGTCTGCGGGCTTGGCGGGCTGAAGAATCAAGGGTTCGGTCATGTCTGCTCCATTAATGTGCGTGCGCTCCGATTGGGTGCGTCGGAACGGTGCGCAGTGAGTTGATCTGTTAAGAGAATGTCGCAAGGTTGAATCTTTTCCTATTGACCATGGGCTGAAACGACTCAGCCATCACTCTGGTACGCGCCTTGCTATGTGTAGGTCGATGTCAGAACTATCTCAGGACGGTAACACTATCAGTGACTGCCGCTCGTGGGATAGCAACTGGAATTACTGCGACAGTCTCATGCTGCTTGACCCCAAAAAAAGCCAACACGGGTCAATATCGCCTCATAAGGGTGCGCTGAGGTTCGAGCTCCGACACAACAAGAGCAACTGGAGGTTTGAATGAAGGTATTGAAATCCACCCTGGCCATCGTTTGCGCGGCGGCTGTACTGGG
>Ga0153921_1001143_pt1 | contig 12303 bp, 12 predicted proteins | sample TSNJ005MetaG_FD_104691 | JGI IMG/M metagenome (GOLD analysis project Ga0153921, IMG submission 104691) | Attine ant fungus gardens microbial communities from New Jersey, USA - TSNJ005 MetaG | ecosystem: Host-associated > Fungi > Mycelium > Unclassified | place: USA: New Jersey, Brendon T. Byrne... | reverse complement strand
GTGCCGCTTGAACAATGGGTGCTGGCCGAACAGGTTCACAGCAACCGTGTTGCGGTTGTAACAGAAGCGGATTCGGGTAAAGGAACAAGAGATTATCATACTTCTCTTACAGGCATGGATGGCCTTATAACGAATAGGAAAAACATACTTCTTGCAGCTTTTTTTGCTGATTGTGTGCCGCTCTTTTTCTTTGATCCGGAAACGGAACTCATCGGCATTGCCCATGCCGGATGGAAAGGCACCGTTCAGAACATTGCCGGGGAAATGATTGGCAAGCTGGCCGGACTTGGCGCCAGGAAAGAAAACATAATGGCTGCCATTGGGCCCTCCATTTCAGGGGGCTGCTATGAAGTGGATGACAGTGTGATCAGCCAGATTGATATACGGCATCGGACAGCAGCAAAAGAGAAGGAAAATGGACGCTATTTGCTTGATTTGCGCCGGCTGAACGCCGAACTGTTAAAAGAACATGGCCTTGCTGAAGCCCATATTTCTATCACGCAGCGATGCACCTTGACAGATGAGGCTCATTTTTATTCCTACAGAAGAGATCAGGGACGCACAGGAAGAATGCTTGGTTTTATCGGCTGGCAGCCTGAATGATTATAAGTTGAAAGGAAATTGGTTATTATGGATGTAAAAAAGAACTTGCAGGAGATTCAGAATGAAATCAGACAAGCTTGTGAAAAATCGGATCGGAATCCAGAGGATATTACACTCATTGCCGTGACGAAATATGTTACAATAGAACGAGCCAGGGAAGCGGTTGCCGCAGGTGTCAGCGACCTTGGGGAGAACCGTCCTGAAGGCCTTATCGACAAACATGCCGAAATCGGCAGTCAGGTAAACTGGCACTACATTGGAACACTGCAGTCCAGAAAAGTGAAGGATATCATTCACACTGTTGATTACATCCATTCGCTGGACAGGCATTCGCTAGCCAAGGAGATTGATAAGCGTGCTGACAGGGTGATTGACTGCTTTGTTCAGGTCAATGTAAGCGGTGAAGATTCCAAGCATGGTGTAGAACCGGAAGAAGCAGCTGATTTCATAGCTGGACTTGAATCGTTCCGTAATGTGCGTGTTGTCGGATTAATGACAATGGCGCCATTTATTGAAGATGAAGCACGCCTGCGCACAATTTTCAGGAATCTCGCCCAGCTGCGGGACAGCATCAGGGATTTAGGCCTGAGTCATGCCCCTTGCAGTGAATTGTCGATGGGAATGAGCAACGACTACAAAATTGCAATTGAAGAAGGAGCCACACATATCCGGATTGGCACAAGCCTTGTCGGTTCGGAATCAAAGAGGTGAAAAAATGAGTATTAAGAATAAAATCAAGTCATTTTTCACAATGGAAGACGAATATGAATACATCGAGGAAGAGATTGAACAGCCGGAAGAACCAGAAATCATGCATAAGACGAAAAAGGATAAAGTTGTCAGCCTGACTGCTTTGCAGCAGTCAAATGCCAAAGTGGTTCTTTGTGAACCGCGTTCTTTTAACGAAGCCCAGGATATCGCTGATAATATCATCAACCGCAGAGCAGTTGTCATCAATCTGCAGATGATGGACAGCGAGAAGGCGAAACGGATTGTCGATTTTCTGAGCGGCACTGTTTATGCACTGAACGGTGACATCCAACGGTTGGGTCCTAAGACTTTTCTTTGCACGCCTGACAATATGGATGTTTCCGGCTCAATCTCCGAAGCCTTTGCAGAAGAAGGCCAATTCAGATAAAGGATGGTAGCAGTGCATGGCACAATTATTCACAGTTTTGTCTTACGCTCTTCAGATATACACGTTCGCAATCGTGATCTATATTTTTATGTCCTGGTTCCCGGGGGCGAGGGAATCCTCGTTCGGCAATCTGTTAGCTAAGATAGTTGAACCGTATCTCGAGCCGTTCAGAAAATTCATCCCGCCGATTGGAATGATTGACTTTTCTCCGCTCATCGCCTTAATGGTGCTGCGCTTTGCAGGAACAGGGCTGCAACAGCTCTTTCTGATGCTTGCGGGGTACTGAAATGGACCTGTATCAGCATTTTAGAAAGGAAGAATATCCTTTTATTGACCAGGTGATGTCCTGGAAAGAGGATGTCGAGCGTGTATATGAAGTTCGGCTTTCTGACTTTCTGGATCCGAGAGAACAGGATATTCTCGCTTCTCTGGTCGGAACCAATCCGGATACAGCCAAGTTCAAGTTTTACGGGGCAAGCTCATATGCTGAGCGGAAACGAGCCATAATCGCGCCGTTTTATGAAGAGCCAAAAGCAGAAGATTTCCAGGTCACTGTACTTGAAGCAGCTTTCCCAGCAAAATTTGTCCAGCTGGCGCACCGCGATGTAATGGGCGCATTTCTTTCACTTGGCATCAAGCGCAAGAAATTGGGGGACATTGCGATTGATGAAGGAAAGATTCAGATTGCTGTTGCAGCTGAGATCGCGTCCTATGTCACGGCAAACCTGACGATGATCAAGCATGCGAAGATCAGGCTTGAAGAAGTGCCCGCTGACAGATTCCGCATTGAGCCGGGGGAATGGAAAGAAGCAGACAAGACCGTATCTTCTCTCAGGCTTGATACGGTTCTTGGTGAAATATATAAGCTGTCGAGAAAAGATGCACAGGAAGCGATCTCAAAAGGGATTGTCAAAGTCAACTACAGGACAGTGGAAGATGCGAAATTTGCGCTGCATCCAGGTGACCTCATTTCACTTAGGGGAAAAGGGCGCAGCAAGCTTATTTCTGTTAACGGTGAAACTAAAAAAGAAAAGCTGAGAATTTCTATTGCGCGGCTTGAATAGGCAGTTCGTGTCTGAAAATGTCTGTTCACAGCTAAAAAGATAATGAAATGTCAGTTTGGATGCGCTATAATTTACGCAGACGAGGTGGCTGACTGATGCCATTAACACCGCTTGATATTCATAACAAAGAATTTGCGAGCCGTTTTCGCGGTTATGACGAAGATGAAGTGAATGAGTTTCTTGACCGTGTCATCAAAGATTACGAAGCTGTAATCCGGGAACGGAACGAACTTCAGGGCAGGCTCAAAGAGCTGGAAGAACGGCTCGGCCATTTTACGAACATCGAAGATACGCTGAACAAGTCCATTCTTGTTGCTCAGGAGACGGCTCAGGAACTGCGTGGTAATGCTGAGAAGGAAGCAAAGCTGATCATTAAGGAAGCTGAGAAGAATGCAGACAGGATCATTAATGAATCATTAAGCAGATCCCGAAGCATTGCACTTGAAACCGAAGAGCTGAAAAAACAGGCCAAAGTGTTCCGCACACGCTTGAAAATGCTGATTGAAGCACAGCTTGAATTGATCCGCACGGATGATTGGGACCGCGTCCTGACAGCTGACCTCGATAACCTGGAGCCAGACGAAGACTGATACTTGACTTGAGCCGGTTTCTTACATATAATTTTTAGAAAACTATTAATAGAATATAATGAACGATGATAGAGACAGTAGGAAAGAAACAGCCGTGTGCAGCGAGTTGGGAATGGTGGGAGCCCAGTCCGGCGTTCTTTTTGAAGATCACTCTGGAGGATCCTTCTGAACAGCTGCGGCAAAGTAGGAGTGGGCGTGTCATTCACGTTACGGATGCATATTAAATGACATGAGTCTGTTTTTTAATAAGGGTGGTATGCGAGTCTTCTCGTCCCTTTTGGGATGTGGAGGACTTTTTTATACTCTTAATTGGCCGTCAGCCGCAAGCTGGCGGATGGAAGCTTATTTTCTCGGTTTCAAGGAACTGATAAAAATAAAACAAGACATCATATACTAGCAGGAGGATGGAACGGTATGGACTACAAAGATACATTGCTGATGCCGCAGACGGACTTCCCAATGCGCGGCAACTTGCCAAACAAAGAACCAAAACGCCAAGAAGAATGGGAAGAAGCGAGCCTGTACGAGAAGGTTCAGGAGAGAACGAAAGGCAGACCGCTCTTTGTACTGCATGATGGGCCGCCATATGCCAATGGAGATATTCACATCGGCCATGCACTGAACAAAGTCCTGAAAGACTTTATCACACGATACAAATCAATGTCCGGTTACCATGCACCGTACGTGCCGGGCTGGGATACACATGGTCTGCCGATTGAAACCGCGCTTGCCAAGAAAAAAGTCGACCGCAAAAAACTGAGCATCGCGGAATTCCGCCAGAAATGTGCAGAATATGCGTTGGATCAAGTTGACCGCCAGCGGACGCAATTTAAACAGCTTGGCGTGTTGGGTGACTGGGATAACCCGTACATCACATTGACAAGGGAATATGAATCGGCCCAAATTCGGGTATTCGGAGAGATGGCGAAAAAGGGCTATATTTATAAAGGCTTGAAACCGGTATATTGGTCTCCTTCTTCGGAGTCAGCTCTGGCTGAAGCGGAAATTGAATACCATGACAAAAAGTCGCCTTCCATTTATGTTTCGTTTGAAGTGACAGATGGAAAGGGTGTCCTGGACGGTGGGGAAAAATTCATCATCTGGACAACGACGCCATGGACAATTCCGGCGAACCTTGGAATCAGCATCCACCCAAATCTTTCTTATTCCGTTGTAGCCGTAAACGGGGAAAAGTATGTTGTAGCCAAAGACCTGCTTGATGCTGTAGCAGATGAGTTGGACTGGTCCGGTTATGAAACTGTTAAAACATTCAAGGGCGAGGAAGCAGATAAAGTGGTTGCCAAGCATCCATTCTATGACCGCGATTCCATCGTCATGCTCGGTGAGCATGTCACTATTGAAGCAGGAACAGGTGTCGTACACACAGCTCCAGGCCACGGGGAAGACGATTTCTTCGTCAGCAAAAAGTATGGCCTTGACGTCCTTTGCCCTGTGGATGACAAAGGATACTTTACGAAAGAAGCACCAGGCTTTGAAGGCTTGTATTATGATGATGCCAATAAGCTGATCACTGAGAAGCTTGATGAAATTGGCGCATTGCTGAAACTGAAATTCATCACGCACTCTTATCCGCATGACTGGCGAACGAAAAAACCAACCATTTTCCGTGCGACAGCCCAGTGGTTTGCGTCTATTAAAGATTTCCGTCTCGACATTCTTTCGGAGATCAAAAGAGTCAACTGGTTCCCGCATTGGGGCGAAACGAGACTGTACAATATGGTCCGTGACCGGGAAGACTGGTGTATTTCCCGACAGCGCACATGGGGCGTGCCGATTCCTGTCTTCTATGCAGAGGATGGAACGCCGATCATTTCAGATGAAACAATCGAACATGTTTCTGCATTATTCAAGGAACACGGTTCCAACATCTGGTTTGAATGGGATGCCAAAGACTTGCTTCCGGAAGGCTTCACGTCTGAACATAGCCCGAATGGCAGCTTTACGAAAGAAAAAGACATCATGGATGTTTGGTTTGACTCCGGTTCATCTCATGAAGCTGTCCTTCATGAGAGGCCGAATTTGCGCCGCCCAGCTGATTTGTATCTGGAAGGCAGTGACCAGTACCGCGGCTGGTTCAACTCATCCCTGTCCACAGCTGTAGCGGTTACAGGCGAATCACCATACAAGACAGTGCTCAGCCACGGTTTCGTACTTGATGGAGACGGCCGCAAAATGAGTAAATCACTTGGCAATGTCATTCTGCCGTCCAAAGTTCAAAAGCAGCTTGGTGCCGACATTCTGCGCCTCTGGGTATCATCTGTCGACTACCAGTCGGATGTTAGAATTTCTGATGACATCCTGAAGCAGGTGTCAGAGTCGTACCGGAAGATCCGCAATACGTTCCGTTTTATGCTCGGCAACCTGTTTGATTATGATCCGAGCGTGAATAAGGTAGCGGATGAGCAGCTGGAAGAAGCTGACCGCTTTATGCTGCACCGTCTGCAGAATCTGACAAAAGAAGTGCATGAAAGTTATGACAGCTATGACTTTGCCAATGTGTTCTCTGCCATTCACAACTTCTGTTCTGTAGAGCTGAGTTCCTTCTACCTTGATTTCGCGAAGGATATCCTGTATATCGAAGCAGCGGACAATCATCGCCGCCGCAGCATTCAGACAGCCTACTATGAGATCGTGACAAGTCTGGTCAAACTGCTTGCGCCGATCATTCCGCATACGGCTGATGAAGTATGGGAATATGTGCCTGGCAAGAAAGAAGACAGCATTATGCTGACAGATATGCCGCAGCACCGGACCATTGCCAATGTTGACGTGGCGAAATGGGAGCTGTTCATGAAAGTCCGCGATGATATCCTGAAGGCGCTTGAAGAAGCCCGTAACGAAAAAGTAATCGGGAAATCACTTGAAGCCAAAATCGTAATTGTGCCAAAAGACGACGAAGTGAAGGATGTCTTAAACACAATTCCGCATTTGAACCAGCTGTGCATCGTTTCAGAAGCAGTTGTAGCAGTCAAGGAGCCGAAAGCAAAAGTATACCGTTACGTGAATGTAGCTGTTGAAAAGCATGAAGGCGAACGCTGTGAACGCTGCTGGGTCGTTTCCGATACAGTCGGAAAGGATCACGCACATCCCGAGCTCTGCTCCCGATGCGCTGACATCGTGAATGAGCATTACGGCGCATAAAATGAAAACATCCCCTTTGTACTGCGAAGGGGATGTTTTTTCATATGGATAAACAAGAACAGTGTGCTAAAATATATAGTGACTGCAATTCAGCAGACATATGCAGGCAGCTGACTGCTTTGGTGGACAACTGTCCGTTTATCTTATATTGCAAATGCCTATGGGCATCAGGGGGATTGTCATGTACATATATTATTTGATCGCAGTTTTTGTCATTGCACTCGATCAGGTTACGAAATGGCTTGTCGTTAAAAATATGGCATTGTATGAATCGATTCCAGTGATTGACGGGTTTTTCCATTTGACTTCACACCGGAACAGGGGAGCAGCCTGGGGCATGCTTGAAGGGCAGATGTTCTTTTTCTATGCGGTAACCTTTGTCGTTGTCATTGGCATCATCTATTTTATGCAAAAGTATGGAAGAAGCAGCCGGTTACTGGGTATATCACTTGGACTTATACTTGGGGGAGCGATTGGCAACTTCATTGACAGACTTTCGCGCAAAGAAGTAGTCGACTTTTTTGACTTTAATATTTTCGGCTACCATTATCCAATTTTTAATATTGCAGATTCTGCGCTTGTGGTCGGCATCATCATCTTCTTGATTGTTTCTATTATTGACGAGAGAAGAAAGAAAGGAAACACAGTAAATGAATAAACAGACCCATATCGTAAGTGAAAGCGAGCATAAGGAAAGGCTGGACAAACTCCTTGCCGAATTGAACGAGGAACAGTCACGTTCGCAGATTCAAGGATGGATTTCCGGAGGCCATGTGCTGGTCAATGGCAAAGCAATTAAGTCCAATTATAAATGCGTTTCAGGGGATGAGATCTCCTGGAGTGAGCCTGAGGCCGTTCCGCCTGCCATTGAAGCAGAGGAAATCCCGCTGGAAATTGTATATGAAGACAGCGATGTGATAGTTGTCAATAAACCGCGCGGCATGGTCGTTCATCCGTCCGCAGGCCATTACAGCGGCACACTTGTTAACGCCCTGCTCTGGCATTGCAAAGACTTGTCCGGCATCAATGGCGTAGAAAGACCGGGCATTGTGCACCGGATTGACAAGGATACGAGTGGCCTGCTTGTCGTTGCCAAAAACGACTTGGCCCATGCATCACTTGCCGATCAGCTTGTGCATAAAACCGTTTCCCGAAAATATATTGCTGTCGTGCATGGTGTTATCGAGCATGAAACAGGTTTAATTGATGCGCCGATCGCCAGAGATCCGAAAGACCGGCAGCGAATGGGAATTGTACAGGGCGGCAAGCAGGCGATCACTCATTTTCGTGTACTGGAACGTTTTGAGAACTACACATATGTCGAATGCCGTCTTGAAACTGGGCGGACCCACCAGATTCGTGTTCATATGAAATATATCGGCCATCCGCTTGTCGGCGATCCTAAATACGGACCGCGCAAGACGCTTGATATTGGCGGCCAGGCACTGCATGCACGGGAGATTGCATTTGTCCACCCAAGGACAGGTGAAACCTTGCATTTCACGGCAGAACCGCCTGCTTATTTTGGCGAGCTTCTGGCAAGACTCGACAAATTGGCTTGACAGACGGCAAGTGGTTTGAAATAATGAATACAGTTCAAATGATCCTTTAACATAGTCCAGAGAGGCTAGGAAGGAAGCGGGATGCGTATGCCCAGGGCATGCGCTGAAAAGGCGCCCTTTTTTCCTCTATGGAAAAGGGTGCCTTTTTATATGCCAGTGTAAGGGATCGGCGAAAGGTGAGACAGCAATTGTACAAGAAAACAGTCGTACTGGATTCATCTGCAATCAACCGCGGTTTGACAAGGATTGCCCATGAGATCCTTGAAAAGAACAAAGGCGGAGAGAATCTCCTTCTTGTCGGCATCAAAACACGCGGCATTCCTCTGGCAAAAAGACTGCAGGAGCGGATCAGGCAAATTGAGAATATCGATGTGCCGATGGGCGAATTGGACATTACGCTGTACCGCGACGATCTGGAAAAAGCAACACCGAGTGAAGAACCGGAACTCAGAGGAACCGAGATCGGCACAGAGCTTGAAGGGAAGAAAGTCATCCTGGTTGATGATGTTCTGTATACGGGGCGAACAGTCCGGGCAGCAATGGATGCCGTGATGGACATTGGCCGGCCTTCCCACATTCAGCTTGCCGTTCTGGTAGACAGAGGACACCGGGAGTTGCCGATCCGGGCAGATTATGTAGGCAAAAATATACCGACTTCTGATGAAGAAGTTGTCATTGTTGAACTGGCTGAATCTGATGATACAGACGAAGTCAGCATCTATCAGAAAAACAATTAACAAACCTTTAATTAAATCCAGAGAGATTTAAAAGGTTGCACTGGTTTTTCGCATGTGAACTTGCACGCGGAGCCTCTTTGCAGCCTTTTGCAAAGAGGCTTTTTTGCTGTAACAGACCTTTTGGGGGAAACATAAAGGCAGGAACCTCTTTGAAACGAAATTTGTCCGCTTACTTAAGGAGGCAGCTATGGAACATTTTATTTCTGCAAGCCAATGGAGTGCTGAACGCATTTATCAATTTTTGGAAACAGCTGAAGCACATCGCAACGACCGTATCCGGATCAAGCAGCAAGTTTTCGCTGCTAATCTGTTTTTTGAACCGAGCACAAGGACATTGATGAGCTTCATTATTGCCCAAAGAAAACTCGGCCTCGAGGTATTGGACTTCCATCCTGAATCATCCAGTGTACAAAAGGGAGAATCGCTGTACGACACAGCTAAGACGTTTGAATCACTCGGTGCGAATTTGCTCGTCATCCGTCATCAGGCAGATACCTGGATTGATGAATTCAGCGCTTCCCTTTCGATTCCCATTATCAATGCGGGTGCCGGAACGCTTGAACACCCGACACAAAGTCTGATCGACCTGGATACGATTTATCAGGAATTCGGAAAGTTTAAGGGAATGAATGTCGTGATTGTCGGGGATATTCGTCACAGCCGCGTTGCCCGCTCAAATGCCATTGCGTTGCAGAAACTCGGAGCGAACGTCTACTTAAGTGCAGCACCAGGCTACGAAGATCCGAATTTGGACTTGCCTTATATTACAATTGATGAAGCTGTTGAAATCTGTGATGTCGTCATGCTGCTTCGCATTCAGCATGAACGCCATAATGAATATACGAACCCGCTGCTCAATTACCATGAAGATTTTGGATTGACAGTAGATAGGGAAAGAAGAATGAAGAAAGATGCGATCATCATGCATCCGGGCCCAGTGAACCGGAACGTAGAAATTGCTTCTTCACTTGTCGAGTGTGAACGTTCACGCATCTTCAAGCAGATGGCAAACGGGGTGCATGTGCGAACTGCGATCATGGTCACGCTATTAAAAGAATGGGGGATTATTCATGAAAATTCTATTGAAACATGCTAAACGTATCGGTGCAGAAGGAAACTTCGAAATTTGCGATGTCCTGATTGAGAACAACATCATCAAAAAAATTGCCGGGTCTCTAGATGAAGCGGCAGACCAGACAATTGACTGTCAGGAGAAACTGCTTCTCCCAGGCTTGATTGATGTCCATATCCACTTGCGTGAACCAGGCGGCGAACATAAGGAAACGATTAAAAGCGGGACAGCAGCAGCAGCGCGTGGCGGGTTTACAACGATCTGCGCCATGCCGAATACCAACCCGGTGCCTGATTCAGTAGAAAATCTTCAAAATGTGAATGCCCGGATTGAAAAGGATGCCATTATCCGCGTGCTGCCTTATGCTTCCATTACGAAAGAATTGCAAGGGGGCGGCGAACTCACGGATATCCACGCGCTTGCTGAAAATGGTGCTTTTGCCTTTACAGATGATGGCGTTGGCATTCAGACAGCGGACCACATGTTCCAGGCGATGAAAAAAGCCGCAGCCGAAAACAAGGCGATTGTGGCGCATTGCGAAGACAATTCAATTGTATACGGAGGTGTGGTCCATGACGGTGAAGTAAGTGAACGCCTGAATCTTCCGGGCTTGCCGGCACTGAGTGAATCCGTTCAGATTGCCCGCGATGTCCTGCTTGCCGAAGCAGCCAACTGTCATTATCACGTCTGCCATATCAGCACGAAAGAGTCTGTCCGTGTCGTGCGTGACGCAAAACGTGCCGGCATCCGGGTGACTGCAGAGGTTACACCGCACCATCTGCTGTTAAACGAAACGGATGTTGTCGATCGGGAAGACACGAACTTCAAAATGAATCCGCCGCTTAGAAGCAAGGAAGACCATGATGCGCTTATTGAAGGGCTTCTGGACGGAACCATTGATTTTATTGCAACAGATCATGCCCCGCATGCTGAAGATGAAAAAGCCCGCGGATTTGTTGATTCGCCATTCGGCATTGTCGGTCTGGAAACAGCGTTCCCGCTCATGTATACGTATTTTGCAGAAAAGGGCAAATGCAGCCTTGTCCAGCTCGTTGAATGGATGACAAATAAGCCCGCTGAAGTATTCCAGCTTCCTTATGGTAAAATGGAAGAAGGAGCGCTTGCCGATCTCGTTCTCATTGATCTGGACCAGGAGTATACGATTGACAAGCATACATTCCAGTCCAAAGGCCGCAATACACCGTTCCATGGCTGGAAAGCGAAAGGGCGTCCGGTCCTGACAATTGCAGAAGGCCGCATTGTCTACGATCTTGCTGATGAAGAGAATTAAACAGGCAGGCCGCCAATTCCTGACTTAGATTTTAAGAATAAACCGAGGTGCTGAATCGATGATAAAAAAAGAAGTGATGGAAATTGTTTCATCAAAAGAAATTGCACTTGATACGTTTGAAATGGTTCTGAAAAATGCTTATATCAGCAAGTCTGCATTGCCAGGCCAATTCCTGCATATCGATGTACCGGGACATACACTCAGAAGACCGATTTCCATTGCGCTTGCCAGTCCTGAAGAAGAAACGGTTACAGTACTCTTTAAAGTTCTAGGCGGCGGCACAAAACAGCTGTCCGGTTATCAGGCAGGACAAGTTCTTGATGTGCTCGGCCCAAGCGGAAACGGATTCAGCCTTGAGAACAAACCAGGTTCAAAAATTTTGCTGGTTGGCGGCGGAATCGGCGTGCCCCCGCTTTATTATCTTGGCCTGAAACTGAAAGAAGCGGGCATGGAGATCGTTTCCGTACTCGGCTTCCAGACTGAAGCTGCCGTATTTTATGAGGATCAGTTCAAAGAACTCGGTGATGTTTATATTGCAACGGATGACGGTTCTTACGGCACGAAAGGGTTTGTTACGGATGTCATCACCCAAGTCGGTGCGTTCGACCGCTTCTACACGGTTGGTCCAGTGCCAATGCTCCGGGCCGTAACAAAAACGCTCGACGGCAAGCCTGGCTATATCTCATTGGAAGAGCGCATGGGCTGCGGCATCGGCGCCTGCTATGCCTGTGTCATTCCGGCACTTGATGAAGAGGGTGGCTATAAGAAAATCTGCAGTGACGGCCCAGTATTCCCTGCAAATGAGGTGGCATTATGATCGACTTATCAGTGAAACTGCCTGGACTCGACCTGGAAAATCCAGTTATGCCGGCATCAGGCTGCTTTGGGTTCGGCAAAGAATACAGTAAGTTTTATGATCTGTCCAAACTGGGTGCGGTCATGATGAAGGCGGCGACCGGAAAAGCCCGTTACGGCAATCCGACTCCAAGGGTGGCTGAAACACCGTCTGGCATGCTGAATGCAATCGGATTGCAAAATCCCGGTGTTGACCGTATTATTGCTGAGGAAGTACCATTTCTTGGAG
>Ga0153921_1001141_pt1 | contig 12309 bp, 9 predicted proteins | sample TSNJ005MetaG_FD_104691 | JGI IMG/M metagenome (GOLD analysis project Ga0153921, IMG submission 104691) | Attine ant fungus gardens microbial communities from New Jersey, USA - TSNJ005 MetaG | ecosystem: Host-associated > Fungi > Mycelium > Unclassified | place: USA: New Jersey, Brendon T. Byrne... | reverse complement strand
GATGTGCCGCATCGCTTTCGATCACGTCGGCCTGAACTACCGCGACTACGTGAAGATCGACCCGGCGTTCTTCCGCCCGGCCGAAGTCGAAGTGCTGCTCGGCAATCCGGCCAAGGCGCAACGCGTACTGGGCTGGAAGCCGAAAACCGACCTCGACACCCTGATCCGCATGATGATGGATGCGGACATGAAACGCGTCGCCAAGGAGTAGGTCATGCTCATTCCCGTGATTCTGTCCGGCGGTGCCGGTACTCGTCTGTGGCCGGTGTCCCGCGAGGGTCATCCCAAGCCGTTCATGACCCTGCCCGACGGCCAGTCGCTGCTGGGCAAGACCTACCAGCGGGCGGCAGCATTGCTGGACGGCTGGGGCGACATCGTCACGGTGACCAACCGCGAGTACTACTTCCAGAGCAAGGATCACTATTGCGCAGCCCACGTTTCTCGCCATCGCGGGCACTTCCTGCTGGAGCCGACCGGGCGCAATACCGCCCCGGCGATCGCCGCCGCCGCGCTATCGCTGCAGGCGCTGCACGGTGACGACGCGATCATGGTGGTGATGCCCGCCGACCATCTGATCGTCAATCAGGACGCCCTCAAGAGCGCCGTCGAACACGCGGTCAACCTGGCGAAGGACGGTTATCTGGTGACCTTCGGCGTAGTGCCGAGCGCCCCGGAAACCGGCTTCGGCTACATCGAGACCGGCGCACCGCTGGACGCCAAAGGCGCAGCGAAAGTGCAGCGTTTCGTGGAAAAGCCTGACGTGCAGACCGCCACGCATTATCTGGAAAGCGGCAACTTCCTGTGGAACTCGGGCATGTTCTGCTTCACCACCGCGACCCTGATCAACGAACTGCAATTGCACGCGCCAGAGCTGCTGGAACAGACCCGCGCCTGCATGGACGCCAGTGCCGCGGTGGAAACGGTCGGCTGCCTGCAACAGGAACTGTCGCCGGCACTGTTCGCTGAAATCACCGACATCTCCATCGATTACGCGTTGATGGAACGCTCCGACAAAGTCGTGGTGGTACCCGCCGGTTTCGACTGGAGCGACATCGGTTCGTGGGGCGCCGTGGCGGCGCTGGTGCCCGCCGACGCGGACAACAATCGCGCCAGTGGCGAAGCGATCTTTATCGACAGCCGCAACAACTTCGTGCAGAGCGAAAACCGGCTGGTGGCCGCGGTGGGTGTGGATAACCTGATCATCGTCGACACCGCTGACGCGGTGCTGGTGGCCCATGCCGACCGTGCCCAGGATGTGCGCCGGGTTGCCAGGCAACTCAAGGACACCTCCCACGAAGCCTATCGCCTGCACCGTACGGTCAGCCGGCCGTGGGGCACCTACACCGTGCTCGAGGAAGGCCCGCGCTTCAAGATCAAGCGCATCGTGGTCAAGCCCGGCGGCAAGCTGTCGCTGCAAATGCACCATCATCGCAACGAACACTGGGTGGTGGTCGAAGGCATGGCCAAGGTCACCAACAATGGCACCGGCACCCATCTGGTGGCCAAGAATGAATCGACATTCATTGCCGCCGGACACCGGCATCGCCTGGAAAACCCCGGCGTGATCGACCTGGTGATCATCGAGGTGCAAAGCGGCGAATACCTGGGTGAAGACGACATCGTGCGCTTCGAAGACCAGTACGGCAGGACGGTTTGATGCTGCTTTCTCTGTACCGCTCGCTGCGCAGTTACCGTGGATTCGTCCTCGGCAGCGTCAAGCGGGAATTTCAGGCGCGTTATCGCAATTCGCTGTTCGGCGCGCTGTGGACGGTGCTCAATCCGTTGTCGATGATCGTCGTGTACACGGTGATCTTTTCCCAGATCATGCGTGCGCGTCTACCGGGTGTGGAGGATAGCCTGGCCTACAGCGTGTACTTGTGCGCGGGCCTGCTGACCTGGGGGCTGTTTGCGGAAATCACCTCGCGCAGCCAGAGCATGTTTCTGGAAAACGCCAACCTGCTGAAGAAAATCAGCTTCCCGCGCATCTGCCTGCCGGTGATTGCGCTGCTCAACGCCGGGATCAACTTCGCGATCATTCTCGCGCTGTTCTTCGGTTTTCTGCTGATCAGCGGGCGCCTGCCCGGCATGACCTTGCTGGCGCTGATTCCACTGTTGCTGGTGCAGGTGATCTTCGCCGCCGGGCTGGGGATGATCCTCGGCATCCTCAACGTGTTCTTTCGCGATGTCGGGCAGATGTTCGGCATCTGCCTGCAGTTCTGGTTCTGGCTGACACCGATTGTGTACCCGTTGTCGATCCTGCCGCCAGGCATCCAGCAGCTGATCAGCCTCAACCCGATGACGGCACTGATGACCAGTTACCAGAACGTGTTCCTCTACAACCAGTGGCCGAACTGGCCGTCACTGCTGCCGTTGCTGATCATTGGTCTGCTGTTCTGCGCGATGGCCCTGCGCCTGTTCCGGCAACGTGTCGGTGAAATGGTGGATGAACTCTGATGGGGCAGATACGCGTCAGCGGCCTGGGCAAGGCCTACAAGCAATACCCCAATCGCTGGAGCCGGTTGTTCGAGTGGCTGGTGCCGTTCTCCGGCACCCGGCACCACTTGCACTGGGTTCTGCAGGACATCGATTTCGAGATTCAGCCCGGCGAAGCCGTCGGCATCGTCGGGGTCAACGGCGCGGGCAAAAGCACCCTGCTGAAGATGATCACCGGCACCACGCAACCGAGCTGCGGGCAGATTCAACTGCAAGGCCGCGTCGCCGCCCTGCTGGAACTGGGCATGGGCTTTCACCCGGACTTCACCGGCCGCCAGAACGCGTTCATGGCCGGCCAGTTGCTGGGCATGCAGCTCGAAGAGATCGAAGCGCTGATGCCGCAAATCGAGCGTTTTGCCGAAATCGGCGAAGCCATCGATCACCCGGTGCGCACCTACTCCAGTGGCATGCAGATGCGTCTGGCCTTCAGCGTTGCCACCGCCCGGCGTCCAGACATCCTGATCGTCGATGAAGCGCTGTCAGTGGGCGACGCCTACTTCCAGCACAAAAGCTTCGAGCGCATCCGCAACTTCCGCAAGGCCGGCACCACCCTGCTGATTGTGTCCCACGACCGCTCGGCGATTCAGTCGATCTGCGACACCGCGATCCTCCTGGAAAACGGGCGTCTGGCCATGCGTGGCAAACCCGAAGAGGTCATGGATTACTACAACGCCATGCTCGCCCAGCGCGAAGGCCAGATCGTGCGCCAGGAAATGCTTGCCAACGGCCAGGTACAAACCATTTCCGGCACTGGTGAGGCGGGGATTGTCAGCGTGCGCCTGCTCGACGCCCGGGGCCGCAGCCTGGAAGTGGCGGAAGTCGGCCAGCCGGTGGTGCTGGAAGTGCAGGCCGAGGTACGCCAGGACATCGAGCGACTGGTGCTGGGTTTTCTGGTCAAGGATCGTCTCGGCCAGGCGATCTACGGCATCAATACCCATCGTCAGGATCAGGCGATCACTGACCTGAGTGCCGGTGAACGGGTGACCTTTCGCTTCGCTTTTGACATGCGCCTGGGCAAGGGCAGCTACTCGGTGGCGCTGAGCCTGTCGCGTCTGGATTCGCACCTGGACCGCAATTTCGAATGGCGCGACTACGGTCTGGTTTTCCACGTCATCAACAATCGCCAGGAAGACTTCGTCGGCTGCTCATGGCTGCAGGCACGGACCGAGATCAGCCGTTTCAGTGAAAACATCGAACAACTGCCTGACAGGGAAATCTCGCAATGACACGACTGTTGGTGGAGTGCACTTACGTCTTCGAACACCCGTCAGCCAACTCCGGCATCCAACGGGTGGTGCGCAACGTCATTCAACAGTTGCCCGACGCCGACGGCGAGCGTGAATGTATCCCGGTAGTAATGCTAGACGGCGCTCTGTATCAGGTTAAAAGCCTGGCACCGATCAAAACCCCGAAAATCAATCTGACCAGCCTGCGGGTGAAGCTCGAACAGTGGGCCAACGGCTTCTGGCTGCGCCATCGGGCCTTGGAACGACGCTGGCCTTTCAGCCAGTCGCATTTCACCCGACGAGTGCTGTACGTGCTCTGCCGGTTGACGGCATTCGCCTGTTTCAGCCTGCCGATGCGTGTGCTCGCACGCCTGCTCAGGGGCAAACCCGTGCCCGAGCGCTGCGTGCCGTTGCAACATCGGGCCGGCGATCAACTGGTGCTGCTCGATTCGTCCTGGCACGCCAACTTTTTCCCCCTGGCCGAACGACTCAAACGCGATGGCGTGGGCATCGTTTCGGTAATCTATGATCTGATCCCGCTGACCCACCCGCAGTTTTGCGACGCCGGTCTGGTCAAGGTGTTCAACGACTGGTTCGACTGGATCGCGCGCACGGCCGATGGCTATGTCGCGATCTCGACCACCATCCGCGATCAGGTGCGCCAGGAGATGGTGCACCGGATCGGCACGCAGCAGGTCCAGCAACGCTGGTTCGACTATTTCCATCTGGGGTCCGAGCTGGACCTGAGCGACACCGGCGCGGAAGTCGATCGCAATCTTTTGCACATGTTCAAGAGCCCGGAACCGGTGTTTTTGATGGTCAGCACCATCGAGCCGCGCAAGAACCACGCCTACCTGCTCGATGCCTTCGAGCGCGCCTGGACTGCCGGCTCCAAGGCACGGCTATGCATCGTCGGGAAGATCGGCTGGAAGTGTGAAGCACTGATCGAGCGGATCCGTCAGCACCCGCAGCTGAACCGCCGCCTGTTCATGTTCAACACGCTCTCGGACAAAAGCCTTGAACACGCCTATTCCCACGCCACGGCGCTGGTGTTCCCGTCGCATGTCGAAGGCTTTGGCCTGCCACTGGTAGAAGCCATGCAACGCGGACTGCCGGCGATGGCCAGCGACATCCCGGTGTTCCGCGAAATCGGTGGCGATTACATGGCGTATTTCTCTCTCGACAACCCGCAGAGCCTTACTGACCTGGTGAGGGCAATGGAGCAGTCCGGGGTGTTTCCAGCGTCCATGAGCCTGGACCAATGGCGCTGGCTGAGCTGGCGCGAAGCCAGCGCGCAACTGGTCCAGCGTATCGAGCACAACCTGACCCCTGCACTGCCCGAGAGCCAGCATGCGCATTGCTCTTAACGCACGGATTCTTCAGGCGCCACGCACTGGTATCGGCCATTACGTCGCCGAACTGGTTCGCGCCTTGCGCAGCAATACCAATGTCGAAGTGGCGTTGTTTCATGGCTGGGGCTGGAGCCCGGCCCTGCCGGAAGCGGCCATGCCCGGCTACTCGCGCCTGACGCCGCTGCTGCGGCAGATCCCCGGGGCCTATCAGGTGCGGCGCTGGCTGGAGCAGAAACGCTTCGATCAGGGCCGCAGACACGACCTCGATCTGTATCACGAGCCAAGCCTGTGGCCGCTGGCCTTCGATGGCCCGACCGTGATCACCCTGCACGACCTGACTCATCTGCACTTTCCTGACACTCAGCCGGCAGCACGGCTCAGGGAAATCGAACGACGTCTGGCTGCTGGCGTGCAACAGGCGCAACGGATCATCACCGACTCACAGGCGATTGCCGACGAGGCCCAGGCCTGGTTCGGTCTGCCGGCCGAACGCTTTGTGGTGGCGCCACTGGGTGTCGCCGAGCGCTTTCATCCCCGGGAATCCCACGTCATTGAGGCAGTACTCAAGGCGCACGCGGTGGCTGCGCGAGAATATTTTTTGTGTGTCGGTACCCTCGAACCGCGCAAGAACCTGAGCCTGGCGCTGCACGCCCATGCCCTGCTGCCGGAGGCCGTGCGCCAGCGCTTTCCGCTGCTGATCGTCGGCATGGCCGGCTGGCAGCAGACGCAGTTCAGCGACGATCTGCGCCAGGCTCTCGCCTCGGGGCACGTGCACCTGCTCGGCTATCTGCCCGATGAACAGGTCGCACAACTGCTGGCCGGCGCCCGTGCGCTGGTGTTTCCGTCGCGGTATGAAGGCTTCGGTTTACCGGTACTGGAAGCCATGGCCAGTGGCACCCCGGTGATCCTCACCCGTTCTTCAGCCATGCCGGAAGTTGCCGGCCCGGCGGGCAACTACATTGAACCTGACGATGCACACGGCTTGCGCGATGTGTTGATCCGCCTGATCGACGATCAAGCGCATTGGCAGGCCTGCCGAGAAGCCGGACTGCACCGGACGCGGCTATTTTCCTGGGAACGTTGCGCACAGGCCACCGCCGGTGCCTACCGCCAGGCCATGGGAGGCTGAATGCGAGTGCTTCATTTCTTCAAGACGTACCTGCCAGATTCGGTCGGCGGCATCGAGCAGGTGATCTTCCAACTGTGCGAAAGCGGCGCGCATCATGGCATCGATAGCCAGGTGCTGACCCTCAGCGCCGCCCCGAGCCCGCCCGTGATACAACTCGGCCAACACGAAGTGCATCGCGCCAGACTCGACATCCAGTTTGCCTCCACCGGGTTCTCCTGGAGCGTGTTCAAACAGTTTCGCGAGCTGGCGGCCGAAGCCGATGTGGTCAACTACCACTTTCCGTGGCCGTTCATGGACCTGGTGCATTTCGCCAGCGGCATGAACAAACCGAGCGTGGTGACCTATCACTCGGACATCATTCGCCAGAAACACCTGCTCAAACTCTACCGGCCGCTGATGAACCGCTTCCTTGCCAGCGCCGACCGGATTGTCGCCGCCTCACCGAACTACCTGCACACCAGCGACGTGTTGCAGCAGTTCCAGGACAAGACCCGGGTGATTCCGTACGGTTTGAACAAGGCCGGTTATCCACAGACCGACAGCGAACGGATGAATCGCTGGCGCCGGCAGCTTGGGGATAAGTTTTTCCTGTTCGTCGGGGTCATGCGTTATTACAAGGGTCTGCACATCCTGCTCGACGCCTTGAAGGACGTGGACTACCCGGTGGTGATTATCGGCGCCGGGCCGCTGGAACTGGAGCTGCACGCCCAGGCCCAGGCGCTGGGTCTGCGCAATCTCCACTTTCTCGGGCGTCTGGGCGAGGAAGACAAGGTCGCCCTGCTGCAACTGAGCTACGCCATCGTGTTCCCCTCGCATCTGCGTTCCGAAGCGTTCGGCATTTCGCTGCTCGAAGGCGCCATGTACGGCAAACCGATGATCTCCAGCGAGATCGGTACCGGCACCAGCTACATCAATATCCACAACGAAACCGGGCTGGTGGTGCCGCCGAGCAATCCACAGGCGTTTCGCGAGGCGATGCGCACCCTGTGGGACAACCCGGAACGCGCGGCGGCCATGGGCGTCAAGGCCGAGGCGCGCTACCGGCAGCTGTTCACTGCCGATGAAATGGGCCGCAAGTGGACCGAGTTGTACCAGGAGCTGCTGGAAGAGAAAGACCTGTCTTACGCCTGATCCACCAAAACACCGATCCCCTGTAGGAGCTGCCGCAGGGGGGCGTTACAGATCCAGCACCAGCGGCTGCTCGCTCTGCGCCGGCACCGCGCAGCAAATCAACACCTGCCCAGCTTCCGGCAGGTCTGCCGGTGGCTGTGGATAATTCACTGCGCCGCTGACCAACCGCGTCGTGCATGTGCCGCACGAACCTCCACGGCAACTGAACTCGGGGCGCAAGCCACGGCTTTCCGCCAATTCCAGAAGGCTGCCGCCGTCCGGCTGCCAGCGCGCCTCTTTGGCAGAACGCTCGAACATCACCGGCACCGACGTGATGGCGGCCGGTGGTTGCTCGATGACTACCGCATCCGCGTCCGGCTGGCGCTTGAGCGTCGAGGGCCCGAAGGTTTCGGCATGGATTCGCGCGTCGCGAACGTCCAGCTCACGCAGGCTGTCGTAGACACTTTGGGTAAAAGCGCCGGGGCCACAGACAGCAAAATCGATCTGGTCGTAATCCTCGACCTCCAGCAGATCGCGCAGCAGTGCCCCATCAATGCGCCCATGGCGGTCGAAATCCTCGCCCTCGTGCACATCGGTCTCCGGCTGGCTGAGCAGGCGAATCACTCGTACCGCATCGCCAGCACTGTCCAGCAAACGATCAAGTTCCTGGCGAAATGGCTGATCGGCCAGGCTGCGCGAACTCTGCAGCAACCACGTCGGCCGAATCCGTCGAGTGCGCAGGCCTTGATACACCACCTCACGCAGCATCGACAGCAACGGCGTGATGCCAACCCCCGCCGCCAGCAGCACCAGCGGCCGTTGTTCCAGTGGGGCCACGGTGAAGTGCCCCTGTGGCGCCCGCGCTTCGAGGATATCGCCAACCCGGATCTGTTGGTGCAAATGGCCTGAGACCAGGCCCTCGCGTTTCACGCTGATGCGCAGGAAATCATCCGATGGCGCACTCGACAGGCTGTAGGTGCGGATATGCCTTTCACCGTCCAGAGTGAAGCGCAGCGGCAAATGCTGGCCGGCCTGGAATACCGGCATCCCCGCGCCATCGTCCGGTTGCAGATAAATCGAACGAATGTGCTGGCTCTCCCTTTCGATGCGGGTCACCCGCAGCGGCCGCCAGCGGTCACCCAATGCCTTGGCCTGCAAGCGTGCATCGGCCTGGGCCCAGGTGCCGGTCAGCAGACTGGTGGGCGACATGCCGTCGAAGCGCCAGCGCAACGCCAGTGCCGCCGGGCGCCGCACCAGTCTCTCTACCTCGAATGTCCACAGGCGTTCGGCGCCCTGGAACGCTTCAATCTGCGGCCCTTCGAGGATGATCTCGGTACGCCCGCTCAGTTGCAGCACATCGCCTGTGGAAAAGTCGATGAACAGCAGGCCAGCCTTGGGGTTGAGCAGGAGATTGCCGAGGGTATTGAAGTGCAGGTTGCCGGCAAAATCCGGGATGGTCAGACGGCTCCCCTCGACCCGGACGAAACCGGCTTGGCCGCCGCGATGGGAAACGTCCACCGAACGCTGGCCATCGACATCGACATAGCTGGCGACGAAGAAAGTGTCGGCGCTTTCGATCAGCGCAATGGCTGCGTCATCGAGACTGTTCAGAAACTGAGCCGGACGCGTCTGCGGATCTGTCAGCGGCACACGCTGAAACTGGCGCAGCTGGATGTACTGCGGGCAGTTGCCGAAAGCCTGGTCCACACTCACCTCGAAACCCTGCGCCGTCAGATTGTCGACATGGCCGTTGAGGCGATTGCGACGGCGGGTATGCAGCTCAATGCCGAGCAACCCGATCGGCTCGCCATTGCGCAATTGCGCCGGGTCATCGGCAGCGGGTTGGCTGGCGAAATGCAGGTGCTCGGGATCAGGCGAATGAGCAAACCCCGGCGAGCCTTCGAGCACGCTGGCCCATGGACGCCCGTCAGCATCAACCGCGCCGTACAACAGGAAAGGCAATTGCTGATAGAACTCTCGGTGCTGATCCGGCATCCAGGTGCGAATCACCTTGCGTCCGAAGTTCTCCATGCGTTCGGCAACGCCGACATGGGCCTGCAAGTGTTTTTCGCCAGCGTGCCACGGTGAACGTTCCATCACGCCTCTCCCCGCGCCACCGGCGCACTGTGGATAACTCGATCGGATCGGGCCAGACCCTCAGGCAGTCTTTTGCAGGCCGGCGACGGTGCGCGGCATGCCGACAAAACCGGGCAAGGCTTCAACCCGCGCCAGCCAGGCACGCACGTTGGCGTAGTCGTCCAGCGACACGTTGCCTTCCGGCGCATGAGCGATGTAGCTGTAGGCGGAAACGTCGGCGATGGTTGGCTCACTGCCCGCCAGATACGCGGTTTTGCCCAGTTCCAGCTCCATTACCTTGAGCAGGTTGTGCGCACGGGTGATCAGTTCTTCGGCGTTCAGTTGCGCACCAAATACCGTGACCAGACGTGCAGCGGCCGGCCCGAAGGCAATCGGCCCCGCCGCCACCGACAACCAGCGCTGGACCCGCGCAGCGCCCAGCGGATCGGTCGGCAGCCAGCGGCCATTGCCGTACTTGAGCGCCAGATAGACCAGAATGGCGTTGGAATCGGCCAGTACCACACCGCCATCGTCAATCGCCGGCACCTGACCAAAACTGTTGATCGCCAGATACGGGGCCTGCTTGTGTTCCCCCTTGGCCAGATCGACCAGGATCAGTTCGGTCGGCAGTTGCAGCAGGGACAACATCAGCTCCACCCGATGGGCGTGGCCGGAACGCGGGAAGTTGTAGAGTTTGATCGCTTGCATGGTCGACTCCGCTTAAAAGCGCCGGTTCGGGATGGCAGCGCACTGGACGCCATCTTCTACCCGTCCTCAAAGCAACGGAATCACCAGCAATCGCAATCGATTATTTCACCTGATGAAATAACGCCGCGTTCTGCAGCGCCGGGTGCTCGCGCAAGACTTTCACCGCATAGTCGACAAAACTGCGCACCCGCGCTGGCGCCTTGCGTCCGCCTTGATACACCACGTGGATCGGCAATGGCGGCAGTTCGAAGTCGGCGAGGACAATTTCCAGCTCACCGGAGGCGACCTTGCCGGCGACTTGATAGGACAACACCCGGGTCAGTCCCAAGCCCAGGCAGGCCGCGGCGATCGCTGCCTGATTGGCGGTCACCACCAGCCTCGGTTCGGGCCGCACGCTGATCGCTTCGCCCTGATCGAGAAACGGCCAGTTGCGCAACTGGCCAATGGACGAGGTCGCCACCACCGGGGCACCGGCCAGGGCCTGCGGGTGCGCGGGACGACCATGCTCTGTCAGAAAGTCCGGTGAACCACAGATCACCCGCCGCACTTCGCCCACGCGGATCGCGTGCTGGTTGCTGTCCGGCAAGTCTCCGATGCGCACCGCCACATCGATGCCCTCCTCGACCATGCTGACGACCCGATCGACCAACAACGCGTTGATGGCAACGTCCGGGTATTGCGTCAGATAACCGGCCATCACTGGCGTGACAAACAGCTCGCCGAACAGTACCGGCGCAGTCACCGTCAATTGCCCACGGGGCTGACTGTGGCTGCCTGCAGCGGAGTCTTCCGCTTCCTGCACCTCAGCGAGAATTCTCCGACAGTCTTCCAGGTAACGCTGGCCGGCCTCGCTCAGATGCACGCTGCGCGTGGTACGGATCAGCAATTGCGTGCCAATGCGCAGCTCCAGTGCCGCCACTGCACGGGTAACGCTGGCAGCCGACAACCCAAGACGTCGCGCCGCAGCGGCAAAACCCTGCTCTTGAGCAACGACAGCGAAGACCTGCATTTCCTGGAAGCGATCCATGGTGTCCCCGAAGTGGAAAAAACATCGCGGCGGCAGCGATGGGTGCCGGATGCCATCCGGCAGCGCGGCGCCGGAACGACTGACCGCTTGCCATTATAGGCAGCGCCCGCCCCGGAAAGCCGCGACGCTGAGGATGGCTACCTGTGCATTGCCAACGCAGCGAAGCCCCGAAGAACTGATACGCGGCTGGCACAGGCGCGGATCGCGCACATCCCTTCGATCAACTCAGGGCTGAGACACCGGCTGTTCACCGGTCACCCGCGCAGCCTGCCCGGCCGCCGGTTTGACCCACGTCAGATAGGCCAGCACCAGCAGCACGATCCAGACCACGCCAACGATCAACGCCGCCTGAGTGTCCGGGAAGTAACCCAGCACACCGAAGACAAACAGCATGAAAGCAATCGCCGCCATCGGTGCATATGGCCAGAACGGCACCGGGAACTTCAGCTGCGCAACCTGCTCGGCAGTCATGGAACGCCGCATGGCCACCTGAGTGAACAGAATCATCAGCCAGACCCACACCGTGGCGAAGGTCGCAATGGAGGCGATCAGCAGGAATACGTTTTCCGGAATCAGATAGTTCAGCAATACCCCCAGCAGGAGCGCGCAGCTCATCACGATGACGGTCAGCCACGGCACGCCATTGCGCGACAGCCGAGCAAAGCCTTTGGGTGCATGCCCTTGCTGAGCCAGGCCGTACATCATGCGCCCCGCGCCGAAGATATCGCTGTTAATCGCCGACACCGCCGCCGAGATCACCACAATGTTCAAAATGGTGGCCGCCGAGCTGATGCCCAGGTGGTCAAAAATCTGCACGAACGGGCTGCCCTGACTGCCGATCTGTTGCCATGGAAAGATCGACATCAGCACCAGCATCGTCAGCACATAGAACAGCAGGATGCGCATCGGCACGGCGTTGATCGCCTTGGGCAGGACGCGGTGCGGATCCTTGGCTTCACCGGCGGTCACACCGATGATCTCGATACCGCCGAAGGCAAACATCACCACTGCAAACGAGGCGATCAGGCCGCCCACACCGTTGGGCATGAAGCCGCCCTGGGTCCACAGGTTGCTGATATCGGTCGCCTGACCGGGAGCCGTGCTGATGCCGAACAGCATGATGCCGAAACCGCCGAGGATCATTGCGACAATGGCCGCTACCTTGAGCAACGACAGCCAGAACTCCAT
>Ga0153921_1001138_pt1 | contig 12322 bp, 10 predicted proteins | sample TSNJ005MetaG_FD_104691 | JGI IMG/M metagenome (GOLD analysis project Ga0153921, IMG submission 104691) | Attine ant fungus gardens microbial communities from New Jersey, USA - TSNJ005 MetaG | ecosystem: Host-associated > Fungi > Mycelium > Unclassified | place: USA: New Jersey, Brendon T. Byrne... | reverse complement strand
CTCACGGATCTCATCCGAATATCGCGTCCCAGTGGGCTTCCGTGCCTTGCCTTCGCTTTCCATGCTTCAAATCTCCCGTTACAGCCAAGATCCGAAGTCTCCTACATTTCCGGGGCGGTTCAGGACCGTGCTTTCGAATTAGTCCTGTGAGGTGTCGAGCCGTCTCCTGCCATATCCCTGCCGTTTCGAACAATGCCAATACCGGCGGCGGCAGCTTCGAAACAGTGATAGCGCGACTTAGTGCTGCCGCGGTCACCTTAGGAGTGAACCGGGCAAATGCGGCAACCGCTTCCCGGCGAGTTGTCCATGAGGTGCCGAGGCCCGAATGGTAGAGCTCAGCCAATGCGAGAGGATCGCGAGATATCGGTGTGCCTGAGAGTGCGGTCATGTGTTTCTTGTTTCGTTGCTGCGGCGATTATCTGCCCTAGCAGCGCTACCCAAAGCGGCGAAAGGTGGCGAATTCCTTGTTCTTTTCGAACCGACCGGCTTATTGCAACTGTGCCTGGACAGCCACGTTTGCTGGACGTCTGTCCTAGAAACTTTGTCGATAGTCCCTACGTCATCGATTTTCTCAACGATCGAGGGCGACGGGCAGTGAGTTTTGCCGAAAGTCTCAATATTTATACCGCCTGCCGGGCAAGCGTGTGATGGGCTTCACCAATGAACGACGAAGCATCTGATTACGGATTGCCGCGTCGGCACTCGGGCAAAAAAGCGCGCCGCTTTGAGACGCCGACCTCCGTCGTGGGCACTCAGCATCTCGTTGGCGCGGCGGTTTTTGAATTATTGATCGCGACGGAGCGAAGAAAAGCGCCCTATCGTCGCGCGGTTTCGAGACTTTCGCACATCCGGAACCTCTATGCGGATGCCTCGCCGTCGAGGTCGCGAGTCCAGCTTTCGATGAGCTGTTTCATGCGCTCTGCCAGGATCTGTTGAGATTCGCCATGGACACCCTGAAGACTGAGTTCTGTCCTCCCGTCGGCGAACAACTTCAGTTCTCCGAGAGAACCACCATCGCGCCGCTTGAATTGCACTCTCGACTGGTAATGAACACGCCTCGGACCTCCGCGGCGCGTCGGTGCGTCTGCGGAAGCAGCTTGTTCAAGTCGTCTCACGCTTGCTCGCCCTTCCAAAATCTCTTGAAGCCAGTGTTCGGCTACCGCGGGCCCTCCTCGCTCGAGAATGAGCTTGAGGTTGTAAGCATGGGCAAGACCGACAGTTTCCGAAGATTGAGCCATCCGGCTCAAGAACGACGGAGGCAAGCTGTTGAGAAGGATCACCTTGTTCACATGTGTCGGCGCTTCATTTACGGCCGCTGCAAGCTCCGAGTAGTCTCTGTAAATTCCTTGTTCGAGAAGGCGGCTCCAGGCAATTGCGTCGTCAAAAACCGTTTGCGCGTCGCGCTCCTTGTTCGCCTTGTATGCTCGAAGATAAAGTGCTTTATTCTCTAGGCGCTCCTCGTGCACCTCCGCTTCGATGTACTCTGCGCCGCGTGATTTTGCCGCACGTAGCCGCCGTTCGCCGTCGATAACCACCCACTTTCCCGGGTACTCCGAGAGTCGAGTTACTTTGATAGGCTCAAGTTGTCCGTCTACTTCTAGGCTGCGAGCCAAGCCATCAATCGTCTCGGCGCTGTAAAAGCTTCTAGGGTTGTAGGGGTTCGAGACCGTATCGGCGATTTTGATTTTTTGCCTCGGGGCCAGGGTCGGCGAGTCACCCCTATCATTCGACGGCATTCCGACAACTGTCGCTGCGTCCCTCAGCGCAGTCTCGGCGACTGCGTTCTTCTGCAGACGCGCCTCCGCCGATTGACGTTCCAAAACCATACCGGCTCTAACCCGGCTAGTTAGATTTAATTTAGCCATTCGACACCTCTGCAGCCTCTTCCTCGCTATTCAACAACTCCACAAGTTCGTCAAAGAGAGCATTTATCTCCTCTTTGGCCGGCTTGACTCCTCGAATCCCCCGGACATCAAAAACCGTTCGGCCTAGCGCCGCCGCCTGCGGATAGACCTCTCGCTGTCGTACAGCGGTCCTTAGGAGCAACACGTTGCTTTCCCGCAGCACCTCGCTCATTTGCTTGTGCAGGACCGTTTTCGAGTTCGCTTTACTGACCAAAATCGCAAATTTTCCGGCCCTGTTATGCAGCCGTGTCCGTTCGATCAGTGCCATCATCCCTTCGCTACTCCAAAGATCGAGTGGCGACGCGTTTGTGGGGACAATGGTTGCATCGGCTACTGCCAGGACGCGACCCGTTGTTAAGTCATCAATGTTCGGGGGACAGTCGACAAGTACGACGTCGTAGTCATCCGCTAACCGCCCAATTTCGTTGCCGATGTTTTTCTCAAGTTTCCGGACCGCTCCCACTCGAAAAGGGAGTGGTTTTTCGGGATCGGCTGTCGCAGCCCAGCTCATGCACGACTGCTGCCCATCTGCGTCGGCAACGAACACACGATAGCCAGAGGCGGAGAATGCGCCGGCTAGATTCATAGTCGTTGTCGTTTTTCCTACCCCACCTTTCTGATTCGCGACTGCGATAACGAGTCCCATCGTCGGCTCCAAAAACTGTTTCAAAGCAATTCTCTGCGATTCTACAAGCAAGCGCGGCCGCAATCTAGAAATTACTTTAACTTCTGCATTGCGCGATAGTGTGCACTAATCGCGGTGATGTTTCGATCGTTCTTTGGCAACGTGGAAGGCGTGCGAGCACGGGTCGCTGACACAGTGGTGCCATGGCTTCAGGGCAGCGAACGACCCCGACCAACTAACACTGTGCTGACTGTGATCGTTGACTGAGCGCGCATAGCACGTGGCGGACGAACCGCCGTTGGTGACCCAGTGACGGCTCCGCTGCGGTCAACTGGTCGCTTTGCAATGGGAATCAATAAGAGGAATGCGCGAACTGACCGCCGCGCTCGCCCCAATGCGACGAAATGGGGCTACCACGTGGTAGTGGGTGTCAAAAGGACAGTGCGGCTGAAAGCAATGTCGGGTGCGTTGCCCGGCACGGGCAACTACTATTTCGATGTGTTGAGTGTCACGTGGCAGTACCGCAGCTCGGACTGTGTTCACTGAGGCCAGACTACCACGTGGTAGTCGGCCTCCTAGCCGACCATAAGCGCGCATTCGCCATTGCGCCACGACAAAACGGATGAACTAGTAGTTGTCCAGAAAGGGTTGCGGCTCTCCCAAGCGGTAATCGCGGACGTATTGCTACCGAAGACAAGCACCGGCGTCATTACGTCAGGCAAGCCAGTGGAAATCGCCAGCTCGCACGGCGTTACGTCTTTAGCGCGTGGCAGCGCGGCAGCTCGGACGATCCTCGCCGTTGTTGCTCGACCAAGTCGTTGTCGGCCCGTTGGTCACACGTCTCCAACAGCGGTTATTGACCAAAATGTGCACCGACGCGTGGCGTTTTGAGTCAATAGTTGACCTCGCCGGGTATCTACAGAGCGAATCCCTTTCTACCACGTGGTAGTGCGGTCCGACGGTGTTCGCGGGTCGCGCGCTGTACGCGGTCTCCATGCTATGAAAATTCACGTCTCGATGAACCTTAAATAGGGCAGCCGGCTACCACGTGGTAGAAATCGCCCGGCTGCTCACAAGGGAAGCCGCAACCATCTTTCGCGCGATGAGAAGAGGTGCGAACGGTCGCCCGCTCGGTAAACGGCCGCTGCCGAAGTCGGCCAGTAGCCGTCGATCGTTTCGTTTGCCGCGCCCGCGTCATCGAGGGTCACTCGCGCGAGAGGGGCGGACGGCCGGGTCGTCGCCGCCTGCGTGGATTCCCTTGGTGCGAAAATACGGTAATATGCGAAATAACTAGATCATTGATACGCGTTTTAGAAAGTCAGCAAAGCTTGCCCTCGCAAGTGGGTGGGTAACGTCCGGCCTGCTACCGGGCGACAATTTTCGAGCTTGTCGAAAATGTTTCCCTTCTGGGGAGCCTAGAAACCTGTCCCACACTTCCTGGCGCTCCGTTTCTGGGAGACGTGCCCAGTATTCGTCCATCCGGCTGCCCTGATCCTTGCGGGCCGCAGTTCGACGCCGTTCAAGTTCCCGCTCACGGCGTTGTGTATCCTCTAGCAGCGCAGCCTGCTGCCGCTTTTCACGGAACACTGAAAGCTCAGCCTTCTCTGAGTTCGTTAATAGATAGCGATCCTCGTCGTCACGCAGGGCGCTTTTGAACAGAGAGTACCAGTTCTTTACCGTGTTCTTCTGCTTATTGAAAATGTAGCGATATAACAGGACGTCAGATATCGCTTCAATCTTCTCAATAGGAAAAGCTTCTGCAATCTCTTTGACCTGCTTTTGATTTAGGCCGAATTCTTCTCTAAGTTCCTTGTATCGACCAGGGTCAAGGTACGCCCCCTCGAACGATAATTTGCTCTTGTGGTTTTGAACTATGACGAAGTTTAATGAAGTGACGAACCGCTTCTCACGTCCATATCGAACCGAGGCGAAAATGTCGCCCAGCGACTCAAGCTCCGCTAGCGCCGGTTGTATCACTCTCATGCTCAGTCGCTTGAATTCGGTATACTCGTCTGCGCCAACGCCCATCCTCTCTCTAAATTCGTCGAGCGTCATGTAGCCTGTTTCTCCTCGCCACAAGTTCTCTCGTAACAACTCATACAGGTTCAGCGTGTATTTGCTTTTGAACCGCGCGTTCATCCTCATCGAGACATGATGATACCGATCTGGCGCGGCGTAGAGCCTGCAAAGGAACGCCGGAATCTTGTAATGTAAAGTCGTTCCTTCGATGAGAACATCCTGAATCATCTGCGTTGAGAACCATCGATTACCATCCGGAATCTGCATGAGCGCTTGCTGCATCTCCGACAATGACGCTTTCAAATAGGCATAGTCGTTAACGTTGTGGTCCACTAACCACGATAGGTAATCAAGCGAGACTGAAAAGACCTGTTGCGTCGACATTGTCGGACGCGCGACAAAGATAAGTGCGTTATGCAACTTGCTCTGCAGAAGCTTTAACGGATTTATAAACCGTACTCGCTGACTGACTTTCTTTAAAAGGAGTTCTTCTTTTACTTGGGTAACTGGTACCCCTTCCCGAAAGAGGTCGAGACTCTGCTGATAATTCCTCTTGCCTTCTGATTCGTTACTCAAATAGAGCCGCGCCATGTCGGTTGAGGACAGCCGCTCGAGTAGCTTAGCCTCGTCTTCCTCAGTAAGAACTTCCACGGCATCGCTCCGGAGCTCGGCGAGTGACGAGCTTGTCGACTCCTCCCATGTATCAAGGTTGGAAGGGATTAAAGGCTCAGGGACGACGGCGAGGAGTAGTTGGTTTTCGAGTTTCTTCTTCCTGACGCCCATATCTCCCCCGCAAATTTAAGCGTTACTATGACCCGCTCAGAGCCCCATGTCAAAAAAAGGTATGTAGTCTTCTCACTGCGATTCCCCATAAACGTAGTCCTCACGTCGAGGCGTTTGTTCAATGGCTTTGCGACCGGACAGTGGCGACAAAGCGGTCGTCTATAGACGTAGTCTTTAGAGCGTTGCGGGGCCACAACGGCGCGACACGCAACGTGGGAAACACGCTGTAAGCCCGGCGCGTGGCATGGTTACTAGGCATCAGGCGACAGTGCGGCACATTGAGGACCACATCTATTGGGCGGCAGAAGGAAGACCTTCGTCCTTAGCCTGCAAGGCAGTCGCAGTGGAACGCGAGCCTGACCCAGGACTACGTTTGTTGGGCGCCTCGCCCGCATGGGGCTGCAGACTGCCTTCCACCTCTGGATGACACCACGTTTCATGGGGCGGCGGGGTGCGGACACCGCTCCAGGACTACGTCTATGGGGCACCACGGGCCTAAGGAGCCAGATAAATGTAGTCTTTACGCGGTTATTTGGGCCTCTCTGGTGGTAGCACCCGATAGATGTAGTCCTAGACGCATTGATGAAGCGACTTTCGGCTCGAAACCATGCATCCATGATTTCGTTTTTCCGGCTTGAGGGCGTTGCGGCCCTTGACGCATTGCAGCAACTTCTCTCGAAATCGATCTGATCTGTAAGTATGAATCCAATCTCATCTGTAAACGTGTCCTAACCCATTGATTCTGCGCAAATTCTCAGGTTGAAGGACTACAGTTGTAGTGGAAAGACGCCCGATGGACGTAGTCTTAGTCACTAAGGACTACATTTGTCGGGCGTCAGAAGACTACCTTTGTTGGGGTGTAAGGCTACGGACATAGGCAAAAGGCTACGCCTATAGGTGTAGTCCTGACCGTCGTTGCGAGGCCTAACGCCGTCGACTGCATGCTCGAGGAGGACGGCGTGCTACGAATCGACGCCGCCGGGCATAGAAGTTTCAGCCCGTTTGGTCAGGCACGCACGTTGATTTCAGCAATACCCCAATAGCGGATGCCCAGTTTCCGGCCCGGCTCTTCCGCGATGGTGTTTTGACTCAACCGCCTTCGACGCACAAGAGACGCTCTCCGGAGAGTGTCCCGTTTTCCGGGTGCCACGCGTCACGTCGTTGAATATAAAGGGAAAAGGTCTGTTACAAAACGTGCCGAATATTCACCTCCCCCTTATTCGGCACGCTTTTCATATTACGAAACGACGTTCTGAAGTAATTTTTGCTCATCGCGACCTGCTGCTTCTGATGCCGACTGTGCGCGCCAGACCATGGAAATGGCGCACGAAATCAGCCTTCTTTTGCAATAACAGCGGACGCTCGTGCTGTTCCAATGGTGACCATTCCAAAGGGTTGCCATGCGTCTTTTCAAAAACAAGCGTCGGGCCGCGCTATCGACGGCCCCCGGCTCATATGCAGAGGAAGATCCGAGCCAAGTCATCTTCGAGACAAGCACGAAGCTAAAGCTTGAGGCTAATCGCTGGATGCTGATTTCATTCGGCCTGGTTGTCGTTGCGGCCGGTGCTGTCTGGACGCGGCAGCCTCCGCCGTCGGTCACTCGCGTTGTGGGCGTCTCTGCCGATACGGGCGGGCACCCGATCGTGACCGAGCTCGTCGCCTACAAGCCCGACTCGCAAGCTGTGCGCACGACGGTCAAGGACATGGCCGTTCGCTGGTTCACGATCGAGCCGGTCTTGTCCGACCGCCTTGAGACCTCGCGTATGACCGCCAACATCAATGCGGTGAAGGCGCAAATGATCGGCGCAGCAGCCGGCCAGTTTCGCGACTGGCTGAAAGCCGACACACCGTTCCAGCAGATCACAGCAAACCCGAAACTGATCCGCGAAGTCGACGTGCGCAACATCGCGCTGCTCCAAGACTCGACGGTACTCGTTGAATTCACGACAACCACCTCGCAGGCTGGCGCCACGGGCAAGCCGGACGTGAAGTCGTACGCGCTGACGTTGCGCTATCAAATCGTCGCGCCCACTGCTGAGCAGGCGCTGACGACGAACCCCTTCGGCATCTTCATTCCGTTCTTCCGCCTCGAGCGGACCGCATAAGCATGACCGCAACCATCCTCAATAAACGGCCGGTCATCGGCATGTGCGTTCTCGCTGCCTGCGCAGCGTTCCTCACGCAACCGGCTGCGGCCAAGAAAGCTGCGAGCGATTCGGCGTTCAATGCCGCGATGGTTGCTGGCGACCCGATGAGCCCAATCAATCCATTCAACGGCGGCGCAGCCCCGCTGACGATGCCGGGCGATGCGCGCATAGGCGTGTTCCCCTACAGCCGCGACCAGATTTATCGGGTGCTGACCGCGCCGCTGAAGCTGACGACGATCGAACTGGAGAAGGGCGAGAAGCTGATAGCCGACCCGGCGATGGGCGACAGCGTTCAGTGGGAGATCGATGACGACAAGATGAATCATGTGTTCATCAAACCGCACAAGGCTGACCTGGTCAACACGCTGCATCTGACGACGAATCTGCGTGAATACGACTTCACGCTGATCGCTTCGCCGGCGGGCGGCATGTTCTATCAGACCGTGCGCTTCCAATACCCGCGCGCGCCGATGGCCCGCGTCAGCGCGCGCGACGACGCGACGGCGGACGGTGCTCGCGGCGGTGCCGATTCGGGAAGCATCAGTGTGGCGCCGGACAAGCTGAACTGGGACTACAGCGTGGATGGCCGCGCCGAGTTCACGCCAGAGACCGTCTTTGACGACGGCCATGCGGTCTGGATGCGCATGCCTGCCAAAGCGCAGGAGTGGCCGGTTCCGTTCATTCTCGATCATGGCGATCGCGTCGTTGCGAACTTCATTCGCCGCGGCGACTTCCTTGTCCTTCAGCGTCTGGCCGACGAGATCGTCCTGCGTTCGGGCAAGGACGAGGTCAAGGTGACGCGCGGCCGCCGCCGATTGCTTGGGGTGTTCTGATCGTGGCCAAGAAACCGGACTCGGCTACGCCCACCGCGGAGCAAGAAACCCTCGTCAAAGGCAAGACGCCGCGCAATGCGATCATGAGCATCGGCATTCTGGCTGCGGTCGTGATCGGCGGCCTCGGCTTCTACTACCAGCTACAGGCGACGAACAAAGCCGACGAAGAGGCGCGCATCAAGAAGGCGACCGCGCTGAAGTCGAGTACGGAAGCGCCCACTGCCGCGAACAACAACGACATCGACCAGATGATCCGTCAGCAGCGCGACGCAGCAGCGTCGGAGGCTGCCGCGCGCGCGGCTTCTGAGGCAGCGGCTCCGAAGCCCGCCGTCAAACCGATGCTAACTGGTGCGGACTTCAAGGAAGAAGTCGCAGGCTCGGGCACGGACACGCGCGAGCTTTCGCGCCAAGCGGCGCAAGACGCGATCTATACGTCATCCATCTTCAAACAGGCAGGCGCGTCGCGTTCGGCGAACCCGACCGGTGTACTGCCCGCTGGCGTCCCTTCGTTGGACGAGGTACGAGCTGCCCGTAACGCTGCCGGAGCCAACACCCCCGATGCGATGGCGATCGCCTTGGCCAAGCAGGGCCAAGCACCCGAAGATCGCGACCGCGCCTTCCTGCGCGATGCGGGTTCGCGCGGCGGCATCGAACGGACAACCTTCAATGGCCGATCGACGGGTTGCACGTTGACGCCGCCGCACGTCATTCACGTGAAGACGGTGGAGGGGCTGAACTCGGACAAGCCGGGTCGCGTGGCGTTGATGGTGGACGAGGACATCTATGACAGCCTGCGCGGCGACTGCTTGATGATTCCGAAGGGCGCGTTCATCAATGGCATGTACAGCGCGGACGTCAAAGTCGGACAGGAGCGTCTGCTGGTGGCTTCGACGAGTCTGCGTCTGCCCAACGGCAAGAGCGTGCCGCTCAACGGCATGCAGGGTGCGGACCAGAACGGCTACGCCGGGTTTTCGGGCGATGTGAACAACCACTTCCTGAAAATTTTCGGCGCTGGCTTCATCACGGCGATTCTGCTCAAAGCGTTCGACAGCGGCGCGCAGACGGCGACGACGGCAACCCCTAACGGCGTGACGACTTATGGCAGCACAGCGGGGCAGGTCGCGGCCGCAACCGCTCAGACCGTCCTGCAACGCAACCAGAATATTCCGCCGACGATCACCGTTGAACCGGGCCAGAAGTTCCTGGTGCAGGTGACGCAGGACATCGTCATGGAGCCGTACCATGACTAAGGCATGGGCGGCTGCCTGTCTGTCTGCGATCGCGTTCGGCGCGCACGCGGCGACGATCGATTCGATCATCAGCCCCACGCGCATCGTGGTCGATGACGGCACGAAACGCGCAATTGTTGAGCTACCGGGCGAGCCGGTCTACGCATGTGGACTTAAGCCGTTTCTGGCGTGGGCTAACCGCTTTGAGGGCCAATCGGTTGAGGCCACGGCTAGCGGTGTTGGAATCAGCATCGACGGATCGGCTGTCAGCCTCGAAAGCCTGTTCGTGAAGGCGGGCTGGCTGCGCCCCGCGAGCCTTACCGATGAGGCCCAAGCGAGCATCACTGAGCGGCGTGGCGGATGGTCCTGCGCATCTGCGCAGGCGCCGTTCGACACGATGCACACCTCCGTCGATCCGAAAATTCTCGCTGGCATCGCACTGAATGAGTCCGCATACAACGGTCGTGCATGGCCGTGGACGTTGAATGTCGCTGGTCGCGGCTTCTTCTTCCGCACTCGCGAAGACGCGTATCGCGCGGTCAGCTACTTGATCAGCAAGGGCCGGTCGAACTTTGACGTCGGCATCATGCAAGTGAACTGGGGATACCACGGCAAGCGCTTCGCGAGTGCGTGGGATGCCCTTGCGCCGGCGACAAACATCCGCGTCGCCGAAGACATCCTCAACGAGAACTACCGCCTCACGCATTCCGCGGTGAAGGCCGTCGCGTACTACCACAGCGCCAATCCAGCCCCGGGCCGCGAATACCTCGCGCGCTTCGTGAAGCACCTCTCTCAAATCGGACGCGGTCTATGAAGCACACGCTCTCTCTTCTCACGCTTGCGCTTGCGGCAGCCACCCTAACTGCAGTGGCCGCTGGCACGGACCCGCTCGACTTTGACTATGAGATCGCGGGCAATGTGCTGGAGCGACCGGCACTTGTTTTCAACGATGGCAGCGACACGTACTTCCAGCCGCGCGCTGGTCAGTCGCTGCGCGTGGACGGTGGGCACAGCCAAGGACCGTACATCGTTGTGCCGGGCACGCCCGACGTGATTCGTTACTCGGCCGGCGGCTCGAGCGCCACTGCTTATTGGAAAAAGGCAAATCGCTTCATTGGCGACAAGGCGCGCAGCGACACGCCCTCCGGTTTCTCTGGCTTCTCTGGCCGCCTTGCGCTCATCGGACCGCGTAGCAGCCTCGAAAGTACGCGGCCTCTGAACGCCACGCTGCCGCTCGCGCAACTGGTCAAAGCCTTGGTACCGCAGGGTTGGACAGGATCGGCGCAGAAAGACATCGATCTGACGACCTCGGCGAGCTTCGGCACACGTGATGGCGAGAACTGGATGCAGTCGCTCGATCGGCTGGTGGCCGCGTCTGACCTGTACGCCGACGTCGACTTCAGCGCTCACCACGTAACACTTCGCCGCTCGGCTCCGCAGTCGGTGGCCGTCAACTACGTTGCGCCTGTATCGCAGGTTGAAGCAAGTCCCGCCACCGCGTCATCGAGTGTCACTCCGGCCACGGACCCGATTGCAGATATCGCGAAGAAGACCGACACAGACGCGCCCGCCGCATCGGGGTCCGTCTTGGCCGCGAAGCTGGGCGCGCTGGCGATCCGCGACGGTGACGACAGCCACATTCAAATCAAGTTCTCCGCCAAGCCCGCTACTGAGTTGAAGGTGACCGGGCAAGACGGCAAGTCGCTGCGTCCGAAGTGGGACGACGCGACCGACGTGGTGACGTTCAACCGCGCTGAGCGTTTCACTATCTCCAACGGCACCGACAAGGTTGAAGTCGCCCGTGTCGCCGGAACCGTCTATGAGTTCGACACCGCGAACAAGGCGGCTCTGCAAAGCGTGTTTGATGAAAACGGTTCGACGTTCTTCAAGTTCGCTGACACCGTCGGCAAGGTGACGGTCGCCGACGTGGCGCACATGGGCTCGGGCGAGCAGAAGGGCCGCTTTTACAAATTCAACGGCACCGCCGACCAGTTCATCGTCAACGCCGACGGCAACGTTGTCAACGTGCTGCGCAAACATGATGTGCGGTTCTTCGATCGGCCCGCGTCATGAACCGGACTTTGATTCGCATCTCGACGCTGCTTTGCGCGGCCGTCTCCGCGCATGTGCGTGCCGACTGTCTTGACGATGCCGCGCGCTATCACCGCGTCAGCGTTCAAGTGGTACGCGCCATCGCGCAGCAAGAGTCGGGTATGCGCCCGTATGTGACGAACCGCAATACCGATGGAAGCGAGGACATTGGCTTAATGCAGATCAACTCGTCATGGCTTCCAAAACTGGGGCGCTTCGGCATCACCCGGCAACACCTGTTCGATGCCTGCGTGAACGCCTATGTGGGGACCTGGATCCTCGCTTCGAACATCAAGCAGTTCGGTCCGACATGGAAAGCGGTCGGTGCCTATAACGCCGTTTCCTCAAACAAGCAGCTTATCTACGCCAACAACATTTACCGCCGCCTGCAACGCGCGAACTGACCAACATGACGCCTACTTTTTCTCTTCAAACGCATCGCACCGCGCGCATGGTGGCCCACTTGTTCGCGTGTCTTGCACTGACGACCGTATCGGGTCTTGCTGCAGCGGAACCGGATCAGTCTCGCCTTGCGCCGCCGCCCGGTGACGGTTGGCAACTGCTCTCCGTGAACCGCCCCGGAAATGTAGGAGACTTCGGATCTTGGCTGTAACGGGAGATTTGAAGCATGGAAAGCGAAGGCAAGGCACGGAAGCCCACTGGGACGCGATATTCGGATGAGATCCGTGAG
>Ga0153921_1001136_pt1 | contig 12325 bp, 10 predicted proteins | sample TSNJ005MetaG_FD_104691 | JGI IMG/M metagenome (GOLD analysis project Ga0153921, IMG submission 104691) | Attine ant fungus gardens microbial communities from New Jersey, USA - TSNJ005 MetaG | ecosystem: Host-associated > Fungi > Mycelium > Unclassified | place: USA: New Jersey, Brendon T. Byrne... | reverse complement strand
GAACAACTCGTTGCATCCGCCGATCGCCGCGAGAAACACTTCACGCCCCGGGGCTTCTGAAGACTTGGACGAGTAGCCGACGAGCAATGCATCGGCGAGCAGTTCCACGTACTCGTTGCGCTTCGCCACCCCTGCCGGGCCGGCCACAGGTAGGTCCACCACCCAGGCTCGCACGAACTCCGGTTCGGACGAACACGTCTCGAGATACTTCTCGATTACAGCCGAAAGCTGTTCGTGTAGAGATAAATTGGCGGTCGAGCTTTGTGTCGAGGTGATGTTGGAGACGATCACCTCGATGCCGGCGTCGATCGCCGCGATCAAGCACGCTTCTTTGCTCTCGAACTGCTTGTAGAAAGCTTGACGAGACACCCTGGCACGCCCGACGACATCGGCGATCGTGGTCGAGGCGATCCCCTTCTCCGCCGTCGACGAGATCATCGCACGCAGAATGCGATCGCGTTGCGCGTCTTGGACCTCGTCCACAGCCAGTCGGCCGCGGCCACGCGGCAACCCGGGGAGGTCACGATCGAACGATCCAGCCAGCCTGCGCATACCGAAATCGTAGCCCGCCTGGCGCCATCGGTTCTCTCGCTCACCACGTCTGTGGACCAACAGCCATGCGAGTGGACCGATGTCGAGTGGAATTGCCCCCGAGGTGCTCTGAGGCAATCTCCCATCGCGACACGGTTGCGTCCAGTTCGTCGTTTCTCCGTGGTGGGGCTGCTCCCTGTGACGAGTCCAGCCGTGGTGCGGCGGAGGGCATCGAAAAGCCTCCTGCATCGACGAAGGCCGTCCGCTGTATTGCATGGTCGTGGAGTGTTGCCTCGTGGAGTGTGAGCACGGGTGTGACACAAGCGTTCAGGCCGTCGAAGACCTCGACCCAGGCGTCGCGATCGTGTGTGGCGAAGGTTCTGCCGAAGCGTTCGGACAAGTCGTCCCAGTTCGATTGGTCCCAGCGATTCGGCAACGAGGCGGGATCCAATCCGAGTCCGAACACGAAGCGGTCGTAGTACACGTCTTCGAGGGCCCCTACCGCCATGTACCTGTGGTCTGCGCACTCGTACGCGCGGTAGAACGGGGCAGATCCGTCGAGGAGGTTGGTTCCACGACGGGCTGACCAGCGGCCGGCGTGCTGCCACGATCGGACGAGCGCAGTCAACGAACTGGCGCCGTCGACCATCGCTGTATCCACCACCTGGCCTCGGCCAGTGCGTTCTCTTTCGTGCAGCGCGGCAAGTACTCCTACGAGCAGGAACATCGATCCGCCGCCGAAGTTCCCGACGTAGTTCAGCGGCGGTGACGGCGGCCCGGAAGCCGGTCCGAGCTGTTCGAGCGCGCCCGAAAGCGCAAGGTAGTTCAGGTCGTGCCCGGCTTCTCGGGCCATCGGTCCCTTCTGGCCCCAGCCACTCATTCGGCCGTAGATCAGCCGCGGATTGTCCTGCAGGCAGATCTCGGAGCCCAGGCCGAGCTTCTCCATCGTGCCGGGCCGAGAGCCCTCCATCAGGACGTCCGCTCGGCCGATCAGCCTGCGCACCTTGGCGAGATCTTCGGTCTTGGTCAGATCTGCAGTGAGTTCGGTCCGCCCTCGGAGCATCCCCGCATTCGCATCGTCGATTCCGTCATCTGCTCCCATCGAGATGGGGCGCACGATGCGCACGACATCGGCGCCAAGATCTGCCAACATCAGACCGGCGTGCAGTAGCGGCCCTATGGCCTCCATTTCAATGACCCGGATACCCGACAGCGGCCCGCCGTGCACGCCGCCGGTGGCTTCGTCCTGCATGATCACCCTCGCGCGGTCGGAGTCGGGACCGACTCGGAGCGTGCCGGCTCGGTACGAAAATCTGCCGGGTCGACTCGGTAGGTCATGGCCCAGTAGTCGTTGATCCGCCACGGAAGGACCGACACGACGCGACCGTCCGGGTTTCGGTACCAGTTCTCCATTGCCGGATGGGTCCAGACCATCCGTGCGTGCTGTCGGTCGACGGCCTCGTTGTATCGATTGTTGACCTCGGCCCGGCACTCCATCGCGCCGAGGTTTTCCGATTGCATCAACTTCAAGGCATCCATGATGTAGCGGACCTGACATTCCAGGATCGTGATGAAGCTCCCCCCATGTCCCAGGCCGGTGTTCGGTCCGGTCATGACGAAGAAATTGGGGAAGTCAGGAACTGTGATCCCCAGGTAGGCGCGCGCGTCGTGCTCGCCCCAGATTTCTCCGGTGGACCGGCCGGATCGACCGACGATGTCCATCGGGTAAAGAACGCGCACACTGTGGAAACCCGTCGCCATGACAATGACGTCCAGCTGGTGCTCGACGCCGTTCGTGTCGACGAGTCCAGAAGGTGTCAGGGCGTCGACTCCGTGGGGCACCAGTGTGACGTCGGGCTTACGAAGCATCGTGAACCAGCCATTGTCCAGCAGCATTCGCTTACCAAAGGGTGGATAGTCCGGAAGAGATGCCTCGATCAGATCTGTTCGATCACCCAGCTGATCGCGGAGATAGCGTTCGTAGAACTTGCGATGACCATGGTTGGTCGCATTGATCGAGGCGCTCGGCTCTGGCCAGTCGGGGTCGACCTGGAGGGACGAGTACACCTTGTCGTTGAAGATCCACGACAGACGCGCCCGGTACCACTCGCGATAGCCGGGGATGTTGTCCATCAGCCAATGGACGCCGTCGTCGATGGTCGTGAAGTAGTCGTCGTTCGGTGCGATCCACTGTGGTGAGCGCTGGAAGATCGTCAGCGATCCGACACGATCCGCGATGGCCGGGCCGATCTGCATAGCACTGGCTCCGGTACCGACGATGCCCACTCGCTTTCCGCGGAGCGACTCGGGATCGTCGAGCTCGCTCGGCCACTCGGCGGAGTGGAAGAGGCGACCACGGAAGGTCTCGATTCCCGGTAGATGTGGGATCTTCGGACGATTGAGCAGACCGACCGCGCTGATCAGGATGGGAGCCTCGAGGGTCTCCGGCGACTCGCCCGGTCGCTGGACGGACACACGCCAACTCTGTTTCGACTCCTCGAACTCGGCGCGCGTCACCTCATGACGGAAGCGGACATTGCGCCGGATGTCGTTGGCCTCCGCAAAGTCCTCGAGATATCCCTGAACCTCGTCGCGCTTGCCGAAGTGGGTCGACCAGTTACGAGGGAACGACGAGATCGAGTAAAGGTGGCTCGGTGTATCAACTCCGGCGCCCGGATAGCGGTTCTCCCACCATGATCCGCCGACGTCCTCGTTCTTCTCCAGGATCACGTGAGGGATCCCAGCGCGGGTGAGCTCGACGGAGGCCAGCATCCCCGCGATGCCGGCTCCGATCACGATGGCGTGGAGTCGCTCGTCGCACTTGGCGGTGGCAGGCTTGATCTGCGGACCATTGACTATCTCCGCCATCATCGGCGCGAAGTCCGGCGGTACGGTCTCGCTGCAGGTGAAGTTGAGGATTCGCTCTACTTCCGAGCTGTCCAGCGTCCGCCGGGACGGCTCGTCCAGCGTCCACCAGCGTTCCACTGCGTCGATCAACGCGCTTCGGATTTCGGACTGAACCTCGTCCGGAAGTCCTCCCGTGGAATTGTCATCCATGCCCCGACTGCGCGTGGGTTGATAGCGGGGTGCCACCCACCGCTCGTCGGCGGTCAGCTCCAGCAACACGGCGAGCATGGTCGGAACATTGCCCCGTAACACCGCCGAACGCAGGTGGTCACGGTCCAGGTCAGTGACGATAGTCATGCCATGCAGGCTAACAGTCGTTAGCAACACAGCCAAGTGCGATTTTAATATTCCAATTGTTGCTTGAAAACTTCGCTTGACCCGGGGTGATGCCGATGACAGTATGAGCCACATCATACTAACCGCGGTAAGCATTCAGGAAGTTGAGGAACCATGGATCTGTCGACAAGTGTCGAATCGGATGCCACTGATATGCGACGGAGTTCAGGTCCGCTTGTCCGATCCCTCACAGCGACCCAGTCGTCACCGCTAGGGCGAGCGACGTTGGGCGACCAGCTACGCCGCCACTCGCAGAGTCGATACTCGAAGCCGGCGATCGTGTCGTATGCCCCAGGTGGTCGACGCACCGTGACCACCTACGGTGCGCTCAATCAGGATGCCAACCGGGCATCCCACATGTTCCTCGGACTCGGTGTTTCCCGCGGTGACCGGGTCGCCGTGATGGCCCGCAATCGTGTGGAGTCGATAGTCGCCTACTACGGTGCTCTCAAAATAGGGGCGGTGTACTCCGGCATCAATGTCCTTTTCGGACCGAACGAAGTGACTCAACAGATCGGGCACCTCGAGCCCGCGGTTGTGGTCGTGGCCGCGGAATTCCTGCCGGTACTGGAAGAAGCGCTGGCGGGACTCGGTACCCGCCCCGAAATCGTTGTTCTCGACAGCACGGACGAGTTCGGCGGCCACTGCTTCGATCAACTCCTCGAGTCCTCGTCGCCGACAGAGCCGGATTGTGATGTGGACGAGCACGATCTCGCAATGATCGTGTACACCAGTGGAACCGAGGCGGCTCCGAAGGGCGTCATGCTGCCGCATCGCAACTACCTGGTCTCCACCGCACCCGCGTACACATGGGGACTGCGATGCCTGGACGATGACGTCTGGCTCTACGTCATGCCATTCCACACTATTGCCGGAATCGGCTCCCTGACCTCGCTCCTGCTATTGGGAGCGACGCTCGTGCTCCCGGCCAGCCTCGCGCCTGCCGACGCTTTGCACATGATCAAAACGGAGCAGATCACCGTCCTGGCTCAAACCCCGACCTTCTTCATCTCGCTCGCAGATCATCCTGACTTCGGTCCTGAGACTGTCGGGACCATCCAGCGCTGCCTGACCTACGGAGGTCAGGTCTCGCCGCGAACGGTGGACGCATGGCACCACGCGGCGCCCGCATCGGTGTGGGGCACCTACTGGGGTCAGTCCGAGTTGACGCAGTTGGGCTCCGTCGGCTGGTTCAAGCGACTCGAGGACATTCCCGATCAGGATCCGACCTGGATCGGCAAGCCTGTAGGCCATCTCGAGGTCAAGGTGGTCGATGCCGACGGAAATGAAGCAGAGCGAGGTGAACTCCTCTGTCGCACGCCGTCGGTGATGCTGGGTTACTACAAGGATCCCGAGAAGACCGCCGCTGTCCTCGACGGTGGTTGGGTCCACACCGGCGACATCGTACGTCGCGATTCGGAGGGCAACATGTTCTTCCTCGATCGCAGCAAGGACATGATCAAGACGGGCGGCTACAACGTGTCCTCGCAGGAGGTCGAGCGAGTACTACAAGCCCACCCCGAGGTGTCGCGCGCCGCCGTCGTGGGACTTCCGGACGCCTACTGGTCCGAGGCGGTCACCGGCTTCGTCATCGTCGTAGACGGCAGCGATCTCACCGGCCAGGAGTTGCGAGACCACTGCAAGGCCGTGCTCGCAGGCTATAAGGTTCCAAAGGCGATCACGATTGTGGACGAGCTGCCCACGGACCCTCAGGGGAAGCTGCTCAAGAGAGAACTACGCCGCCTGTATGCAAAGGACTGAAACGCTGAACATCGATCCTGCCAGCAGCGCGACACCCGGATCCGGTCGACCACGGCTTGAAGGTCTTCCAAGCAGACGTGACGACATACTGGCCGCGGCGGCCGAATACTTCGCTGATCAGGGCTACCACTCGGCCGGTATGCGTGGCATCGCAGATTCGGTGGGAATCAAGGGCGCGAGCCTCTACAACCACTTCACCTCGAAAGAGGAGATCCTCTACGCGATCGCGCTCAAGATGACCCGGGACCCGGTCGACGAGCATTTACTCGTCCTCGACGAACCTGGAACACCGGCCGAGCGTCTCACCTCGCTGATCGATGTTCATCTGCGGCATCTAGCGATGAACAGGGTCGAGCATCTGGTCAGCCTACGAGAGATCTCGGCGCTTACCGACGAACACCGTCTGAGGGTGCTCGAGTACCGCAAGTACTACCAGAGGCGTGTGCGCGATGTGATTGCTGCCGGTGTCCGCGCCGGAGAGTTCGAAATCGCCGACCCACAACGTGCGGCTGTTGCGGTGCTCGACCTCATGAATGGTGTGAGCTGGTGGCTTCGAGACGACCACGATATCGAGGCGCTGGTGGCAACCTACGTGGATTACATCGTCGTCGGAATTCTCCGTCACCGTCCCGGAACGCAGAGTGGTAACGGCGGTAGGCCCAGCTGACGGTGACGGCCGTTCAGCTCGAAAACAGGTGATCCCCCTCCACCCGACGTGGAGGGGGATCACTTGTTTTCGGGCTCGATCAGAGTGCCCGCCGCAACAAAGGAACCAAAGCGTCCGGATTCGCAATGGGGTTCGGGTTGGTCCCGCACCAGATGTCCTTGAACGTGTACGTAGCCAGACTGGGGAGGTCGTTTTCGGTCAGCCCGACTTCTCCCAGCGATCTCGGCATGCCGAGCCGCCGGATGAGCGAGTCCGCCAACTCGTGAGCGGGCGTTTGCGGCGCACCCAAGGACGCACTGATCAGCGCCTGGCGATGCTCGTTGACCTCGCGGTTGTACTCGAGTGCGAAAGGCGCCATGACACACGAGGTGTACCCGTGCGGGACGTTGAACGAGCCGCCGAGTGCATGCCCGACGGCATGGCTGACGCCCATGTCGAGGCCTGCGACGATCGCGACCATTGACGACCATGCACCGACCTGGCACATCAGCCGCGCATCCACGTCGTCGGTGTTCTCCTTCACTCGGACGAGTCCTTCGGAGAGCAGTCGTATGGCGTTCATCGCCATCCCGTCGTAGTACCCGTTCGATTCGAGCGAGCCCAGGGTCTCGAAGGCGTGGTCCAGTGCGCGAACCCCGGTCGACAGCCACAGCCACTCCGGCGTGTGCAGCGTGAGTGCAGGATCGAGGATGACAGCCTTCGGGGTCATCGCCGGATGCAAGTAACCCTCTTTGACGTTGCTCTTCTCATCCGTCGACCCGGCCAACGCGTTGAACTCACCTCCCGCCAGGGTCGTGGGCGCCACCACTACCGGGATCTTCGGGGCGGAGAAGGTGGGGGCGGTCACCGATGTGTCGGGATTGACCTGCAGGTGGTAGGCGTCCATTTGCGATGCCTCGCGAACTCCGTGCTCCAGAGTGATTGCAAGGATCTTCGCCAGGTCCGTCGCCGATCCGCCGCCCACGCACAACAGCATGTCCGGATCGGCGTCGGCAGCAACTCGGGTGGCAGCAATGACGTCTTCGCGCGGTACATGGGGTCGAACCGCATCGAACAGTCCCACGAATCGATCACCCAGTGCCTCGATCACCCGAGCGATCTCGTCGGTCTGCGAGTTGAGCGTCCCGCTACATACGACGAAGACGCGGGTCGCCCCGAGCAATTCTGCTTCCTGGGCTGCGGCCTCCGCGACCGGAGCGCCAATGCGGACTCTCTCCATGGACGGCAGAGAGACAAGTGATGACTGCACGGCAATACCATCTTTCTTTCTTGATCCTCAATCCACCACGACGTCGTCAAGAGCGCTCAGCTCTCCCTCGGTCTGTTCAGGAGTGGGATAGAGCGTGGATCCGGCGCTGGGAAATGTCTCGCACCCCGTCGCAGGCTAACAGTGGTTACCCTATAGGAGATTTGTGGCGCACGCCACAATCGATTGTGTGCTTGGCTGGCGAAACCATGGGGCGAGGTGAGTTCAGGGGAGACATTGCAGGCTTGATCTGCACCTATCTATTAATCCCCACGGCTTAGATGAAGAGCGCTGTTGCATCTCCAGTGCCAGACAAGGATCGGTTACGGTGGATTCGATCCGCAAATTATCGAACTACCTAACCGCTGGTTGTCTGTTTCTGGAACCAGTTGCGTGATGGCGCGAGGGTTGAGTACTGGGATGATGTAGCCATCACTGACACTCTGGTGACGGACGCCGAATCCAGTGCGGCACCCTTCCCAACACTCAGGTGCATGGTGTCGACGGCGCGACATGCATCGACTTCGCCGTGGAGAAGCGCCTCGAACTTTCCTTGGTCGGAACAGCGGCACTGAGGTGAACAATTATCGCGAGGCGTGCCGCGGGTCGATCCGGCTGCAAAGGGACTTGGCATATCGGGGACGAAGGTTTCTTCTTCCGAGATTCACTCCGCCGAAGCTGACCATTGCAGTCGGTCCGGCAAAGTTAGTCGAGACCCTCGGCTTCTGCTGGGGCTTCGAGACTGGGCATACTCACGGTAAATCCGCTGCCGCCGCACGACGCGAACTGTTTCTTCGACTGGATGGACCGTCAGCTAGAGGACATGATTTTCGGGGTTCGATTACGTCCGTATCGAAAGGAGGTGCTGCGTTGTCTGCGTGAGCAAGGGGGCACCGAAGAGCAGAGCACGATGATGTTGCGTCACTTCGGTTCTAAGAGCGCGGTGCCACATCGGCAACCGCCCTTCTGCTTGCCGCGCCACACTCGCCGGAGGCTCTGGTTGTGTCACTCGCCCTCGATCAATGGATCTTCCAGTTCGAGAAGCGCGACCTCGTCCGGATGCAAGTTCTCGTTCGGATCCACGGATCGGGTCAACCGGTCGTTCGGACCCAATTCGTCTGGCACCTGGATGATCTGAAGACCTCGTGCCAAGATCTCGACTCGTCCACGGTTCTCGTTGCTCGTGATATCTGCTGCGAAAGCAGCAGCTACGGCGTCGCGTGCCAGAGCCTCCGCCAGGTCCCAATCATGGATGTAATCCTCGACCGAAAGGTTCGCTTCTCGCCGGCTCAGCGCGGCCGAAGTGCATCCTTGAAAGTAGAGAGCGACCAACTCCTGAGCGCCGTCCCACTCCGCCTCCAGGCCGAGGGCTACCGTGTTCTCCCGCAACGCGGATCGAAGGTCGAGCGCGTCAGCTGCTCTCATCGGGGGTGACGCGCGCACCTTGCTCACGTACTCCTCGAACCCGATCGCGGCGACAGTCCCGACGACATCGATTACTGCGGGCCAATTCGGCCCCAGATGGCTGGCGAGGTCGACGTCCGTGATGGTTGTCGACTCGATGTGCCGGACAAGCGAATCGAGCGAACGATCTGCGTCGTCGTAGAGTCCATCTCGTTGCGCCTGACGAAGCCACTCCGCTTCTGCGACTATCGCATCTCCGGGAATCGAACCGGCGTTCTCGAAAGCTTCATCAATGGATAGCTCAGTACCGACAGCGACTTGGGGCCCCCAAGCCGCTCCGTTGACTCGCAAGAGCTGCGCAGCAGTCTGTACCACGTTCGTCAAACGAACCGACGCGTCAGAAGAGCGACGCAACGTAGCTACATCGGGCCTCGACGGGATGGGTTCACACGCTGGATTGTGCCGTCCACGTTCCGCTTTCGTGATGGTCTCTTCGATATTCGCAGAGGATGGGCGTGCAGCGAAGATCTTCGATACACCGATAGCACCAGCAGTAGCCACAGCGATGATCAATCCCGCTGCAACGAATTTCGCCCTCCGGGTCGGTACCGCATGCATGCTCTTGATTCCCCTTCTGTGTGCCCCGGACGATGCGAGCGAAATATCGGATTCTATCGCGAACGCTATCGGGCGCGTGAGACTTCAGTGTTCGGTCAAGCGCAAGATTGTTGCGGGGATCGGGGCGCCATAGGGAGTAGGTGCCTTGAAAGGGTTGCCAGACGACTTCGACGATCGCACAGTCGGGACGGGCACGCCGGGCTCTCGTCCTTGCTGTAAGTCGAAGCCAAGAAATGTCGGTGGACGTAATGGGGGAGCTGCTGCGGGCCGACGGTGATGTTTTGGTAGCCCCATGGCCACAACGTCGAGTAGATCGTGTTCGGTGCCGATCGAAATCCTTGCGGTCGTCACTCTGATGACCCCAAGCAATTCGGAGTACACCTCCTTTCCTCGTCCTGGCGTCAATGATCGTCGGGATGCATCCGAAACGATCGAGCGGCGATGGCAAGCCGCGAGGCGATCTGGAAGAGCTCACCGTCACCGCACGACGCATCGAGGACGAGGTATCGGCGGCACGCGGGTCGACGAGCGCAACGGCAGGGGCATTCGCGAAGAACTGGCCGACGGTAGCGCCCAGTGGGTTCGGACGTAGTCAGGCGCTGACAGGATCCAGGAGGCCGGTAAGCCGTCCGGCAATCAGTGCTTCGGCCTCTGTGACAATTCGTTCCACCAATTCACCCACAGTGGGGACGTCGTGAATCAGTCCTTGCACAGTCCCCGCCGTCCAGATGCCAGCCTCCGGGTCGCCGCTGTCGAACACCGCTCTGCCCCGCGCACCGGCAACAAGATGTCGAACGTCTTCGAAATTGCCGCCACTGGAGAGAATTTCGATAACTTCTAGGCTGATGCTGTTGCGTGCTACGCGAGCGGTATTGCGCAGTGACCTGAAAATCAGTTCCGTGTCGACCTCCGAGGCAGCGACTATCGCCTGCTTGATGTTGTGGTGAATCGGGGACTCCTCGGTACACATGAACCGAGTGCCCATGTTGATGCCGTCGGCGCCGAGCGCGAGGGCCGCCACTAATCCTCGCCCATCGGCAAATCCACCGGACGCGATCATGGGAATGCTGATCCGCTCTGCTGCTGCAGCGATGAGGACGAGACCCGGTACGTCGTCTTCCCCTGGATGCCCGGCACATTCGAACCCGTCGATGCTGATGCCGTCGACGCCGAGGGCTTGGGCTTTGACCGCGTGGCGGACGCTGGTGCACTTGTGGAGAACCTTGATGCCGGCGGCGTGAAAGTGCGGCAGATGGGGTGCGGGAGATGATCCGGCTGTCTCGACAACTTTGACTCCGCAGTCGATGATCACGTTGCGATACTCATCGTAGGGCGGAGGTGTGATCGTCGGGAGGATGGTGAGGTTGACCCCGAAAGGTTGATCGGTGAGCTCGCGCGTTCGGGATATTTCTCGGGCAAGATCGTCAGGTGTCGGCTGTGTCAGAGCAGTGAGCATGCCGAGCGCGCCGGCGTTTGCAACTGCCGCTACGAGTTCTGCTCTCCCCACCCACTGCATGCCGCCCTGGACGATGGGGTGACGAACTCCGAACGTCTCGGTAAATGCGGTTGTCAGCACTGGACATCTCCTCGATGATGCATGGATATCGGTTTGTCAGTTACGTTGTTGCCAAGCCATTTTCGGCCAGAGTGACGCATTCAGCCCATCGACGACGCCCACTCGTTCAAGGCCGGGACTTGCGAGGGCTCAGTTCGTGCCATCGGCGGTTCGGCGCGATAGGGCATGGCAGGCGTCAAATATTGCTCGCCACGTTCGTTGGTGCCGGGGATGAAGGTTCGGTTCGCAATCACATCGTCGGCGCAGATTACCTGGTCGTAGTCACGCACAAGCGCGGCAACCACTCCGGCTGCGGTGAGATGCTCTACCGCCTCAGCGGCGCTGCGGTGGCACAGTTGCTTCTCGATCGTGGCGACGAGGTCTGCACGGTTTTCCACGCGCAGTGTGTTGGTGGCAAACCGCGGGTCGTCGGCCAACTCTGGTAAGTCGATCGCCTTGCATAGTTCAATCCAGGCTCGCGGTTGGTAGCCGCTGATCACCAGCTCGCCGTCGACGGCACGAAAGACGTCTGCGGCAGGTGCGACGCTAGGTTGTCCGTTCCCTTTGCGGCTCATAGCCTTTCCAGACACTTGCCACTCGATCCAGTTGGCGGTCTGCAAGTGGATTGCGACGTCGAGCAGGGAAACTCGGACGGAGGAGCCCTTGCCGGTGCGATCGCGCCGCAGTAGCGCTGCCAGTACCGCTTGGGCGACGACGTAGCTCGTTGCATGATCTATGACCGGTGCGCCCACACGCTGTGGCGGGCCCTCCGCCTCACCCGTCACCGACATCAGTCCGCTCTCTGCTTGCGCAGCGATGTCGAGCCCGGCGCGGGTGGAGGACGGGCCCTCCGCCCCGTACCCGCTCACCGATACGCTGATGATTTCCGGTCGCAGACGTTGGAGTTCGGCAGAGGAGAATCCCAGTCGATCAAGCGTACCCGGGCGCAGATTGTGCAGCAAGATGTCGCTCGACGCGATCAGATCCCGAGCCCGCTGCAGATCGGCGGAGTCTTTGAGGTCGAGGCAGATTGAACGCTTTCCACGGTTGTACCCGTAGAAGATGCCGCGCGCGTAATCGGCGTCGATTTGTCGGGCCGGTTCACCGCCAGGGGGCTCGAGCTTGATGACCTCGGCGCCGAGATCGGACAACTGCTGCCCGGCGCTGGGTATTGCGATCAGTTGACCGATCTCCACTACTCGGACACCTGCCAACGGCAGGTCTACTTCGTCGGTCATCGAATGATCTCCACATGAGGCGAAGTGACATCCTCAGCGGGCTCCAGGCAGCGCGCCAACAG
>Ga0153921_1001135_pt1 | contig 12338 bp, 12 predicted proteins | sample TSNJ005MetaG_FD_104691 | JGI IMG/M metagenome (GOLD analysis project Ga0153921, IMG submission 104691) | Attine ant fungus gardens microbial communities from New Jersey, USA - TSNJ005 MetaG | ecosystem: Host-associated > Fungi > Mycelium > Unclassified | place: USA: New Jersey, Brendon T. Byrne... | reverse complement strand
TGGCAAGCCGGCAGGCTCTGATAGTGCGCTTCATAACCGAGCAGTTCGTCACGAACGAAGCGAATATCACGCAAGGGGGCCTTGTAGTCAGGCATAGCGATAAACCTCTGCTGATGAATCTGGAATGAACAACCGCATGGATTTGTTGTGGCGGTCAAACAGGTGTTTGAAACATACGTTTACGACCTGGGGTTGTCAAGCATCGTCCCGACGCCGTTTGTCATGACGCGCATCAATGCCACGCACGGCAAAGCCTGCGGCGGGATGCCACAAGGCGCTCAGGAGAGAAATAGAACCGCAGGAGCTGGCTTGCCTGCTTTACAGGCGCCGCGGGGTATCAAGGGGACCAGTAGAGGCTATCGCAGGCACGCCAGCTCCCACAGAAGAACCGGCCTACCTGGAAAGAGGGGATCAGGCGTAGGTGTCGATCAGCGTGCCGAGCATTTCATCCGAAGCCTTGGCGACTTTGGCGCCCAGCTCCACTTGAAACTTGCCTTCGGCCATTTCGACCATATTGCTGGCCGAGTTGGAAGGCTGGGCCCGGTCGTTGGCGCGAAGACGATCGATCTGCGCATCCGACGGTTGGGTAGTCGCGGCGCTGGCAATTTTGCCGGCGGCCTGGTCGACACGGTTCTGCCCGGTCTGAATGCTGCTCAGGCCCGAGTAAAACGCGCTGCTTCCAGAGATTTCCATGGCGTAAGCCTGCCTTTAGAGAATCGTGAACGCTGATTGAAGCAGAGAAACCGGCAAAACGCCCGTCAAAAACACTAATGGCATAATGCCTTGTCGATAGCCAAAATCAGTCAAGCAGGTCCAACTGCAGGTGCTGCGCCACGGCTTCGGCGCTGGCGTGCTTGAGTTTCGGCACGCGGCCCAGGCACGGTGCGGGCAAGCGTTCGGCCAGGGTAGCGAGGTTTTCTTCCAGACGAGAGGTCTTGGGATCGATGATGTTCGCCACCCAACCCGCCAGCGGCAAACCGTCCCGCGCGATGGCTTCGGCGGTGAGCAAGGCATGGCTGATACAGCCCAGGCGCACGCCGACGACCAGAATCACTGGCAGCTTGAGCGCCATGGCCAGGTCCGACAGGTTGTCCTGGTCGGCCAACGGTACGCGCCAGCCGCCTGCGCCTTCGATCAAGGTGAAATCTGCTTGCCGCGCCAGGATCTGTTGCATGGGTTTCAACAGCGATTGCACGGTCAACGCCACCCCCGCCTCGCGCGCGGCCAGGTGTGGGGCGATGGCAGGCTCGAACGCCACCGGGTTGACCTCGGCATAACTCAGCGGCAATGAACATTCGGCCAGCAGCGCCAGCGCGTCCGCGTTGCGCAAGCCTTTGGGCGTGACCTGGCAACCGGAGGCCACCGGCTTTCCGGCGGCGGTGCTTTTGCCGAGTTGGCGTGCGGCGTGCAACAGGCCGGCGGCGACGGTGGTCTTGCCGACATCGGTGTCGGTGCCGGTGATGAAGTAGGCGGCGCTCATAGAGGTTTCTCCAGTACGGCATACACCACTTGGTAAGTCGCCGGCAGGCCCTGGGCCTGGCGGAACTGCTCGTAAGCGTTCACCAGTGCAACAATCCGCGCGCGCCCCGTCAACCCTCCCGGGCGACCCGGGTTGAGGTTATGCGCGCCCAATGCCTTCAATTCGTGGGTGAGGCTGCGCACATCCGGATAATGCAGCACATGCGGACGACGCTCCAGGCTCACCACGCGCAAGCCGCTGGCGGCGCACAACTGCTGATACGCTTCGAACGTGCGGAAGCGATTGACGTGAACCAGCCCGTCGACGGCGCGCCAGCTGTCGCGCAGCTCACCCAGGGTGCCCACGCACAAGCTCGCAAACGCCAACACACCGCCGGGCTGCAGCACGCGCCAGGCTTCGCTGAGTACGGCGTCGAAGTCCGCACACCATTGCACCGCCAGGCTGGAGAAGATCAGCCCACAACTCTCGTCTTTCAACGGCAGGCGCTCGGCATCACCGGCGATGAAATGCTCGGCCCCGCCCAGTGGACGCGCGTGGTTGAGCATGCCTTCGGCGATATCCAGGGCCACGCCCTGGCTGGCTGGCAATAACCCCGCCAGCGCGCGGCTGAAATAGCCGGTGCCACAGCCCATGTCCAGCCAACGATCTGGCGCGATAGCCGTCGGCAGGCGTGCCAGCAGCGCATGCCCTACCGCGCGCTGCAACTCGGCGACACTGTCATAACTGGCCGCCGCGCGCGAAAAGGAAGCCGCCACCTGGCGCTTGTCCGGCAACGCGCCGGGCAAGGAAGGCTGGGATAGATCAGTCATCGACGCACTCATGCAAAAAAGCCTGGATGGCCCCCGCCACACCGTGGGGGTCTTCCAGAAGAAAAGCGTGACCGGCCTGTTCAATCAGGCCGATTTCAACATCGGGCAGCAGGGCCAGCAAGTGGCTGGCGGCCTCGGCGGGGACCAGTTCGTCCAACCCGGCAAACAGGTGCAACTGCGGGCCGCGATAGGCCAGCAAGGCTTCGCGGGTGTCCAGTTGGGCGAGCAGCTCCAGGCCGCTCATCAATGCGCTGGACGCGGTAGTCGGTGCCCCGCTGACCAGCAGGCGCGCCAGCCCACGCGGGTCTTCGGCCCCCTTGGCGCACAGCAGGCCGAAGCGTTTGAGGGTCACCTGTGAGTCGGCATGGCAACCGGCGAGAAACGCATCGAAGGTCTCGGCGGGCATCGCGCGGGGCCAGCCGTCGTGGGCAACAAAACACGGGTTGCTCGCCAACGTCAGCAGGCCGCAGCAGCGCTCGCCGCGACGCGCCGCCAGCTCAGAGGCAAGCATGCCCCCCAGGGACCAGCCGCCCAGCCAGGCGTTGTCCGGGAGCGTGGCGTCGAGTTCGTCGAGCCACTCATCCACGTCGCTGGAAGCCAGCAGCGGCAAGGGCTCGATCTGCACCCGCAGGTGCGCATCAATCCCCTGCAGGGCGGCGGCCAGGGGTTCCAGCGGTGATACGCCAAGGCCCCAGCCGGGCAGCAATATCAGTCGATCACGCATGGTCGGACTCCAAGCGAAAACACGCTTCCAACGCGTTTAACAATAGCTGCACCTGCGCTGCGCTGTGGGCTGCCGTCAAGGTCACGCGTAAACGTGCACTGCCGGCCGGCACTGTGGGCGGACGGATCGCGGTAACCATCAGCCCGCGCTCGCGCAGCCGCTGGGACAGGCGCACAGCCTTGGCGCTGTCGCCAATCAGGATGGGCTGGATCGGCGTAAAGCTGTCCATCAAGTCCAGGCCGAGCTGCTCGGCGCCCTGGCGGAACTGGCGAATCAGGCCATTGAGGTGCTCGCGGCGCCAATGCTCGGTGCGCAGCAACTCCAGGCTTTTCAGCGTGGCGCAGGCGAGCGCCGGCGGCTGGCTGGTGGTGTAGATGTAGGGCCGGGCGAATTGGATCAGGCTTTCGATCAGCTCCTCACTGCCGGCGACAAACGCGCCGGCGGTGCCGAACGCTTTGCCGAGGGTGCCGACCAACACCGGCACGTCCTCCTGGCTCAAGCCGAAATGCTCGACAATCCCGCCCCCATTGGCGCCCAGCGGGCCGAAGCCGTGCGCGTCATCCACCATCAGCCAGGCGCCCTTGGCCCGGGCTTCACGGGCCAGTGCCGGCAAGTCGGCGAGATCGCCGTCCATGCTGAACACGCCATCGGTGACCACCAGGGTATTGCCGGTGGCTTTCTCCAGGCGCTTGGCCAGGCTGGCGGGGTCGTTGTGGAGGTAGCGATTGAAACGCGCCCCGGACAGTAGCCCGGCATCCAGCAAGGAGGCGTGGTTGAGGCGATCTTCCAACACCGTATCGCCCTGCCCGACCAGCGCCGTGACGGCGCCAAGGTTGGCCATGTAGCCGGTGGTGAAGAGCAAGGCGCGTGGGCGCCCGGTGAGGTCGGCCAACGCTTCTTCCAGCTCATGGTGCGGCGTGGCGTGCCCGACCACCAGGTGCGAAGCGCCGCCGCCCACGCCCCAGCGGGACGCACCGGCGCGCCAGGCTTCGATCACTTGCGGGTGATTGGCCAGGCCGAGGTAATCGTTGTTACAGAAAGCCAGCAACGGCTGGCCATCCACCACCACTTCCGGGCCTTGGGGGCTGCCGAGCAAGGGGCGTTGGCGATAAAGGTGTTCGGCACGGCGGGCAGCGAGGCGCGCGGCGAGATCGAAAGACATGCAGGCCTCGGCAGATCAAGGAACTTGAGACTGAATGCGATCAACTGTGGGAGCGGACTTGCTTGCGAAGACGGTGGGTCAGTCAGCACATCTGGTACTGAGACACCGCCTTCGCGACAAGCCCGCTCCCACCTTTGGAATGCATTCCAAATAGAGGACGGCGTCAAACCACGGCGTTATAGAACTGCTCGCTGCTCTTCTGCTCCACCAACGCCTGCTCGATCGCTGCCTGGTGCACTTCATCGGCGTGCTCTTCGCGCGCTTCCGGCAGGATCCCCAGGCGTGAGAACAGCTGCATGTCCTTGTCGGCCTGCGGGTTGGCGGTGGTCAGCAGTTTGTCGCCGTAGAAAATCGAGTTGGCGCCGGCGAAGAATGCCAGTGCCTGCATCTGCTCGTTCATCGCCTCGCGGCCGGCCGACAGCCGCACATGGGATTGCGGCATCAGGATGCGCGCCACGGCGAGCATGCGAATGAAGTCGAACGGGTCGATATCTTCGGCGTTTTCCAGCGGCGTGCCGGCGACTTTCACCAACATGTTGATCGGCACCGATTCCGGATGCTCCGGCAGGTTGGCCAGCTGGATCAGCAGGTTGGCGCGGTCATCCAGCGACTCACCCATGCCGAGGATGCCACCGGAGCAGATCTTCATCCCCGAGTCACGTACGTAGGCCAGGGTTTGCAGGCGCTCGCTGTAGGTGCGGGTGGTGATGATCGAGCCGTAGAACTCCGGCGAGGTGTCAAGGTTGTGGTTGTAATAGTCGAGGCCGGCCTGGGCCAGGGCTTCGGTCTGGTCCTGGTCGAGACGGCCAAGGGTCATGCAGGTTTCCAGGCCCATGGCCTTCACCCCTTTGACCATCTGCAGCACGTAGGGCATGTCTTTGGCCGACGGGTGCTTCCAGGCCGCGCCCATGCAAAAACGCGTTGAGCCGATGGCTTTGGCGCGCGCGGCCTCTTCGAGGACCTTCTGCACCTCCATCAGCTTTTCTTTTTCCAGGCCGGTGTTGTAGTGGCCCGACTGCGGACAATATTTGCAATCTTCCGGGCAGGCGCCGGTTTTGATCGACAGCAAGGTCGACACTTGCACGCGGTTGGCGTCGAAATGCGCGCGGTGCACGGTCTGCGCCTGGAACAACAGGTCATTGAACGGCTGCACGAACAACGCTTTGACTTCGGCTAAGGACCAATCGTGACGCAACGTGGCGGTGGTGCTGGCGCTCATGGGCGATTCCTTGATTATGCTTGGGCAAGCGCTGCGGGAAGGGCAATACCCACAAGCGCGACACGGATGCTCGGCATATTTAAGGAAGATTCATGCACTGTCAACCCGACTACAAACACAAGGTTTACATCTGGTTAAAAAACACACAAACATGTTTACTCTGTGATGAAAGTACCCAAACAGACGATTGCGTGTGCACTGCCTGCGAATCGCAATTGCCCTGGCTGACGGAACACTGCGAGGTGTGCGCCCTGCCGTTGCCCATGGACGGGTTGATCTGCGGCCAATGCCAGCGCCAGCCGCCGGCCTTTAAACAAGTGGTCGCGCCCTTCACCTTCAGCTTTCCCGTCGACACCATGATCACCCGTTTCAAGCATCAGGCCCGCTGGCCACTCGGGCACCTGCTGGGCCGCCTGCTGGGTCAGCACCTGCGCCATCGCCTGGACAACGCCGAACTCAGCCGCCCCGACTGCCTGCTGCCGGTGCCCATGGCGCGCAAACGCCTGCGCGAACGCGGTTACAACCAGGCGCTGATGCTGGCGCGCTGGCTCAGCGAGGAGCTGGGCATCGGCGTTGATGAACACCTGCTGCTACGCCCCCAGGAAACCGTCGCGCAACAGGCGCTGGACGCCAAGACCCGCCGACGCAACCTGCTCGGCGCTTTCGCCCTGGCGCCCGGCGCGCTGGTGCAGGGCCGGCACTTTGCGCTGGTGGACGATGTACTCACCACCGGCGCCACCGCCCACAGCCTGGCGCGCCTGCTGCTGAGCGCCGGGGCGCGGCAGGTGGATGTGTATTGCCTGGCACGCACGCCCAAACCGGGCGGCTGACTTGACTCCCGCGCGCCAGCGCTGCAACGTCCGCTCATCTCAACGAAGCGTGTGCCCATGTCCCTGCCGACTTCCCTCAGCCAACACATTATCCGTCGCCCCCAGCGCATCGCATTGCTGGGGCATATCGCCGAGCAGGGCTCCATCACCCGTGCCGCCAAGAGTGCCGGCCTGAGTTACAAGGCGGCCTGGGACGCCATCGACGAGCTCAACAACCTGGCGCAGAAACCGCTGGTGGAGCGCAGCGTCGGTGGCAAGGGCGGTGGCGGCGCCAAGCTGACGGCCGAAGGCGAGCGCGTATTGCGCCTCTACCAGCGCCTGCAAATGTTGCAGGCCGAGGTGCTGGGTTCGGATGAGGCCGCCAGCGACTTCAGCCTGCTCGGCCGCTTGATGCTGCGCACCAGCGCGCGTAACCAGTTGCACGGGCAAGTGATCGCCATCGAGCAGCATGGCCGCAACGACCTGATCTGCCTGCAACTGGCCGGCGGACTGACCCTGCAAGCGCAAATCACCCACGACAGCACGCAACGGCTGGAGCTGGAAATGGGCGTCGAAGTGGTCGCGCTGATCAAGGCGGGCTGGCTGGAACTGCTCGCTCCGGAACAAGCTGCAACACCTGGACACAATTGCATGAGCGGCAGCGTCGAGGCCATTCTCGCGGCCGAGGACGGCCCCAGCGAAGTGCGCATCGCCTTGCCCACTGGCCAGGTTTTATGCGCCCTGGCCCAGCCCGACGCACTCAAGGCCCTGGGTGCCGTTGAAGGCAAGACGCTCCAGGTGCAATTTGCGCCGAGCAATGTGCTGCTTGGCACACCGGTGTAGCAGCGCCCCGCCTTCAAACTGCAACAATTTCGTCACGCCCGCTCCTTAAGGTGTCTGCAAAAACCGCAGGGAGCCTGAGATGAGCCTATTAGAAGAAAACCAAGCCACCGACCTCGAGCAGATGGTCGGCCTTACCCGCCGCCGCTTTATCGGCGCCGGCGCCCTGTGCGGTGCCGCGATGTTCCTCGGCGGCAACCTGCTGAGCCGCAGCGCATTGGCCGTCAACGCCGCCACAGCCAGCCCGTTGCTGGGCTTTACCAGCATCGCCGCCGCCACCAGCGACGCCATCACCCTGCCGCCCGGCTACAGCGCTTCGGTGCTGATCAGCTGGGGCCAGCCGCTGCACAAGAACGCGCCGGCGTTCGACCCGTCCGGCAACGGCACCGCCAAGGCCCAGGAGCAGCAGTTCGGTGACAACAACGACGGCATGAGCCTGTTCGCCTTCCCCGGCGACGATAACCGCGCGCTGATGGCGATCAACAACGAATACACCAACTATCGCTACCTCTTCGCCCACGGCGGTGCGCCGCAGTCGGCCGAAGACGTGCACAAGGCCCAGGCCAGCGAAGGCGTGTCGGTGATCGAAGTGCAGCGCAAAGGTGACAGCTGGCAGTTCGTCCAGGACTCGCGCTACAACCGCCGCATCCACGGCAACTCGCCGATCCGCGTGGGCGGCCCCGCTGCCGGCCACGCCTGGCTGAAAACCTCTGCCGACAAGTCCGGCAAGCAGGTGCTGGGCACCTTTCAGAACTGCGCCAACGGCAAGACGCCGTGGGGCACTTACCTGACGTGCGAGGAGAACTTCACCGACTGCTTCGGCAGCAGCAACCCCCAGCAAAGCTTCGACGCCGGGCAGAAACGCTACGGCGTGGTGGCCGCCAGCAAAGACATCAACTGGCACCTGCATGACCCGCGCTTCGACATCGCCAAAAACCCCAACGAGCTCAACCGCCACGGCTGGGTGGTGGAGATCGACCCGTTCGACCCGCACTCCACGCCGGTCAAGCGTACCGCCCTGGGCCGCTTCAAGCACGAGAACGCCGCCCTCGCCGAAACCCGCGACGGCCGCGCCGTGGTGTACATGGGCGATGATGAACGCGGTGAGTTCATCTACAAATTCGTCAGCCGCGACAAGATCAACCACAAGAATCCGAAGGCCAACAAAGACCTGCTCGACCACGGCACCTTGTACGTGGCGATCTTCGATGCAGGTGACGGCGATGCCGACCACCCCAAGGGCAAGGGCCAATGGGTCGAGCTGACCCACGGCAAAAACGGCATCGATGCCAGCAGCGGTTTTGCCAGCCAGGCTGAAGTGCTGATCTACGCCCGCCTGGCCGCCAGCGTGGTGAAAGCCACGCGCATGGACCGCCCGGAATGGATCGTGGTCAGCCCCACCGACGGCCAGGTCTATTGCACCCTGACCAACAACGCCAAGCGTGGCGAAGACGGCCAGCCGGTGAGCGGCCCCAACCCGCGTGAAAAGAACGTCTACGGCCAGATCCTGCGCTGGAAGGCGGATGCCGATAACCACGGTGCCAACACGTTCAGCTGGGACCTGTTTGTGGTCGCCGGCAACCCCGGTGTGCATGCCGGCACGCCGAAGGGCGGTTCGTCGAATATCAACCCGCAGAACATGTTCAACAGCCCCGACGGGCTGGGGTTCGACAAAGCCGGACGCCTGTGGATCCTCACCGACGGCGACTACAGCAACGCGGGCGACTTCGCCGGCATGGGCAATAACCAGATGCTGTGCGCCGACCCGAGCACCGGTGAGATTCGCCGCTTCATGGTCGGACCGGTGGCCTGTGAGGTGACGGGGATCAGCTTTTCGCCGGATCAGAAGACCCTGTTTGTGGGGATTCAGCACCCGGGCGAAACGGGCGGTTCGACGTGGCCGGAGCATCTGCCCAACGGCAAGCCGCGCTCGTCGGTGATGGCGATTCGGCGGGATGATGGTGGCGTCGTGGGCGCCTGATAGGCCGTCTTCGCGGGCAAGCCCGCTCCCACAGATGAAAGCATTCCAGTCTGGGACGTGGGCTGATTGGACGCTGGTTCATGCTGGAACTGGGTCAACTGTGGGAGCGGGCTTGCCCGCGAAGGCGCCCGCACAGCCACCACCTATCTCTGCCCGTGTGCGTTACCATACCCGGCCGGACGCGGCGCTCTGCTGCGCGCAGGAGTTCGCATGGCCCATCCGTTTGAAACACTCACCCCCGACCTGGTGCTCGACGCCGTCGAAAGCATCGGTTTCCTCAGCGATGCGCGCGTTCTCGCGCTCAACAGCTACGAAAACCGTGTCTACCAGGTGGGCATCGAAGACGCCGAACCGCTGATCGCCAAGTTCTACCGCCCCCAGCGCTGGACCAACGAAGCGATCCTCGAAGAACACCGCTTCACCTTTGAACTGGCCGAGTGCGAAGTCCCGGTGGTTGCGCCGCTGATCCACAATGGCGAAAGCCTGTTCGAACACGCAGGTTTCCGCTTCACCCTGTTCCCTCGCCGTGGCGGCCGCGCGCCGGAGCCGGGCAATCTCGATCAACTCTATCGCCTCGGGCAATTGCTCGGCCGATTGCACGCGGTGGGGGCCACGCGCCCGTTCGAACACCGCGAAGCCTTGGGGGTGAAGAACTTCGGCCACGATTCCCTCACCACCCTGCTGGAAGGCAACTTCATCCCCAAGAGCCTGTTGCCAGCCTATGAATCGGTGGCCCGCGACCTGCTCAAGCGGGTGGAAGAGGTGTACAAGGCCACCCCGCACAAAAACATCCGTATGCACGGCGATTGCCACCCCGGCAACATGATGTGCCGCGACGAGATGTTCCATATCGTCGACCTCGATGACTGCCGCATGGGCCCGGCCGTGCAGGACCTGTGGATGATGCTCGCCGGCGACCGCCAGGAATGCCTGGGGCAGCTGTCAGAACTGATGGACGGTTACCAGGAGTTCCACGACTTCGACCCGCGTGAACTCGCGCTGATCGAACCGCTGCGCGCCTTGCGCCTGATGCACTACAGCGCCTGGCTGGCACGGCGCTGGGATGACCCGGCGTTTCCCCACAGCTTCCCGTGGTTCGGCAGTGAGCGGTACTGGGGCGATCAGGTGCTGGCGTTGCGCGAACAGCTCTCGGCGCTCAACGAAGAACCGCTGAAACTGTTCTGACCGAAATGCCCCTGTGGGAGCTGGCTTGCCTGCGATGGCGTCACCTCGGCGTGCCCGATACACCGAGTTGCCTGCATCGCAAGCAAGCCAGCTCCACAGAAAAGCCAGTCCCACTGTCTGACAAAAATCCTTACAATCGCGCTTTGTTAGCTGCCTAAGCAAGGATTCTGCATGCACGCCGCCAACCCTCGCAAAGGGTACATTTTGGGCCTGAGCGCCTATGTCATCTGGGGTCTGTTCCCGCTCTACTTCAAAGCCATCGCCAGCGTACCCGCCGCCGAAATCATCGTGCACCGGGTGCTGTGGTCGGCGCTGTTCGGTGGCGTGCTGCTGATGGTGTGGAAACACCCCGGCTGGTTCCGCGAACTGCGGGACAACCCCAAGCGCCTGGCGATCCTGGCCCTCAGCGGTTCGTTGATTGCGGGTAACTGGTTGACCTATGTGTGGTCGGTGAACAGCGGGCGCATGCTCGAAGCGAGCCTGGGTTACTACATCAACCCGTTGGTGAATGTGCTGCTGGGCATGCTGATCCTCGGCGAACGCCTGCGCCGCCTGCAGTGGGTCGCCGTAGGCCTGGCAGCGGTGGGTGTAGCCCAGCAGGTGTGGCAGGTGGGCAGCTTGCCGTGGGTGTCGCTGGTGCTGGCACTGACTTTCGGGTTCTACGGCCTGATCCGCAAGCAGGCACCGGTCAAGGCGTTGCCGGGGCTGGTGGTGGAGACCTGGATGCTGGTGCCGATTGCGGTGGCGTGGCTGCTGTTCAATCCGTCGGCGCACAGTGCGCAGCTGGAATTCTGGAGCACGTCCGAGGCCTGGTGGCTGGTGGCCGCAGGCCCGGTCACGTTGATCCCGCTGGTGTGCTTCAACGCCGCTGCGCGGCATTTGCCCTACACCGCATTGGGCTTCCTGCAGTACGTAGCGCCGACGCTGGTGCTGCTGGAAGCCGTGCTGCTGTTCGGCGAACATCTGGCGCAAAGCACGCTGATCGCCTTCGCCTTTATCTGGGCCGGCCTGGTGGTCTACAGCCTGGACGCCTGGATGAGCGTGCGCAAACGCTGATCAAATAACGTACAACCCCCTGCAGGCCACGAATGGCGTGGCTTGCAGACATCCACCCCAAGGTTATCCACAACCTGATCCCCGCCATTTGTGCACAAGCCCTTGAAACTGCTCGTTTTTTGCTCAGGTCACGAAGACGCACGCAGTGCGTGGCCTGGGGCCAGGTCTCTACAGGTTATCCACAGGCCCATGCAAGATTTCCATGCATAACCTTGTGCGTGGTTATTCCTCGTTGCGCAGTTCCACCATCAGGTCATCCGCCAGGGTTTCCAAGGACTCCTGCAACGCCTCCAGGGACACGTTCGACGGCACCTGCAGCAGGGCCTCGGCGCTGAACAGCAGGTCGCCGCTCATCGGCGCCGGGCGCACATCGGTGCTCAAGCGCTCAAGGTTGACCCCCTGCTTGCTCAGCAGCGCCGTGATCTCGCGCACGATGCCCGAACGGTCATTGCCCACCAGCGTCATCAGGATCGGTTTGGACGCCGACGCCTGCCCGCTGCTGCCCTCGCCCACCAGCACCCGAATGCCGTGGGTGGACAAGTCCTCCAGCGCGGCCACCAGGGCCTGACGGCTTTCCGCCGGCACACTGACGCGCAGGATCCCGGCAAACTGCCCAGCCATGTGCGCCATGCGGCTTTCCAGCCAGTTGCCGCCGTGCGCCGCGATGTTCTGCGCGATGCGTTCCACCAGGCCGGGTTTGTCGGCGGCGATAATAGTGAGTACAAGATGGTCCATGGCGAATTCCTCAGATGTTGTTGTTTTCTGCAGGAGCCGGCTTTCCGGCGACAGCGGCCTGATCATCGCCGCAAGGCTCAAGGGCCTCATCGCTGGCAAGGACTCAGCGTCCCCCCAGCTCTTACAAGGTGGACGCAGGCGTGGCTGAAAACAAATCGTGTACCATTTTTAGATTTATCTGGAACAATCTCATAGTTTTTTGAGAACATCCCGTTCTCCGCTGTGACCGTACGACCAAAGTGGGTCGCTAAACGACGTATTTAGTCTAATTTTCACAACCGCAAGTCATCATGTAGTATGCCCAACCGTGCACTACATAATGAAAATCTGAAACAGCG
>Ga0153921_1001133_pt1 | contig 12347 bp, 12 predicted proteins | sample TSNJ005MetaG_FD_104691 | JGI IMG/M metagenome (GOLD analysis project Ga0153921, IMG submission 104691) | Attine ant fungus gardens microbial communities from New Jersey, USA - TSNJ005 MetaG | ecosystem: Host-associated > Fungi > Mycelium > Unclassified | place: USA: New Jersey, Brendon T. Byrne... | reverse complement strand
TCATCGTCGAACTCCGTCCACTAGTGCACGTGTGTCCGCCGTCACAGCGGGCCATCTGTCACTGTAGGACCAGACGGGTGAATCCGCGCGATCTGTGGCGCGGGAGTCGACCGGCGTCAGAATCGGTGAGCGTCGGCGTCGATCCAATCGGTGAGCCAGCTCTGCGGCGGGGAGTCGAGCAGTTCTCCCGGCATCAGCCAGTCGAACAGGTCGGCATAGGTGCGAGTGGTGAGACCGTCGACGCGGCGGTTGAGCATTCCCGGTTGTAATTGGTCGAACGAATCGATGCCCATCGACGCGATCATCTGTTGTGCGCTGGCGACAGTTGCCTTCTGGAATCGGTAGACGCGCTCGCTCTTGTCGGGGATGTCGAGTGCGCGGGTGCGTGCCGGATCCTGAGTGGCAACGCCGACCGGGCAGCGGTTGGTGTGGCACATCTGGGCCTGAATGCAGCCCACTGCGAACATCATTGCGCGGGCAGCCATCGTGAAGTCTGCGCCTTGGATGATGCGTTTGACGATGTCGGAACCGCTCGCCACCTTTCCGGACGCGCCGACTTTCACGAGAGCGCGCAGACCGGTTCCCACCAAGGCGTTGTGCACGAGCATCAGGCCTTCGGTCAACGGCATGCCCATGTGGTCCTCGAATTCCACCGGACCAGCGCCGGTGCCGCCTTCGGAACCGTCGACGATGATGAAGTCCGGCGTGATGCCGCGTTCGATCATCGCCTTGCAGATTCCAAGGAATTCACGACGCGAGCCGACGCACAGTTTCATCCCGACTGGCTTGCCGCCCGACAGTTTTCGCAGGGTCGCGATGAAATCGACCAGTTCGACCGGGGTGCTGAACGCGGTGTGCGCGGGTGGCGAAATCACGGTCTGGCCGACGGGTACCCCGCGGGTTTCAGCGATTTCGGGGGAGACCTTGACTCCGGGAAGCACGCCACCCAACCCGGGTTTCGCACCTTGCGAGAGCTTGATCGAAATGGCCTTCACCTGATCGAGTCCGGCACGCTCGGCAAAACGGTCAGGATCGAATCGGCCGTCCTCGGTTCGGCATCCGAAGTATCCCGAGGCGATTTCCCAGATCAGATCGCCGCCGTGTTTGCGGTGATACGGACTGATCGCGCCTTCGCCGGTGTCGTGGGCGAAGCCGCCTTTGGCGGCGCCGGCGTTGAGGGCCTCGATTGCGTTGGCGGACAACGACCCGAAGCTCATCGCGGAGACGTTCAATAGAGCGATGTCGTACGGCTTCGTGCAATCGCGTCCGCCAAGGCGAACTCGCGGAACGGTGTCGGGGGCGGTCCGTGCGCGAATCGAATGCGTCATGAACTCGTAGCCGATCGCATTGACGTCGCGCTCGGTCCCGAAGGGCTCTTCCGCCAGTGTTCCCTTTGCCCGCTCGTAAACCAGATCTCGCGTTTCGCGATCGAATGGCATTCCATCGGTGGATGATTCGACGAAGTACTGCTGGATCTCCGGTCGAATCTTCTCGAGGAGGAATCGCGCGTGCCCCAGGACCGGATAGTTACGGAGGACGCTGTGGGACCTCTGAGTGAGGTCATAGGTGCCCATCGCCGCCAGCGCGAGAGTGACGACAGCGATCACCCACCATCCGGGCGAGGCGACAATTGCGAGCGCGGCGGTGCCGAGACCCACTATCCATATCAAGAGCACGATCAGCATCCGAGTCACCTCGAGAGCGTAGGCGCCCACTGTGACACGGCAGCGGTAAGTCTCCACTAGGTTCTGCGATAGAGAACCGAATCCGACTCTTTGGGGGAATGATGACCGAACCGCAATATCCGACCGACCCGCAGGATCCGAAGGAGCAGCAGTATCCGGCGGGCCAGCAGTATTCAGCCGGTCAGCAATATTCAGCCGGCCAGGAGTATCCGACGGGCCAGCAGTACCCGACCGACCCGCAGTATTCAGCCGGACAGCAGTATCCGACCGGTCAGCAGTACAGCGCGACCCAGCAGTACAGCGCCGCACCCACGTACGCGGCGCCTCAGTACGGTCCGCCGAAGTCCAACGCGGGATGGGCCGTCGCGTCGATCCTGTTCTTCTGGCCTATCGCGTTCGCCGCGTTCAACCATCTCCACGACATCTACCCGAAGTGGGCGATGGGCGATCACCAGGGCGCGCAGTACGCGTCCGAGCGGGTGAAGAAGCTCGGGCAGATCTCGCTCCTCATAGCCGTCATCTGCTGGGTGCTGTTCATCGCGTTCTACGTCATCTTCCTGGTTGCGATCGTGTCGTCCGTCGATTCGTATACCTACAACTGATCACCTGCCGCGACGTGACGGTGGGGCGAGTACCCGTCACGTCGCCGCGAGGCCGTAGAATCCACAGACCGTGAGCCTTACCCTCGGAATCGTCGGACTGCCCAACGTCGGCAAGTCCACCCTTTTCAATGCACTGACCAACAACGACGTGTTGGCAGCGAACTACCCGTTCGCGACCATCGAACCCAACGTCGGCCTGGTTGAGCTGCCCGATCCGCGGCTGCAGAAGCTCGCCGAGATCTTCGGCTCCGAGCGCATCCTCCCCGCGACCGTGTCGTTCGTCGACATCGCGGGAATCGTGAAGGGCGCGTCCGAGGGCGCAGGCCTTGGCAACAAGTTCCTGGCCAACATCCGTGAAGCGGACGCCATCTGCCAGGTAGTTCGCGTCTTCGCCGACGACGACGTCATCCACGTCGACGGCAAGGTCGACCCGGCCTCCGATATCGAGGTCATCGAGACCGAGCTCGTGATCGCCGACATGCAGACCTTGGAGAAGGCTCTCCCGCGTCTGGACAAGGAAGCTCGCAAGAACAAGGAGCTCAAGCCGGCCCACGACGAGGCACTCAAGGCTCAGGCCTTCCTCAACGAGGGCACGACGCTCTTCAGTGTCAAGGACAAGCTCGACTTCTCGCTGCTGCGTGAACTGAGCCTGCTCACCACCAAGCCCTTCCTGTACGTCTTCAACGCCGACGAGTCTGTGCTCACCGACGCAGCGAAGGTTGCGGAATTGCGCGCATCCGTCGCACCGGCCGACGCTGTGTTCCTCGACGCGAAGGTCGAGCAGGAACTGCTCGAGCTCGACGAGGAAGACCGCCAGGAAATGCTCGACTCGATCGGTCAGACCGAGCCGGGCCTGCACGCTCTCGCGCGCACCGGCTTCCACACTCTCGGCCTGCAGACCTACCTGACGGCTGGTCCGAAGGAAGCTCGCGCCTGGACCATCCACAAGGGTGACACCGCGCCCCAGGCTGCCGGCGTCATTCACACCGACTTCGAGCGCGGCTTCATCAAGGCTGAAATCGTGTCCTTCGACGACCTCGTCGAGGCCGGTTCCATGGCCGCAGCCAAGGCTGCCGGCAAGGTCCGTATGGAGGGCAAGGAATACGTCATGGCCGACGGCGATGTGGTGGAGTTCCGCTTCAACGTCTAGTTGGAAGTAGTGATCCGCTAACCCGGAGTTGCTGGAGCGACGCGGCCGCGAATGCCTGACTCTGTTCCGACTGACAAAATAGCAATGAACGCCCGGGTGGCCCGGATTGGCGTTTCGTCGCTGCGGTCGATATTCAACTGTGTGGTCACGACTCAAAGGAACAATCGAAGGGCCAGCGAGTGCATAACATTCGATTCGTCCTCCCGTCCTCATCGCATGGAGGTCGTCGTTTCGAGCCTCTCGCGGAGCTAGAACTACACGGACTTGCGGAGGCTGCCGCTTCTACTCTGCGTGGCGCCACGGGCGATATTCTGCTCATACCAGAGATGCCAAGTCCTCTTGGGCTCCCCGATTTCGTGGCGCTTGCCGGGGGATGGGAATGGCTACGTTCTAGGCGGGCGGTCGGAATCGAGCCAATTCTGGGAGAGTCCGAGTGCCTGGTTCTCGCCGCACTTCATTCCAAACAGTCGCTCGCGCCCGAAACGATTGCCCGCCGAATAGGTTGGGGCCTCTTTGAACTTGAACCTGTGCTGACGAGGCTTGAGAGAGTGAACGCAATCCGCTGTACTCCACGGGGTGCCGTTACGTTGAATCAGGCATTGGTGCCCAGTGGGTCTCTGACAGCGCTCGAAGCGAAGGTGAAGGATTGGCAGAAGGCAGTCCTTCAGGGCCGTACCTATAGGACTTGGGCGAACAACTACGTAGTGGTCTTAGGTGAGGTTGGCGCAGTCGCAGAGTCACGCGCACGTCGAGATGTTTCGCGAGACGGGGCCGGCTTGTACTCAGCGGCTGGGTGGATTGTGCACCCGAAGGTCAGAAATCCGGCCCTTGCGAAGCGGATTCGGGGTTTCGAGTATTTGTACGCTGCGATTGCAGGCTCAGATCCAACCTTCTGATGCCCTAAATAGGTCTATTCCTTCGAGGAATGGTTTGATCCAGCGATCTGATCCTATTTTCGTACCTGTGATTCTCTTGACTTCGGGCCAGTGCGTCTTCGCATCAAGATAGCGGCTTCGCAACGAATCCACGCGAGCTAGGCCACTCAGCGTGTTCAGTTCGTCCACGATTCCAGTCAACACACCAGCGTGGTGTCGAAATGCTTGCTCTGGCTTGGGGCCAATGGTGCCTGGCGTCAGTTGCCTAGCCAGTTCAGCCGACTCAGAAACTAAGATGTCGTGCTCTCCGTTGGATAGTCCACCCATGAGGCCGTTCAGTGTTGGGCGCTGGTACCAACCACCGCCGCTACCCGCATCAGCTTCACGCTCCTCAAAGTCTTGGTACGCACAAATTCGCTGACGGAGATCCCAGCCTGTACCAATCGCTTCTGCGCCAGCGGCGACAGCGGGGAGTGCTGCAACATCACCGAAAGCGACGCGTACAGGCCTATCCTGGCTGAGAGCGAAAGTGGTGCGCATGATCCCGTGGATTTCCTCGGGGGTAGCACTTGGAGGCATTGAGTTGTCCGATCGAGTGACTACCAGGAGCCATCCTGTGGGCTCGAGCTGATCGAGAGCCCCTATGTGTGCGTCGAGTTCGGTGCCAGCGCTCCAAAATTCCTGGTCGCCCGCAATTGTGAGCCACGCCGAGGATGAGGCAGCGATAGCTTCCTGACTAAGTTCCAACGCACATTGACTTCTAGGGGTGTCAGGATACGAGACGAGAAGTGATGGTGCGAGCCTCGGGCTGGACAACTCATCTTGAATTTCGTATACGCGATCAATATGGGCCCGTAGAGCCTGGGGTGTAGTTAGGTCTCCGCGCTGACCGGGCCAAAGATTCCAAGTGTCGTAGTGTCGGAAATCCCCCGCACGTGGTGTGTTCAGCGCGTAGGTCATCGGGTCGAACCAAAACTCGCCTCCTGACGCGCGGATCGAGTCCGAAGTATCTTCAGCCGAGCGCTTGTAACCATTTGCAAGCATTGGGGATGTAAACGGCGACAAGTAGGCGCCGATTCCGTATCCGCCGTCCACCGCACGCGTGGTCCATCTGATGAGGGTGTTGCGAGCCATGTCGCTGATGAAGACTCCCATCACGCAGCCTCGAACGCGCGCATTAAGGATGCTCCGTTTCGGAACCTGCGAGCAGGCTGAGGGTGAAGGCCGCGCTCAACAACCGTGACGAGACTCGCGGGCAGGTCGGGGCGTGCCTCTTGCAGCGGAATATGATCCGCCGTGCGAAGGCGTCGCAGGTAGTCATGATCGTCGCCTTTGTAGAAGATCGGAGGCTGCCCGGTTGCCGCATAATATACGAGCGCACAGCACCCGAATACGTCGGAGGCCGCAGTGGGTGAACCTGAGTACGACTGAATATGTTCGGGGGTCATGAACCCTGGTGTGCCGGGCTGTCCGCCAACGGTCAAGCCGCTTCTGAATGTGTGCTTCGCGAAGCCAGGGTCTAGAACAACAAATCGGCCGGAGGTGAGACGCTGCACATTGCCCGGGCTTAGGTCTCTATGAATTACTTTCTTTTCGTGGAGGGCGCCGAGGCCGGAGGCCACGTCACGACCGAGCATCGTCAATTGTGCCGCATGCCAATGGGAGCCCGCGTATCTCAGATCTACTCCATCAAGGAGTTCCTCGAGCCAAAACACCGCAACTGGGGCGTCGCCCAGGATGAGGAGATCAGACCTGACTGCTACGACATTCGGGTGATCGATGCTCTTCAAGAGTTCGACCTCTCGCTTTGCTCGTTCGAGTGCGGCTGGGTCTGCGGCAAGCCCGAGATCAATAAGTTTTAGAACGCTGGAGTCGCCGTTTGGGTGGACCACGACGTGCACCTGCTTCTGGCCACCTTCAAGAAGAGGACGTGAGGGTGAGACATCCAGGCGAGTGCACGCCTCGTGCAGAAGATTGGTCACGCACATATCCTGGCACGTCAGAGAACCGAACATGCGGTAGTTTTTTCGGCGTGTTGGATGAACTCGTGTTGGATGAACTTTTGTTGACCCATGCTGGTCTAGGATCGATGATCCGGGTATCTCCCAGCGCAAGGGCCAGTAGCCCTTCCCGACTGACCTGAGGAGTGCTCCTCAGAGTTCCGCTATACGTGGACTAGTTATTCAAGAACCAGATGGACGTCGTTCGAATCTGAAAATGTGAACTCCCCACTTTGAGTATTCGAGTTGGTGTGTTTTGCTCCATCAAATTGGTGCCCTCAAAGCTCGCGATGATTTCAGCTTTCTACATTCGTCCGTGCGGTACACCCCCAGTCACCCAGCGTGGTAACTGTCAATGCCGACATGAGGCAAGTCTTGAGGATGACCTACCGCTACCCGATTCCTCAGGTTTGGCAGGTCAGCCTTTTACAACCGAGCCCGCACACAATAATTCCTCACGGTGTGCGGCGATCCTGCAGCGCGGGGTAAAGCAGGCATTCGAACTGACTTCGGCGCGAAAATCGCGGTTGATCCAGCTTAAGAATCGGATCCACGGAGGTGACCCGGCAGTGAGAAGATCAATACGTCGTTGATCTGCACGAGGTGGATAACATCGGGTGTTGCTCCGACAGGGTTCGCTGTGGCCTTGATGGAGACGTCCCCGCGGGGACGTTTTGCGGATCGGGTCCGGTAGCCGTCCTTCAACATGCGTGTTCCCGAAGGACTTAGATGTCAGACTCGCGACCGCGAGTCCGCCAGAGATCCACAAGGAAGTCTTCGCCTGGATTGCCAGGCTCTCTAGGTGTCTGAGGGCACAGACGACACGCGGGCGCTCGGCAGTCGGAGGCGGGCAACTCGCTGAGCGTCCGACGTGTCACAAACCGCCGCGGTCTCCCAGACAGCGGGTCGGTGAATTCGAGTTCCCTCGCGAGCAATTGGAGTGGGAGGGAATGATCGTCCGGGGCGTCGGGAAGCAGGTCGGGGTATCGCCGGTCGCCCAGGATCCCGGCGCCGAGAGCTGCCAGATGCACCCGTAACTGGTGCATCCGTCCGGACTGCGGACGTAGAACCGTGTGCAGCACAGCACGTCCGGAGGCGCTCACGCCCATCCCTCGCGCCTCGATCATGGTCTCGGAGTTGGGTTCACGGCTGTCGTCGACGACGACCCGCAACTCGCCGCGTCGAGCTTCGATGTGGTTGCGGTAAACGAGAGGGACGTCGAGCGCTGGCGCATCCTGGCCCCACCGGGACGGTCGCGCCGACACCGCCTCGTAGACCTTCGTGACCTGCCGCTTCTCGAACAGTGACTGGTACGCGCCGCGCGTCGCGGGGCGGGCCGAGAACATCACCACCCCTGCGGTGCCGCGGTCGAGTCTATGGATCGGGGTCAGATCTGGGTTGTCGAGACGGACCCGCAGTCGGACGAGCGCCGACTCGCGGAGGTAGCGCCCGCTGGGGGTGGTCGGGAGAAAATGTGGCTTGTCGATGACGACGAGATCGTCGTCGATGTGCAGGATCTCTTCGTGGAACGGCACGGGGTCCTCCGCCGACAACTCACGGTAGTACCAGATGAACCGGTGCGCGCTGAGTTCTGTGCTCCGGCAGATCGACTGGCCGTCGATACCCACGAACTCGCCGTCGTCGAACCGCCGATACAGGTTTTCGGCGTCCAGATGGTCGAACTTGGCTACGACGTACTCGGCGATCGTCGTCCACGGCCCAGAGAGCGGGATGCGTAGGCGCGTCGGGCCAACCCCGTTCTTGACGGGCAGCGGTGGGGACATGGACACACAGGTAATCATCCCATCGACTGCTGGTCAGCGGTGATTCGGTGCGGCCTTGCCGGAGACGTCCCCGCGGGGACGTGGGGACCAACTCGGAGCGGTGATCACCAGAGATCGTCGAGTCGAAATCAGTAGCGCAGGCGAGATGCGGGCCCGTATGGTTCGGCAGAGAAAGATCGCAGTCGAAAAGCACTGCGGTCCATACCTTCTGTAGCTCAATTGGTGAGAGCACCCGACTGTGACTCGGGCGACGGCGGATCGTAACCGCCCAGAGGGACTAAGGCCTCAGCTCAGATACGGCTGAGGTCGGGCCTCTAGGCGCAGAGACCGGCAGCCCTTTGCCTGCACAGTTGTCGAACGAGCCTCAGCCGGTATTCCCTGAATCGCCGAACAGCATTCCAGTCACCCGCCATTTCCGCGTCGGCAAGTAGGTATTCGCAGTTGTCCAACTGATCCTTCAAAGACATCATCAGAATTCACCTCCGATCACCCGAGCAAGTACCTGTCCAGGATGCGTCCGGCGACACCCCGCGGACATCGGCCGAAGTACCTGTTCAGGTACCTGCTTCGGTGCGCGGTGGAGGTTACTTCTTGACCGCAGGCGCTGGTAGCGGCATACCGCGCTCGGCCAGGACGGCGCGGAGACGGTCGGGGTAGTCGGAGATGATTCCGTCGACACCCAGGTCTATGAGGGCGTGCATGGTGGCGGGATCATCGACGGTCCACGGGATGACCTTCATGCCACGCGCATGTGCGCTCGCGATCATGTCGGCAGTCGGGTACAAGGCGAAGCCGGGGTCGCCGACCTTTCCGCCCTGGGGAGTTCCTTGGACAGGGGAGTAGGCGGAGGCGCCGAAGGTTGCCACCGCCGCGATGCCGTCGCCACCGAAATCATCGATGTCCAGACCGCCGAGCCACGGTGACGCTCCGTCCTTGCCTGCCTGGAGAAAGTCGCCGTTGGTGAGCGCGACCACGGGCACACTCGGCGCGAGTTGACGGGTGAGCATGAGCGAGCCCCAGTCGAAGCTCTGAATGGTGACGCTGTCCAACAATCCGGCTGCCCGGATCGTATCGAGGACTGCAGAGACGAACTGCTCACGCGGGGCGGTCTCGTGGGGCGCTCCCGCTTCCACCTTGGTCTCGATGTTGAGCTTGATTCCGGGTGCGTTGTACGACTTCACCAGAGCGAGCACTTCTTCGAGTGTCTGCATTTTCGCTCCCGGAACATTTTGCTGCTCAGGGTATCCGGCAAGGGGGAGCGTGCCACAGTCCATGGTCTTGATCTGTTGCAGGCTCAGCGTGTTGACGAATTTGCCGACGTACGGGAACTCCGGGTCGCCGGTAGTGGCGGGCTCGGTGTCGAGGCATTTCTTGTTCGAGATCTTACGATCGTGCGTGACGACAGCGATCCCGTCTTCGGTGATCTGGGTATCGAGTTCCAGTGTGCTGACGCCCATTTCGAGAGCATTGGAGAACGCGGCCAGGCTGCTCTCCGTGTACAGGCCGAGCCCGCCGCGGTGGGCTTGGACGTCGAACGTCGAAACCGGCTGGGGTGCTGAACTACCGAACGAACCGGACCAGTCGAGACTGCCGGTTGGCGATGCGCCGGCCGGGGTCGCCAGGGCGGTGAGGGGGAGTGCGACGGTCACGGCGGCACACGACAATATTCTGCTCAGTTGCATGAAAGGAACGTAAGGGCGTCGAATGGCTCGCCGGGGTTCGTTAGGTAAACTAACGGTAAAAGTCAGGCTGCGTGAACGCGCTGCTCGACGCCGTTTGCCTGGACCTTCATCCACGACGCCAGAAGCTCGCACCCGGTCAGTCCGCTCTCGTCGAGAGGTTCGATCGCGTAGCTGATGTGTCTACCGCCGCGAGGGTTCTCCAGCTGAAAGCGGTTCAGGTTCAACCGCGTCGGCAGATAACCGAGGACTTCGAGGAACGCGGTGCGAATGCGTCGTAGATCGGTGCGCCACTGTTTCGGACTGAAACGAGTCTTCTGCGCATTCTGGAAAGCATTGCTACGAAGTAGTTCCCAAACTTTTTGTGCCCACACGCGTGCCTGGGAGAAGGACATCCAGCGCGTCAAGTCTGCGATGTCGCGAATGTAGCTGTCGTCGCTGGCATTACAGATCATGTCCTGTGGGTGCCCGATCCACTTGACCGGAATCCACGGCTGGACTTCGGGTCCGTCGCCGGCAACTCCGTGTCCCTCGCAACCTTCGATGACGCCGGTCGGTTGTTGTGGATCGGAGATCAGTCCGACTCCGATGATGTTGGCGCCGTTCAGCGTCGGAGAAGTCGTCGGAGAAGTAAATGTCGGAAGAGCCGCGCGGATCACGGTGCATCCCTGTGAGTATCCGATCAGCATGACCGGGCCGTCTATCTCTGCGATTGCGGTCGAGAGGGCCTTCACACCCATCGCGGTGCTGTGCCGAAAGCTCAGGCCGCCGTCGGCGACCGGGCCGTACGACGCGGGATAGGCGACCCAGCGAGAATCGAATCGACTGTCGAGTTCGTCGGTGACGGCACTGAGGAGTCCGCGCACACGCGCGCCGTGGTCGCCGACGTGGGATTCGCCGGTGCCGCCAACTGCAAGAACGGTTACCTCAGCCATGCCAGCGATGATCCACGTCAATTCTGAGAGGTCGGCTTCCAAACCCTGAGAAGAGACTGGCAATCCGTTGTGCTGCGAAATCGTTATCGAGCGAGCACCATTTACCCATGACGACGCCGAATCGTTCATCCAGGCGAAAAGTGTCCGTTGTCGGTGCGGGAAGCGTCGGCACTGCGATTGCGTACGCGTGCTTGATACGCGGATCAGCCGACGCGCTCGCCCTCTACGACACCAACAGTGCAAAGGTCCGCGCCGAAGTTCTCGATCTCAACCACGGCACCCAGTTCACACCGCCGTGCACCGTCGAGGGAGGTGATGACATCTCGGTCACCGCGGGATCCGACTTGGTCGTCGTCACCGCGGGCGCAAAACAGCATCCCGGCCAGTCGCGGCTCGAACTTGCCGCGGTGAACGTCAAGATTGCACAGACTCTGACCGAACAACTATTGGCGGTGTCACCGGACGCGGTTCTACTCTTCGTCACCAACCCGGTCGACGTGGCGACCTACGCAGCGATCCAGGCTGCGGGACCGTCGTACCGCAGCCGAATTTTCGGATCGGGGACGGTGCTCGACACGGCCCGATTGCGATTCCTGCTGGCCACCGAACTCGGAGTCGCGGTCGAGAACGTCCATGCCTTCATCGTCGGCGAGCACGGGGACTCCGAGATTCCGCTCTGGTCGAGCGCAACCATCGGCGGAGTGCCGGCCACCTCGTTCGTGGGACCGTCGGGCGGAGTCCTCGGCCCCGACTTACGCGCGAATGTCGCGAAGTCTGTGGTCGAGAGTGCCTACGAGATCATCGAAGGAAAGGGTGCGACCAACCTCGCCATCGGATTGTCGAGCGCATTCATCGCGGAAGTCGTGTTGCGGGACGAACAACGGGTTCTTCCGGTATCGACCTTGCAGACCGGTGTCCACGGACTCGATCGCGTTTGCCTGTCCCTTCCCACGATGGTCGGTCGTGCGGGTGCCGGTCGAGTCCTCGAGGTACCGCTTTCAGAAAAAGAGGCTTCGGGGCTCCGATCTTCTGCCCGTACATTGCGAGAGGTGCAGGAATCTCTGGGATTGTGAATATCTGTTCTGCTCGATATCCGACATATAGGATCAACAAATGATCAGCTTCCTGATTCGCGCCGCGATCTTCCTGGGTTCTGCCGCTGTCGGGCTTCTTGTTGCGTCGTTGATTCTTTCGGGTTTCTCGGCGCCCACATCCGGATTCATCGTTGCGGTCGTGATCTTTGCGATAGCGCAGTCGGTCCTGGCGCCGTTCATCGCCACAGTGGCGAAGCGGCACGCACCGGCATTTCTCGGCGGAATCGGATTGGTATCGACGTTTGTCGCTCTGTTGGTGGCGTCGCTCTTCTCCAATCTGTCGATTTCCGGTGTCTCGACGTGGATTCTGGGAACCGTCGTCGTGTGGCTGGTAACCGCAGTTGCGACGCTGGTTCTTCCGTTGTTGTTCGTGCGTAAGAAAGTTCAGGAGAAGAAGGCACAGTGACGCGCCCGAACATCGGTATGGACTACACAGTCCTGGACTGCCCGGATCCGGCTGCATTGGCCAGCTTCTACGTCCAGGTCCTCGACTGGAAAAGTGTTCGCGACGAGGACGATTGGCACGTGATCGAAGGACCCGGC
>Ga0153921_1001132_pt1 | contig 12348 bp, 18 predicted proteins | sample TSNJ005MetaG_FD_104691 | JGI IMG/M metagenome (GOLD analysis project Ga0153921, IMG submission 104691) | Attine ant fungus gardens microbial communities from New Jersey, USA - TSNJ005 MetaG | ecosystem: Host-associated > Fungi > Mycelium > Unclassified | place: USA: New Jersey, Brendon T. Byrne... | reverse complement strand
GGGGCGGACTCCTCGGCGCGGCGATGCGGCAGCGGTTCCGGGCTACGCCCTCCACCGCTGCCGCAACGCCAGTACTCTCATCCTGATTGACGCGCTGCTCTCACCTTGTTTGACGCGCGGCACCTGGGTCATGGATTGCGTCCGCAAGTTGAGTTGCGGACGCAATCGTGGACCTTCTCAGCCGCGCAAGCTAGGTGCGCCGAAATTCGCGCTTACGTTCATTCCACGTCCCGAGGCTTAAAACCCCGGGACGTTTTTATTTCCGAGATTGTGATCCACGAAATTGGGCGCAGGCAGCGTTTCCCCGCGCTTCACGCCAAGCAGTTCCATGGCGCGCAGAATCGCCGCAGTTTCGTAAGAGAAATTTAGCGTCACCGGTTCGCTATTGTCGAGCAGAACGATTGCGCCGGAATGGACGCTCAAGGCGTGCAGGGCCGCGTTCAGCGCCCTTGCGATCTCTCCATCGCGCGTCTTTTCATCAAAGATCGGGTTCATGGTCTTTCTCCGTTGCGCGAAAGACTTGATGCCAAGCACAAGACGTTCCCCGCCGCGTAACAACGGGCCGCGGGGCATGTGTATGAAGAAATTACTTACCCGTCTTAAGGAGGGGTATTATTTACTTCGTCATTCGAGTAGCATTGCAAAAACAAACATATAGACCTGAGGGATGCGGCGATGGAAGCTGACCTAGACGTGCGCTATAAAGGATGGACGCTCTCGCCCATAGTAGTTAGTGAGGGTGATTCCTACACGGCGATGCTGATCGTAGCGTCACCCGATGGAGAAACCCGAGCAAGTGGCGCGCTCGGGCAATTCCCCTGCGCGCTATTGGCGCGGCAGTACGCACTTGCGTATGGGATGGCGGAAGTCGACCATCGGGAACCGCCGATGCCAGACTGGCCGATGCGGATTCCAGTGCCTCGTGTCGGCCAACGCTTTAGGGCCTAGACACCGAAACGACGTTTCGCGGTGCCAGACTGTGCCATCGTTTCGTGGTCGGCGAGCTCTGCGGCATCGACCAACCGGTTGCGGCCGCGCGCCTTCGCTAAATACAAGGCAGCATCTGCGAGGCCTACTAGGGCGGACGCGGACCCAGGCGGAGTTGGGAACGTGCAGGCAAGACCGACTGACACGGTGACTTGCGCGGCGCTTGCCAATGCCGACTGGATGCCAAGTTTCTCGACTGCCGACCTGAGGGACTCCCCAACGCGCAGTCCTGCAGCCGCTTCGCAGGCGGGCAACACCACGACGAACTCTTCGCCGCCGTAGCGCGCGACGAAGTCGCTTTGTCGGCGCAGAGTAGCCGAGAGCGCGTGAGCCACTTGTCTCAAGCAGTCGTCGCCGGCGAGATGTCCGAACGTGTCGTTGTACTGCTTGAAGTGGTCCACGTCGATCAGCAAGACGCAGAACGGCTGGCTGCTGGCGCTGGCAAACGAAAACTCCCGTGTGAATCGGTCGTCGAAGTAGGCGCGGTTGAACACACCCGTAAGGCCGTCGCGTGCTGACGTCTCGATGAGTTTCCGGTGTGTGTCGGACAGCCGTCGATAAAGACCCGTCGTCTCGTAGATCAGCATGCCAAGCACGGCGCTCGACGACACCATTGAGGCTAAGCGTGCCGCGTACCAGCCGATGCTGTAGCGTGCGCCCGCAGAGAGGGTGAGCGTCACATCGATGAGCGCACCGACGAGCGCGACCGCGAGCCACAAGTCCATCAACGAGCGCAGACGAGTCGTCGATACGTGGAACCCGAGCGTTGCGAGGCAGAGCGCTTCGATAATGATCCCTGCCGGGCTGTTCGATAGCTGAGCATACGAACCGGACCCCGCGACAAACGGCGGGAGGTAGGTCTGCCCGACCGTGGCAAGCGCACATAGTCCGAGCGCGAGGGCGACGGCGCCAACGGCGGCCAACCTGCCTTTGGTGCGGTCAGTCACACTCGACGGAACGGCGCGGGTCAGCAGCGAGGCCGTTACCAGAGCGGGGAAGCCACCGTGCCAGAACACCCAGATCCATACCGCAGTCTGTGGCCCCGCGCCGAGCAGGCCGGTAGGCGAAAACACGCCCGGAAAGACCAGCAACTGGAAGGCGGCGATCACACTGGTGAACGCATATGCGCCACCGAGCGCAGCGAACAGGAGCCTGCCCGAGACCGCGTATTGAGTCCACAGCAGCAGGGCGGTCAGCCCTTCGGTCAACGTCACCCACGTCGCGAACATCGGCAGGAACGGCGGGATCACAGGGCCCGGGTCTTTGGCGTACGGCCAGACGAGAACGGCCGCAGCGATCGCGAGCACGGTCACCGTCGCGGCCATGACTTGATGACGGGGCGTGGACGGCAGGTGGATGAGGGTTGTCTGCATTGGAGAAAAGGCGTGAACGCGACCGGTGCTCTGCAGCCCTTGCCATAGATCGGAAGCTTCCGTTCTTACGGCGGGCGCGCGACATTCTTGAGCCTGTGCACGCACATCCGCGCTGCTTTGGCGCAATGATTGCTCTTCGTCAGCAGGCAATGGTACTGATCTGCAATGCCATGAAAGTGACGATCGTCTCGCATGAGAATGCTCCGCCCGGTTCGGCGGGAGAGCTCCATCGGTTTCGCTTTGAGACAGCCGACGGCACGGGCTTGCCAAAGAGCCATTCGATTTCACTGCGCACGGCCCGGGTGATTCTAGAAGGCAAGCCCCCCGACGATGCGCTCACCAGGATGCTGCGCGCGATTGTGAGCGCGGGTGAGAGCGATTACGACGACCTGGTTGGGAACACCTATAAGGATGACAATGACGCTCCCGTACAGCAAGCAGGAAGAAGACGACGCCACCATGAAGGCCGAGCACCGTGAGTAGACGATCGACTCTCGGCCTAAGCGAATTGGACATCATTGGCATACGTAGTGCGAGGTGGAGCGTCCGCCTTGGGAGGATGAGGACGAAGGCCAGATTTTTCACTTCTCGGACCTAGGTTACTTCGACACCGAGCGCGCGGCGCACGAGCGCGCGATCGGCTGGGCCAAAGCCTAGCTCGATGAGAATTTCTGACGGCGTGCCTTGCGCGCGCGTTGGTCCAGTTGTCTCTCCATCAGGACGCCGCTCATGACGATCAGCGATAAGCCGGTAGACGAGGTTGTCGTCTGTCCCGATAAACATGCGGGGTGGCGCATCGAGGTCCCCGATTCAACGCGCCCGGACGGCGTATTCGTGACAGTCATCGCCGATAAGGGGGACGCGCTGGGGCTTGCTGCGGACTTGTATCCGACAGCAAAGATTCAACTTCGCGACGATCCGGCCGGTGCATGAAGCGGCGTTCCGCCCGCACCGGTGGGGCAAGTGGCGGTGAACCGCTGCCGGAGTCGATTGCTCCGCAACTGGCGACGCTCGCGCGCCGGCCGCCCACGAGCGGTGACTGGATCTACGAAATCAAGTTCGATGGCTATCGCCTGATGTGCCGAATCGACCAAGGCAAAGCGAAGCTCATTACGCGCGGGGGCCACGACTGGACGGCGAAGATGCGCACGCTCGCGACAGCTATCGACGAAATGCCGGTCAACAACGCTTGGCTTGACGGCGAGGTAGTCGTGCTCACCGACAGCGGCGTGCCCGACTTCAACGCGCTGCAGAATGCTTTTGATCGCCGCAGCACGGCCGAACTGACCTTTTTCGCGTTCGATATGCCGTTTCTCAACGGACGTGATCTGCGGGAAGTGCCGCTCTCGTAGCGCAGGGAGCTACTCGGCCAGTTGATCGCCCAGACGTCCAGCGAGCGTCTCCGCTTCAGTGAGTCCTTCACCGAAGACGCGGAATCGCTGCTCGCGTCTGCGTGCAGGATGCGGCTCAGGGCATCATCGGCAAACGCGCCGACGCCCCGTACAGATCCGGTCGCTCGACGGAGTGGATCAAGCTAAAATGCTTGCTTAGGCAAGAATTCGTCGTTGGTGGCTATACGCGACTGGTGGGCGCGAAGAGCGGCATCCGATCGCTGATGCTCCGCGTGCAGGAGCGCGACGGTAGTTTGCTTTGCCGGAACCGTAAAAATGGAACTGAAGCCGCGCCCGCTGGCAGAGCTGGAAAAGAAGGCAACGAAACTCCTTCGCGACGATCCGGCGTTTTACAACCCGCCCCCGCGCGAGAAAGATCGCGACTTCATCTGGCTTCAACCGGAACTGGTTGTCGAAGCGTCGTTCCTCGAATGGACGCCGTTGGCGAGGTCCGTCATCCCGTTTTTCAAGGTATGCGCGAAGACAAACCCGCGACAGCCGTGAGCGAAGAGACGGTGGTCGATGTCGACGAACCGGAAAGCCTGCCTCAGGCGAAGGGAACCACGCGAGTGACGCCCGGACGGGCCGGAACGCTGGTGGTCGCCGGCGTAAAGGTGTCCAACGCCGAGCGCATCATCGACGACGTCACGCGCATCAAGAAAATCGATCTCGTGCGCTACTACGACGAGATCGCGGAATTCGCCTTGCCTTACCTCAAGGATCGTCCAGTGTCGCTCGTGCGCGCGCCGGAGGGCATTCACGGCGAACTTTTCTTCCAAAAGCACGAGGAGCGTTCCGAGATCCCCGGCATCACGCGCCTACCGTTCGAGATGCACCCTGGCCACCCGCCGCTGCTGGTCGTCGACCATCAGGAAGCGCTCATCGGCCTCGCGCAAATGAACGTCGTCGAACTGCATAGCTGGAACGCCGTGCATCCAGACCTAGACCATCCCGATCGCTTCATCCTCGACCTTGACCCGGACCCGCAACTGTCATGGCAGACGATGGTTGATGCCGCGACGCTCTCGAAGGTGTTGCTTGACGAGATCGGACTCAAGAGCTTCATCAAGACGAGCGGCGGCAAAGGCTTTCACATCGTTGTGCCACTCACGCGGCGCCAGCAGTGGAACGAAGTGAAAGACTTTTCGCAGGCGGTCGCCCGGCACATGGCGCGACTGATGCCCGAGCCCTTCTCGGCAGTCCTCGGACCCAAGAACCGGGTGAACAAAATCTTCATCGACTACCTGCGCAACAGCAATGGGGCGAGCAGTGTCGCCGTGTTCTCCGCGCGCGCGCGCTCAGGCATGGGGGTGTCGATGCCCATTGCGTGGGACGAGCTAAATGACATCGGCCGCGCGGCCAGTGGACGATCAAGACGGCCGGACAGCGAATGCATGCGCTCAAAACCGATCCTTGGAAGGGATATCACCGCACGCGGCAAGGCATTACCGTGGCGATGCGAAGGGCGGTCGGTCTGCGCTGAACGCCCCCGAGCCGAGGCCTAGCTTTGCTTCTTAGCCTTGTGATGCCGCTTGATGGGAAGCGTGGAGTGTTTGCCGGTCGGCCCGCCCTGCGTGCCGGTTTCGCCATTCCCGTTGGGTGTGGCGATGCCGACTCCTCCTTGCCCCGCCCCGTTGCCGCCGGCGATGCCGCCGGCGTTCCCTTGGGCGAGGGCACCCGTCGAAAGGCCCCACGCAAGGGCCGTCGTCACAATGCATTTCGCTGCTGTATTCATCCTGTTCCTCAGTCTGTCGTTTGTGCGTGAGCTGTAAGGGCCACGCGGTCACGCCGGTGTGCCGTCTTTGCAAGCGTCGGTCCCGTTGTGCGTATTCGCGCAGTATTAGACACGGTCAACGTGACACCCTTGCGACGGCGGCATGACGTATGCGGAAGCGTCCGAGTCGCGCGAGCCGGGGGGCTTGCACGATATCAATATTCGGAGGCAACGATGAAAAGCATGACCGCAAGGGTTTTGGCTTCGGCGCTCGCGATGGCGCTGTCGGTGGCGGCGCACGCGCAGGGTGGCGGGGCCGGTGGTGGTGGCGGTGCAGGTGGCGGCGGCGCAGGTAGCGGCGGTGCAGGCGGCGGGATGGCGGCAGGAGCCGGTGGTGGGACCGGGATGGGCGCTGGCGGGGGCGCTGGAGGAGCCGGCAATCCGGGCGGTGCGGCGGGCGGCAACGCAGGCGGGGCCGGGGGCATGACACAGGGCACCGGCACCGGCGCAACGACGAACGGTTCGTCGAACCGGTCAAACGGTAGCCCAATGCACAAGGGTACCGGATCTCACGGCGCGAAGGGCACCGGCGCGACAGGCTCGACACAAAACAGCCAATAGGTGAAGGCGTGATCTGCTTCCGACAATGCAGCGGCTGCTGGCTATGACGCGCTCAAGCGCCCGGCTAGGCTTGACGACCAGTCGGTCGCGGGGCTTGCTTCTTTCGGGCGGAAAGAGCGCTACTCCTGCCTCTGTTCGACGCTTGGACCTCCTTGGTAGAGCCGTACACTTCTTTCCGTGGCGATGAAACGCACACCACGAGTCGCAAAACGGCAGCACCGAGATTCCGGCTCAACCTCACGCCTATCCGGACAAGCGGTTGCCGAGCGCGTCTCAGGTTTCATCGCTCCGCTTCGAGAGAGCAGTCGTTATGGAGAAGCAGTTGTCGTCCAGCGGTATGCAGCATTAGTCGTTGCAGTCGGGAAGTTGTCGTTGAAGCGCAGCAGTTCAGAAATGTTGCAAGCAAAGTTCGTTGATATCGCTCCAAGGTCTCAAGTGAGCCCCGCCCGGATGACCGGCCGGGGCTCTTTTTTTACTGCTGAGGTCCGCTCTGCTTTGCAATGTTGGCTCGCTCAAAATGGTGAGGCTGCGCGGAAGGCTCCTTAGCCAGGACCGCGGCCCGCACCTGTGCATACGTCCACCGCTTGCGGTTTTTCGGCTCGTCTATCTGAACGGCGATTACCTCGACGTTGAGCGTTCGGCTAACTCTGCGCGAGCTTGAGCGTTGCTTCGGCGTGGTTATAGCGACGCGTGAAAGAGTTCGTGCACTGGACGGGCTTTCCGTTGACAGCGACCATCGAGTTCTCGCCGCCGATGACGACGTGGTGGACTATAGTCATGGTGGCTTCTAAGAAGCAGTTGACGTGCTATTGATTCTCCTTACATAGCGAAAAGGTCAAGACACTAGTCATGGGCGAGTCGGCGGATGTCTCGCAGCAACGCAGCCTTCTCCCGCGGCGACGCGGGCTTTAGCTCTTTCAACGTCGCTCGGATAGGTAATCTCGTCGGCGACCGGATCGAATCCGGCGCAGCGATAGGTCGCGAGATCCTTTTGCACCTGGGCGCGGGTCGAATCGACTCCGCCAGTTGCGCAACCCGCGACAAGGCATAGCGTCGCAGCAGCCGCGAGCACTGCTTTAAGCGGGAGGATGAGATAGCGATCACGCATCGAGTCTCCGGGCGGTGAACTTGGCGCAGTCGATCATCCGAACGGCAATTGCCATGCCTTGAGCGCGGAGCCTCGGCGCATTAGCCCTGGATCATGCAGCGGAAAACACGACATCACCTTCCTTATTGAGCACGGCATCGTCCCGCTCAATGATCGAGCACTCCAGCTCCGGATAGCGCAGCCGACGGCATAAGCTGGTTTCTATCAGCTCGCCGCGAAACCGGCGGTAGAGCAGCCGGCCAGAGAAGTAGTAGTGCGGCTCAAGCTCGGATGGCGCGGTCGCTGGAACGGTTCCGTGGAATGTGGTGCGCGTGTCGGCCTCAAAGGTCGCCCATAGTTCGCTGCCTGCCGGGAGCAACGTGCCGTGCTTTACCGCGTCCGTCACCGCATAACCCCATCCGGCTTTCGGCAGGGAGTGGCGCGCGCCGATGAGCGTCCGCTTGATCTCGAAGGCGCTGCTGACGAGCTCGAAGTCGCAGTCGCACGGGTTATGCAGCACGAAGATCGCCACGGCTGGCGCGCCGGGAATTACGCTCGCTCTGCTGACTACGATGCGCAGCTTTGAGCGGTCTAAGACGTTGGACGGCGCGGCGCGGTCGGCTTCCCTCATTGCGTCACGCAGTACCGTTCATTCCCGACAGCGCGGCTTTCGCCGCCTCACGCCCGAAACCCCAGTGCGTCTTAATGGCAGCGGGGCTAAATTGTCCGTCCTTGAAGTGGGACCCCCGTTGCGAAGCCTCATAGTCCATTGGAACGATTCGAATCGGCTTCATGCTGGAAAGCGCAGCGGCATTCAACAGTTGCTGATTCGACTGGCGTCGCGCAGGGTCGATGCAGTTCAGCGCGTAGGCGAGGAGTGACTTCAACCGGCGTGACTCATCTAAGGCCTCATGGTAGGCGGCGGCCCGGCTTCCGTGCTGAATATTCTTTTGACGAATCTCCGCATCGGTTACGTTGTCGGGCACATGGCCCTCCGGAGTCCAAAGGTCAGCCCGGGAGAATCGTTGTCTCGACGTCTGCGGGGGCAGTCTCAATGAGATGGTGCAGGGGCGCCGCTGAAACCAGTGAGCCGTCCCAGAACCACCCATCGTCGATGTGGACTGCGGCGAACCACGGCGGCAAGCTGCCCGATGCAACGATCATCGGGGCAAGAAGCTCGCCGCCGCGATTATCGAAGTAGTGCGCCTTGCCAGTCGCCACGTTTGACGCGACGACGCTCACGTGAGCACTGCTTCGATTAAGCTCATCGAAGTCGCACACGCGCTCAAGCGTTCGGTAGAGCGGCGCTAGGTCCATGATGCTGGCCAGTTCGGGCGCGCCGGTGTGGTTGGTCCATGGCACCGCCGGCCGGCGGGTGAAAAAGCCGGGGAGTCCTGCGCCCATCGCATAGCTCTGGTCGGCTTCGGCGAGCAGGCGGCGAAAGTCGCCGCCCCCGAACATCGTTGCGCCGTTGAAAGCCAGCATTTGGTCGCGGATCGCTGTGCCCGGCACTGAGACGCGATCGTAGAACTCCCTCAAGCGATCAATCCGACGCGACGGCGTATTGCCAAAGTAGATCGCGGCGTTGATCGCGCCGATTGACGATCCGCAACACGCGTCGACTTCGATGTTCGCCTGGTGCAACGTCTCAAGCACGCCGGCCTGAAACGCGCCGATGGCGCCGCCACCCTGCATTGCGAGGGCAATGCGCTTGGGCTTGCCCGGTTGGGTGTCTTGCTCGGTCATCAATGCTCCGTGGCTGATGCGAGTGCCGCGGGACGCTGTGCGCCCGCGGCGAAAGGTGCGTGAGTGGTCGAGCTAGGCGAACAGAAATGACGTCGCTGCGCGTGCACGTTGAGCCGGAGACGAGCAACAAGCGTTCGGTTTTGCGTCCACGATGCCCATTGGACGTTAGTCGCCGCTGCCGAGCTCGCGATGCTTGTGCGAATGCGTCGCAGCATGCACGAGTTCGAAGTGAGCGCCTTTGCCGCTGCTGGTCGGAGGGAAATGCTCGCCCTCGACGCAGGTCACTTCAAAACCCGAGCCGCCGTCGCCTTCCTTCACGACCTTGTAGATGCCTGAGGTCTGAACCTTCTCGCCGGGCTTGTGTTGGTCTGCCATGTTTGCCTCCTTGCGTTTTTCTGTGCACGACGCAAGGAATGTTCCAAATGCCGTCCGACCCCGTGTGCCGACTGGCTTAGGCGGAAGCTCTCCCCCCAGCGAGCTCGCGTGCGCCCGGCACGCGCGGTGCTAACTCTCGAGCGAAGGGAGGAGTCAATGCATGAGAATCGTATGTGTTGCCTGGGTTCGCTTCTATGGAATCTCAAACGTTTTCCGATCGTCGGAGAGTGGCAGGCGGGCGGCCCGCCGTTGCCGCTCGAGTTTGCCCGCCATTCGGACGGTGAGATCGCGAGTCTGGTGGTGCTGGAGCAGGGTCCGCTACAACCGACTTTTTGGGCGCCGGTCGCGGTAGAGACGCTCGATGCGGCGCGAGAAGCGCTACGTGAGCGGGAGGAGGTGCGAATTAATGCAACCGAATGGATAGGCAGCGTCCCGCAGCCGCACGGCATCGACCACCTGCATTCGGCGGTGATGGCGACGTGGCTGAAAAGCAACGGCGCCGACGCTGTGGTCTGGACCGCGCTACCGCCGAAGTCACGGGACTGCAACGGGCGCCTGCCCAGCGTTGACGAGGCGGTGCTGTATTTGAATTCGATAAATGAGGATGACCGGAGGCGCGCGGAAAACTACATTCGTCGTTCGCCAGCGGGTCTGCGAACGCCCTTTAGGGAACGGTTTGAGTCGGTGTTTGGCTGGACGCCAACGAGACCGGAGGACTGAGCATGAGCGCTGCGCATGCTCACCGCTAGTCCTGGCGTTTCATGATGACGCGGTACGTATTGAAGTGGCGAATCGCCGTGGTTGCCTCGCCGAGTTCCTCGTAAATGCGCGCGGCGTTGAAGTGAGCATCGGCAAAGTCGGGGGCGTGTTCGATGCAAGCCTCGTATGACTGCAGTGCCTCTCGGAAGCGCCCCGAATCTTCAAGCGCGACGCCTATATTGAAGAGCAGCACCGGGTCGTTCGCCCTGTATCGCAGCGCATCTCGGTACACCGCTATGGCGTCGTCGAATCGCTCCGTATCCACGAGAACGCCGCCGAGGTTCAACGATGCATCGGTGTAATCCGGTGCACGTTCCAGGGCCTTCCGATAGGCCGATTCCGCTGCGTCGAGATCGTCGTCCTCGAGCGACCGCGCTCGGTGAAAGAGTTCAACGGCTTCGTCGCGCGCTCGCTGGGCGCGCGGCGCTTGCATGGAAGCGACGTTTCCCGATGCTTGTTGCTGCTCGAAGTCAAAGAGCAGTTGTCCGGTCTCCGCATCCCATTGGCGGCTCGCCGCGTCCCGCACCGCGACCCGGTCGCCGACGGCCGCGATACGCACACCCGTGAGCGATCCTTCGCGGCCCCAGCTCGTCCGCAGATGATCGAGCGCGCGAACGATCTTCATGGGGGAGACGCCTGCCACGCGCAACGCGTGCGCAGTCCGGAGCATCACGATGTCTTGGAAGGTAAAGCGCCGCTGTCGTCTGTCACCACTCGCCGGCGAAACGAAGCCCGCAGCGATTAACCGCTCGACCACGCTACGCGACACGCCAAGCATGCGCTGCACTTCGCGAAGGCTGTATCCGTCGTCTTGCATATCACCGCTTAGTGCCAGTCTTACGCGCTGGTGCCGGTTGATCGTCTGTCGCTGCGCGGCGCACGGCGCGGCGCTTCGGGGGCGGCGTTTCTTCTGCCGGTTCCGGCGCTGGTGCGGCGGCTCGGGCTGTCTTCCGTGCGGCGCGCGGTGCCACTGTCGGTTCCGCTGGTGCGGCGGGCTTCTTCTTCAGACTGGCGCGTAGGGCTTCGACAAGGTCGATGACCTGTGCACCGGGCTGCTCGATCGCGGGTGCGGCGGTGATGTTGTTCCCCGCGATCTTCTTATCGATCTCAGCGAGAATGCGTTCCTTCTCCTCGTCCTTGTAGGCTGCCGCGTCGTAGCTGTCGACGCGGTACTGCTCAATCAGTTGCTCGGCGAGCTGCAATTCCGTTGGCTGAATGTCCGTCTCTTCGATGCCGATATCGGCTTGAGAACGGACTTCGTCGGCGTACAGCAAGGTTTGGAGGATCAAGCCGTCGTCGCCGGCGCGCACCTGCACCATGTGCTGCTTGCCCTTCCACGTCCAACGCGCTACCGCGCAGGTGCCGCTGTCCTTCATGGCTTCCTGCAGCAGCCGGTACGGTTTGCCGCCGCGCTTGTCGGGCGCGAGGTAGTAAGGCTTGTCGAGGTAGATGGGGTCGATCGCCTCAATGGGCACAAACGAGACGATGTCGATCGTGTGGCTCGCGCTTGCCTCCAGCGCCTCCAGTTCCGACTTCTCGAAAATTACGTACTTCTCTTTCTCGAACTCGTAGCCCTTAACCATATCGGCGCGCTCGACGACCTTTCCGTCGTGTGGGCAGACGTATTGCTGCTTGAGCCGCGTGCCGCACTCTTTGTGCATCAGGTTGAAGCCGACACCTGACTTGCTCTCTGTGGCCGTGTAGACCTTCACCGGAACGGAGACAAGGCCGAAACTGAGCGTCATCGACGCGATCGAACGGGCAGCCATAGAAAACCTCTCGCGTAGGTATCTGGCCGGTCACACTCGATGCCGCTCGGTAGCGGCGAGAACCTGCTGGGCGACATGGCCAACGGGCAGTTCGTGCAAAATAAGTGCCACGGCCTCGGCGGCGAGCCGGTACCGTAACAACACCGGAGGGTAACAAAAAGTGTGCACCAGCTACGAGTCTAATCCGAAAGACGCGTTTGACGTCTTCAGTCTGTTCCCGGTGCCGAACTTCGACTACAAGCCGGAAATCTACAAGGACTATGCGGCGCCGATCTTCCGCCGTGTCGATGGTGAGTATTTGACTAGCGCTGCGACGTTCGGCATGGTGCCACGCAAGTTCATCCCGCAAGGCGTCAAGGCGCTCGATACGATGAACGCGCGCTCTGAGTCGGTCGGGCAAAAGGCGAGCTTCCGCACTGCCTGGACGAAGCTGCAGCTTGCCTTGATCCCGTGTCGACGGTTCTATGAGCCGGATTACGAGACGGGTAAGGCGGTGCGCTGGCGCATCGGGATGGCCGATGGCGCT
>Ga0153921_1001130_pt1 | contig 12352 bp, 12 predicted proteins | sample TSNJ005MetaG_FD_104691 | JGI IMG/M metagenome (GOLD analysis project Ga0153921, IMG submission 104691) | Attine ant fungus gardens microbial communities from New Jersey, USA - TSNJ005 MetaG | ecosystem: Host-associated > Fungi > Mycelium > Unclassified | place: USA: New Jersey, Brendon T. Byrne... | reverse complement strand
TAAACAGCAGTTTAATCTGTAACGAAAAAACCCCCGTTTCAGTTTTCCTGAAACAGGGGACATTTTATCTGGGATTATTTCAAAGTAACTTTTGCGCCTACTTCTTCAAGTCTCTTCTTTACATCTTCAGCTTCGTTTTTGCTTATGGCTTCTTTCACCATCTTAGGTGCATTGTCTACCAGGTCTTTTGCTTCTTTTAAGCCAAGGCCGGTGAGCTCGCGAACAACTTTGATAACTTTTACTTTTTCGGTTCCGATTTCTGACAGCTCTACATCAAACTCTGTCTTTTCTTCTACTGCTTCGCCTGCACCAGCTGCCGCTGCTACCATTACGCCTGCTGCTGCGGATACGCCGAATTCTTCTTCACATGCTTTAACCAGATCATTTAATTCTAATACTGATAACTCTTTGATCGCATCGATCAATTCTTGTGCTGTTAACTTAGCCATTATTATTTCCTCCATTTTGTTTTATTGGATTTATGATTCTGCCGGAGCTTCTGTTGCTGTTTCTACAGGTGTTTCTGCTGCAGCTTCTACAGGAGCTTCTACGGGTGCTTCTGCTGCAGCTTCTACAGGAGCTTCTACGGGTGCTTCTGCGGGTGCTTCTGCAGGTGTTTCTAAGGGTGCTTCTGCGGGTGTTTCTGCTGTTTTGTCAGCTGTGGGTGCGCATGCTGCTGCGCCGCCTTTTTCTGCAAGTTGGTTCATGACACGGGCAAAATTGGTGATAGGGGACTTCATGCTGCCGAGCAGTCTTGAAATCAATACTTCCCTTGTCGGAATACTTGCGATAGATGTCATACCTGCTGCATCGAATACAGTTCCTTCCACAATGCCTGCCTTGATTTCAAGTTTGCTTGCTTTCTTGGCAAACTCAGCCAGTATCCTGGCAGGTGCAGTTGCGTCTGTATTGGAAATTGCTACTGCGCTTGGTCCTTCCAGATAGGGTGCAAGTCCTTCGCAGTCGGTTCCCTTGAATGCAAAATTCATCATGGTGTTCTTGTAAACTTTATATGTTACACCCGCTTCACGCAAAACCTTGCGAAGCTCGGTATCCTGTGCCACAGTAAGTCCACGATAATCAACAAGTACAACAGATTGTGCATCTTTGATCTCAGCCGCGATTTCTTCTACGATAGGTTGTTTTAATTCAACTTTCGCCATCTTTTTACCTCCTTATAGATTTGTACCGAAAAACAAAAAATCTCTTCAAAGACACAGAGAGAAGCTCTCTGCAGGTAATGCAATAAAAAATCTCTCCGAGAACGGGGGGAGAATTCTGTCCGGTAATACGGAGAGAAATCCCTCCAAAAGCGCGGAGAGATGTAAGCTTGCAAATTACGTATCTCCTCGGCAGGATTTATGCATGTATATGCACCTGCTGTCTTCGGCATGGTTTGTAACCTTTTGAATAATAGCACAGAGACCGGACCTTGTCAACCCCTGTAAATTATTATTTCAGTCTCGTCTGTAAATTATTATTTCAGTCTCGCTGACGCCTGGCTGTTACAGTTCAGAGGGTAGTATCTAAGTTCAACGTAGTTGAACATGCGAGGTGTTTTGTGCGCTTTTTGCACAAAATCCAAGCGAATTTATTCGCTTTGGGGTCGCAAGCGCCAAATCACACGCTTTTTGTGATTTGTGTGCATCATGTTGCTGTGAAGGAGGCACGACTGAACAGTAACGCCTGGCTTGTTATTGCAATTCATCCCCCAACTGAGAGGTGGGGGATGAATTGTCAAATCAGGTTAAAATTTTGCTGTGTTTACCTTTACGCCGGGTCCCATTGTACTGGTAAGGGTGATACTTCTTAAGTACTGGCCTTTTACAGCACTTGGTTTTGCTTTGATGATTGCTTCCATCAGTGCGTTGAAGTTCTCCTGGATTTTTTCGTCTTCGAAGGAAGCTTTGCCAAGGGGAACGTGTACGATATTCGTTTTGTCCAGTCTGTATTCAATCTTACCTGCTTTGATATCGTTGATTGCTTTGGTTACGTCCATTGTAACGGTTCCTGCTTTGGGGTTAGGCATAAGGCCTTTGGGGCCCAGTGTCTTACCCAGACGTCCAACCACGCCCATCATGTCAGGGGTGGCAACCACTACATCAAAGTCAAGCCAGCCTTCATTCTGAATTCTGGGAATCAGCTCTTCACCGCCTGTGTGGTCAGCGCCGGCTGCTTCTGCTTCTGTCAATTTATCGCCTTTTGCAAATACAAGCACTCTGACGGTGCGTCCTGTTCCATTTGGAAGTACTACGGCACCGCGGATCTGCTGATCAGCATGGCGGCCGTCACATCCAGTTCTGATATGAACTTCAATGGTCTCATCGAATTTTGCAACTGCAGTTTTCTTTACCAGGGCAATTGCATCCTCCGGTTCGTAAAGCATGGCACGGTCAACCAGCTTTGCAACTTCATTATATTTTTTACCATGTTTCATTATTTTACCTCCTAGGTTCTAACGACAATAATCATTGTCTCCCAATCCATTGACATTTTATTAGTCTTCTACAACAATACCCATACTTCTTGCGGTACCTTTAATCATGCTCATAGCAGTTTCCAGGTTGGCTGCATTCAGATCCGGCATTTTCATTTCTGCAATTTCCTGAATCTTTGCTTTGGAAATTGTGGCTACCTTAGTCTTGTTGGGTACGCCTGATCCTGATTTGATATTACAAGCTTTCTTAAGGAGTACTGCTGCAGGCGGAGTCTTGGTAACGAAACTAAAGCTTCTGTCTGCATAAACTGTGATAACAACCGGGATGAGCACGTCACCCTTATCAGCTGTTCTTGCGTTGAATTGCTTTGTGAACTCAACAATGTTGACACCATGTTGTCCAAGTGCAGGACCTACTGGCGGAGCCGGTGTTGCTTTGCCGGCAGGGATTTGTAACTTGATATAACCTGATACTTTCTTTGCCATTATGGCACCTCCTATAATGTGGTAGTTCGGCGCAGACATTTTATTTCATCTGCTCCCACTGGGTTAACCTATATATTTACATCCGGATGTATCCGGAATAAAATATTCTGAATAAATGAATAAATAGTATATGCTGATGTGTTATAAAACCTTACGCAGTTCCACAAATTCTATTTCAACAGGGGTCTCCCTGCCGAACAGTTCCACGGTGATCGTTGCGGTCTGTTTCCCAAAGTCGATTTTATGAACCAAACCAACTGTATTCTTCCAGACTCCTGACACAACGGATACCTGATCGCCTTCCGAAAAATCAATCGTAACATTTTCTGATTTGATGCCCAGCGGCTTCATTTCTGCTTCGCTTAAGGGTACCGGCTTGCTTCCCGGTCCTACGAATCCGGTCACGCCGCGGGTATTCCGTACCACATACCATGTATCGTCATTCATTTCCATATTAAGCAGGACGTAACCAGGGAACATTTTCTTCTGAACCGTTTTCCTGGCTCCATTCTTTAGTTCAATTACATCCTGCATGGGTACGCGCACTTCCAGAATCTGCTCAGCCAAATGCTTATTATTCTCAATTGTCTTCTCAATATTGGCTTTAACCTTGTTCTCATATCCGGAATATGTGTGTACTACATACCATTTTGCTTCTGCCATACAAACCCCCTCGTCTTAAATTGATGTCAGGATACTCACACCATATTTGATAATGAAGTCCAATATAGCTATGATAAGCCCAAGAATTACAGCTATTACCACAACCACTGCAGACTGCTTGGCTATTGATTCTTTGTCCGGCCATGAAATTTTCTTAAATTCAACTTTTAACCCTTTAAAAAAACTTGTACGTGCGGGTTTTTCATTGGAATTTGCCATAATTACCTCTCATTCTCCGCAAATTGCTGCGGCCATAAATAATACCTTATTTGGTCTCTTTATGCGGCGTATGTGTTCTGCAGAATCTACAGTATTTTTTGATTTCCATTCTGTCGGGATGAGTTTTCTTGTCCTTGGTGGTATTGTAGTTCCGCTGTTTGCATTCTGTACATGCTAATATGATTTTTGTACGCATTTTTTCCTCCATTCTGCCGCCATGAGATGCGGTAATGCACTTATTTATTTCAATCCACATCATGAGTAAGGCGGCTGCCCATGATGATATGGAGCACTACAGCTCCCTCCACCGTCCTGTGAAGACGGACCGGCTTGACCTTTTGTCAGCGAGAGGATATATGCCCGCCGCTGCCGCCTGGCTTTTATTGCAATTCATCCCCCACCTCTTATGTGGGGACTTTTTGTTAGATTAGGTTAAAATAAAGCATAAAAAAAAGACCTAAATCTAATCTCGTTTGATTACTATAACATATAACGGCCAAAACGTCAATAATTTTTTGCAATTATTGTAGCTTTTATTAATATATTGTGGTAGAATTTATTTAGAATATTGCGTGCCTGATTTATGGAAGTATAATGGTTACTATTCTATGCCTTGCGTAAGGCAGTGCCGAATAATAACTTGTGCTGGTTCGTTTCAGAAAAGACTTAAGACATGGTCATTTCTGAAACAAAAGACAACTAATTATTCAGCAAATCGTAACGGCTGAATAGCATCGGAACAGCATCGAAAGGAGGCCTTGTTGTGAGTAATGTTTTAAATACTGTCTTAAATAATTTTATGACCACATATACACCAAAGAGCATTACTCAGTATGATACACATAAGAAGAGTGAGCTTCGCAGTGTGTATCATTCCATCATCAAACAGAATAAGGAATCTCCCTGGTATCTTCCTGCCAACAGTGCGCAGACGGTTAGTTATGCCATTGATCTGAAGGAGCATGCAAGAGCACTTCACAACACTATTGCATCCCTGGGCGGTCTGGAGGATGATGGTCTGCTGAATAAGAAAGCGGCTTTTTCCACAGATCCGGATATTATTTCTGTTACTTATGTGGGGAAGGAGTCTCCGGAAGAAGAAATTCCTGCAATTGAGATCAATGTTAAATCACTTGCATCCCCTCAGGAAAATATGGGGCGGTATTTGAATGATGCCAAGGTTTCACTTGCTCCGGATACCTATTCATTTGATGTTGCCATTAATGATCTGAATTATGAGTTCCAGTTCGCCATAGGAGAGTCAGAGACGAACCGGGATGTACAGGAAAGGCTCCTGCGGCTTATTAATAATGCCGATATCGGGTTAAACGCTGTTATAGATGAATCTGATGGGAAGACATCACTTAAGCTCACCTCCGATGCATCAGGCGCGTCCTTTGGAAGTCCCATGCTGTTTCATGTCAGTGATGATCATACCAGTAAGAGGCAGGGGTCCGTAGAATATCTGGGGCTTGATTTTGTAAGCCACTATCCTGCCGATGCGAAGTTTATCATGAACGGGGAAGAGCGCTTTGCAGCTTCCAATCATTTTACTATTGGGAAAATGTTTGAGGTGGAGCTTCTGAGCATCAGTCCGGAAGATGAGTTTACTTCCATTGGCCTGAAGACGGATATGGAATCCCTGACTGATAATGTGGTTCATCTTGCTGATGGTTATAACAATTTTTTAAAGGCTGCTGCCAATTATCTGGAGAGTCAGCCCAGGAGCAGGTATCTGGTGCAGGAGTTCAGTTCCATTGCCCAACGCTATCAGAATTCACTGGAGTCTACAGGGCTTAACCTTGCAGAAAACGGCGAGATCAATGTGGATTCAAAGCTGTTGCTGCAGCAGGCTGCCGGTGCGGAAGATATCAGACAGACATTTGATTATCTCCATGATTTTACCAGCCAGCTGCTTGACAAGAGCAGTCAGGTAAGTTTGAATCCCATGGATTATGTGGATAAGAAGATTGTGGCTTATAAGCATCCTACCAGGAATTTTGCCAGTCCCTATGTGACAAGCGCTTACAGCGGGATGATGTTTAATGGATATTGCTAGACTTCAAAGTAATGAGATATGAATAATATTAATAAGTTACGCCCCGTTTCGGTCAGAGAACGGGGCGTTGTTATATTGGCAGTTCCTATGATATGCTGTATCTTTTTACATGCTTACAGGGGTATATTACCGTGCTTCTTTTGGGGAGCCTCCACCTTCTTTTTGTTCAGCGCCTTTAATGCTTTCAATATTTTAGTACGGGATTCGTCCGGGCGGATTACTTCGTTAACATATCCCCGTGCAGCTGCCACATAGGGATTCAGGAAGCGGTCTTCGTAATCTTTTTTGCATTGTGCACGCATTGCGTCCTGGTCCTGCGCTGCTTTGATCTTTCTTTTGAAGGCAATATTAACGGCACCTTCCGCACCCATTACGGCAATTTCCGCAATCGGCCAGGCAAATACCATGTCGGCACCCATTTCTTTTGAATTCATGGCAATGTAGGCTCCGCCATAGGCTTTACGCATGATCAGGGATATCTTGGGTACGGTTGCTTCTGAATAAGCGTACAGTATTTTGGCTCCATGACGGATGATTCCATTATGTTCCTGTGCGGTTCCCGGCAGGAAAGCCGGTACGTCCACCAAGGTAATGAGCGGCAGGTTAAAGCAGTCGCAGAATCTGATAAAGCGGGCAATCTTGTCTGAAGCATGGTAATCCAGCGATCCGGCCATCTGGTTGGGCTGGTTGGCTATGAAGCCTGTGCTTTCACCATTCATCCGGGCAAATCCAACGACTGCATTGGGAGCGAAATCCTTCTGCACTTCAAAGAAGCTGTCCTTATCAGCGATGCAGGAGATCACTTCCTTGACATTATAGGCAGTCCGGGAATTCTCCGGTACGATATCGATCAGGCGGCTGCAGGGATTAGCGGTTCCCTCTGACTGATCGGTAAATATTTTGCGCAGGGGCAGTCTGGCCAGCATGGATTCCTGTTCGGATATTGGCTGGATTGCAGGAGCCTTTTCTTCAAAGTTAGAGGGCAGGTAGGTCAGCAGTTTACGCACTCCCATGAGACATTCTTCTTCTGTCTGATAAGTGAAATGGGATACGCCGCTTTTTTTGGCATGAACATCGGCGCCGCCCAGTTCTTCCACACTGACTTCTTCATTAATCACTGTCTTTACTACGTTTGGGCCAGTGATGAACATTTTGGATATGTCCTTTACCATAAAGATGAAATCACATATGGCGGGTGCATAGCAGGCACCTCCGGAGCAGGGACCTAATATCACTGCAATCTGGGGGATCATTCCGGAAGCTTTGGTGTGGCGCAGGAACATACCGCTGTAGCCGCTTAAGGAGGATATGCCTTCTTCAATCCTGGCACCGCCGCTGTCGTTGATGCAGATAAGCGGTGCTTTCATTGCCATTGCCATATCCTGAATACGGGTGATTTTATAGGAATGGTATTCTCCAAGGGTTCCGCCGATTACAGTGAAGTCTTCACTGGCTACGAAAACCAGCCGTCCGTCTAACTCTCCATAGCCGGTTACCACACCGTCACCGGGGACGCGCTTTTTATCCAGTTCAAAATCATCAATACGTGATTCTATAAATCCATCAACCTCTACGAAGGTGCCCTGGTCAAGAAGTATGCGGATGCGCTCCCGGGCTGTTAATTTTCCCTGTTTGTGCTGTTTGTCAATCTTAAGCTGGCCGCCGCCCAGGGATGCTTTTCCGCGTCTGTATTCCAGATTTTTAATTGCTTCGTTCCAATTCATTATTTTGCTCTCCTTGTGGTTATAGTGGGGGTTGCATTGGTTTTGTGATTTTTGAGACAAATAATTGGGTTATGGTTTAGTGCATATGGTGTATTGGGACAGCACTGTTTAATTTGATATTCCATTTATTTGATATTCAAAGCTTTTATTATCATAGCAGGTTGTTTGGGAAATGGCAAGTGTTATTTGGCGAATATTTACCGAACGGACAAAAGTAGAAAACCCCGAATTATCTTCGGGATTTTACAATTAACAAGATATATTAATATAATTTTCCACAGCGTTTACAAATTTTTTTGCATTCATTAACTGTGTTTCTGCTTCTTCTCTGCTCGCAATATAAAAATCGTCATAGTCCGACTTTTCACGCAGGTATGAAGTATCCTTGATAATCTGGGAAAGTCTCCTATCCATCAAATTGTCTTTTAAAAAAACTTTATTAAAAAAAGCAATTACACCGGAATGCTTCGAAGAATCGAATCCTCTCAGAACATTTGCAGCCCGCATGGCATGAAAAACTCCATAGTATGATCTGTTAAGGGAAGTTCTTAATTGACCGGCTTTCAGATTATCCTCTGCAGCTGCCAACATCTCCTTTGCCCGATCTATCCTGTATGATGCCAATTCTTTTATACTGCCTTCCAAAGTACAATTCCCTCCTCACACACATTCTTATAAAAGGGAAGAATCTTTCCCCATTTTTTCAGATTATCTCTTTCTATGTCAATAATAGAAAAAATTTTTTCATGTTTAAGATCCATATCAGCCGCCCATGAAATAAATCTTCTCCTGGTAGCTTCGTCAAATTTTCTTTCAAGAACAATAGCAATATCAATATCGCTGTCTTCTGTCTCTTCCCTTCTGGCTACAGAGCCATACAAGATTATCTGCTGCACATTTTCTTCGAATATGTCCAAAAGTCCGTTTATCAATTCAGTTGTTATTTCTTGAGTTAACATAACAAATCTCCTTCAGGTGAATACTAAATCACCCCAAATATATTCATAGCTTCCTTACCTTCAATAATCCTGGAGCTGGGACGATTTACATTGGCCAGCATGGATTCCACTTTATTGGCTATTGTGATATCAATAAAGCGGTTCACATCAAGGCCTCTCAGTTCAAAAAACAAGAGGGGATTCTCATCCAGACGGACGCCCACACCATATAGTGCCGCCGATACGTGCTTACACATTAGGGCCCAGTCAGGACAGCTGCAGTTAAAACTGATTTCCCTCGGCGTGGGGAAAAGACCATCCTTTCCCAGGAATATGTCTTTCAGTTCTTCCGGAAAATTTCCCTGGATCAGTGTTTCCAGGTTCTCAATCCGCCGGGTACATTTATTAATGACTTCCTGGCAGCGTTCCTCCTGCAAGGGGCTGATTCTGATCTCAATCTTATAGGGGGTTTTGCGGCTTCCCTGGACTCTGGCTGTTATTTTGCCCTTTTTAATCTGAAGATCCAGCACCGCACCGGAGCGTACATAGCGTTTTCCCCGGTCAAGGCGGCTTTCGTAATCTGCATAGCTTTCCAGATTATCACACCAGGCACTTCCCCACCAATTGTTCACTATATTTCTGTCTGAAACCATAACTGGTGACAGGATTTTTCCTTTTGCTTTTTCTTTCCGTTTTGTCTCTCCGGCATTTTTCCTGATTACGGAAGCAGCCGGCTGGCTGTAGCTGATGCTGTCATCCCAATATTTGCTCATGTTGATTCCTTTCTTCTTCCGCAGATAAACCCCTGATATGGCTGATAAATTGCGGGAGTTTTTATTCCAGCCTGAGCATTGACATTAATTCATCATTGCTCATTTCCGTTATCCAGTTCTCGCCGCCGGATCCTATTACATTTTCCGCAAGTTCTTTCTTTGACTCAAGCATCGCGTCAATCTTCTCTTCGATTGTTCCGTTGCTTACCAGTTTATGTACCATGACATTGGATTTCTGACCAATGCGGTATGCCCTGTCCGTTGCCTGATTCTCAACTGCCGGGTTCCACCAGCGGTCAAAATGGATTACGTGGCTGGCTTTGGTGAGATTCAGCCCTGTTCCACCGGCTCTTACCGACAGGACTATGTAGGGTACGTAGTTTTCTCCCTGGAATTCTTCCACGATATGATTCCGCTGGGTTACAGGTGTTCCGCCATGCAGGACAAATCCCTTTTTGTGGAATATTCCCGCTAAATAGGAGGACAATTGTTCGGTTATTTCTTTAAATTGTGTAAATACAATGACTCTTTCCCGTTTCTCATAGATTGTTTCACAGATATCCTTAAGCATTTCAAATTTACCGCTGTCTTCTTCTGCATAAACCTGCTGACCGAGATATTGGTCCGGATGGTTGCAAATCTGTTTCAGTCTGGTCAGGGAAGCCAGGATCAGACCGCGGCGTTCCATGCCGTCCATATCAGTTAGCTTATGTGACAAATCCTCCACGTATTTGCGGTAAAGTACGATTTGCTTTGCTGATAAGCCGACGTAATCTTTCATTTCCACCTTGTCAGGCAGATCGGAGATGACTTTCTTATCTGTCTTCAGGCGTCTGAGCATAAATGGCGCTACCATGGCTTTTAATTTGGCATAGCCGTCGGGATTGGACTTTAAGCCCTTACAGAATTCGCCGAACTCGCCGGAGGTTCCAAGAAGGCCTTTATTCAGGAAATCAAACAAGGACCACAGGTTGGCCAGTTCATTTTCTATGGGGGTGCCTGTCATTGCAATCCGCATTTTGCCTTTTAACTTCTTAATCTCTTTTGTCTGTTTGGTAAGGGGATTCTTGATCGCCTGTGCCTCATCCAGAATGATGCAGCTCCATTCCTTTTCCTTGAGTCCTGCTATCCTGGTGGCCATCCCATAGGTTGTGACTGTGAGAAAGGCTGTATGGGCACGGCATTCTTCTTCCAATACTTTCGCGCCGCGTCCATGCAGAATATGAACCTTCATATCGGGTGCAAACTTGGCTGCTTCTTTCTGCCAATTTCCCAAAAGGGAAGCAGGAACAACAAGAAGTACGCTGGCGTTTTTATCCGCGGTGCGCATTTTTTCCAGATAAGCCAGTACCTGCACAGTTTTACCCAGACCCATGTCATCTGCCAGGCAGGCACCAAATCCGATTTTATCCATGTAGTTCAGCCATGTATAGCCATTTTTCTGATAGGGACGGAGTGTTGCATGAAAGCTCTTGGGTAGTACCGCCGACTTTAAGGATGATGGTTTTCTCAGTTTCTGGAGAAGCTGCGCCAGCCATTTGCCGTTGGTAATCTTCGGACCTACGTCCGCTTCTTCGCTTTGCTTTCCTGATGGCAGTCCCATTTTTAATGCATGGAAAAGTGTAATCTCGACTTGCTGCTCTTCCATTTGATTCAGCAGCTGTTCCAGGCGTTTATGGTCTACTTCAACCCATTTTCCTTTTATCATGGCCAGGCCGTTCGTCTGGCTCAGCAGGTTTTGGATATCCTCCCGGCTCAGGGGCATGCCGTTTACTTCCAGTCTGGGCTGCAGGGATATAAGGGTATCAAATCCCAGCATGGAAGGCTTGTCTTCTCCCATACTTACCGCCATATTTACAGAGGAAGCCCTGCGTTTCCACCAGTTGGGAACACGGCACATAATCCCTGCTTCTTCGATTGCAGGGATATCCTTAAGCAGGGAATAGGCTTCTTCGGCTGTCAGGCGCAGTGGATGAAACATTTCTCCGTTTTCCACAAACTCGCCGATCAGCGGAGATACCTCAGCCACTTTATTAAGGCATGACAGGAGCATCAGCAGCTTCTCCCTGTCCTCTTTATACTCGGTTAATGCATATTCCAGGGGAACATGGCGGACTTTTCCCTTCCCCTCTTTTGTTGCATAGGTTGCAAGGAACGCAAACGGGAATCCGGAATCATCATTATCGTTCTCTACCAAATGGAAAAAAATCCGTTCAGGAACCCGAAGATGCTGGCTTTTCTCTGTGAGATACATTGCTACTGTGCCGTCATATGCAGCGATCTCTTCCACATATATGTTACGCAGCTGTTCAAAGGTGCGCTGTATCCACTTTTTGTCAATGTATTCCACACCGTTGGCAAAGGGGATCGCATTCTCTATCTTGCTTAGGATATCGTCCGTTAAAGAGATACGGGTATGTTCCCTGGTAAGCTCAAGCTCTGAATTGCTGGTTAATGTCTGGAAAAAGGTTTCGGATAGTAATTGAAGGAAAGCGGCAGAAGGGCTTACATGTTCGGGAGCTTCCTCAAGCCCTAACTGGTAGAGGGCTTTGTAAGGGTTTTCCTGAAAGCGTACCTGCCATGCCATAGTTGATGACATTGACGCCATTCCTCCCGGCGGCAGCTCTCCGGTTGAATCATCTATCCGAAACCCCGCAGATGTGAAGATGAACTGCAGGGCGGCTGTGCCTGCTGCTTTATAATCTGCAGCTTTATCTGTTTGTACCATTGTGGTCATTTTCTGGTCCTTTCATAATCATTGTTCCGTGTCTGCCATACATTGTTCCATGTCTGTCATACATTGTTTCGTGTCTGCCATACATTGTTTTGTGTCTGCCATACATTGTTTTGTGTCTGCCATACATTGTTCCGTGTCTGCCATACATTCACATAGTACTGTTAATACCATTCATCTCATCTGCCATCATAAGTGCAGCTTCGATTACTTTATCCATATCATAGTAACGGTATTGTCCCAGACGTCCGCCAAAGATGACGTTTTCTTCCTTTGCCGCCATTTCCTGATAACGGGCAAAGAGTTCGTTGTTCCGGTT
>Ga0153921_1001129_pt1 | contig 12364 bp, 11 predicted proteins | sample TSNJ005MetaG_FD_104691 | JGI IMG/M metagenome (GOLD analysis project Ga0153921, IMG submission 104691) | Attine ant fungus gardens microbial communities from New Jersey, USA - TSNJ005 MetaG | ecosystem: Host-associated > Fungi > Mycelium > Unclassified | place: USA: New Jersey, Brendon T. Byrne... | reverse complement strand
CTGATCCGACAAGCGAATTTCCTTATAAAATCACGCGTTGCAAGACCAATAGGATAATCAAGCTTTACATAACGGCGGCAAAAACAACTAGTTTTATCCCTGAACTTATTGAGAATTCGTTTGTTTAATTTACAGCAAATGGATTCTATTTTTGTTACTAAACCACCCCCTAATCCAATTATTTTGAAGCGCTTTAATAAAATTGACTTTTGGAAAAGCCCCGGTTATAATTATTAAAATGCCTACTTGTTGAATCAAAACGGTGCAGTTTGATAGAGGTGAAAATATGTTTTCAATTGATAAAATCGAATTGTTGTTCATGCAACACAATAATATATTGACTACAGCAGAACTGTCTGCCAATAAAATATACTATACAGATATTCAAAAGCTTTTGAGCGATGGAATGGAATCATTCAAATGGCCAAGATGTGGATATGCAAAGTAAGTGGAAATATTTTTTGAAAAACATCAGAGATGAATCACTTGATTTTGCCATTGTTATAAATAAGATTGCAACTTTTCTTGAGCCTGTGTATGAGGCGATTGTTGGAGAATCGGAGTGGCAAAAGATGTGGGATTGTAGGGAACAAAAGTGGTTGTAGAAAACGGACAAGGTGAAACTGAAAGAATAATCAATCTTTACATAGCGGCATAAACTCCAACACTTATAACAACCGTTCACTTTTTTATTTAGGGCAAGCGGCTTGTGTTTACGATTTTATTAAATTAACCGCTCGAAAGACTGTTTTGGTGCAATTTGATTATTCGAATCCGTGATTCGCACATTTGCCATCCTATGTCCCCCAATATATAATGAACATACAAGGAGGGACTGTCCAATGAAAAAGACAAAATATTATTTGACCGAAGCCGAATGGCGCTTTGTTATACATAGCCTGAATGAACTCCGAACCAAGTTGATTAGGGAGGGGCAACACACCGACACGGTGGACGAAACGCTGTATAAGGTTATGAACGCTAAAACAAAGCGGGTAAAGGTTGCGAGGTGACGGCTATGAAATCAAACACCTTTGAAAAAGCCTTTGGCGACTTCATTGACCGCCACGAATACGACGAAGCGCAGAGCGCCCTGTTTGATGTGGTACGATATGCCTTCAAAGCCGGATGGGAATCCGTAGGAGGCGATCCCCCGGAAGTTCAGCCCATTATCAGGCTTATTCATAAAAAGCCGGATGAAGAACCATCTAAGTAATTGAATACATATTGAGAGCCGTTTGTTGTGATATGCTCCCCCTATGGAAGACAGTGAAACAAAAAAACACTGCATCTATAGGGGGAGCACATCACTTTGTTTAGAGTAGACGGTTTTTCATGTATTCTCATACTTGATATGCTTTCTGGTGATACAGTTATAGCCATGAATTTTGAAAATCGTGTAAAACAGTGGCAAGCAGGCTTATTGAATCATTGCTAACCGTTTCTAAAACAAGGGTTTTGCGGGCGGTTTTGATTCGCACATTTGCTGCCATATTCAAACCATCTAATGCTGTCTAAAACTATTGAATATTGTCCAAATTTGTGCTATGCTGTTTAATACCATGAAGATTTTAAGGGGTGTAAGCTATGGATAAGCCAAATGCCGAAAAATGGGTTGATACTAAGACAGTAGCCGAGTATTTGAATATCAATAAACAGACCGTTTTTGCTTGGATTGCTCAAAAAAATCTCCCTGCTGTCAGGGTGGGCAAATCTTGGCGTTTTAAGCTTTCGGAGATTGATACTTGGCTACGCTCAGGTGGCGCAACAAACTAAAGTATTTTGATTTATAAAGGAGGTTCCAATCTCGTGGCAGAGGAAATACTCGAACCGTTTTTTCCTACGCTTAGCGGCGAAGGTCGTAAGCGCTTTAATCATATAGTCACAAATCTTGCTCAAGCATATCCAAACTATACTAGCGAGCTTGTTCACAGGGAATTGGAGGCACTCCAATGTGAACAGAACGACATTGAGATGCTGAAATATAAAGCAACATTAAGCGCCTTATATGATTTGACACAACAGGGCTGGAGCATTGAGGTTGACAACGAAAGGCTTTTTTTGAGAATTACTGACGATTCCGCATTGGATAAGGCTCATGTGCGATATAGGCTTGATTCCGAGCGGCGTGCACAATTTCAAGATAAGGCTGTACTTCGTTTCATTTCACATATGGAAAAAAGTAAGACTTATAATGGGCGGGAGATTTCAATAAAAAACCTCATTGGTGACAGTAAACTGCTTCTTAGTGCTATTAAGCGCAAGGACACTCAAATAATTCAGCCCTATATTCAACTTGTAAGGCATACAAGGGATGAGCATACAGGATACTACGATTCGGAGATATGGCGATATTTTCGATATACTTGGTCCATACCCTATAAATCGATGCCCGGTAGAAATCTTTTCTATCTGGTTCGTGATGCCGCACAGCCCTTTCATCCCGTGATAGGGATTTTTGCACTTGGGAATTCGATTCTCAATCTGACAGTCCGTGATGATGAAATCGGTTGGACCGTTGAGGCTATTAAGCAACAAATGAAGCGAAAAGAAAAGAATGAGATTTCAGACAACCTTGTCAGCGGAACCAATGGAGCGGTTAAGGCGAAAAAGACAACCTTTTTAGAGGATGAGGCCCAATACCAGCATAGACTGCAAGTCTACGCCGAAAGAACTACCAGACTTTTAATCAGAAACCTTCATGATGCCATCGGCGATATTTATGTCAAGGATTTAGGCTATAACAGAAACACAAGAAATCCATCGGCAGAGAAAATACTTGAATTAAAGGAATTGTCTGAGTCACTCCGTGAAAAAGTTATAGACAACAAGAAAACGAGCCGTGTTTCCAACTGGGAAGAGGAAGCGAAGGAGCCTCTGTTTTGTAAAAAGAGAACTGCCGAGCTTGCGCGACTACTGGAGGCTCAAAGTATTTTTAATAAAGCAAAGCAAAATAGCTATGTTGACTGGCTTTCCGAACTATTGCGCACAGATAAGGGGCGAAAGGCGATAAATACTGCCTTAGTTGCCAATCGCAAAACAAAAATTGGCTCTAATATGATGGAAATTATTGTTTGCGGAGCGATTCCGCCTTACAATGAATTATTAGGTGGCAAATTAGTCAGTATGCTAGCCTGTAGCCCAACAGTGATTCGTGATTACATGAAAAAATATGAGCATCAAATCAGCGAGATTGCTTCCAGAATGAAGGGTAAGCGAGTCATTAGAGATAGCCGTTTGGCTTTTTTAGGAACTACCAGCCTATATGCACTTGGTAGTAGCCAATATAATCGCATTAAGGTTCCGATGTCAGATGATTTCACCTTGCAGTTTAAGGAAATGGGTATTACGGAGGGCTATGGTACGGTATATTTTTCAAAACTGACTACCACAACAATGATGCGAATATTAGAGCTTCAGGATGGCGGTCGCAGAATCAATAACATTTTTGGTGAGGGTACAAGCCCACGTTTTCGATTGATTAGCCGTGGCTTGAGTGCTATTGGCATACGCGCAGATGCCTTTTTACGGCATTATTCTCCGAGAATCGTTTATTCGATAGAGCTTGCCAAAAATACAAACGATTTTCTCTTGGGATATTCAAAGGATATTACCTATCCCTTTAATATTGAGAAGGAAGAAAGTGTTGAGCAGGCGACCCAAGCTATGACAGATTTTTGGTATAGACGATGGCTTCAAATGAGACTCAGTTCTGTAAATATAGAGGAACGCCTATCAAGTTTCAAGCCGGAACAGATTATGGTCAGTAACGTGAGGTGAATGAACATGAGTAATCTACAGCTAATCAAACGCCTATACAGAGGCAAAACCTGTTACTCTGATGCCCTAAGCGAGGAGGAGCTTGAATTGTTGCAACTCCCCTCGGGTGTTGACGTGATTGTTGAGCAAATGGTAAGTGAGGGCAGGATAGTATTCCTTACCGGCAATCCGGGAGATGGAAAAACATTCATAATTCGAACAGCAAGGAAGAAACGCCCACATTTATATGTTATATCAGATTTGAACAGCATTTCTGACACGCAAATGGATGAGGAAATACAAAGGCTGTTGAACTGCTATCATAATCACATACCGTGCATAGTTGCCGCCAATGAATATCCATTTCTGAGTCTTTTACGCAAACTCGCGGCGATTGCCCCGGATTTTCACAAGGAATTGCTTGGAGTCAAGCAAAATACAACTATCCTCAATTACCCGACCGTTCAGCTTGGAAGAATTTGTGTTGTTGATTTGAATGACAGAAGTCTTTTGGACAAGGAACGTAGCATTGTTAAACTTACTGTAGATAAATTTATCGTACTTCTTCAGGATAGTCTTGGCAGTAACTCTTACTTGGATTATAACATCAGAGCATTATCCGACTCACTGGTCTTACAGCAGTATATTAAGATTTTCAGTCTGATTTCATTGACAGGAGAGCATTTTGCCATAAGAGATATTCTTGGAACGGTTGCCTATTCGTTTACTGCTTGCACCTTTGAAGATGCTGATGTTAGTTGGGGCTACTATTACGATGCTATTTTCTCTGGAGATAATGATTTGATGAAGATAGCAACAAACTTTGATCCCATCCTTCTTTCAAAGCCCTCGCTTGATGAAAGGCTATGGAACGGTGAACTGGTTGATGGCTGGAGATTGGGAGCACCTGAAAAATGGCCGTATGAGATTGAGGAAGACGTGGAGCAGGCGGTTAATTTATTCAAATCAATTAAAAGAAAATTCTATTTTGAAAATGAACTCTCAAAAGGCTTAGAAGACCTTCAGCCTGTAGATTATAACGAATGCGAGAAAATCTTGATAAGCATAAGATCAAAAAACAAGGAAATCAAACGGCGTTTAATCCGTTCCATGAACAAGCTTTTCCTTTCATCGGATATGGAATGTGACCGCCTACGTGTATGGACTACACATGGCTTTGATTTGAGTAGAGAATTTGGCGCTGCTGTTTCAACCCGTTACATTGATGGAGCGGACCTGGAGCTTACTTTTCCAGAGCCAGTAAAATGGTTAGATAGGCTGGAATATACTCCTTCATATATCGTATTAAGGCATAAGAAAAAGGATTTGCGAAAGACATATCTTAAAATTGACCTTGATATGCTAAAAACGCTGATTGCCATTGAAAAGGGTTATCCGGTTGCTTTACTTTCAACTCAATACGAGCAAAAGCTAACGCAGTTTTTGCATGGCTTATGCTCGGCAAGACTTGCAAAGGACTATAGCTATGGAGAGGCTATTCTCTCTAACCGTCGGGAGGGAACATGCAAGAAAATATCTATCGAGGATGATAAATACGAATTGTCTGTTGGAGGTACGCTATGAACAAAAATTTTGATACTCTGAGAGACGAGTATGGCGCTAAATTGTGTATGGAACTTGGCTTCCTTCCTACCTCAAACTCGACAAAGCCACTTTATATTGCGAATGCACTGCTCCGCGAAAGCACAGGGAGAATCTGCGAGATGCAAGATGTTCATAAATGGGTGGTGAGCGAACGCCGTGCAAAGGCTACTCCCTCCAAAGAGCTATTAGACGAGTTTTCTACTGTTTTTAGTGATAGTGGCGCGGAAAAGGTGGAAGAGCTACAGGAGGTTCGCTTCTACCTTGAAAGAGTTTTCAACCCTGATTCAACAGTACATCCGGATTATACTTTTTCAGTTATGAATATTTCCTCGAAATGGCTTATTCATCCTTATGTAAAGGCAGAGGCAGGAATTGGACGCTTTTTGTTTGAAATCTTAAATGAACAAATAAATGGCACATCCTCCCCTGCGCTTGAGCTATTGAGAGCCGCGCTTCAACAGGACGACGATGACATAACAAGATTGATAAAGCCAATTATCATAAGAAAGCCAGAGGCGGAAAGGCTTAAGAAAATTCCGCTTGAACCAACCTCAATTTCCTTTAACCAAAGCAAAAGGGTAATTCGTGCGGGCTTTGATCGCTTAGCTAAGAATATTGTCTTACTTGGACAAGCAGAGGATTCATTATTAGTTCTTAGGAGGCTTGTTTGTTTTGCAAGCTTTGCTGTGTTTTTTTATTTAGAGGATATTAACCACACAGAATTTGCAGCACCTAAAATCCCCTTATTACTAGATGCAGGACTTGGACTTGGGGCTATTGAAAGTGCAAGCTCTGGTAGCTTTTTATCCTGCAAAAAGGCTGTTGAGGCATACACTATAAATTTTCTTGAAAAGTATCTTACGGGCTTAAACGGACAATATATTCTCGATATTAATAGCAAAAAAGCTATTGAGGACTACATCAACAGCATTGCACTTCACCATAAAAAAATTGATGTTGATGAGATTCGGCGGGTGATACTCCAGCATTATAATGGGTATTGTGAAAAGGGAGAAGCACCTATTCGTGCTATTGCACGTTCCCTGCAATTTGCGCTTTATACATATACCTATCCAAACAATACTCCATCCGATTTTTGCAATGTAATCGGAAAAAGAGGAGGACTTGCGGGCCCGGCTGGCTCAGCAGCCAAGCAGGTTCGGCTCTTAATACATCGTTTTACACTTGAGAATCTAATTCTAAGTGTTATTGAGCCGGAAAGGCTTCAAGAGGGACTTGAATTAAGAGAGCTTGGTGAGTATTTGCGGGATAGCTATTTGGTCATAATAGGAACAGATAACGATGTGGATTATTCGTTGCTTGCAAATGCTAAGATTGCTCAGGATACACCGGAAAATCTGCGTAGTGAGCTTTCACAAAATGCACAGGGCATTGCGGATATGCTTATATCCTTGGATCTGGCAAAAAGATATGCTGACGGTGTAACTATCATTGGAACGGAGGTTTGAGAAATGGATTTATTAACACAAGCAATCATTGAGATTGTAAATCAAAGGACTTCACAAGATTGCTTTGGGATGTCCATTGCGAGTCTGCCGGATTTCGATTATGAGGAACTTGTCCGGGGAATTTCAACCTCAAAGCTGCTTGAGCTTTATTTTCTTGGTTTTAAACAAGAAGCCATACAAGCCTTACAACTGCGACTTGCAGATACGGAGCATTGCAAATTCTTCTATACAGTCGAGGAAGCTGAGGAGTCAAGGAATCAAGGGCTTGAAGGCACTTGTCGGTTGCTCATTATCAAGAATCAAGAGCTGGAAAAGCTATCTTCTCTCAGATGGTATGAAGTGATTGATATGGAGCAGGTCTATCGTCGTAGCTGCTCTATCGTAGAAAGGCATCTAAAGTCTAACGCTTCAATAAATAACACAATAGAATATTTGCTCAAAGCGCTAAAGCGCAAGGATATTATAGGTATATTGAACTTTGAACGGGTTATCCGTTATCTTAGTGCGCTTCTTGAGGCAGAGCCTACAAGTCTGCCACGTACAGTTATAGATAAGCTATACCTGCTTGGGCTTTGCCATGAAGATGATTTTTGCACACAGCCTTGCTCAGTTGATGATTTCCGTAAAAAAATCAAGAGCAATTTTGATTTAGTGAAGCGCTTGTCAAAGCTGGAGCAAAGGGAAAGAAGCAATATCGCAACCTTTTCGGCAAAGCATCCGGGCAACGCTCTTGTCGATGCTATTCTGGATTATTATCAGACGGCTGACGAGCAACTTCTACGTAGGATGGAACGCGCAGAGGTTGAGGAAATATTAAAGAACGTAAAGCGGGATTCTAATAAGAAAGCCCCACCTAAAAGCAGAAAATCAGACGGGGCCAGCCCCACTGTTGGCGGCGCGCAGCTAATTTTTAATGAAAACGATGGGATGATTAACGAAATTCTTGAAGCTGCGAAAGAGGACGTTGATGGGCGTGATGATACGGACAAGCGAGCCACTGTCCAAATTCAAGCGGGAGAACTCAAAATAAGCATTCCTGTTGAGCCTGTTACAGAAGCACTCGCAGAGCGAGGCGAAGCACGAGTGCCATACGGTGGGGTTTTATACACTGAAGTAGCTAATCCTAAGGATGCACTTGAGGACTTCGAAAAGTATGATTGCGATTCCTTTGATGAAAAATATGTTGATGAAATTCGTCAAGTTCTCAATAAGGCTCACAGCCTTTTACCGGAGGAAAGCGTTTCAGCTGCCTTTGAGCAGTTTCTTCAAGCAAGAGCTCAGATTAGCGCATATGCAAAACGGCTACAGGATATGCCAATGCTTCAGGTCATCAGCAGCTATAAGAGCTTTAAGGAATACTTATTGACTTATAAGGCTCTGTTGTCCTCCATCAAGGATGACTATTCCAAGCTAAGCGAGCTTGATTCCGAGGAGATTAAGCGAATCATTTCTTGCATAATTGCTTTGGATACATTGTTTGTTATTGGCCGCGAAAACTCTCACGCCATTCCAATGCCATGTAATCCATTATATCTTTGGAAATATATTAAGCTCGCAGAGGAAATGCTTGAAAGCCGTGGACTTACCGAGGGAAGCGACTGCTATCTGTCGGACAAGGACAAGGAGTTTGTTCTTAGAAAGGCCGAGGATATTCCCGACCCGTTAACACTAATAATGCTTCCAAAAAATTTAACGAACGCTGAATGTTTGCCCCTTGCCGGGAGAATAGGTTGTATTCCCATTTACTCAACGAAGCCGCAAATTAGCGACAGCACTACGGGTATGGAGCTTGTTAAGCAGGGCATTATTAGATATATGTGTCTATATCCACATTCAAGCATGATGCTTAGAATTTGTTTTATTAATCCTCCCTCGGTCGAAGCAGTTATTAGCATGTTGAAAAGTCTTGATAGGGATAAGGAGTTTTCATCCTTTGGCTCTGTTGGGATTGATTTAACGATTTTCAGAACTAAAGAGGCTCCCACCTCGTGGGTTGAGCTTGAGGACAAATCACTTAATGATGGCATGCTCGGTAAAATCAAGGGCAAGCGCAACGGTAGCTTCAATCTTTCCATCGTAAACAAGGAACTTAGCTATGACGAGGTAATTAAACAGCTTTCAAGGGAGCAGCATTTCCTTATTATTTTTGACCCAAATGAAAAAACAGTGGAAACTGCAAGAAACAGCCGAAATATCCATATCCATCCGCTATGTGTGCCTAAGATATACGAATATAAAAAACTCAGCGGAAAGGTCGCCATTCGCCCCGCAAATGAGGGTGAGCTTTTTGCAGACTATGCAAACATTGTGGAAAAGCTATATAATCAGCCTTCAGCCTTTGGACATCGGAATGTTTTCGACCGCTCCCCCATTACAGAGGAAACGTATAAGCAGCTTTTGAATAAGACGGACTGGCTTATGCTACTTGACCAGAGTCTGAAAAGCTGGGACATTTGCTTACGCTCCACGAGTGAAAAGCTCTATTACAAGGGATACGATTATCGCTCAGCTGGTATCTATTCGAAAAACAGTAAGAAGTTCGTAATGGGCTATAAGGATATTATAGCAAGGTGCGGAAACTATATTCCCAACGAAAAGGGGATCCAGGATGTCATTGCCACTATCCGAGCAATTAACGAGGATGGCTTGCTTAGCATTGCGTCTCATTCCACAAACCAAATATTTGACTTAAAACATGGAAAAGGCAGCTTGGGTCTTGCTATTGCTGCAATAAAATATAAAACTCGTTATCCAAATTCAATCTTGGTCGGGTTAGATACACAGCTTGCTCGTGAGTGGCTTTCGGATAGAGAGGATGGCAAGCTGCCAGATTTGGTTGGACTGCGCTTCGATGACGAATATGCGCCAAGTATTGATATTATTGAGGTGAAAACCTATGATGAGGGTGCGTATAAAGTTGAAAACAATTTAATTTCAGGCCACGCTGTAGAGCAGGCGGCAATAATAGAAGAATTACTCAGGGAGATTTTTGGCTCGGCAGAAAGGCTTACTACTGTGTCACGGCGTGAAATTCTTCGTGAGCAGGTATTTGAGAATGTTTTCTGCTCCAATTATGAGCCAGATAGAAAGCAGGAGTTAAGTGAATGGCTTAATAAGCTGTTTGCGGGACAATTCTCAATCAAGACAAATAAGACCATTTGCCATATCGACTTTAACGCGTCAACAAGCCATTGTCAGGAGTATAAGGGTGCTGAACAGTTTAGTAATGCTGTATTTGTTTTGGACAAAATCGGCCATACAGAAATCCAAAAAATCCTAACCTCATCGCTTACAGCGGAGGAATTTTGTGCATTGCCCGAAGAGCCTATCAAGGAAATAGAAACTGAAATAATGACACAAGCAAAAAGCGATGCCGATAAAAGCTCTGATGAATATAATGGCAAATTCGCCGTTCGTCCCCAAGGTCATAAATCAGATAATGAAGCGTCACAAATTTCTATTCCTATCGTGACTGATAAGATTGAGTCTGATGCAGAGCTGAAGGAAAAATGCGTTAGATTAAATATGGTTTTAAAAAGCTATGGGATCAACGCCGAACCAGTTGATATCGAGTTAGTCCAAAGAGCAGCTCGCTTTTTTCGCTTTAAGTTGATCCTGAAGCCGGGAGAAAGTCTAAATAATCTCAAGAAAAGACGCGAGGATATTGCGCGAGAGCTTGAAGCGGCTGGCGAGGTGTTTATTGACAACATTAAAGGAACTCGCTTCGTTGGGCTTGATGTTCCGTTTTCTGATATCAGCGAGCCATTAGTTTTATTGGAAAATCTTCATAGGCTCACAGACCGTCAGGGGAGCTTAAATATCTTAGCAGGGCAACAACCTGATGGAGAGTACCAAAGCATAGATTTGGCAAAAGCTCCACATATGCTAATTGCTGGTACAACCGGCTCCGGGAAAACCATATTCTTATATTCCATTATTGTTAGTCTGTTAAGCCAGCTATCTGCTGACGCGCTTGAGCTATTAATAATCGACCCTAAGCAGACAGATTTCCATTTCTTTGAGAACTTACCCTGCCTGAGAGGGAATAGGGTTCTTGTAGATGCTGAAGCAGCATTAGAGGCTTTAGAGAGAATCAATGCTGAGGATAAAGAGCAGCGCACCCTACAAATACGCGCTGCAAACAGCCGAGATATTGACTCCTATAACGCAAAGAATCCTATGCGAAAAATGAAACGATTAGTTGTAGTAATTGACGAATATGCTGATTTAGTCCAAGCTGCGGAGCTACAGGGCAAGGATGTCCGAAGGAACTTTGAGGCTAATCTGTGTATGCTTGCGCAAAGAGTGCGAAATCTTGGCATTCATTTAGTGATTGCTACACAGCAGCCACGCGCTACAATAGTAACCTCCTCCTTGAAAGCTGTTTTGCCGTTCCGCGTATCCTTTAGACTTCCCTCTCATGTGGATTCACAAACAATCCTCGATAGAGCGGGAGCGGAGGATTTGCTCGGGAAGGGCGATATGCTTATGCAAACCGATAGTGATTTGCTCCGCTTACAAGGCTTTTATATTAGTGAAGAGGAGTTGATAAGCTTTCTTGAAAGCAAGCAGGAATGAGGTGTATTAGTGAGCGTTATAGCTGGCGAGCTTACTCAAGCCCGATTCCTTAGAGAATTAAAAAACCGATTTATCTGCGAGGTGGAATTGGCAGGACAAATTGTCGAATGCTACGTTCCTTCCTCATGTCGCCTTGCCAATTTTTTTGAGCTTGCAGGAAAGTCAGTCTTCGTAAGGCCAACCATCAGTCAAGGTGCTAGAACACAATATGCTCTTATTGCCATTCCATATAAGCAAAGCTTTATACTTCTAAACTCCTCCCTGGCAAATCGAGTAATTGAGGAAGACATAAGAGGTAGGCGGTTTTCATTCTTAGGAAAGCGCGGTCAGATACTCAGAGAGCATCGTGTTGAGAACTATAAGGCAGATTTGTTTGTTGCTGACTCAAAGACTATAATTGAAATAAAGAGTATCATATCAACAAGTAAAACCGCCATTTTCCCAACGGTATATTCAGAACGAGCTATTGAACAATTAAAAGCATTGAGGGCTTTGCTCCGGGGCGGATATAAGGCTTGCTATGTAATTGTTTCGTTAAATCCATATGTAAAGGAAATTGTAATTGACAGAGACGCAAGCTTATTTCTACCTCTTACTGAATGTGTGGCTTTGGGGATGACAGTAAAGGGCTTTGCATGTAGATTAAAGGATGGCTATATTATCCTTGACAAGAAACTTTACATTGACCTGTAAAATCGCTCCATCAAATATAGTAATGAAAGTGCGAGGAGGGACGCCCTATGAAGAAAACAAAAATCTATCTATCCAAAGCCGAATGGCGATATGTTATACATAGCCTTAACGAACTTCGAACTAAACTGATTAGCGAAGGGCAATACACCGACACGGTGGACGAAACGCTGTATAAGGTTATGAACGCTAAAACAAAGCGGGTAAAGGTTGCGGGGTGACGGCTATGGAATCTAACACCTTTGAAAAAGCCTTTGGCGACT
>Ga0153921_1001127_pt1 | contig 12383 bp, 11 predicted proteins | sample TSNJ005MetaG_FD_104691 | JGI IMG/M metagenome (GOLD analysis project Ga0153921, IMG submission 104691) | Attine ant fungus gardens microbial communities from New Jersey, USA - TSNJ005 MetaG | ecosystem: Host-associated > Fungi > Mycelium > Unclassified | place: USA: New Jersey, Brendon T. Byrne... | reverse complement strand
GTCGCGGTCGTGAGAAGCGACCCGCTGCCCATCCGTGGACAACGCGCGACTCAACGCTTAACGGAGGCCGGAACACGACAAATCTTTAACTGCAAATCTGTCCGTCGGAGCGGGTCAATCTCACCTGTTGGTCGTGCAGCCAACTACTGCAAGACCTACGAGTGCTAGGGCGGCAGTGGACTTGCGCATGAAGCTCCGTCTTTGCATCGATGTTCTCCAGTGGGGATAGAAAATACCTGTAGGCAATGAACGGGATGCTTGCGGAGTCTGTAACGCAGCATCTCGATGACGATCGACACAAGTAATGATTGCGAACACCGGTCGAACGCGCCGGGAGAAAAAAATACCCGCCGAAGCGGGTGAAATCCGTGGAGTCACAAAACCCAGCTTAGGTTTCAGCCGAGCAACCTTAGGTTAGCGCCTAACCTGCAAAAAACAAGTGGAAGAATAAACCCTATTTATTCAAACGTCCGTTCGGACCAAAAGGATAACGAATGAAAACAATATGTTGCCGCCATAGCGCTGCCGACTTTTGAGCGCAACATCAGCGCACGTTGTTATCCGGCGACACAGCCGCGCAACGGGATAGATTCGGACAGCGAATTGCCGGTATCGTTTTATGACGACAGCACTCCTCCGAAGAGATGAGAGTCGTGGGTACGGGGTGGCGTGAAGCGTTTAATGAAGAACACTGTTCAAACCCTGGAGTAACGAATGAAGAGAACCCTGATAGCCGGCGCGGCGGTGGCTACGTTGGCCGGCGCGGCACAAGCACAGAGCAACGTGACGCTGTATGGGCTGATCGATGCTGGCATCACTTACACAAACAGCCAGATCACCGGCACTGGAGCCGGTGGGCACAGCAACTGGCAGATGACTAGCGGAGGCGTGCAGTACAGTCGCTGGGGGCTGCGCGGGGCGGAAGACCTCGGCGGCGGATTGCAGGCTATTTTCAATCTTGAGAATGGCTTCAACATCAACAATGGCCAGCTGTCGTCGGCAAACCGCATCTTCAATCGCTTAGCGTACGTGGGAGTGGCCAGCCGTGACTTTGGCTCGCTCACGTTGGGACGTCAAACCGACGGGATGGTTGACTTTGTCGGGCCGCTCTCGTTGACCGGAACGCAGTACGGCGGTACACACTTCGCGCACCCGTTCGACGTCGACAATCTGAACGACTCGTTCCAGATTAATAATTCGGTCAAGTATTCGAGTCCGGATTTCGCCGGCTTCAAACTCGGCGCCCTCTATGGCTTCTCGAACCAGGCTGGGGGCTTCGCGAACAATCGTGCGTACAGTGTCGGCGCGTCGTACAGTTGGGGACCGTTGAACTTCGGCGCGGGGTATCTCCACCTGAACAATTCGGCCGCCACGCCGGCGCAATTGAACACGGGCGGGGCAGTCACCGATACGCTTGGAACCTCGTTATCGGGCACCCTCACTCCGACGGCAGTACCGTTGGGTGCACTCGCACGCAGGCAACAGACGTGGGGCGGAGGCGTCAACTATGCGTTTGGTCCGTTGGTCGCGGGTTTCGTCTACACACAAACGAACCTGACCGAACTGTTCCTGACTGGCTTCAACACCCACTTTCAGAACTATGAAGGAAACGTCCGGTTCGCTCTCACACCGGCCGTTATGCTAGCGGCGGCCTACACCTACTCGCGCGCCGGAGGCAACGCCGGTGGCGGTGCTCCGCATTGGAATCAAGTGAGCGCGCTCGCGAACTACGCGTTCTCGAAACGCACCGACGTCTATATCCAAAGCACCTATCAAAGCGTGAGCGCGAGGGCTGGCAACCCTCTGGGGGTCGCCTGGATCAACGGTGTGAGTTCACCCGCGTCGACATCGAATCAGGTCGAGGCTACCGTCGGCGTACGTCACCGTTTCTAACTTGGAAGCTTCCATCTGGGTAGGTCGTGTTAGGAGTCGGCAACCGCTGATTTCAGTTCGAATCAGTGACCAGAGCCGGGACGACCTCTCACGCAACGGGCCACCGGTCCGGCGACGAGGCCGGTGCGAACTTCACCGCTTCGCAGTTGGCGGAGGAGCGCCTGGGATCGCGTTGACGCTCGGGTTCCGCGTAATGGGTTAAACGTATTGGAGTAACTAATTGCGGGCGTCACGGTATTTGCCTTGGCAGTTTGGGCTGAAGCGTTTGATCTATGTGGTCAGCAATCAGCCAGCCTGGAGACCTTAAGGGCGAACCGGCCTCAATGTCGGCAAGGCAGATCTGCTGTAAGTAAGTAGCGGTCGCTAACGTGTGAGATGCCTGCGTTGACCTCAGCCGCCAAATCCGCGAGATCCGGAGACACTCTGCCGAAGCAGCCGATCGCGACGTCGAGCGGACGATTGTGCATGCAACGCAATGCGCGCAGGGCTCGGATGAACCATTCGCGTTCGCTTCCGAAGGCGCCTCCGACCGTCGTCAGAAGCACCTTGGGATTGCCCGTTCGGCGGTGGTTGAGCACGGCGGCCAGCAGTCGATCCATAACTAGCTTCCAACTCCAGCGATGCAAACGGCCTCCCGAGGGCAGTTTGACGAACTGGACATTTATCAACTTGCACCAGGGCCACCCATGCCTCTGTGCTCGAGACGGCCGCGCAGCCTGCCAGCTCGAGCTCAATCGAAGTACTTTGGCGTGCGGCAATGCACTTCAAAGCGGCCGCACGTACTGTTTGCCGCGGCTGAAAGCCATCAGTCGAACGCGGGATAAACCCGGATGACAACTCCTTAACAATACGTTATCAGTTAGAAGGGATGCTGCGGGTTTGCCGACGAACCCGGACCGTCTATTGACTAGGTGCGTTCGGGAAGGCCCCGGCACGTTATTCGGCGCAGGGGCGATGTCAAAAACTTAATCCATCCGCTTCTCATCGAATGAGAAGTGTATTCGGATACTTTTCCGAACTCAGGCGGTAGTCCGCGGCGCAAGGACCTAGTGTCGGCCTTCTTCAAAACATGGGCTCTACAGTTCACCGTTCGGGCGTCGACATGCGTGAGTTCTCCAGGTCACTGAGCATCATGTTTGTGCTCTGTGCGGGCGCGTGCGCGGGCCCTCAGACGCCAACAGAAACGGGTGCGCAGGCACTTCAGCCGCCAGCCATGAGCGGTGCGGCAACCGTCCAACAGGCGTCGGCGCCGAGCGGTACGCAAGTGGTCGCGATGGATCCCGCCTCCCTCGACATGCTTGTCGGTCCGATCGCCCTCTATCCTGATGACCTCGTCGCGATCATTCTCCCGGCGTCGACGTATCCCGTCGAAATCGTGCAGGCTGACCGGTTTCTCGAGCGTAGAAAAATCGAGAAGCATCTGGCAATCAATGAGGCATGGCAAGACCCGGTCAAGGCGCTGCTCAACTACCCCGAAGTCCTAAAGAAGATGAGCACCGACCTGGACTGGGCAGTGGCGCTCGGTGAGGCGGTGGTGGCGGACCAGAGCGCTGTGTTGCAGGCCGTGCAGCGTTTCCGGCGGCAGACGCAATCGGCAGGTAATCTCAAAACGGATGACAAACAGACGGTGGTTATTGAAAAGGAAGTCATCAAGATTGTGCCGTCGAACCCCGAAGTCATCTACGTGCCACAGTACAATCCAACGACAGTCGTCGTCAGCAGCCCGACGCCGGTCTATAGCTACTGGCCAGCGCCTTATCCTGTCTACTACTATCCCTATGCGCCGGGCGCCGCATTCGCGACGGGTCTGATCTGGGGCGCTGCGATCACAGCGGCGTGGAATGGCGGACACTACGTGTCGCACTACGAGGGCGGCAACAATACCATCAACATCAACCGCGAAGGCAACGTCAACCGGGCGGAAGTCAAGAACGAACTGAGCAGTCGCGCGGCGAACCGTTCTGCAAACGGGACGCCTTCGTCTCAGCGTTCGACACAGTGGCGCACAGACAAGAAGCCGGGCCAGGTGTCGGGCGCGAGCACGCGTGCCTCGTCACCGCGTGTCGGTGATCCGCCGTCGCGCGCCGGCGCCGGCAGCTTCGGCGCCGCCGGCGGTGGCGATCGTGCGGCCGCGAGGGCGCCGACGTCCACGCAAACGCCGCGCGGGCAGAGTGCCGGCAACTTCCAGGGACGCGGAGGCGACGCGTTCAGCGGCTATGGGTCCGCTGAGGGCGCACGGGCGGATGGCGCGCGCGGCGCCGCCAGCCGTCAGTCGATGTCCGGTGGGCAGGGCGGCCGTAATTATCAGGGAGGCGGCTTTTCCGGCGGCGGGCGCGGTGGATTCGCCGGAGGCGGCGGCCGCATGGGCCGTCGATAGGAGAGCTGTGGTGAACACTTGGTCTCGTCGACTCGTTGCTTGCGTTGTCATCGCGATGCTCGTCGTTCCGCTGCGCGAGGCTGCTGCCGAGCCGCAGCAGACCTTCGCCACGCCGGATGAAGCGATCAGCGCGCTCCAACAGGCGCTGAGATCGAACGACGATGCAGCGCTCCTTGCAATCTTCGGCAATGCTCACAAGGAACTCGTCGTTACCCCGGATGAAGCCGAGAACCGCGAACTGCGCGCCAACGCGCTCGCCGAATTCAATGCGTATCACATGCTGGAGGAAACGTCGCCGGACCGCCGCATCCTGCGTATCGGCGACGAAGCCTGGCCAATGCCGATTCCACTGGTCCGCGAACATGGCGCGTGGCGCTTCGCAACTGAAGAGGGCGAGCAAGAAGTGTTGGACCGGCGCATCGGCGCGAACGAGCGCGAGGCGATTAAGGTTTTGCGCGCGTACGTCGATGCGCAACGTCAGTACTCGACGGAAGATCGCATGGGAGACGGCGTGCTGCAATACGCGCGCAAGCTGGGCAGCTCGCCGGGCGAACGCGACGGCCTCTATTGGCCCGCCGACGAATCGAAGGGCGAGGAGCCGAGCCCGTTCGGTCCGCTGATCGCCGCAAGCGCGAGCTATTTCAAGGATCGAAACCCGGGCGATGCTTATCACGGATATTACTTTCGGATCCTCACGAAGCAGGGTAAGCACGCGGCGGGTGGAATGTTCAACTACATCATCAACGGGCGCATGCTCGCGGGCTTCGCGCTGGCCGCGTACCCTGCGCAGTATGGTGCAAGCGGCGTGATGACTTTCATTGTCAACAACAACGGCGTCGTGTATCAGAAGAATCGCGGCGTAGCGGCAAAGCCGTTGATCGAGTTCGATCCTGATGCGTCCTGGACCCGTGTGCAGGAGCCTTGACGAATGCGCAGACGCAGATCCGACCAAATCGTCGAGGCGCCCGAGCGCCTGTTTTCAGACAAGGAGCAAGTATAGATAGAAGGACGTTGAGCGTGAGCGTGGCCTTCGCCATCATGGTCTTTACGAGTACGCTGGACGCTGTCGGGTAGGGCAAGCCCATTGCCTATCCGGCGAGCTTTAGCTGGACTAAAAGCAGCACGGGCGTCGATTCGGTCTTCACAACGTCGCCTACGGCGAGCTGTTGGAAGTGCGCACCTTAACTGGTAGCTCGAGTTCAAGCACCTTCCCGCCGCGCCCTTCAGCGTGACCGTGCGCGTCGCCTGCTCGATGGCAACGACCCTGCCCTGGTATCAACGGCGCAGCCTCTGCAAAAACCGGCCGGCCTGCCACGGGCGGCGTAGAGCGCTTGGGCGGAGCAGCAAGCGGGGCGGCTGGCGACGCGTGAGTCCGCGCGCTAACGGCGACGCCGGCAAGTGCGCCGCGATCGGCGCGACCGCCGGTGATTATGGCGGGCGGGGTTGGCGCCCGGCACAACCGACGGGCGGGGGAGGCCCATGGCGCAGGCGCAAGACTAGGCACGATGTCCACCTACTACCTCGCTTGAGCAGCGTGCACGAAGGGGCGGGTATTCCGTCTAGTTGCGTTTCGCGCGTAGTAGATCAACATAAGGAGTGCGATCGTAATGGGCATGAGCGCCGTTGCCGTTAGATCTGATCGCCGCGGGTGCCCTGTGCGCCCGAGCCGCGATCTAACGTGAGGTAGCGCAGCGCGCGAGTGGCGCGACGGCTCCGCCAGGACTACGGCGATGATATTGGGATTCACTCGCGCTGAGCCTCGTTGACAAAAAACACAGCCGTCCCGTCCCGGTCCGAGAACGACACGGCGGAGAGGTCGCGCGTCGCAAACAGGGGCGGAAAGGTGTTCGAAAGAGGAACCTCATCGCCGACGTGATAGCGGTCGCCCGTTACGGCAAGATCGTCAAGTTGCGTGGGCCACGCAGAACAGTCGAATTCTATGTGCGGGACGCCGCGCCCACCTCAAGCGCAGCAAAATGGGCGATCCCGTGCGGGACAGTCTCCACGAGACACTCGCAATATCCGTGCTGGTGGCAGCGAAAAAGTAACGGCGAAACGCTACCGTACGTTCAAAATCTGACCGTCAGATTGACGCTTGGGCCGTTGAAGCGCAGCGTCTGCACGAGTTGATCGCCCGAGCCGTAGAACGCGAGATAACGGTAGGTGAGACTGAGCTCGCCCCACTTCATTGAGTATCCAGCACCGGCCAGCGCCTGCCAAGTGAACTTCGACGAGCCCGCGCCAGCATCGAGATAAAACGGAAGATACCAGCGGCCATCCGAGGTGATTGACAGACGTCCGCGAACGCCCGCGAAGCCGTCGAAGATGTTCTGCACCTGCGCTACATCGACTGCCGGGTTGACGCTCGCCCCCGTCCCGAGCGTGCCGGTGGCCGCGGCGTCAAGCGTCGTCTTCGCGCCAAGATAACGCACTCCCACAACCGCATCGACGGTTCCCCAGGAGGTCTGCATTACGGTGCGTCCGCCGCCCACTTGGATCAGCGTACCGCGCAAGCTTGTCTCGAAGCTTCGCTCGCTGTTGCGAGGACCGAAGAGGCCGGTCGTCGCGTTCACCGAGCTTTTGCGCCGGCCAAAGCGCAGGTAGATCGCATCCGCGAAGATGCTCCACGTCCCCTTTCGCGCTTCGCCCTGCAACATGAATACAAACTTGAGATTTTGCAGATAGTTGTACGGTCCGGTGGATGCATCGGCGCCGCCCCCCGGCAGCGAGAAACGCAGCGTGCCATCGACAACAGGCAGCCACAGATACGGCGTGATCGCAAATTGCCATTGGTTGCTCGCCTCATCGTGGTCGGGCGGCGTATTCGTCGCATGCGCGCTGGATGCGGCACCCATTAGGGTGACGAACCACCCAAAGTGCCGTATCAGGTCGCAAAGCGCTCGTGCTGCCGGCAAACGTCGCGCACCGCGCGTGCTGCACCGCGAACGCCGATTTAGGCACGAGGTCATGGCTAGTTTGTGGTGTCTTGAGGCATAGTCATCGTCGTCGGCACTGGCGATCGCCCTGGCAGAGGCAGCGCTATTGGCAATCCGTCACGCGGGCATGCGATGTCCGCTCCTCACCGTTCACCGCTTTTGCAGCGCCCAGTCCGTTTTTCCGGCGCCGCAAAAAAAGGGATGCAGGTTCAACGACTGGCCTTTTGCGGAAAGCACCACGGCGACCTGTCGGCAGGTTTTGTTGCCGTCATGGGTCGTGCGCTCAGGAGTCATGGTTGCTCCAATCATTATGCTGTTGCCCGTGCCCTCGTTCGTCCATTGACTCGTTTCTCCGTCGCCCGTCGTGTTGAGCACTTCCACCAGCGCGCGTTTGATCGAATCCATGTCACGCGGCTTCATGTATGACAGGGGCGTGTCGTTGAGGAAGTTGAGATTGTGAGCTTGTACCCCAACGCCATTGAGGAAAAGTGCCGCCGCCAGCGCGGCATGCATGCAGTGCTGCCGAAGCGCGTGTATCCGGAGAAGAAACGGCATGGATGTTTCCATTAGCGGTTGAGCAAAACGCTGCCGGCTCGTTGCCGTCTTCATGGCATAAAGTCGGCACGGAAAGCCACGTCGAACTATCAGCTGACATCGTCGTCAAGGTACGCGCGTTCCGCTGCCAGATCAAGATCCGAGAGTGAGGAGGCTTCGCGAGAAAAAGTCGCCCGGACGCTGCATTCTGCGTATCGGCGACGAAGCGTGGCCGATGCCAATTCCACTGGTGCGCGAAAATGGCGCGTGGCGCTCTACAACTGAGGAAGCGAGGAAATATGCTGAACCGGCGTATCGGCGCGAACGAGCGCGAGGCGATCATTGTGCTGCGCGCGTACATCGATGCGTAACTCGAAGGCGACGCGCGAACGCTTGGCAACGGCGTTTTTGGAGCTGAATCCCGGATGTAAGATGGAACGAAGAAAAGCGAAGTGATACTGTGCATGTCGAAGACACTGTCACGTCGTGCCGGCCGGGCGCGAAGGAAGGACCTGCCGCTGAACCGTGTTCCCGCCGGTCGTGGGATGACAGACGCGGATGGGATGTTGAACGCAACCACGCAGCGCGGCGGCCAGCGCAGCACATGAGCTGTCCGTGCGTTAGAAGCTGACGGCCAAGCCGAACGACACGCCGTGAACGTTATGACCGAACACTTAGCGCACCATCGCGCGCGTGCGCGTGATGGTGACCGGAGAGCGGCTGCTGTCCAGTTCGAGCCCCACGCCGAGATATGTCAGATCGTTGAAGCCGAGCACGCCGGCGCTGTCGCCGAAGTAATGGGAATACGCGGTTTCGAGCACGTAGCGCACCGGCCTGTCGAGTGCTGAGAGGCCCGTCGTTGCACGCCAGCGAGCCCACATGACCTGCCCCGGTAACTTGAGACCGAATTGATCTAGGATAACGGCGCATCCATACGGAGCGCGTCATGAAGAAGAGTCGATACAGCGATGAGCAGATTGTTCGGATCTTGCGGGAGGCCGACAGTGCGCCAATTGCCGAGGTGGCCAAGCGACACGGTGTCAGCGACGCGTCGATTTACGCGTGGCGCAAGCGATTTGGAGAAATGGTCATTGACGACGTCAAGCGATTGAAGGAATTAGAGCTCGAGAACAACCGACTGAAGAAGCTGGTGGCGGAGCGCGACCTGGAAATCGAGGTCATGAGGGAGATTTCCGCAAAAAAATGGTAAGCGCACAGGCACGCCGCGAGCAAGCCCGCTATGCCATTTCGCGCGGGCTGAGCCAACGACGCGCGTGTGCGCTGATTCAGGTCAGTCGCGCCAATCTCGGTTACGTCAGCATCATGCCGGGCAAGAACGGCCCAATCGTGGAGATGATGCGACGCCTCTCGGGTGACTATCCCCGCTTCGGCTCGCGCCGCATCCGCATCATGCTGGCTCGCGAAGGGATCGTCATCGGCAAGGAGCGGTGCAGCCGATTGTGGGCGCAAGCCGGTCTTCAAGTGCCTCGCAAACGACGCCGACGCCGCGTTGCCGGTTCGCGTCCTCGGCCGCTTGCTCCGAGCGCTCGCAACGCTGTTTGGAGTTACGATTTCGTCTTTGACGCATGTGCCAACGGCCAGCAACTAAAGTGTCTGACGGTCGTCGACGAGTACACGCGTGAATGTTTGGCCATAGATGTGTCTGGCTCGATCCGATCGGCTAGAGTCATTGAGGTGTTGAGCAAGCTGATCAGCGTTCACGGCGCGCCACGCTATATGCGAAGCGACAACGGCCCCGAGTTTGTCAGCGCAGCGTTGCTCAAGTGGGTGATATCGGAGAAGATCGAATCGGCGTTAATCGATCCCTGCAAGCCCTGGCAGAACGGCACGAACGAAAGCTTCAACGGTAAATTCCGTGACGAATGTCTTGCCATGGAGTGGTTCCGGAATCGGATTGAAGCCAAGATCGTGATTGACGACTGGCGACGGCATTACAACGAGGTTCGACCGCATTCGAGCCTGAACTATGACACGCCGCTGGCGTACCGCCAGCGCATAGAAAGAAATTCAACCCAAGCCGTTATTGCTAGAACGCAGTGGTCTTAGAAAAACGGGCACGTCACACAGGCTAAACTGCTGCGCGTTCGCCAAGCCCTGCACGGCTTCCGAAGAGCCACCGAAACTGCGGATATAAATATCGGTTGCGCGTAGTTCGAGATCATTTGGTAGTGCTCGCGATAGTGCTCCCAATCGAGCATGAGCGAGCCGCCGACGCCGTAGGCGTTGAGTGCGCCGTCTTCGAGGAACTGGAGATTGGCGTCTGCGACGTGATTGAGAACCGTTTGAGCGACGCGTAGGTCGCTGGCGACACGGCCGATCATACCGTTGACGATGGGTCTGAGGGTCAGTTCGTCGGTGATCCGAAAATCCCAGCCGATACCAGCTGTCGTGCTGGCTGTATTCCACTTCGCAGGTACCGCGCGTTGTTGGTTGCCGTCGGACGCAATGAAAGTCGGGTCATAGCGGCTGTACGCGACGGTGCCCTCTAGGTAGAGCGGAAACGTCCTGCTGAGCGTGAATCCACCGCCGAGTTGCGACTGACCAAAGCCCGGGTTGCCTGTTGTGCCGCTGTTGATAGAGAGTGAGCTCGTCGTGACGTCCGGCACCGCGGTGTATGACATGATTGCCAGCACGGCGTTCGCGTAGTTCTTCACGTTGGTGTCGACGACCGCTCGCTCCGGTGACCCTTGCGCTCGCGCCATAACCGGGGCCATTGCTGGAAGAGAGACCAGGGCCGAGAACAGACACCGAGAGAATAGGTTAGGAATTGGGTTTCGCATGTCGTGCGTTCATTTGAACGTTTTGCGGACCGTTGTAAGCGCAAGACCTCTCAGCGCAAAAGCGGCGGCTCGACTGGAGCATGAAGTTCCGTCTCTGCATCATTGTCTTTAGCGTGAAATGCGATTACGCGCGAAAGCGCAAGCGAACTGCCTCCGCAGTTTTAGCACAGCTGGCACGGTGCACGCGGCCGAACTGTCGATGACAGGCACGAAATCCGACGGTCCGATTGTTGGCCCACATGTTTGTCTGAACGCCGGATTTATAGGTAGATTTTGGCTTCTGTGAGCCGTGCCCTTGCGCGCGCCGCATTCTCAAGGTATCGATGTTGACAAAGTGGCGCCGCGATCGTGAGTTCGTGGCCGCGCTCATTTTTTTTCGACAAGCACGTCAATCGCACACAGTGCCGTGTTGTAGTGCGCCAGTGCGCAGGCGCGGCAATAGCACATCAAAGGAAAACCTCGGCCGTTCGCAATGCCTGGAGGGTTTATGCGCGCACCTGTCTCGCTTGCTGTGCTAGCCTCAATCGTGCTCGTCATGGGCTGCAACACGCCGCCCATTCCGCCCGGAAAGCCGGTAGATATACCGACGGCGTTGGAGAACGTCCTTAGGGGCCTTTGTGACTTCAAGCAGACCGAGGCTACACGCACGCACAACTTTGGCGTAACCATCGACAGGATTACAGTGGAACTTGACCTGACGGTCGATGGCGCGCAGCAGCCTCCCGTCGCGGTGGCTCCAGACATCAAATTCATTCCGACGGTCAGCTATGGGCACATTATCACGGCGAATACGGGAAGCCGGCTGATCGTGTCTCTGAAGAACGTGAATGAATCGGCGATGAATTGCGGTGCCGCGCAGTTTGTTAAGTAGTCGGTTCAATCACGGCCGACGAGGGCGGTGCATGTCGAAGTTGCTGATGGACGTTTCGAGACTCCGTCAAGAACTATGGTTCTTAATAAGATGTCGGGACGACCGCCCGCTTGAGCCTGTTGATCGTGGAAAAGGTTTGCCGTTCGAATTCAGTGGATCTACATGGCAGTTAGCGACAAAGCTCGGGTTAGGGCACGTGCTGTCGCTATGACGCGGATAGACTAACGTCACGAGCCATCGCGCGCGCATTCGAATCCATCTCCTGCTGGTAATGCGCCGGAAACAATCCGACACGACGTTGCTACTGCCTGAGATATTTGGCGTGTAGCGGCGGTGTGATTTTGCGAAGCGGGAGTGATAGGACGGGTCGTGTCCTGCGGATCCTCGACCCACGGGACAGATCACCAGCCGACACGCATCAGAGTTAGGTCCTAATTTTCCAGCGGCAGATATACGCAGCCACGATCGGTGTTTGCAGGCGTTCGGCAGCAGCGGACTAATTGCGGCCTCCGTCGCGCAGGATGAGGTTAGATATATTTTCGATGTTGAAACCTCCCGGTCAGTACAACACAAAATGGGTGACAATTGGCTCCAAATCGACTATTTATCCACCTCAGGACTTGCGTTATCGGCGCCATACTTTTTTTGCAGATGCGCTTTGCGCAACCCGTGCCGGCTACCTAGGCAGAAAGTGAGCGCATTGGGGGCGATGTCATGAACAGGATCCAGGCGATGCGTGTCTTCGTTCGCGTGGCCGAGACGGAGAGTTTCCGCGGCACTGCTCGGGGACTAGGTGTCTCCAATGCGCTGGTTAGTCGCGCTGTTGCCTCGCTTGAAGCGCACTTGAGCACACGTCTGATAACTCGCAACTCTCGTGAAGTGTCCCTGACAGATGCCGGGGCACGTTACTTTGAAGGCTGCCGCGCTCTTTTAGAGGAGCTTGATCGTCTCGAGTCGACGGTCACATCTGG
>Ga0153921_1001125_pt1 | contig 12390 bp, 7 predicted proteins | sample TSNJ005MetaG_FD_104691 | JGI IMG/M metagenome (GOLD analysis project Ga0153921, IMG submission 104691) | Attine ant fungus gardens microbial communities from New Jersey, USA - TSNJ005 MetaG | ecosystem: Host-associated > Fungi > Mycelium > Unclassified | place: USA: New Jersey, Brendon T. Byrne... | reverse complement strand
GCATTGTCTATCTTAGATAAAGTGATTGCAACAATCCGTGGCAGTAAAGATAAAAAAGATGCGAAGAAGAACTTAGTATCCGACTATGCGTTTACTGAAGAACAAGCTGAAGCAATCGTTACTTTACAGCTATACCGTTTAACCAATACGGATATTACTGATTTACAAGAAGAAGCGAAAACTTTAGAACAACAAATTGCTGAGTTATTGAACATTTTAAACAATGAAAAAGAACTATTCTCAGTCATGAAAAAAGAACTTCGCGAAGTTAAAAAGCAATATGGTAATCCACGCTTAACTCAAATTGAAGAGGAAATCCAAGAAATCAAGATTGAAACAGCCGTGTTAGTTGCGCAGGAAGACGTGGTCGTAACCGTGACGCACGAAGGCTATATCAAGCGGAGTAGTATTCGTTCTTATACAGCATCAAAACCAGAAGAAATCGGCATGAAAGAAGGCGACTTTTTACTATATGCTGGCGAAGTCAATACATTAGATCATCTTTTACTAGTAACAAATAAAGGGAATATGATCTATCGCCCCGTCCATGAGTTGCCAGATTTACGCTGGAAAGAAATTGGCGAACATATTTCTCAAACCATTTTAAATCTTGCTATCGATGAATCGATTATTGCTGTATATCCTTATAAAGAGTTAAGTCCGACAAAAACCTTTGTTTTCATTACAAAAGCTGGCATGATTAAACAAACCAAAATGGCTGATTTTGAGCCTTGGCGCACTTATAAGAGCCGCCCGACATCTTGTATGAAATTAAAATCAGACCAAGATGAAATTACCAATGTTTATTTAACAAATGATCAAGACTTATTGGATGTTTTCCTCGTTAGCAATCGCGGTTTTGGCTTACGTTATCCATTATATGAAGTACCAGTCGTGGGTAGTAAAGCGGCTGGAGTTAAATCAATGAACCTCAAAGAAGACGATTATGTCGTTAATGGTTTGCTGGTTCATTCTGAAGGGGATACACCGATTGTCATCGTTACCCAACGTGGCGGTGTTAAACGCATGTTAGCCCAAGAATTAACACAATTAGGACGAGCAAAACGTGGATTAATGGTCTTACGGGAATTGAAGAAAAATCCACATCGTGTTGTCTTTATGTCTGAAAGTACCGATTTAGATTTATTAGTTACTACGCAAAAAGGCACACAAGAAGTTATTCAGTCGAAAAACTATCCAATCAGTGAACGAACATCCAACGGTTCCTTTGTCATCGATGAACAAAAAGATGGCCAAGTAATGGAAGTCCACGAGATGCATTCTGCAGTGATTGAAGAAGAACAAACAAACTAAACTGTGTTATAAATATCTCCACAGCAGCCATCTGTATTAATACAGATGGCTGCTGTTTTTAATACAGAAGTACATTTTTCACAAGTGATAACAACTATAAATCGTTCTTATTTTCACAAGTATAAATGTTTATATATCAGCATTTAGAATCTTTTCTCCCCATTTATTTATTAAGAAAGTGCAATAAATAATAAAAAAACGCTTGCATCTAAAAGGTTATGTGTTATACTAATCACATAAAGCTGTTACATACAATCAAGTAGCAGTTAACTAAGGAGGCAAACACTTCATGAAACAATGGGAAGGCTTTAAAGGCGACAAATGGAGAACAAGCGTTGACACTCGTGATTTTATTCAAAACAACTACACAGAGTACAAAGGCGACGACAGTTTCTTAGAACCAATCGCTCCGAGCACTGACAAATTATGGACAAAACTACAAGAATTATTTGAAATCCAACATGAAAAAAATGGCGTTTATGACATGGATAGCGATATCCCAGCAACTATTACGTCACATGAACCTGGTTACTTAATCAAAGAAGAAGAAAAAATTGTCGGTTTACAAACAGATGTACCATTAAAACAAGCATTTATGCCATTCGGTGGTATTAAAATGGCGAACAATGCCTTAGTTTCAAATGGTTATGAAACTGACGAAGAAATGACAAAAATCTTCACAGAATACAGAAAAACACATAACCAAGGTGTTTTTGATGCCTACACAGCTGAAATGCGTTTAGCACGTAAAAACAAAATCATTACTGGTCTTCCAGATGCTTATGGCCGTGGCCGTATTATCGGTGACTATCGTCGTATCGCATTATACGGTATCGACTACTTAATGGAACAAAAGAAAAAAGATCATGATAACACTGGTAACAAAGAAATGACAGACGATGTTATTCGCTTACGTGAAGAAATTTCTGAACAATACCGTGCGTTAAATGACTTAAAACAAATGGCTGCTTCTTATGGTTTCGATATTTCTCGTCCTGCTGCAAATGCGCAAGAAGCAATCCAATGGTTATACTTTGGTTACCTAGGTGCCATTAAATCTCAAAATGGTGCGGCAATGTCAATTGGTCGTATCTCAGCATTCTTAGATATCTATATCCAACGTGACTTAGAAGCAGGTTTAATCACTGAATTTGAAGCACAAGAAATGATTGACCATTTAATCATGAAATTACGTATGGTTAAATTTGCACGGACACCAGAATACAACCAATTATTCTCTGGTTATCCAATTTGGGCAACATTATCTATTGCTGGTATGGGTATTGACGGTCGTTCATTAGTTACCAAAAATGACTTCCGTATCTTACACACCTTAACAAACATGGGACCATCTCCAGAACCTAACTTAACTGTATTATATTCTTCTCACTTACCAGAAGGCTTCAGAACATATGCAGCTAAAATCGCGAAAGAAAGCTCATCTATCCAATTTGAAAACGATGACTTATTACGTGAAAACTGGGGTTCTGACGACTGCGCAATCGCATGTTGTGTTTCTGCAACAGTTATGGGTAAAGATATGCAATTCTTCGGCGCTCGTGCGAACTTAGCGAAAGCTGTTCTTTATGCAATTAACGGCGGGGTCGATGAAAAAACTAAAATGCAAGTAGCACCAAAATATCGTCCAATGACTGGTGACAAATTAGATTACCACGAATTCATGGAACGCTATAAAGACATCTTAGACTGGTTAGCTGAATTGTACGTTAACACATTAAACATTATTCATTACATGCATGATAAATATGCATATGAAGCACCACAATTAGCTTTAATGGATACTGATTTACAACGGACATTCGCAACTGGTATTGCCGGAATCTCTCATGCGACTGATAGTATCATGGCAATTAAACACGGTGAAGTAGAAGTAATCCGTGACGAAGATGGTATGGCAATTGATTATGTACCAACAAAAGAATTCCCAACATACGGAAATGATAACGAAGAAGCCGATGCAATGGCTAACTGGATTTTAGATTACTTTATGACACAAATTAAACGTCAACACACATACCGTAACTCTAAACCAACGACTTCATTATTAACAATCACTTCAAACGTTGTTTATGGTAAAGCAACAGGGAACACGCCTGACGGACGTCGTGCCGGCAAACCTCTTGCACCAGGTGCGAACCCAAGTTATCAAGACGGTAAATTCTTAGGTGAGAAAAATGGCTTGTTAGCTTCATTAAACTCAACAGCTCGTTTAGAATATACAATCGCTTTAGATGGTATTTCTAATACACAAACCATCAACCCTAATGGTTTAGGTAAAGACGACGACACAAGAATTAACAACTTACGTAACGTATTAGATGGCTACTTCGATAAAGGTGGTTACCACTTAAACGTAAACGTATTTACAAACGAATTATTATTAGATGCACAAGCACATCCAGAAAAATATCCAAACTTAACTATCCGTGTATCTGGATATGCCGTGAAATTCCGTGACTTAACTCCTGAACAACAAGCAGACGTTATTTCAAGAACTTCACACGACAGACTATAAAAAACATTTACATTATTTAACTGAAAGGGTGACATTTAACGTGTCATCCTTTTCGTTTGAAAGAAGAGGGATCATTATGACAACACCAGTTACAGGTAGAATTCATTCAACAGAAAATTTTGGTACCGTTGATGGCCCAGGTGTCCGTTTTATCGTATTTACACAAGGGTGTCGCATGAGATGTCAATTCTGTCATAATCCAGATACTTGGAAAATTGGTTCCGGTGGTCGTGTGGTGACGACTGACGAAGTATTAGAGGAAGCATTACGTTTTCGCTCTTATTGGGGCGAAAAGGGTGGTATCACTGTCAGTGGTGGTGAGCCGCTATTGCAAATGGACTTTTTAATCGATTTATTTAAAAAAGCCAAAGCACAAGGCATTCATACCACCTTAGATACGTGTGGCAAACCTTTTACTCGGGAAGAACCCTTCATTAGTCAATTTGATGAATTGATGAAGTACACAGATTTACTCTTATTCGACATCAAACATATTGATAACGAGCAGCATAAACTGTTAACAACGCAATCAAATGATAATATTTTAGAGATGGCTACCTATTTATCTGAAATTGACAAACCTGTTTGGATTCGCCACGTATTGGTGCCTCAACGTAGTGATTACGACGAATATTTAATCCGTCTGGATGCCTTCATAAAAACATTAAACAATGTAGATAAAGTTGAAGTGCTTCCTTACCATACGATGGGCAAGTACAAATGGGAAGAACTAGGTATTCCTTATCCATTAGAAGGAATTGAGCCTCCTAAAAATGACCGTGTTGAAAATGCGAAAAAACTACTACATGTCGAGGACTATCAAGGTTATCTAGCACGTTAACAAACGAAAAAATAGAAAAGAAGACAATTTTTTTGTTGTTTCTTTTCTATTTTTTGTTATCATTAAGAGTGAATCAAAACCAAGGAGTGTGTATTATGTCAAAAATTTTAGTTTTTGGACACCAAAATCCTGATACAGATGCTATCGGAGCAGCAATTAGTTTTGCTTACTTACAAAAAGAATTAGGAAAAGAGACAGAAGCTGTCGCTTTAGGAACACCAAGTGAAGAAACTCAATATGCCTTAGATTACTTCAATATTGAAGCACCACGTGTTGTCACTGAAGCAGCTAGCGAAACAAACCAAGTCATGTTAGTGGATCATAACGAATTCCAACAAAGCATTTCAGATATCGCTGAAGTAAACATTTTAGCAGTAGTGGATCATCACCGGATTGCCAACTTCGAAACAGCAGATCCATTGTATTATCGTGCAGAACCAGTAGGGTGTACCAGTACAATCATCTATAAAATGTTTAAAGAAAATAACGTGACAATTCCAGCTCAAATTGCTGGTATGATGGTCTCAGCGATTATTTCTGATACATTATTATTTAAATCACCAACTTGCACACAAGAAGACATCGATGCAGCGCACGCCCTAGCTGATATTGCTGAAATCAATTTAGAAGGCTATGGTCTTGACTTATTAAAAGCAGGAACAAACTTAAGCGATAAATCAGCTGAAGTTCTTTTAGATTTAGATGCTAAGAGCTTCCCAATGAACGGCAAAACAGTTCGCGTTGCCCAAGTAAATACCGTCGACTTAGCAGAAGTTTTAGATCGTCAAGCTGAATTAGAAGCAGCTATGGCCGCAGAAAATGCAGCCAATAATTATGACTTGTTTGTCTTAATTATTACGAATATCCTAGACAGTGATTCTGAATTATTAGCGATTGGTGCGGAACAAGCCAAAATTGAAGCAGCGTTCAATGTAACATTAGTTAACAATCGTGCGTTCTTACCCGGCGTTGTTTCTCGTAAAAAACAAGTAGTACCACAATTAACAGAAGTCTTTAACTAAAACCGTAAGCGCCTAAGCAACGCGATAAATTCCTTGTTGCTTAGGCGCTTCACTAGTAAAGGGGCGTTAACATGAATGATTTAGCAATTTACTATCATTCTCCGCAACAAACGAAACAATACAATCATTTGCTCAACCAATCACTTTTTTTCCCTCTTGTTACTTTTATGTATGAACATCGGGAAGAAAGAATCATTTTAAGACAATTAAAAGCGGCCTTTGCAACAGAAGCCAAGTTAGAACAATTTTTATCAGAAATGATTGATTGTCAGTTAATCATTCGGGAAAATCGTCAATATCGTTTGAATTTTCCTATTTATACGGCAGCTGAAGTTGCGAGTTTGACCTTGGCTGAAGACGAACTTCCTAAATTTAAAGGAACTGTAACAGAGCAATTATTTTGGCTAGCTGAATCTTTTTGGCCACAAGTGTTTCCAGAAGAGGAAGACTATTTTTTTGGCGTGAGCGGTGGCCCCTCATTCTATCAAAAACAAAGATTGGCCTCGGCACAACTATCTATAATTACGCTTGAAAAAGAAAAGACAGAGGTTCCAACAATGCCTCGTTATTTTGATTACTTGGGAAAAGAGCAACCCTTGCCAGAAGCCTTCAGCGCTTTATATGACTTGCTAGGGGACGTAAATCCTGAATACTATCTTTCGCAAGCGAGAAGAGTTATTAAACAAGCTCTGCGAGGCCGCAAAGTCAGTACTGTGCCTAATATTTTTCAAGAAAGTTTGCACTTGACCCAAGTGATTACGATTGACCAGGACCACTTAAAACTCCTTTTACCAGTAGCAACGGAACAAGCCGAGCCTTTAGAAGCACAGTCGGATATTCTAGCATTTTATTATGAAAAAATTGCTAACCGATCGGCCATCGAACGCTTAGTTTTTATGCAACAATTGATTGAGCAACTAGGTACGAACTCTCTAAGTTATCTTAGAATAAATTAAAGTTACGATAATTTTATTATGTAAACTAAAAATCAATGACAAGAAATGACGCCGCTTCTTAGTGAGAAATGGCGTCATTTCTTTTGCGAACTTTTTTCGTCCAAAAACCACCGGAAATGAACTTAGGCTCATAGGAAATGATAAATGCTCTCGGCTCTAATTGATTGATTAATTTGTACAATGTACGTTCGTTTTTTCTTGGGGAAAGGATTTCTAAAACCATTCGTTCTCCTTCGCGTCCGTAGGCGACACTTTGCGTAACACCATAGCCGTGTTCACGAAGTGTTTCTGGTAAATGAAATTGTTCAGTAGTAGAAGGGAGGATAACTGATACCATAATATAACCCAAGGCCAAATAGTCTTCGATTTTAATTCCTACACTAATGCCAACAGCGTAACCAAGCGCATAAACAAGTAAATTTAAAGGATTGTCTAACCGATTCAGAACCATACTTAGCCCTAAGACATAAATTGTTATTTCAGCCATACTAACCAGCGGTGCAATAACCCGATAACCTTTCATCGTTAACATAAAACGAATAGTATTTAAGGTAATATATGCAAAATTAATGATAAAAATCATAGCTAACATTTTCAAATCAACGACCATAAAATAAGTACCTCTTTTCAAAATCTTTACATCCAGCCCTCATTATAGTACAGAAAAACTGAGAATCAAAGGCGAAACACTTATAGAAATGAATTCTTTTTTGAATACTCGCTCATATTATTCGCCTAATTTAACTGTTATTTGATATAATCTTAGTATGAAGTAAAAAGGAGGTAAGCGATGAAAATTTTTGTTTGGATTTTGTTATTTTTATTAGTAATTAACGTTATTGCTGCCTTAATTACTGTTTTTAGAAAACCTCGTAGTATTTCCAGCGTTTTAGCATGGATGATGACGTTGATTTTCTTGCCTGGTATCGGCTTTATTATTTACTTATTCTGTGGGCGAGGTATCGATGGACAAGAAGTTTTTAAATTGTCTGATGATGAAAAACAAATGGTTCAACGAATTAAAGAAAAAGTGGACATCGATAACAAAAAAGCAGGGCGCGATAAACGTTATGATTTACTTTATGATGCGAAAGTTTTAAATCGTTATTTCCGGAATATGGACGCATCACCGTTGGCCAAAAGAAATAGTTTACAATTATTCACAGATGGCCAAGAAAAATTCCAAGCATTATTTGAAGATATTCGTGCAGCGAAAGAAACCGTTCATGTGGAATATTATGCGTTTTTTAATGACACGATTGGCAATCAATTTTTAGATGTATTAATCGAAAAGTTACATGAAGGCGTGGAAGTTTACTTAATTTACGATCCTTGGGGTTCACCCGGCGCAAATAAAAAGTTTTTTGCTCGTTACGTTGACGCTGGAGGAAAAGTAGCTCCCTTTATTACTTCTCGCGATATGATCCGTAAAACACGTCTAAATTATCACTTGCATCGGAAAATTGTTGTCATCGATGGGAAAATTGGCTGGACCGGCGGGTTCAATGTTGGGGATCAATATTTGAATGTCACCGAAAAATTTGGTTACTGGCGAGATACCCATATTCGTTTGGTCGGGACGGCCGTATTTTCATTGCAAGAGATATTTATCATGGATTGGAATGCTTCAGTCAAATATCCTGAAGAACGTATGACGTATCATGAAAAATATTTTAAATTACCAGAAGATCATGAAGTGGAGCATTTGTCCTTACAAGTTGTTTCAGATGGTCCTGATTCAGAAGAAGAAATTTTGAAAAGCGGGTTTGTTCGGATGATTTTTTCTGCAGAAAAGAGTGTCTGGATTCAAACACCGTATTTAATCCCTGACGATAGTATGATTAATGCGTTGTTAGTGGCGGTTCGTTCAGGTGTCGACGTGCGAATTATGATTCCTTGTATGCCTGACCATCCCTTTATTTACCGCGCAACACAATATTACGCGAATTACTTACACAAACGCGGCATTAAAATTTATATTTATGATAGTGGGTTTATTCATGCAAAAACAATGGTGATTGATGATGAATTAGCTATGGTTGGCACAACAAACCAAGATATTCGCAGTTATTCATTGAATTTTGAGGTGAGTACGTTTATTTACAATCCCGACATTGCGTGGATATTAGCGCAAATCTTTGAAGAAGATATAGAAAAAAGTGTCTTACTAACCGACGAGATAATTAAAAAACAAGGGTACTGGCTACGCTTCAAGCAAAACTTTTCACGCTTGTTGTCACCAGTCTTGTAATCAAATAAATCAGCAGTGAATGTAGTAAACTACTATTTTCACTGCTGATTTTAGTAACAAAACACTGAGGTGGTCTACCTAATTCATTGATAATCCCTCTAAATAATGGTAAATTAAAAATAAATTCAATCAGCTATTCTATCGTGAGAAACATAGTTATTACGTAGATCAGATCAAAGGGACATTCACGACGAGCAAATATTGAGTGTGTTTGCTGAAACGTGCATGTGTGATTTGGTCTTTTTTATTGAGCTGTTATTTTATAGATAAGGAGTGGTCACCATGGACTACCAAGCAATAGCAAAAGAAATTTTGAAAGACGTAGGTGGCAAAGACAATATCGTGGATGTCACACATTGTTATACACGATTGCGTTTCGTATTGAAAGATACGAAACAAGCGAACAAAGAAGCCTTACTACAAACAGAAGGTGTCATTTCTGTTGTTGAAAGTGGCGGGCAGTATCAAGTGGTTTTAGGCAATAAAGTTGCGCATGTCTATAATGCTCTAGAACCTTTGTTGGCTCAGCAACTTACGACCAAAACATCCACAAAAGAAAAAAATTCATTAGGTAATCGAATTTTAAATACTGTTGCCGCGATTTTCACACCTGTCGTACCAGCAATTGCCGCTTCAGGCATGTTAAAAGGAATTCTAGCCATTGCTGTGATGGTCGCAAACAATTTTTACCAGGTCGATTTAAAACCTTTGAATACGTATATTATTTTAAGCGCCGCTTCCGATGCACTTTTTTATTTTATGCCAGTTATTTTAGGTTATTCAGCTGCTAAGGTTTTCAAAACAAACGAATATATCGCTATGGTAATTGGTGCCACCTTATGTTATCCGACCATCGTTTCATTAATGACTGAAGAATCAGCGGTTACCTTGTTTGGATTACATGTGACCAAAGCCAATTATGTTTCCACGGTAATTCCTATTATTCTTGCAATTTTTATGTTAGCTTATGTGCAACGCTTTTTGGAAAAAGTGATTCCAGAAGTTCTAAAAATTATTATGGTTCCTACGCTATCATTACTTTTAATGATTCCAGCCACTTTATTATTATTTGGACCGATAGGGATTTATTTAGGTGACGGCGTAAATTGGTTGTATTATTATATAATGAATTTGAGTCCCATCTTGTTAGGCGGTTTTATCGGTGGAATTTGGTGTGTCTTAGTCATTTTTGGGGCTCACCGCGGACTTGTACCAATTGGGATTAATGATGTCGCTCGAACAGGGCGGCAAAATTTGCTAGCGTTTGCTGGTGCAGCGAACTTTTCTCAAGCGGGCGCCGCATTTGGCGTGTTTGTCCGCACAAAAAATAAAGGCTTGAAAGCCGTTGCTGCCTCTGCAACAGTGACTGCATTATTTGGTATCACAGAACCAGCCATTTATGGTGCAAACTTGCGGCTAAAAAAACCGATGATTTATGCGGTGGCTAGCGGAGCAGCAGGTGGGGCCTTAATGGGCTGGGGCGGCTCCTATGGGACAGCCTTCGCTAACCAAGGACTCTTGACCATCCCAGTTTATGCAGAAGCAGGAACCAAAGCCTTTATTTGTTATTTATTAGGTTGTGGCATTGCTTTTTTTGGTGCATTTCTATTAACGATTTTTCTAGGCTTTAATGATTTACCGCTTGACGATTCACGTCAAGAACCCGGCATAAAGACAGAGGCAACGACAGTCAAAGAAAAGCAACGGATTCAAGCACCTGTTCAAGGACAACTCGTATCTTTAGACCAAATCAACGATGAAGTCTTTGCTTCTCAACAAATGGGAAAAACGCTAGCTATTTATCCGACAGAGGAACAAATTGTTTCACCAGGAAATGGGCAAGTGACGGCTTTATATCCAACTCATCATGCAATTGGCTTAAAGTTAGACAATGGTGCTGAAATCCTCCTTCACATTGGAATCAATACAGTCGAATTAAAAGGGCGGGGATTTGAAACGTTCGTAAAAGTAGGAGAAAGGGTCAGACTAGGACAAAAACTGCTCTCTTTTGATAAACAAGTTATCCAAGCTGCTGGTTATGATCCAACCGTCTTAGTCATCGTAACAAATACTGTGGAAATGGCTATAATTGAGACAACCAAACAAACAGAGATTACACCACAAACAAATTTATTTTTCATGCAAGTAAAGGAGCAAAACTAATGGTTAAACAATTTAAGAACGATTTTTTATGGGGAGCTTCTTCCTCCGCTTTTCAAATTGAGGGAGCTTGGAATGAGGACGGCAAAGGCCTAACAGTTGCTGATTACAATTCTTTTAAAAAGTCAGCTGTACAAGCAGATACGAAAGTCGCCAGCGATTTTTACCATCATTTCAAAGAGGACATTGCGTTAATGAAAGAATTAGGCTTAAAAACCTATCGTTTTTCTCTTTCATGGGCACGAATCATTCCAACAGGTGATGGCGAAATCAATCAAGCCGGCATCGATTTTTATAATACCGTCATTGATACACTTTTAGAAAACGATATTTTGCCGTTTGTCACACTGTATCATTTTGATTTACCTTTTGCGTTGGTGGAAAAATACAATGGTTGGGCGGATCGTCGCTGCGTTTCCGCATTTCAACGCTATGCGCAAGTTTGTTATCAAGCGTTTGGTGATCGAGTCAAAAATTGGCAAGTTACGAACGAACAAAACTTAATGATTCGTGTTGATGAACGAATGAATATGTACGATGTTGCACCAGAAAATGTTGAAAAAATTCGTGCACAAATGGATTACCATATGTTTGTTGCCCATGCGTTAGCGACGAATGATTGTCACCAATTGGTTGCTGGGGGAAAAGTCGGTCCCTCTGTTTCCTCAACGATGACTTATCCTAGTTCCAATAAGCCTGAAGATGTTTGGGCGGCTCGTATGAATGATAACTTTAAAACGAATTATGCTCTAGAAATGTATTGTTTTGGCGAATACCCAGGTTACTATCAAGAGTATTTAACCAAATGCGGCATTTATCCCGAAACACAGCCAGAAGATCAAGCAATTCTGAAAGCCGCTAAACCAGATTTTATCGCCCTTAATTATTATCGGACGTTAGTTGCTAGCTATTTACCGACAGATGAGCAACACCCATTGGGTACGAAAGAAAAGGACATTGATTTTGATCTATACGGTTATTTCAAAATCGAAAAAAATCAACATTTAAAAACCTCTAAGTATGGTGCCCAAATTGATCCAACTGGTCTACGTTTAGTTTTAAATGATTATTATCGTCAATACCGTTTGCCGTTAATCATTACAGAAAACGGCTTAGGCACACCAGATCACCTAACAGAGGACGGCAAAATTCATGATGATTATCGAATTGCGTATTTGCATGATCATATTGCTGCTTGTCATGCGGCTATTTCTGACGGTGTTGAGTTGTTTGGCTATTGCCCTTGGTCGGTCATGGATATTTTAAGTTCTCATCAAGGATTCAAAAAACGCTACGGTTTTATTTACGTC
>Ga0153921_1001123_pt1 | contig 12403 bp, 10 predicted proteins | sample TSNJ005MetaG_FD_104691 | JGI IMG/M metagenome (GOLD analysis project Ga0153921, IMG submission 104691) | Attine ant fungus gardens microbial communities from New Jersey, USA - TSNJ005 MetaG | ecosystem: Host-associated > Fungi > Mycelium > Unclassified | place: USA: New Jersey, Brendon T. Byrne... | reverse complement strand
CGGCGAAGCGCGGCGATGAATCGTGAGTGCTTCACCTCGGTTTCGACGACATGGTCGGCGCCGGGCGCGAGGGTGAAGGGCATCTGCCCATTGTCTCCTGTCGGTGTTAGCGTGCGAAGTCGAGACACATACGCTGGTAACCATCGAAGACCGTCTACGAGGAGAAGTCATGACGTTCACGCCGCAAGGGCCCAGCTTCGGGCCACCGAATCAGCCGGCAGCGGGCGGTGGAACCAAGAATCTCGGATTCATCCTGCTCATCGCCGTCGCGGCACTCGGCCTGATCAATTTCCTACTCGGTTTTGCGCCTTTCACGTCGATCAGTGGAAGCAGCAGCGGCATCGGTAGCGGTCTGGACACCAGTTCGAGCTTCTTCGAGTCGAGCATCTACGGCCTCGGATTCGTTTTCGCCGGCGGTGTGGTCGCAGGCGTATCGCTCCTCCCGAAGCAGTCGTATGCAGGCATTGCCGCAGCGCTCACCCTCACGGGTTTCTTCGCTTTGGTGTTCGCCGCGTTCTCCGTAGGTACCAGCGACTACGTCGACATCAGCCTCGGTTGGGGTCTGATCATCGTGCTGATCCTCTCGTTCGTGCAGACGGTCGTCGCAGTCGCCGCGTTGTTGTTCGAGATCGGAATCCTGAAGGCTCCCGCGCCGCGTCCGGTAGCTCAGCAGTACGGTCAGCCGCAGGGCTATGGCCAGCCCCAGGGCCAGCCCCAGGGCCAGGCGCCGGGGCAGGCGCCAGGTCAGCCACAGGGATACGGACAGGCTCAGTACGGCCAGCCGCAGCAGGCTCAGCAGCCGGGCCAGTACCAGCAGAACCCGCAGTACGGGCAGGCGCAGCAGCAAGGATACGGGGGAGCGCACGCCGCCCCCGCCGACCCGACTGCTTCGCAGCCGCCTTACGGCCAGACTGCGTCTCCCTACGGTCAGAACCCGGTGCAGAATCCCGCACAGACCGACTCGTCGGCCGCGACGACGTCGTCTTATTATCCGCTGACCTCGCAGCCCGCGAGTCAGCCGAACCCGAGTTACTCGTCGGATCAGTTCACCGCTCCGCGCGGTTACGGCCAGCCGTACAACCAGCAGCAGACTGGCTCGACCGAGCAGCCGACGGGCTTCGAGCCGCCCACTTTCGAAGCGCCGACGCCGTCTGCTGAGCCTGATCAGGGCAGCAGCGATTCCGCGGCCGAGACCAAGGTCTTCGGCTCGCAGAACCCCGACGAGCGTCAGCAGTAGTACTACTTCGTTTCACGAACATGAATGTGGCCTCCGACCCGCTGCGGGTGGAGGCCACATTCCGTGAGCCCGACGGCGCGCCTGAGTGCGCGGCGCACTATCGAGTGAAACCCTCGAGGGGATGAGTTCTTTGATTGATGGCACCCGGTCCCGTCCCGCGTCCTCACGACCCGGACGTGGTCGTACTGGCGGCGGCCGCGTCGGCGGCGGTCGCCCGGCACCGAACCCGGACCTGGCGCGCAAGCTGCTGACGGTCGCCTTCCGGCCGTCGGGTCTGACGATGCTGCTGATCGCGGCTGTCGTTGTGGTCACCTTGGTATCGGCGAGCAGTGACCTGACCGGAACCTTCGGCGCCATTGCCACCACATGGTTGGTCATCCACCAGGTGCCGGCGACTATCAGCGGCGTCCAACTCGGTGTACTGCCATTGCTTCCGACGGCCGTCATGATGTGGGTGGTTGCACGCCGATGCGCGTCGACTGCGGTGCACACCGACTCCCGTGACGACACCCTCCGCCTGGTGGGGGCCGCGGTAGCCGGACCGTTGACTATCACGGCAATCGCTCTCGCCGTGGTTGCCGACGCCTCCGCAGCCATTCCGCTGTCTAGCCCCAACACGTTGGCTGCTTTCGGCTGGGTCGCCGGGATTCACCTGATCGCCGCGTCCGTCGGTGTTGCTGCTGCGCACTGGGATCGGGTCGTCGCCGAGATTCCGCCGTGGGCATCTGCTGCTGTTCGACCGGCAACAGCTGCGTCGGCAGCGCTGTTGGCTGCGGGCGCCGTGGCCGTCGTGGTGTCACTACTCGTGTCGTGGTCGACGGTCGGTGACCTACTCGCGCGCGGCAACGGGTTTGTCGGCGTACTGGGATTAACGGTGTTGTCGCTGCTCTATCTGCCGAACCTCGTGGTCGGCGCAGCCGCGGTGATGACGGGATCGACGGCCGATTTCGGCAATGTCTCCATCAGCGTGTTCGGCAACATCGGCGGTGACCTGCCACCCTTGCCCCTTCTCGGAGCGATTCCGGAAGGCGTCGCCGGTGGAATCTGGCCCGTGTTGTTGATCGTTCCGGCAGCGGTGGGCATGATGCTCGGCCGTGATTGCGCTCGACGCATCGCCGGGCAGGACAGTGTGCTCGCAGTGCTGACGGCAGCTGCCGGTGCCGGCGTCGTCATGGCGCTGCTCGCTCTTGCTGCCGGGGGAGACCTCGGGCAGTTCGGCACCGTGGAGGTCCTGTGGTGGGGCTTCGGTCTTCTGACTTTTGCGTGGCTGGGATTGTTCGGAACGGTCTCGGCGCTGTTCGCGATTTGGTTCTCACATCGTGGACACATGAAGGACGAGGTTGCGCCCCCGACGGCTGAACCGGCTCGAACAGTCGAGCCCGAACTTGCGATCACGGCTGCGGCCACACCGGAAGACGAGGACGACGAGAACACGGGCGAAGTGCTGGCCCAGGAATCTGCGGTCGTTGTCACCAAGGTCGTCGAAGCGGAAATCGTCGAGGAATCAGGCGAACCCGTGCAGGTAGTGACAGAGGAAACCGTCGAGATCGAAGTAGTCGACGCCGAGGTTGTCGCGGCACCCGAGGCGGACCCCACAGCCGACTCCCCAGCCGGGGCCGAGCCGGAGACCGACCTGCCCTCGAAGCCGCAGAAGTCCAGCGACTAGGCTGTCATGCGGCCGATACTCCGGCCGCATCATCTTCCAGTTCTCAGGAGTAGTGCGCTGACTGCCTCGGCCGACAATCCGCAGCCGACAATGCCCGACGGGGTCCAATTTCGCGACTCGATCGCGCGGGTAGTCGTACTCGCTTCCGGCGCGGGAACCCTGCTGACTTCGCTGATCGACGCTTCGCACGCCGAGGGATACCCCGCCGAGATCGTTGCCGTCGGTGTAGATCGTGACTGCCTCGCCGCCGAGCACGCTGCGGATTCGAAGATCCCGTCCTTCAAGGTCTCGATCAAGACCTACGAAAATCGTGCCGCCTGGGACGAGGCGCTGACAGCAGCGGTGGCCGAGTACGAACCCGATCTCGTGGTCAGTGCAGGCTTCATGAAAATCCTCGGCCCCAGCTTTCTCGCGCGTTTCGGCGGCCGAATCATCAACACTCATCCCGCGTTGCTGCCTGCCTTTCCCGGCGCGCACGCGGTTCCCGACGCTCTGGCGTACGGCGTGAAGGTCACCGGTTCCACGGTGCATCTCGTCGACGGCGGAGTTGATACCGGGCCGATCTTGGCGCAGGAAGCTGTGCCGGTGCATGACGACGACACCGAGTCTTCGTTGCATGAACGCATCAAAATTGTGGAGCGACGGTTGTTGGCGGACGTCATCGCCGCTGTTGCTACGCGCGGAGTGGTTTCCGATGGACGAAAGGCCGTGATCCCCAGTGAGTGAACGCAAGGCTGTGCGCCGTGCACTTGTCAGCGTCTACGACAAGAGTGGTCTGATCGAGCTGGCCACGGGCCTGCACGAGGCCGGTGTCGAGTTGGTCTCGACCGGTTCGACCGCGTCGAAGATCGCCGACGCCGGAATCCCCGTGACGCCGGTCGAGGCTCTGACCGGATTCCCGGAATGCCTCGAAGGCCGCGTGAAGACGCTGCATCCGCGCGTCCATGCCGGCGTTCTCGCCGATACCCGCAAGCCGGATCACCTCGCTCAGCTCGAGGAGCTCGGCATCGCGACCTTCGAATTGGTCGTCGTGAACCTGTACCCCTTCACCGAGACGGTTGCCTCGGGCGCTAGCCCGGACGAGTGCGTCGAGCAGATCGACATCGGTGGCCCGTCGATGGTGCGTGCTGCAGCCAAGAACCATCCGTCGGTTGCCGTCGTGGTCGATCCGGCTCGTTACGCCGATGTCCTGACTGCCGTTGCCGGTGGCGGATTCACCTTGCGTGAGCGCACTGTGCTTGCGGCGCAGGCGTTCCAGCACACTGCGTCGTACGACGTCGCTGTTGCAAGCTGGATGACGAGCACGATCGCAGCTGACGAGGACGGTTCGCTGTTCCCCGCCTGGGTCGGTGCTACCTGGAACCGCAGCGCTGTCCTTCGCTACGGCGAGAACCCGCACCAGGACGCCGCGCTGTACGAAAACCCGGCTGCGCCTGCAGGTTTGGCTCAGGCGGAGCAGTTGCACGGCAAGGAGATGTCGTACAACAACTACACGGACTCCGACGCAGCGTGGCGTGCAGCTTACGACTTCACTGATCCGGCCGTCGCAATCATCAAGCACGCCAACCCGTGTGGCATCGCCATCGGGACCGACATTGCCGACGCCCACCGCAAGGCGCATGCTTGCGATCCGGTCAGTGCATTCGGTGGTGTCATCGCAGCCAACCGTGAGGTCACCGTCGAACTGGCAGAGCAGATCGCCGATATCTTCACCGAGGTTGTCATCGCGCCCTCGTACGAAGACGGGGCTGTCGAGGTTCTGCAGCGTAAGAAGAACATTCGTGTTCTGAAGGCTGCCGCTCCGACCGCTACCGGAATCGAACTGCGTCCGATCTCTGGCGGTACCTTGCTCCAGCAGCGCGACGTTCTGGACGCTGACGGCGACAACCCGGCCAACTGGACTCTCGCCAACGGTGAGGCTGCCGATGCCGAGACTCTCGCAGACCTCGAATTTGCTTGGCGTGCCAGCCGATCGGTGAAGTCAAACGCGATCCTGCTGGCCTCCGGCGGCGCGTCCGTCGGCGTTGGTATGGGCCAGGTCAACCGCGTCGATGCAGCGCATCTTGCTGTTCAGCGAGCCGGTGACCGCGTCGTAGGTTCGGTTGCGGCCTCGGACGCGTTCTTCCCGTTCCCTGACGGTCTGCAGGTGCTTCTCAACGCCGGCGTCAAGGCTGTTGTGCAGCCGGGTGGTTCGGTTCGCGACAACGAGGTGATTGCCGCAGCCAAGGAAGCCGGTGTCACTCTTTATCTGACCGGTGCGCGCCACTTCGCGCACTGATTTTCTGCTTCGGTAGCGGGCCTCGACTCCTCAACGGGAGTTCGGGGCCCGTTCTGCATTCAGGCCGGCCCGGTTCTTTCAGGCTGCGCTGCTGTGGGTGCCCTGGAGTTCGCGGGGTGAGCCGGTGATGACCACGCGTGAGGCTCCGCGACTGCGGATCTCGCTGATCAGTGCGCCGAGGGTGGCTTCGTGGGCAGCATCGGAGTGCGAAAGATCCAGGGTGACGGCGTATCCGGTGAGGTCACCGGGCAGATCGACATACGGCGGCGCGATGGACAGTTGGTTGACTCGAAGTTTCATGTGGTGCTCCTGCGTGTGAAAGGTAAAAGAAAAGGCACCCGAGGCGTTTGCCCTGGGTGCCCGAGAACGAATCCGGTGAAACTGGGGATCATTCTCGGGGTACACCGCGCTTGTTGCCCATGTGCTTGGCCGACATTGCGGCCGAAAAAATGTGCTTGCCTGCGGTGCAGCTGCGCCACGAAGGTACGGATGCAAAGTTCGGGTGTAGCGACATGACGTCCGTTCCTTTCTGTGTGGCGTTGCTGGTTAATGGATGACCGTACAGCACGGATCGAGGGTTCGCACCAATAAAAAGCGCCGCGAACGTAAACTCCGGGTGACTTCTGTCCCCGGGTTCGCTGGATTGAGAGAGCCTTCGTTGCAGGTCAGGCGTAGAAAGCAGAAGTCCCTCCGCGATGGTTCGCGGAGGGAACTTTCTACCCGAAAAAGAGGACGTTCGGTCTGTACGTCATTTGGAGAACGAGCGGACCCAAGCTGTGAAGGGCTCCGAGAACTCTGCCGAGTACGGAAGCGGCGCGACGTAGTCGGCCCCGGTGGACTGTTCTTCGCCGATGTCCTTGAGTACGAAGTTGGCGTTGCGCATCCGCACTGAAGTCAGCGCGGTATGTGAGAGCGCGGCGTCGAGTGCCGCGACGTCGGAGGGAATTACTTGGATGTCCTTGTCCGAGCAGCTGGTGAGAACGGGCATGCCTGCCGGCAGCGCCGTTACGAGCGCAACCGGGTCCAGTGCGTCTTCCTCGGCGAGTGCCTTGGCATTGGCGTGAACGAGTCCCGCGTTCTGCAGCGGTTCGGGTAGATCATCCGGAACCGTGCCCTCGGTCCGAAGAGACTCGACGGCGTCGGCGAGCGCTACGCGCAGTTCGTCAGCCAGTTCGACCGGCAACTGTCCGGCGCCGACGACGGCGTCGAGCTGGCGGTGAATCTGCGTCGTGAGTAGATCGAGAAGCCGGACACTCAGTGGCTCGAGCAGTGCGAGGGCGCTGACTCTTGTGCCCTCTTTCGCGGTGGCAAGTGCCAGCGCGACGACGGCGCCGTCGCTGTGTCCGACGACGAACAAGCGCTCGGGATCGACGCCGGGTTGTCCGGCGAGGTAGTCAAGTCCGTCGGAGGCGGCGTCGACGAATGTGTTGAAGCCGAGATCGGCGATGTCCTCGATCTCGTAGTCGCCGAGTGCGGTTTCGCCGCTGCCGAGCTTGTCGTAACGCAGGCTTGAAATGCCTTGATTTTCAAGAAGATCCGCGATGAACCGCAGAGTTCCGATGTCGCCTTCGAGGAGGGCGCTGTCGCCGTTTCGGTCGGTGGGGCCGCTGCCGGCCAGAATCAGCGCGGCAGGCGCCGGGGAGTCGGGTGAGGCTGCCAGGCGAAGACTCCCGTACAGGGTGACGTCGCCGGATTGGAACGAGATCTCGGTGTCGGACATGACGACTTGTCTACCAGGTCCACAGGTTCAGGCGGTGCGCAGACTCCGGACACGTCGCCATCCGCGCCAGCTGAACCACAAGAGTGCGGCGAGCAGCGGAATGATCAGGAGCGGCAAGATCATCGCGATCAAGGAGGTGAAGAAAGTCAGCACATCCTCGATGACGGAGACGACGGGATTCGCCAGTCCACCGGTAGTGGCCGTACTGACCGCGCGAGTGCCGGTCTGGGCGGCGCTGAATGTCAGCGCCGTCGGCGCTCCGACGATGAGGCCCGCCAACGCGGCCATCGCGGGGTCGAGATGGCTGAAGGCCGCCCAGGCCGCGATCACTCCGGCGATGGGTCCGGTGACGTTCCCGATCACCGAGAGTGCGTTGTCCACGAAGGGAATGAGGTCGGCACCCAGTTCGACCACCGCGGCTATTGCCAATGCCACCAGCGCGCCGGTGGATCCGATCCACCGCATCGACTCGCCGACGGTGATCCCGAACAGTTCGAAGTGGACGGCAGCGCTGAGCATCAGCAGCGGCAGGAAGGTTCGCATTCCGGACGCTGCGGCGAGTCCGAGACCGAGCATGGCGGGCAACACCCAGGTATCCATGGGTGGAGTTTAGGTCTACTGTGCGCCTTTATTAACCGCCGGCGGTTAATAAAGGCGCACAGCAAAGTCTCGGAAAGGACCTTTCATGGCGACAAACCCGCAGCCGATGTTCTTCCTCAACCTGCCCGTCAAGGACCTCGGCAAGGCCACCACCTTCTACGAGGGCCTCGGATACTCCAAGAACACGCAGTTCTCCGACGAGAATGCGTCGTCGATGGTCATCAGTGACACCATCGTCGTGATGCTGTTGGCCGAGCCCTTCTTCAAGACCTTCACCACCAAGGGCATTGCCGACACCTCGACGTCGACGGAAGCGCTGCTCGGTCTCTCGGCCGAGACCCGTGAGGCCGTCGACACCCTCGTCGACAAGGCGCTCGCGACCGGCGGTTCCGAAGGTAACGCGACGCAGGATCACGGCTTCATGTACAGCCGCAGCTTCCAGGATCCCGACGGCCACATCTGGGAAATCATCTGGATGAATCCCGAGAACATCGAGGGCTGAGCGACCGAACTTCCTCGGCGAGAGGCGAAACCCCGCAAACACTCGTAGCGTGGAGTGGTGACTGTCGCAAAAACCCTCGGAGAGCTACGCGCCTCCGGACACGTACAGCGAAGTGTCAAGGAAGAACTACGAGAGAACCTTCTCGCCGCGTTGCGGGACGGCCGTGACCCCTGGCCCGGGATAGTCGGGTTCGAGGACACGGTCGCCCCGCAACTCGAGCGGGCGCTGATCGCCGGCCACGACGTGGTTCTGCTCGGCGAACGAGGTCAAGGAAAGACGAGGTTGCTTCGCACTCTCGGGCTCCTGCTCGACGAGTGGACGCCCGTCATCGAAGGCTCGGAACTGGGGGAGCACCCTTACGAGCCGATCACACCGGCTTCGATACGTCGAGCCAAGGAACTGGGTGACGACCTCCCGATCGCCTGGCGACACCGCAGCGAGCGGTACTCCGAGAAACTGGCAACGCCGGACACCTCGGTCGCCGACCTGATCGGCGACGTCGACCCGGTCAAGGTGGCCGAGGGTAGGAGCCTCGGCGATCCGGAGACCATTCACTTCGGTCTCGTGCCCCGCGCGCATCGCGGAATCGTGGCCATCAACGAGCTTCCCGACCTCGCCGAGCGCATCCAGGTCTCCTTGCTCAACGTGATGGAAGAGCGGGACATCCAGGTCCGCGGGTACACGCTTCGGCTTCCGTTGGACGTCCTTCTGGTCGCGAGCGCAAATCCTGAGGACTACACCAACCGCGGGCGCATCATCACACCGCTCAAGGACCGCTTCGGCGCCGAAATCCGCACTCACTACCCCGTCGAGTTGGCGGGCGAGATCGCGGTGATCGAGCAGGAGGCGCACCTGGCCGCGGAGGTGCCTGACTACCTTCTCGAAATTCTTGCCAGGTTCACGCGCTTGCTACGCGAATCCACCTCGGTGGATCAGCGATCGGGTGTGTCGGCACGATTTGCCGTCGCCGGCGCGGAAACCGTCAGTGCAGCGGCGGTACGACGCGCGGCGGTGCTCGGCGAGGCCGATCCTGTTGCACGGCCCGTCGATCTCGAGTCCGTGGTCGAGGTTCTTCGCGGCAAGGTCGAATTCGAATCCGGTGAAGAGGGACGGGAACTGGAGGTGCTCGAGCACCTGCTGCGTCGCGCGACCGCCGATACGGTTCGGGTACGACTCGGCGGAATCGACCTCGGGATGTTGGTTGCTGCTGTGGAGACGGGCAATACGATCGTCACCGGTGAATCTGTCACGGCCAAGGCGTTTCTCGACGAGCTTCCGGACCTCGAGGTCCTGGACGAAGTAGCCGAACGCCTCGGCGCGCAATCCGACGGCGAGCGTGCCGCCGGTGCCGAACTTGCCCTCGAAGGGCTTTACCTCGCGCGCCGGATCTCCAAAGATCAAGGCCCGGGCGGCCGCTCGGTGTATTCGTAAGGGGCAGTGATGATCCACAATCCGCGGTACGGGCCGTACGACGGTGGTCCCGATCCGCTGGCGCCTCCGGTAGATCTGCGCGATGCCTTGGCAGCAATCGGCGACGACGTGTTGTCAGGCACGTCGCCGCGCCATGCCCTCCGGGAACTCCTGCGCCGCGGAAACCGAGACATGCGCGGGCTCGACGACCTTGCTGCTCAGGCGAACCGGCGTCGACGTGAGTTGCTACGCCGCAACAATCTCGACGGAACGCTCGACGAGGTTCGTAAGCTTCTCGACAAGGCGGTGCTCGAAGAGCGCAAAGAACTGGCACGTGCTCTCGACGACGACGCACGATTCAACGAAATGCGGATCGAGGAGTTGCCACCGTCGACAGCTCAGGCCGTGCAAGATCTGGCCGACTACAACTGGCGCAGCGAACAGGCTCGCGCGGATTACGAGAAGATTCGTGATCTGCTCGGACGTGAGGTCCTCGATCAACGCTTCTCGGGAATGAAGCAGGCACTCGAGGGCGCTACCGACGAGGATCGTGAGCAGATTCGCCAGATGCTGGCAGATCTGAATCAACTGCTCGATGCGCACTCTCGGGGCGTCGACACTCCGGAGCAGTTTGCGGAGTTCATGGACAAGCACGGGCAGTATTTCCCGGACAACCCGCGCAACGTCGACGAACTTCTGGATTCGTTGGCGCAGCGCGCGGCGGCCGCACAACGATTGCGTAACTCGCTCTCGCAGGAGCAGCGTGACGAGTTGGATGCGTTGGCGCAGCAGGCGTTCGGTGATCCGAGCCTGATGAGTGAGCTGAGTCAACTCGACCAGTTCCTTCAGGCGGCTCGGCCGGGTGAGGACTGGGAAGGTTCGCAACAGTTCCGCGGCGACAACGGAATGGGGTTGGGTGAGGGGACTGGTGCCCTGCAGGACATCGCCGAGTTGGAATCGCTGGCAGATCAACTGTCGCAGCAGTATGCCGGCGCAGCGCTCGACGACATCGACCCCGAGCTACTTGCGCGGCAACTCGGCGACGAAGCCGCCGCTGATGCTCGCACCCTGGCCGATCTCGAAAAGGCTTTGCAGGAACAGGGTTTCTTCGATCGCGCACCAGACGGTCAATGGCGCTTGTCGCCCAAAGCCATGCGACAGCTCGGACAGACCGCTCTGCGTGACGTCGCCGGGCAACTGTCGTCGCGAACCGGTCAACGCGATACGCGTCGGGCAGGTGCGATGGGCGAACCGACCGGAGCTTCCCGCGAATGGGAGTTCGGGGACACCGAACCGTGGGACGTCACGAGAACCATCACCAACGCCGTCCTACGTGACCCTGGCCGAATGCCGGTGCGGCTGAGCGTCGTCGATGTCGAGGTGGCCGAAACCGAGCAGCGTAGTCAGGCTGCGGTGGCTCTGTTGGTGGACACGTCGTTCTCGATGGTGATGGAGGATCGCTGGGTGCCGATGAAGCGCACCGCTCTGGCACTCAATCATCTGGTGAGCACGAGGTTTCGCAGCGACGAGCTGCAGTTGATCGCCTTCGGACGCCACGCGCACGTACTGAGCCCGTCGGAGCTCGCCGGTTTGGACGGCGCGTGGGACCAGGGAACCAACCTGCACCACGCACTGTTGTTGGCGGCCAGACACCTTCGACGCCATTCCAATGCGCAGCCGGTGGTACTGATCGTCACGGACGGTGAGCCGACGGCTCATCTCGAAGCGGACGGAGAAGCCAGGTTCGACTACCCGCCGAGTGCGCGAACCCTCGGTTTGACGGTTCGAGCACTCGACGCCGTGGCCAGGCTGGGCGCCAAGGTCACGTTCTTCCGCCTCGGTGAGGATCCAGGTCTGGCCAGGGTGGTCGACCGGATGGCGCACCGGGTGGGTGGACGCGTCATCGCACCAGACCTGGACGGCCTCGGCGCAGCCGTCGTGAGTGACTACATGCGAGGTCGCCGTTAATTCTGCCGCCGTCAGTCTTGTTCAGCGGGCTGGTGCTGGGTGATGCAGTGGATGCCGCCGCCACGTTCGAACAGCGGTCTGGCGTCGACGGTGACGACAGTGCGTCCGGGGTAAGCGGCTGACAGGATCCGGGCCGCTTCGGCGTCGGCCGGATCGTCGAAGCTGCAGGCGATCACTCCACGGTTGACCACGAGATGGTTGATGTAGCTGTAGTCGACGAATCCCTCGTCGTCGCGTAGGATTTCGGGTGCAGGCACCCGAATGACCTTCCACGGCCGGCCGCCGACGTCCGTCGAGCTTTCGAACAACTCGATGATCGTCTTGCTGACGGCGTAGTCGGGGTGCACCGGATTGCGTTGGTCATGGACGAGTACCACTCCGGGGGAAGAGATGGCAGCGACGATGTCGACGTGTCCGCGCGTTCCATAGGTCTCCTGATCGCGAGTCAACCCGCGGGGAAGCCAGATCACGTGCTTGGCGCCGATCGTGCGGGCGAGTTCGGCCTCGATGTCGGCCTTCGTCAGGTCGGGATTGCGCCCCGGATCGAGTTGGACGGTTTCGGTGACCAAGACGGTGCCGAGACCGTCGACCTGAATACCGCCGCCCTCGTTGACGATTGGTGAGTCGATCAACTGGGCACCGGATTGTTCGACGACAAATGCGCCGATCTTCGAGTCCTTGTCCCACTGCGCCCACCCCTGTGCTCCCCAGCCGTTGAACACCCAGTCGACTCCGCCGAGACGGCCTTCGTCGGACAGGACGAACGTCGGCCCGATGTCGCGCATCCACGCGTCGTTGAGAGGCGCCTCGACGATGTCGACCTTCTCGGACAGATACTTTCGTGCTTCTTCGACTTCGGCGGGATCGACGACGACGGTGACCGGCTCGAATTCGGCGACGGCGTGGGCGACGGCCGCCCACGTCGAGCGCGCTTCGTGCTGTTCCTCGGCGGTGTCGCCGAGGGAGTATCCGGCGCTGGGGTACGCCATCCAGGTACGTTCGTGCGGTTCACTTTCCGCGGG